>Ga0326726_10001037_pt1 | contig 25587 bp, 22 predicted proteins | sample MHFenrmetagenome_2_FD_207603 | JGI IMG/M metagenome (GOLD analysis project Ga0326726, IMG submission 207603) | Lab enriched peat soil microbial communities from Michigan Hollow, Ithaca, NY, United States - MHF15MN | ecosystem: Environmental > Terrestrial > Soil > Wetlands > Peat | place: USA... | reverse complement strand
AAGCGGCCGGCTCCGACCGGAACTGGAAGAACTGGCGCCGAAAGGGAACCGGCGAATGGGAGCCAATCCTCACGCCAACGGCGGACAATTGCTTCGCGACCTGGCGATGCCCGATTTCCGAGAATATGGCGTAAAAGTCACGGCTCCGGGTACGGAGATCGGGGAAGGCACGAAAGTACTTGCGAAGTTCCTCCGCGACGTCATGAAGTTGAACATCAAAGCGGGGAACTTCCGCGTATTTGGACCGGATGAGACCGACTCGAATCGGCTGGGCGCGTTGTATGAAGCCACCGACAAAGTGTTCATGGGGCCGATCCTGCCGACTGATGAGCACACCTCTTCCTTTGGACGGGTGATGGAAGTGCTGAGCGAGCACATTTGCCAGGGATGGCTCGAAGGCTATCTGCTCACCGGCCGCCATGGCTTGTTCTCCTGTTACGAAGCGTTCATTCACATCATCGATTCCATGTTTAACCAGCACGCGAAGTGGCTGAAGACGACGCGGCACATCCCGTGGCGCAGGCCGATCGCGTCCTTGAACTATCTGCTGACTTCCCACGTCTGGAGGCAGGACCACAACGGCTTCAGCCACCAAGATCCCGGGTTCATCGATCACGTGGTGAACAAAAAGGCGGATATCGTGCGCGTTTACCTGCCGCCGGATGCGAATACCTTGCTGGCGGTGATGGATCAATGCTTGCGCAGCCGACACTTTGTGAACGTGATCGTCGCCGGAAAGCAGCCGGAGTTGCAGTGGCTGGATATGGACCGAGCCATTCAACACTGCACCGACGGCATCGGCATCTGGGAGTGGGCCAGCAACGACCAGGGAATGGAGCCCGATGCCGTGATGGCGTGCGCGGGCGACGTTCCCACCCTGGAAACGCTGGCCGCAGTAGACCTGCTGCGACAGCATTTCCCCGATATCCGAATCCGGGTAGTCAAGCCGATCATTTTTGCCTACCATGGCTATCCCTGGCTGATCCACCGCCTCACGTACCGGCGGCCGAATCAAGGTAATCTGCACGTCCGGGGCTACAAGGAAGAGGGCACGACGACCACCCCTTTCGATATGGCGGTGTGCAACGACGTGGATCGAGTCCACCTGGCCGCGGACGTCGTCGATCGGGTACCGAGGCTGCGCAACGTGAGCGCACATTTCAAACAGTTGGTGCGTAACGCGCTAGTGCAGCACAAGCAGTACATTTGGGAGCACGGAGACGACCAGCCGGAGATCCGCGACTGGAAATGGCCTTATGGATCCCCGGAGACGTCACGGTCGAAGTCAGCAGCCACAACTTAAAAGCGAGGCTTTCTCTTGATAAGCGCGACTACCACTGCGGCGATGGAGCAGGAGTGGACACGCGAAGCAATTCGCGAAATCTATCGCCTGCCCTTTCCCGAGCTGTTGTATCGAGCCCAGACGGTTCACCGGGCGCATCACGACCCGTGCGCGGTACAGGTGTGCCGCTTGTTGTCGATCAAGACCGGAGGCTGTCCCGAAGACTGCGCCTATTGTCCGCAGAGCGCGCACTACAGGACCGGAGTGGAGCGGCAAGCATTGCTCGGCATCGAAGAAATACTGCTCGCCGCCAGCCAGGCCAAGGCGGAAGGCGCAACCCGATTCTGCATGGGAGCGGCCTGGCGGGAATTGCCCGGAGGCCAGGAGTTCGACTCTGTCCTGGCCACGGTGCGCGCTGTCGCGCGCCTGGGGATGGAAGTCTGTTGCACGATGGGCATGCTGACGCCGGGCCAGGCGCGGCAACTGAAGGAAGCCGGCCTCACCGCCTACAACCACAACCTGGACACGTCTCCCGAGTTCTACGGCGAGATCATCACGACCAGGACGTATGCAGAGCGGCTGCGAACCATCGACGCAGTTCGGCAGGCAGGCATCACCGTGTGTTGCGGCGGGATCCTGGGAATGGGGGAATCGGAAGAGGACCGGATCGGATTGCTGGAGCAGTTGTCGAAGCTGCGTCCCCATCCGGAGAGCGTACCCATCAACATGCTGGTGCGGGCAGCCGGAACGCCTCTGGCGCAACAGGAGAGTCTGGACCCGCTGATCATGATGCGCACGATCGCGACGGCAAGGATTCTGATGCCGACATCCATGATCCGGCTGGCGGCGGGAAGGACAAGCATGTCTCGGGAGGGAATGGCGCTGTGCTTCCTGGCAGGGGCGAATTCCATATTCTTCGGCGACAAACTCCTTACCACGCCCAACCCGGCTCCCAGCGCAGACACGCAGTTGTTGGAGGATTTGGGGATGAAGGCGATGACCCGTGTCCACCCCTAAAGCACGCACGTTGCTGGCCCGCATGCAGGGGGAGTTGTGTGAACTGGAAGCCGACGCACAGCTGCGCACCCTGGAAATCAACAGCGGCATAAATCTTTGCTCGAATGATTACCTGGGACTGTCGAGGGACCCGCGGCTCAAGTCCGCGGTTCTGGACGGGGTGAGCCGCACGGCGCAGGTGGGCGCCACGGGATCGCGCCTGCTATCCGGCAATTCTCGCGAATGGCAGGAGTTGGAACAAGAGTTCGCAGCCTTTGCGGGAACGAGCGATGCGCTGTATTTCGGTTCGGGATACGCCGCGAATATCGGGTTGCTGGGCACGGTGCTGGGGCCGCGGGACGTGGTGTTTTCCGACAGCCTCAATCATGCCAGCATCATCGATGGCATACGATTGTCGGGGGCACGCAAGTTCATTTATCCCCATCGCGACTTGGACGCGGTGGAGAAGGGTCTTTCCCAGTTCGCGAATGAGGGCGGTTGCAGGGTCATCGTCACCGAAAGCGTTTTCAGCATGGATGGCGACCGCGCTCCGATTGGCGAATTGGTGGCGCTGGCGCGGAAGTACGGTGCCGAACTTATCGTCGATGAAGCCCACGCAACGGGTGTTCAGGGACCGCGCGGCCGTGGTCTGGTAGCGGAAGCCGGGATGGTGGACGAAGTTCTGGCGATTGTCCACACCTGCGGAAAAGCGCTGGCCAGCGTGGGCGCATTTGTCTGCTCGGGCCAGACCCTTAAGCGGTTGCTGATTAACCGGGCACGAACCTTCATTTTCAGCACCGCCATGCCGCCGTATGTCGCGCATCAGATTCGGGCGGCATTGCGGATCAGCATGGAAGCCGAGGCCGAGCGAGGCTACCTGGATGCGATGGCGAGGCGGCTGCGCGGCTCGCTGCAAGCCTCGGGATTCAACACCGGCACCAGTACGTCGCAGATCGTGCCGGTCTTTCTTGGCGACAACGAAACGGCGTTGTACTTCGCGGGGGAGGTCGGGAAGAGTGGTTTTTCCGTGCGGGCGATTCGGCCTCCCACGGTGAGTCCCGGCACCTCGAGGCTGCGCGTGTCGTTGACCAGCGCGCATACGACCGAGCAAATGGACCGGTTAGTGGCGGCCGTGATCGCAGCGAGAGAAACGCTGGGGTCGGCACTCCATGCCTAAGCAGTTTTTCATCACGGGGACAGACACCGGTGTCGGCAAGACTGTGGTTTCGGCGCTGCTCTGCGCGGTCACGTCGGCCTTGTACTGGAAGCCGATTCAGACGGGCGCGAAGAGCGAAACCGATCGCTGCGCGGTGATGCGCTATGCCGGGCTGCCGCCGGAACGGACGGTGCCGGAAACCTACTGCTTCGACCCGCCAGTGTCTCCGCACCTGGCTGCGTCCTGGGCCGGGGTGCACATCGACTTGGACCGTTTGCGCCTGCGGAGCGAGTGGGAAGAGAAGGAACTCGTGGTCGAAGGCGCGGGCGGCGTACTGGTGCCCCTCAACGACAATCAATACATGGCCGACTTGATGCGGGGGTTAGGGCTACCGGTGCTGTTGGCCTGCAGGAGTGGTCTGGGGACGATCAACCATACATTGCTGTCGCTGGCGGCGTTGCGAGAACGCGGAGTGGAGGTTCACGGCGTGGTGATGGTGGGCCCGGAAAACGAGGACAACCGCAACGCCATCGAGAAGTACGGAGGGGTTCAGGTGCTGGGCACGCTCCCGTTGCTGCCGCGCGTCGAACGCAGGCAGCTCATTCAGGCTTTTGCGGAGCACTTCGATCCCGGAGTTCTCGACCGCAGATGACGGCGCCCATGCACATCTGGCATCCGTTCACGTCGGCAACGGATGCGCCGCCGATTCGCGTTGCCCGAGCCGAAGGGGCGTATCTGTACACGACGGACGGCCGCAGGCTCATCGACGCGATCTCTTCGTGGTGGGTCAATCTTCACGGACATTGTCACCCGCGCATCGCGGCCGCCATCGCCGAGCAGGCGAAGCGCCTGGATCACGTGCTGCTGGCAGGCGTAACCCACGAAGGCATTGAAAACCTGACCGCCCGCTTACGACGTTTCCTGCCCGACGCGCTGAGCCACGTGTTCTATTCCGACGACGGCTCCACCGCGGTTGAGGTCGCGCTGAAGATCGCGGTGCAGTACTGGCGCAACCGGGGACAACCGGAGAAGACAGGCATCGTCGCGCTCGAACATGCGTACCACGGGGACACCGTCGGCGCCATGTCAGTCAGTGCGGACTCCGGCTTCACCGACGCTTTTTCGGCGCTGCGCTTTCCGGTTCACCGGGTTTCCACCGCGTATTGCTACCGATGCCCGGTGGGCAAACGGCGTGAGACATGCGACATCGATTGTGTGCAGGCGATGGAGCAATTGTTGAGCAAGAAACACGCGGAGCTGGCGGCGGTGATCGTCGAGCCGTTGCTGCAGGGCGCGGGCGGGATGATTGTCCATCCGGTCGAGTTCCTGGTGCGCATTCGCGAACTATGCTCCCGCTACAACGTGCTGCTGATTGCAGACGAAGTGCTGACCGGATTCGGCCGCTGCGGGCGAATGTTTGCGTGTGAACTGGCGGGAGTGGCGCCCGACATGATGTGCCTTTCCAAGGGACTCACCGGCGGATTCCTGCCGATGGGAGCGACGGTTTGCGCCGACTTTGTGCAACGCGAATTCACCGGCGGTCCGGACCGCGCGTTTTTTCATGGTCATTCCTACACGGGCAATCCCATCGCCAGCGCAGCCGCCATCGCAAGCTTAGACATTTTCGAAACCGAGCAAGTGTGGGAGCGCATCGCGGCAATATCGGCGGCCCATCGCGAGCGGCTTGAGGCACTGCGGCGACACCCGTTAGTTGCCGACGCGCGCGGGATTGGGACCGTGGCGGCGATTGAACTGCGCGCGGAAGATCATGGATATTTTTCGAATTTGCGGCCTTTTCTGTACGAGTATTTCCTCACCCGGTGCGTACTGCTCCGGCCCTTGGGCAACGTGGTGTACGTCCTTCCCCCGTACGTGATTTCGGTGGAAGACCTGCACGCGGTCTACGATGTGATTGAAGGAGCACTCGATGCGCTGCGGGTGAAGATGGCGGAATGACCGAGGTTTCCATCGAAAAATTGGCATTGACAGTTTAGCGGTCATTCCACTAGGCTCTCGCAACACAGCCAGCTCAGGCCAACCCGCTCCCGCGGGCAGAGCTGGTGGGGTGAGATGGCCACAGCAATATTTTGAGGGGTGATATGGCCACAGCATTAGCAAAGATCAAGGGGCTCGATGAAGCCGCTCACGATACGCGACGTGGTGGGGACGTTCGCGTTTTGCTCTCTCCAAAGACGGTGGGTTCAACCACCGGTTTCATGGGTGTGGCGACAATTGCACCCGGGGATCGGATCACGGAACACTACCACCCGTATTCGGAGGAGTTCATCTACGTTGTCCAAGGCAAGATGATCGCCCGCCTGGACGGCGTGAGAACCGAACTCAATCAGGGCCAAGCCTTGCTGATCCCCATCAACGTCAAACACCGGCTGATGAATGAAGGCACCGAGGAAGTGTTCATGGTATTCCACCTCGGACCCTTAGCTCCCCGGCCGGACATGGGGCACGTCGACACGGAATAGAAGTCAGTTTTCGTAGAAATCACGGAAATCTGGCTCGAATCCTTTTGCCGCAGGCGAAGGGACAGGTGTTTTGTCTGCAGCGTATTCGGTCGAGGTGATTGGATGGCCACCCGAAGAACCGTCGTAACTGGAATCGGCGTCGTGGCGCCCGGCGGCATAGGCCGGAATGCGTTCTGGGACACGATTACCGCTGGCCGAACGGCCACGCGGCGCATCACGGCATTCGATGCAACCGGATTTCGCTCGCAGATCTCGGCGGAATGCGACTTCGATCCGGCGGCCGCGGGATTGGATGAAAAAGAAGCCCGGCGGATGGACCGCTCGATCCAGTTCGCGGTGGCGGCAGCCAACGAGGCCATGGAGGATAGCCGCCTAGCCTCGGACGGAGTGGATCACGATCGCATGGGCGTCACCATGGGCTCGGCCGTGGGGGCGACCATCAACCTGGAGCAGGGATACGTGGCCGTGAGCGACTCCGGCAAACAATGGTTGGTGGATGCCAGCCGCGCCTGGCCGTTTCTGTACGAGGCCCTGATTCCGAGCAGCCTGGCTTCTGAACTGGCGTCGCGGTATCGCGCCCACGGTCCGGCGACCGTGGTCTCCACAGGGTGCACCTCCGGCATTGATGCCATCGGTTACGGCTTCTACCTAGTTCAGGACGGGGAAGCGGATATTGTGATCGCCGGCGCCGCGGAGGCGCCCGTGTCTCCGATCGCCATCGGATGTTTCGAACCAATCAAGGCGACGTCGACCCGCAACGACGACCCGGCGCACGCATCGCGGCCCTTTGACTTGAAGCGCGACGGCTTTGTGATGGGCGAAGGCAGCGCGGTGCTCATCTTGGAAGAGTTGAATCACGCGCTGGCGCGAGGCGCTCACATCTATTGCGAAGTTGGTGGATATTCCAGCCGGGGCAACGCCTATCACATGACCGGACTGCGTCCGGATGGGGTCGAGATGGCGGAAGCCATTGTGGATGCCATGCGCCAGGCGGGGATTAAGCCTTCGGATATCGGCTACATCAACGCGCACGGATCGGGAACCAAGCAAAACGACCGCCACGAGACAGCAGCGTTCAAGCGCTCGCTGGGGGAACAGGCGTATCACATTCCGATCAGTTCAATTAAGTCGATGATTGGCCACTCGCTGGGCGCCATCGGCGCTCTGGAAATGGCGGCGTGCGCCATGGTCATCGAGTGCGGCGTGATTCCGCCCACCGCGAACTACGAGATTCCCGATCCCGAATGCGACCTGGACTACACGCCGAGGGTGGCGCGGCGGGCGAAAGTTGACGCCGTGCTCTCCACCGGAAGCGGGTTCGGCGGATTCCAGTCCGCCATGATTTTCACACGGCCTTCGGAGGCGCGAGCATGAGCCGACGCGCAGTCATCACCGGAATCGGAGTGGTAGCACCCAGCGGCATCGGCACCGAGGCCTACTGGACGGCTACGCGACAGGGCAAGAATGGCATCCGGCGGATTACCCATTTTGACGCTTCGCAGTACACAACTCAGCTTGCGGGCGAAGTGAACGGCTTTAAACCGGAGGACTACATTGACGGCCGTCTAATCCCGCAAACCGATCGCTGGACTTGGATGGCTCTGGCGGCCACCGACATGGCGCTGCACGATGCGGACTTCGATCCCAAGAAGGGGGAGCCGTACCAGATGAGCGTCATTACGGCGAGTTCTTCGGGCGGCAATGAGTTTGGCCAGCGCGAGATTGGGAACCTCTGGGGAAAGGGCGTTCTTTACGTGGGCGCATACCAGTCGATCGCATGGTTCTATGCCGCCACCACGGGACAGATTGCGATCAAGTGGGGAATGAAGGGTCCGTGCGGGGTCGTGCTTTCCGAAGGCGCAGGTGGCGTGGAGGCCCTCGCGCACTCCTGGAGAAACATTCGACGCGGCGTCGACCTGGTCGTCAGCGGCGGAACTGAGGCGCCGCTCTGCCCCTATGCGTTGGTTTGCCAGATACAAAACGGCCTGTTGAGCCAGCAGAAGGATCCTGCTCTCGCTTACCGGCCTTTTGACGAAAACGCGAACGGCTATGTGCCAGGCGAAGGCGGCGCCATTCTCATCGTCGAGGAACTCGAGCACGCGAAGAAGAGGGGCGCTCCGCATATCTACGGAGAGATCCTGGGATACTGCACGACCCAGGATGGACATCACTATGCGAAGCCCGCGCCCGAATGCCGGCAGTATGCGCGGGCCATGCGGGAAGCGATTGCGCGCGCCGGAATTACTCCCAACGACGTGGACGTTATCTTCGCGGATGCTGCCGGTGACTTAAAAGGCGATGCGTTGGAAGCGGAGGCCATTCGGCAGGTGTTCGGCTCGCGAGCTGCGGAAGTTCCGATTACGGCTCCGAAGTCCATGGTGGGACGCCTGTATGCCGGCGGGGCATCGCTCGACGTGGCTGCCGCTCTGCTCAGCATGAGGGACGACGTCGTTCCCCCGATTGTGAACCTGGAGAAACCGGCAAAGGGTTGCGAACTGAGCTTTACCAAGGGCAAGGAACGAGCCATGCCGGTGCGAACTGTACTGATCAACAGCCGCGGCTACGGCGGCTTTAACGGTTCGATGGTGCTACAGAAGTACGCTGCCTGACGCCGCAGCCTGCAGGGGATTATGCCTCTGGATATTAGACAGATACCGTTGTTCGATGGCCTGGAACCGGGGGTCGAGGAGCAGATCCAGACTTTGCTTCAGCCGAGGCAGTTTGCGATCGGTGAGCTGATCTGCCAGCGAGGCGACCCTGCGTCCAGCATGTTCGTCATTGACCAGGGGGTGGCGCAAGTGGTGGTGGAGCGGCCCGAAGGGCGGAGGATCGTGGCACGACTTCGGCGCGGCGATGTGGTGGGGGAGATGTCCCTCATCAGCGGAGAACCACGATCCGCCACGGTGGAAGCGATTCTGCCTACGACGGTGCTGGAACTGAGCCGGGAGGCGTTCGGGGCCATCCTCGCTCGACATCCCGCCCTGTTGGCCAGCCTGGCCCGCATCGTGGCGCAGCGACTGGCCAGAACCGATGCACAGATGGCCTCCGAGAGCCGGCGCGGCGAACTGGTCGCCCTGATCGTGGACGCGAACGCGACTTGGCAGGTGGCGAAGTTGATGGAGGCGGCGCAGTCGGCAACGCCACGCGCCAGCACGTGCGTCGATCTCACGGGGAAATTGCCCCCAAGCCTGCGATGCCAGCGAGAGCGAAACGTGGAAGATGTGCTCGGCCACCTGGATGACCTGCTGGCGGCTCACGGTTTTGTCTTCATCGTCGCGGGTAACGACCAGGCGAACCTGGCGTCGCTTGTGGAACAGGCAGACCGAGTGATGGTGGTAGGCACGGAACCGAGCAGTCTCCAGACTGCTCAGCAATGTGGGCGTGGTGCTGAAGTAGTGCTTCTGCAACGTAACCGGTCGCTGACAACTCGTTCCCTCGGTGGACTGAAGGTGATCCGAACCCTTGATCCCGAGTCTCCCGGCAGGGATATCGCATGGTTGGGCAGGCACCTGTCGCGAACCAAGCTGGGATTAGCTCTTGGGGCGGGCGGAGCCAAGGGATATGCGCACGCAGCCACGCTGCACGTGCTGGAAGCCGCGGGTTATTCGATCGACTACGTGGCCGGCAGCAGCATAGGCGCGGTGGTGGGTTCGTGGCTGGCTCTGGGGAATAACGCAGCCGGCGTCGAAGCCGCCATGAGGCGCGCGTTCACGCCGGAGACGGTGGCGTCGATTTTCAAGCTGTCGTTTGGCGGCATGGCGAGCGGCACTGATGAACTGAAGCGCCTATGGCACGAAGCCACCGGTGGGCGCGCTTTCTCCGACGTTGTTATCCCGCTGGTCATCATGGCTGTCGATCTGGGTTTGAAGCAGCCGGCGCCGATCACGGAAGGTCCGCTATGGGAGGCCTTGATGGCGGCCAGCGCGGTGCCCGGAATGTATCCCCCGTACCAGCTTGATTCGCAAAGATTGGTGGATGCCATCGCGCTGGTGCCCGTGCCGACGGAAGCGGTGCGGGCGGCGGGTGCAGATGTCGTTGTAGCGGTAAACCTCATCAGCCGGGAAACCCTGCCGGCCTGGCCTGCTGGCGTTGCCGCGCCGGCGGCCGCCGCAAGTCGAGGCTCGCGCGTGCTGGACACCCTGCTGGAGGTGATGGAGATGATGCAGCTTGATTGCAGTACGCGCCACGCAGCCATGGCCGACGTAGTGGTTACCCCCCGCTTTGGTCCTGGAACCTGGCGGGACTTTCACCTGGCGGACCTGTTCCTGGCTGCAGGGCGGGAGGCCGCTGAGGAGCAGATTCCAGCTTTGCGGACATTGGCAAATCCGCAATCCCATGGACTCACACATTCCGGAGGACTGTATGCCAGCGCAAGTGTTCACGTTTGAAGATTTGAAGGACATCCTCGTCAAACGCGTCCGGTTGCCCGAGACGCAGATCAAGAGCGATCCGACAGCGTCATTCGAAGACATGGGGCTGGATTCTCTGGCCTTGGTCGAACTGCAACTGGAAGTCCAGCAGCGCTACGGATTCGTTATCCCGGACGAGGATGTGCGCCAACTGCTAACCATTGGGCAGGCGATTGACTACACGAACCGTCGCTTGCAAAAAGCGGGGTAATCCCATGGCGGTACGCACAGACAATTCGATCGTGATTCAAGCTCCCCTCGAGACGGTGTGGGAAGTCACCAACAACGTCGAGAAATGGCCCGATCTTTTCACCGAGTACGCCACGGCGGAGATTTTGGAGCGTCGAGGGAACACCGTGGTCTTCCGTCTTACCATGCACCCAGACGAGAACGGGAAGGTGTGGAGCTGGGTTTCGGAGCGGACCACGGACGCCCCCAACCGGGCGGTTAAGGCTCACAGAGTGGAAACGGGGCCGTTCGAGTACATGAATATCGAATGGTATTACGAGCCGGTGGAAGGTGGAACCCGAATGCGGTGGGTACAGGAATTCACCATGAAGCCGCAGGCCCCGGCGAATGATGCGGAAATGGAAGTGTACATCAATGCGAACAGCAACAAGCAGATGAACATCATCAAGGACCGGATCGAAAAACGGGTTCGTGGAACGGCTGCCTAGTCTCGGGCTTTCCACCAAGCAGGAACTTTTTATGCCACGTGACTTGCCGATCGGCAACGGAAGCTTGCTGGTTAACTTTGACGCGCAGTATTGCGTGCGCGACATCTACTTTCCCAGCGTTGGGCGGGACAACAACACGCTGGGTCACCCCTGCCGCGTAGGGGTATGGGTGGACGGGAGCTTTCGCTGGCTACACGAGGCGACTGGTTGGGAGCGTAGCCTGAAGTATGAGCGCGATACCCTGGTAACGGACGTAATCCTCCGCGATCCCACGCTGGACGTCTCGCTGGAATTCCACGATGCCGTGCATCCGACACTGCCCGTGATGGTGCGGTCGATCGCGCTCACCAACCATTCCGCCCAGGGACGCGAGGTACGGCTGTTCTTCTGCCACGACTTCTACCTTGCTGAAAGACCGGATTGCGACACGGCGTATTACGAGCCGGTCAACGACGTTCTGATTCACTACAAGGGCAGGCGCTACTTCCTGGCGAACGGACGGAGCTACGACGGCCGAGGAATTTTCCAGTATGCGACCGGCCTCAAAGCCTGTTTCGGCTTTGAAGGCACCTGGCGCGACGCCGAAGATGGCTATTTGGCGATGAACCCGATCTCGCAAGGTTCGGTGGATTCGGCCATGAGCCTGCGTTGCGTGGCACCGGCCAATGGAACAGTTCAGTTCTATTACTGGCTGGCAGCCGGCTGCGACTTTTTTGCGGTCAAAGACTTGAACCAGGCCGTGCTCGACAAGGGGCCGGGAACCCTGATCCATGAAACCCGGGAGCATTGGCGCAAATGGCTCGCGGGCATACCGGTCGATCAGGATGGCTCCTTGCAGGAGCAATGCCGGCGAAGCCTGCTGGTCATGCGCACGCAGATTGATAACGGAGGCGCGATCATAGCGGCCAACGACAGCGACTCCAGTGAATTCAGCCGCGACACCTACAGCTATATGTGGCCGCGTGACGGCGCCCTGGTTGCCGCGGCTCTGGACCGCGCGGGTTTTCACGACCTTACCACGAAGTTCTTCCGCTTCTGTGCCAGCCTGATGCCGAAGCCGACGTACTACCCGGAAGGTCACTTGCTCCACAAATACAACCCGGACGGTTCCTTAGGTAGTTCTTGGCATCCATGGGTGCGCAACGGCCGACCCAGTCTACCTATCCAGGAGGATGGCACCGGCCTGGTGCTGTGGGCATTATGGCAACACTATCTCCGCGTGGGAGATCGGGAACTTGTCAGCGAGCTGTACGCGCCCCTGATCAAGTCGGCAGCGAAGTTCTTGCTGCTGTACCGGCACCAGCCTACCGGGTTGCCGCTGGAATCGTACGACTTGTGGGAAGAACGATACGGCGTACTTACATTCACCACAGCCACGGTCTGCGCGGCCCTGGCGGCCTGTGCGAACTTTGCCGAGCTCTTTGGCGATACGAAGCTTCGCGACGATTGCCGCGCAGCGCACGAACGGATGAAGGAAGGGCTGTTGCGTCACCTCTACCGGCCGGAACTGGGACGTTTTGCGCGCATGCTTACGCTGCGCGGCGACGCCGGCGAGTATGACGTGGACGCCACGATCGACAGCAGCCTATATGCGGTGTACGCGCTGGGCGTCTTCCCCGCGGATCAGCCCGAAGTTGTGAATACGATGCGCGCCATCGAAGAACGCTTGTGGGTCCGGACTGGCATTGGCGGCATTGCCCGCTACGAGAATGATCGTTACCACCGTATCGGTGACGATGTGCATAACGTGGCCGGGAACCCCTGGATCATCTGCACACTGTGGTTGGCCGACTGGTATCTGGCGATCGCCAACAAAGCGGAAGATCTGACGCGCCCTCGAGAAATTCTGGAATGGGCCGCGGCTCACGCTCTGCCCAGCGGCATTCTCGCCGAGCAACTCGACCCCTACAGCGGAGCGCCACTCTCCGTAGCGCCACTGACGTGGAGTCATGCCAGCTTCGTCGAGGTGCTTCTGAAATATCAGGCGAAGGCCAGTCAGCTGGCGCAATCGAATGCCGCACGGGCTGGCGCCCAAGGTCTGATCGCGAAGGGGGCGGCATAGGGTGCAGCGCAAAAGAAATGGCCTTGGCGAAGAAGCGTTGGTTCACTGGCATGTGAGGAGCCGCGACCGGCTCCGCCGTAGGTTCACCTGGCCCTAAGTTCGATCCTGCTCTCGCCATAATGCGGGTTTTGACCATATTCCTGAGCGCAGTGACGCAAGGTGCATTATGAACAACGCATCGGTAGCCAGGCAGTCCGGAGAGCCGAGCGAAGTGTTGACCGTGGACACATGCTACCTATCCGGCCTGCAGGCGCTGGAGCAAGGAAGACTAGATGACGCACGGGCATGGGGGGAACGCTGCCGTGCTTTGGCGGATGCGGCCGGCAACCCACACGGTGCGGCCTTGCAAGGCAGGATAGCAGTCGCCGAAGGAGACTTCCGGACGGCCGCCGATCATTTTCGAACGGCCGCGGCATTGGATCCATCCGATGTGGAAGTGGCGCGGCAATTGGCCGAAGCACTGCAGACGGTTGGACAACTGGCGGAAGCCATCGAGGTGCTGGAGAAGCTTACGCGCCGCGAGTCGAATTCTCCCGAGCTGTTCATCGATCTTGGATACGCCCTCTTCGCCAGCGGGAACTCCGCGCGTGCCCGCCAAGCCCTGGAGCGAGCGGCCGCGCTGCGGCCGGACGACAAGGCGGTTCTTTTTGCCCTCGCTCAGCTCTACCAGGCCATCGGTGAATTGGGACTCGCGGCAGAAGTTCTGTCCATGAATTTTGGCGACGAGGCGTCGCCCCGAGTCTTGAACGAACTTGCTCGGTTGTACCTTCACCTGCACCGTTACGGCGAGGTGGAGGCGACGCTTCGCGTTCTGGGCGAGCGCGACCGCACGGCGCAGGTGATGGCCCATCACGGGATTGTCTTATGCCGAGCCAAATGCCAGGACTGGCGCGGCGCGCTGGACGCCGCTCTGGAGACGACACGGATCGACCGCTATGGCCTGACCACGGCATTCCTGGCCTACGCAAAGGATGGATTTTTCGGCAGCCTGGCCGATGCGGCCGAGCGCGACAGCGAGTTGCTGCGCCGTCTGCGTGAGGAGATGGACGAATACGCCGAAGAGCATGACTCAGAAGCGCTCGTTTGGCAGTCCGTTGGGGGAGATCACTGATATGGCTGTACAACCGCGACCCATAGCCGCACCAACGGATATCGCAGTTCGGCTTGCTTCGATTCCAGCCGACCGCTGGGCGAAGTGCACTCACTGCGGCGCTTTCATTTATTTCAAGCGGCTGGAGAAAAACCTGAAGGTATGTCCTGAGTGCACTTTTCACTTTCGATTGAGCGCTCGCGAACGCATTCGGTTTTTACTGGACCCGGGATCGTTCCAGGAACGCGGCACTGATCTGGCCGCCACCGATCCGTTGCAATTCAATGATACGGTCCCGTATCTAGACCGGATCGCCGACAGCCGCCGCAAATCCGGGGAGCGCGATGCTGCCATCTACGGAACCGGTTCCATTGGAGGTTATCCCATTGTCATCTGCGCCTTGGACTTCACCTTCATGGGCGGAAGCATGGGTGGCGTGGTGGGAGAAAAAGTGAGTCGGGCGGTGGAACTGGGCGTCGAAACGCACACCCCGGTCCTGGTGTGTTCCGCCTCCGGTGGTGCCCGCATGCAGGAAGGCACGATTTCCTTGATGCAGATGGCCAAGACAGCGGCGGCCATCGCCAAGCTCGGCGAGTCGAGGGTTCCGTTTCTGTCTTTGCTCGCCGACCCGACTTACGGAGGAGTGAGCGCTTCTTTTGCCACTCTGGGTGATGTCATCATCGCTGAACCGAAAGCCCATGTCGGTTTTGCCGGTCCGCAAGTCATCGAGCAGACGATCCGCCAGAAGTTGCCCGACGGTTTTCAAACGGCGGAGTTCCTGATGGAAAAGGGCCAGATCGACATGGTGGTTCCGCGAGCCGAGTTGCCCTCCGTCCTCAAGAAGCTGCTGTCGTATCACGCCAAGCCGCAGGTGGCGAGCGAGACCGCTACCCCGGCCAGTGCCACCCCAAGCCAGCCGGCAACCTTGCGCTCGGCGTGGGAATGCGTACAGCTTGCGCGACATCCGGATCGGCCGAATCTTTACGAATATATCGGCGCGATGTTTGAAAGCTTTACCGAGCTACACGGGGATCGTCATCTTCGGGACGACCCGTCGATTGTAGGCGGACTCGCGTTGCTGGAAGGCCGGCCGGTGATGGTGATCGGACACCAAAAAGGACGCGGCACAAAGCAAAGCATCGAACGCAACTTCGGCATGCCGCACCCGGAGGGCTATTGGAAGGCCCTGCGGCTGATGCAGTATGCGGGGCGCGTGCGGTTGCCGATTCTGACATTCATCGATACCCCGGGAGCGTATCCGGGACTGCAGGCGGAGGAACGGAACCAGAGCGAAGCCATTGCCCGCAACCTGCTGGTCATGGCCCGTTTACCGGTGCCCATCGTCTGCACGGTCATCGGAGAAGGTGGCAGCGGCGGGGCGCTGGCCATCGGAGTGGGTAACCGGGTGCTGATGCTGGAGAATGCAATCTACTCGGTGATCAGTCCGGAGGGATGCGCAACCATTCTTTTCAAAGATGCGTCCCGTGCCGCGCGCGCTGCGGAAGCGTCCCGTCTGACTGCCCGTGAGTTGTTGAAGCTGGGCGTTGCCGACGAACTGGTGCCTGAACCCGCGGAGGGCGCGCACACGGATGCCGCGCGGACGGTCGCAGCCCTGCAAGAAGCGCTAAAGAGAAACCTGGATGCACTGGCAAGCCTGAGCGAGCAAGAACTGGTTGAACAGCGCTATACGCGGTTCCGCGCGTTCGGGTCGTTCAACGATGGTGTACAGCAACCATGAAGACGCAAACCTCAAGAGAGCCAACCATGGATTCCAGCAAAGAAGCCGGAAACGGTTCCCCCGACGTGATTCGCCAGGCGTTGAAAGAGGCGAAAGATCTGGCTCATTCCCTCGAGGGAACGGCAACGACGCGCATGCTCGTTCGAGCCGGTGACCTTCAGATCGAGATCCAGCGAGAAGTGGCAGTGGCAGCGGCAGGTGCTATGCCGGTGGCTGTGTCCGCCGCCGGCAGTGCGGCGCCTTCCATCGCCGCCGGAATGGTGCCCGTCGTCTCGCCACTGGTAGGTGTTTTCTATCGGGCGGGATCGCCGGGAGCGAAACCGTTGGTGCAGGTCGGCGACACGGTGGAACGCGGCCAGAAAGTGGCCATTATCGAAGCCATGAAAGTAATGAACGACGTGACTAGCGATAGCCGGGGTGTGGTGGCGGAAATCCTGGTAGAGGACGCCACTCCGGTGACCTACGAACAGCGGCTCATGCTGATCGATACGAGTGGCGGAGCCGCAAAAACTTAGCTAGGGATTTGTCCTGGCGTTACGGCCGATTTCGCGAAGGTGCCTTGTGTTCAAAAAGATCCTTATCTGCAATCGGGGCGAGATCGCCCTTCGGATCAACCGCACGTGTCACGACATGGGGATCAAGACCGTCCAGATCTACTCGAAGGCGGACGCGGATTCCAGGCCGGTGGAACTGGCGGATGAGGCAGTCTTGATCGGCCCGGCTCCGTCCAGCCGCAGCTATCTTCACATCCCCTCCATCATCCACGCCTGCCTGATGACCGGGGCCGAGGCAGTTCATCCTGGCTACGGGTTCCTGTCGCAGGACACCTACTTTGCGGAAATATGCCGCGATTCCGGGATCACCTTCATCGGGCCTGCCCCGAATGTGATGGAGATGATGGGCGACAAGTCGGGGGCGCGCAAGTTGATGACGGATGCGGGGCTGCCGTTGCCTGGAGGGACCGAGACGCCGCTGGTGAATTACGACGAGGCCCGTATGCGGGCAGAACAGGTCGGCTATCCGGTGATCTTGAAGGCTTCCGCGGGCGGCGGCGGGCGGGGCATGCAGGTGGTGTGGCAGCGCTCGGAACTGGCTAGCGCGCTGGAGGATGTGCGCAATACGGCGCAAGCGGTGTTCAAGGACAACCGCGTTTATCTGGAAAAGTTCATTCGCGATGCACGCCACGTGGAAATTCAAGTCATGGGCGACCGTCACGGGAACGTCGTCTACCTGGGCGAACGGGACTGCTCCATTCAGCGGCGCCAGCAGAAGCTGATCGAGGAGTCTCCTTCCACGTACATCGATGAAGGATTGCGCCGGCGAATCGGCGAATCGGCGGTGGCAGGGGCCAAGGCCATCGGGTACGAAAGCGCCGGGACAATGGAGTTCCTGGTGGATTGCGATCGCAACTTCTACTTCATGGAGATGAACACTCGCATCCAGGTTGAGCATCCGGTATCGGAAACCACCACCGGCCTGGATATCGTCGAGCTCATGATCCGGGTAGCTGCGGGCGAGCCGTTGCCCGTGAAACAGCACGACATCGTCCCACGAGGGCACGCGATAGAGTGCCGGGTCAACGCGGAGGATCCGGCGAATAATTGGAAAGGAGCGAGCGGAACGCTTACCCGCTTTATTCCTCCCGGTGGACCCAGAGTGAGGGTGGAAACTCATGCCTACCACGGCTATACCATCCCGCCTTACTACGATTCGCTGCTGGCCAAGGTGATCGTCCACGGCCGAGACCGGACCGAGGCGCTGGACGTCATGCAGCGAGCGCTCCGGGAATTTGCCTGTGAGGGCGTCAAGACAACCATTCCTTTTCATCTCGAACTGTTAGCCCATCCCGTGTTTCGCAGCGGCGACTACCACCTCGATTTTATTGAAAAGTACATGACGCCGGAGGGCACATTGATCGTGCCTGAGACCTCCGCCATGAGGAGTACAGCATGAAGCAGGCCATCAGCGAGGCTACGACTCTCACTCACGATCTGGCCGAAGAACGGCGCATCCGCCGCGCCCTGGTCGAGTCCAGTGTGCAACTAAACTCCACCTTCAATCTTCCGGAGCTGCTGCGCGCCATCATCGCTGCGGCGGCCGAACTACTCGGAGCCGAGGCTGCTTCTCTTCTGCTGTATGACGAAGGCACGCAGGAGTTGACGTTCGAGGTGGCCACGGGAGACGCCGAGAACAGAATCAAGACCATGCGCATGCCGGCGGATACGGGCGTGGCAGGCTGGGTTCTCAAGAACAAGAAACCCGCGATCGTTGACGAGGCCCAAACGGACTCCCGTTTCTCCGATGCCATCGATCGCTCGCTGGGGTTTGCCACCCGCTCTCTGCTGGCTGTCCCGTTGAGCGTTCGCGATCGGATGATCGGGGTCATTGAGATGATCAACAAGAAGGCGGAAACCGGATTTACCGAACGTGACCTCGACGTTGCGACCGCTTTTGCCGCCCAGGCCGCGGTCGCGATCGACAATGCGCATTTGTACAAAAAGCTTGCGGACACGGTTGTCGAATCGCGTATGAGCTATCGCTTGTGATCCCGGAGCCGGGAAGAGCGGAAGGGGAGGTGCAGTGATGGGACGTGCCGTTATTGTGGCGCGTATCAAACCGGGGAGCGAAGAGAAGGTGGCGGCGATCTTCGCCGAGTCCGATGCTACCGAACTGCCAAAACTGGCGGGTATTTGCAACCGCAGCTTGTTTATCCTGGAAGACCTCTACATTCATTTCATCGAAACCAGCGAAGACGCTGGGGCGGCTGTGGACCACGTGCGTGACCACGCGCTCTTTCAGGAGATCAGCAAAAAGCTGGAGCCCTACATCACGCCCTACAACCCCGCGACCTGGCGTTCGCCAAAAGATGCGACGGCCCGCCAGTTTTACGAATGGAATGCGGAACGGTCGAAAGCAACTGTCAACAGAACATGAATCCCATGGCACGCCTAGGTTGGAGCAGTTGTCGGCCAGAATCACCACGGTACGGAGATTCGCGTCAATATGCGGTGTTCCTGGACAGTCACAATCATTCTAGTTATTGGTGCGCTGCTGCGCATCGTTAGTGTAGCTCGGGCCCAGGAAGCACAGTCACAAGGACCAACACAACCGAATCGCCTGACTTTGCGAGAAGCCATTCGGCTGGGACTGCAAGCTAACCTCAGCGTATTGGTAGCCGAGAGCAGGGTGAAGGAAGCGGCGGGCACACGAGCAAGGCGGCTTGCCAATCTTCTTCCCAAGTCGCGTGTAGATACGTCACTCGCGTTACAAAAGGTCAACCTGCAAGTTCACGGTCTGAATGTTTCTTTTATTCCGGGGGTTGTCGGCCCTTTCAGCTCCTATGATTTCCGGGTGTACGTAGAGCAGCCGGTGCTGGATTTGCAGAGCTATCACGCTTGGAAGTCGGGCGAGCAAGGCGAGAGAGCAGCCCGCCACGACTATCAATCGAGCCGTGATCTGGTAGTCCGCGTCGTCGCTTCGCTCTACCTGGATGCGCAATCGGCTGCTGCGCTGGTTCGGTCGGCAGAAACGCGCGTCAGCATTTCGCAGGTGCTCTTGAAACTGGCTAACGATCAGCATGACTCCGGCGTGGCAACCGGCCTGGATGTGTTACGCGCGAAGGTGCAGGTTGCCAATGATCAGCAAACATTGCTGAACGCGCGAAACACTGCCCAAACGAAGCTATTGACGCTGGCACGCAATATCGGCGTGAACCTTGCCATCCCGGTGGTTTTGGCGGATGTGTTGGCTTATGAGCCGGTCCCGACGCCGGATATAGCCGCCAGTGTGACTGCGGCATTAGGCAACCGCTCCGACTATTTGTCGCTGCTGCGGCAGCGGGACCAACAGGTGGAGCTGCAAAAGGCATCCCGGGCCCGGTCCTGGCCGCGGCTCTCGGTGAGCGGCGATTATGGAGGAACCGGTTTGACGTTGCCCTCCATCACCAGTACTGGGAGCTTGCAAGGAGTGCTGTCGTTGACCGTCTTCGACCACGATCGCAAGGGGGAACGGGCGGAGATTGAAGCTCGTCTGCAGCGTCTGAACAGCCAGATCGCTGATCTTCGGGCACAGATCGAAGAGGACATACGCGAGGCGCTTCTCAATCTGGAATCTACGGGCAGCGAGGTCAGGGTGGCGGAGGAAGGTCTGGTTTTGTCGCAGCAGGAACTGGAGTTGGCGCGTGTCCGCTTTCAGGCGGGAACCAGCAATAACGTCGAAGTCGTGACGGCGCAGGAAAACTTCACGCGCGCGCAACAGAACCAGGTCTCAGCTTTGACGCGCTATGCGGATGCAAAGATTGCTCTGGCAAATGCGTTGGGGGCAACGGAAAAGAATTACGAGCGCTTTCTGGGGCACTAGTGCCGCCCAGTATCAGACGGTTGGCGGGTTTTGGCAGGTTCAATTATGAAGAAGGTTGTTGTAGTTCTGATCTTGGTGGGGGCGGCCCTGGCGGCTTGGTACTACCTCCCGGCACGTTTTCGCAAGCAGCCGGTCGGGAACCAGTTGAAACTCTCGGGAAACGTCGAAGCCCACCAGAGCGATCTCAGCTTTAAGATTCAAGGGCGAATCAGCGAACTGCCGGTGCAGGAAGGCCAGTGGGTAGAAGCTGGCGCCGTGCTGGCACGGCTGGATAACGATGACTACCGGCAGCAAGTTGCCGCCGACGAAGCCAACCTGAAATTGCGCCATGCCCAACTGGACCTGTCTCGAGCTGGGTCGCGGGCCCAGGACATCAAGGCTGCCGAGCAAAACATGCTGGATGCCGAGGCCGACCTGGAGCTGAAGAAACTCGATTACAAGCGCAACGAGGAGTTGTACGCAAAAGATGCGATATCGGCCCAGACGCGCGACGTCTCCGCCACCAATATCAAGCGCGCACAGGCGGCTTACGAGCGTACCCGGCAGATGTATGAACAAATGCGCGAGGGCAGCCGGCGGGAGCAGATCGCAGTTGACCAGCAGACCGTGAAGCAAGCGGTGGAAGGCCTCGGCATCTCGAAAATCCGGTTAGGCTACACCGTGCTGAGGGCGCCCACTTCGGGCGTGATTGTGAGCCGCCCCGCCGAGTTGGGGGAGGTGGTGGCGCCGGGAACGCCCATTGTCACTCTGGCGGATCTGGACCACGTATGGTTACGCGCCTACGTGAGCGAGACTGACTTAGGCAGGATACGGTGGGGACAGTCCGTGCGGATAACGACAGACACCTATCCCGGCAAGACGTACTCCGGCAGATTGTCGTTTATAGCATCCGATGCCGAGTTCACGCCGAAGAGTGTGCAGACTCAAGCGGAACGGGTGACGCTGGTCTACAAGGTCAAGATTGATCTCCCGAATGAGAAGCATGAGTTGAAACCGGGTATGCCGGCGGACGCCATCGTCGATTTGCAGTCTCCAGACAAGCTCGCTGACGCCGGGAGCAGCGGTCCTGATGCTTCACGACCGGCGCTGCAGGAGACGGTGGACAGCAAGCAAATCCGGCGGCAAGGGGAACGAAAGTAGGCGTACACCGGGGTGTAGTTTCTGTATGCAAACTGGCGGCGAGCAAGGCGTGGTGGTGGAAGTGCGTGGCTTGGTCAAGCGCTTCGGTGACGTTTGCGCTGTCGATCATCTGAGCTTTTCCGTGAATCGCGGCGAAATTTTTGGCCTGGTTGGGCCCGATGGCGCCGGCAAGACCACGACCCTGCGCATGCTCGCAGCAGTGATGACACCTAATGAAGGCACCGTTACAGTTGCCGGCTCCGACGTTCTGCATGATCCCGACGAAGCCAAGAATCATGTCAGCTACATGCCGCAACGTTTTGGGCTGTACGAAGAGCTAACCGTAGAGGAGAACATCCGATTCTACGCCGATGTTTTTGGCGTACGCCGTCGAGATCGTGAAGAACGAGCATCGCGGCTGTTGGCGATTGCGGGTCTCGAGCAGTTCCGGAACCGCCATGCAGGCAGGCTATCGGGCGGCATGAAGCAGAAGCTGGGCTTGGTGTGCGCCCTAATTCATACCCCGCAGGTTCTCTTACTTGACGAGCCTACCAACGGCGTTGACCCGATTTCACGACGGGATTTCTGGAGCATTCTTTATTCGCTGTCCATGGAGGGGGTGACGGCTATCGTTTCCACGGCCTATTTGGATGAAGCCGAGCGCTGCCATCGGGTCGCGCTACTCCATCGGGGCGAGTTGTTGTTCTGCGACACTCCTCCAGAACTTAAGAAGAAGCTGCGAGGCGAAGTGGTAGCAGTCATTTCCTCCGATGCCAGGCGATTGCGAGCTGAACTGGAGCGCGCCGAAGGAGTGTTCAGCCTTGTCCTGGTGGGGGACGGGTTCCACCTGGTCCTGGACCAAGCCGAGCGCCGCATCCCGGAGCTTCGCGCCAGGCTGACGGCGGCGCAACTGCCATTTGACGACCTGGTCAAGATCACTCCGACCGTGGAGGACCTGATGGTCGCGACCGTCGAGGACCGGATGAGAGGGGTTCGTTCGTGAACGACGCCGGCCCAGCCGTGGTTGTCGAGGACCTGGTAAAGCGCTTTGGCGCCTTCGTCGCCGTGGACCACATTCGTTTCGAAGCGCGGCGTGGCGAAATCTTCGGTTTCCTTGGCCCCAACGGGGCTGGAAAGTCGACCACGATTCGTATTCTGTGTGGCCTTCTTCGGCCGACCGCAGGGCGCGCGCTGGTCTCTGGTTTCGACGTTGCAACCCATGCGGAATCGGTTCGGCAGAGTATCGGCTACATGTCGCAAAAGTTCTCCTTATATAACGACCTGACGGTGATCGAGAACCTTCGCTTCTTCGCGGGCATGTACTCTGTGCCTGCCAAGATGCTATCGGAGCGGACAGTCTGGGCCTTGGAGATGGCGGCTCTCACGCAACATCAGAAGACCATCACCGGCGCCTTGCCGGGGGGATGGAAACAGCGGCTGTCGCTGGGCTGCGCGCTATTGCATCGTCCTTCAATCTTGTTTCTGGACGAACCTACCGCCGGGGTGGACCCGATCACTCGTCGTCAATTCTGGGACGTGATCTATCAGTTGGCGGGAGAGGGAACCACGGTGTTCGTAACCACCCACTACATGGACGAGGCGGAATACTGCAATCGGCTGGCGCTGATTGATCGTGGAAAGATCGTGGCCCTGGGGACACCAGCGGAACTGAAGCGCGAGTGCATGCCGGGTGAACTTCTGCTTCTCGAATGTGAACCGTTGGGGCAGGCGATGGAAATTCTGCGCGGCACGCCCGACGTGCTGGACGTGGCCATATTCGGCAGCGCTTTGCACCTGGTAGTGCCAAAGGCAGAGAAGGCCCTTCCCATGCTTCGCAATCAGCTTTCCCAGCAAGGCATAAGAATCGAAAAAATGGAGTGCATCCAGGCAAGCTTGGAAGACGTGTTTGTCTCGCTCGCTGCCGGTCAGGCGCGGACATCGAAGGAGTATTCCTGACTTATGCGGGTGTACCGTATTTTCGCGATAGCTCGAAAGGAAGTCATTCAGATTCTTCGTGACAGTCGAAGTCTGGTTATCGTGATTCTCATGCCGCCCGCCATGATGCTTTTGTTCGGATATGGCGTGAACCTGGACACAAGCGCCATCCCGATGTACGCGTTCGATCGCGAAGGAAGCCAGCAGAGCCAAGATCTGCTGAAACACTTCCAGTCTTCCAGGTATTTCGACATTGTGGGCGTGGTGGACAATTATCCCTCCCTGCTCAAGGCCATCGATGAAGGACGCTGCAGGATGGCTGTTGTCATCCCGGCGCGCTTTTCGAAAGAGCTGAATTCAGGTCGACCGGTTGGCATCCAGTTGCTGGTAGATGCCATTGACGACAACACGGCCAATCTGGCCTTCAGCTATAGCGAATCTGTGGTGCGGAGCTATTCCGCTGACGTGCAACTCAACTGGCAGCGCCGAAAAGGACTGGGCGGGACGCCGCCCGCGCTCAATGTGGACTCCCGGGTTTGGTACAACGAAGTGCTGGAAAGCAAGGCCTTCATCGTTCCCGGCGTTATTGCCCTGGTTCTGACTGTTATTGGTACGTTCCTGACTTCGTTAACGATAGCTCGCGAACGAGAGCGGGGTACGATGGAGCAGCTCATCTCAACGCCGGTCCGTTCATCCGAGATCATGGTCGGCAAACTCTTGCCCTATTTCGTGATCAGCGTGATCGATTTCGGCGTTTGTGCGGCGATTGCCATCTGGGGGTTCAATGTACCTTTTCGAGGGAGTTGGATCACGCTGTCAATCGGGTCCGCATGTTTCCTGGTGGTTGTCCTGGGAATGGGATATCTGATTTCCGTGCTGGCGAGCACGCAACTGGCCGCCAGCCAAACCGCCCTGATTACCGCTTTCCTGCCGGCATTTCTGCTCTCCGGATTTATCTATCCCATTGATCAAATGCCAGTCGTTCTGCGCGCATTGACGCACATCATCCCGGCTCGTTATTACGTGAGTATCGTAAAGAATGTCTTTCTCAAAGGAACGCCCATCGGACTGCTGGGGGCAGATCTACTAAGTTTGGTCATTTTTGCCGGTGTGGTTGGCACGCTAGCTACACGGTCATTTCACAAGACGCTGGATTGAGGTCGTTGGCATGTTTGGGCGCATTTGGCAGATGGTAATCAAGGAATTCATTCAAGTCCTGAGGAACAAGGACAGCTTGTTCCTGCTGGCTGCCACGCCATTGATCCAATTGTTGCTGTTAGGCTACGCCATCACCTACGAGGTGCGACATATTTCCACGGCGGTTTTGGACTTGGACAACAGTACGGAGAGCCGCGAACTTGTTGGTCGCTTCGGCGCGAGCCGCTACTTCAATGTAAGCTCCCGTCCCAAGAACCACGGTGAGATGGAGGAACTGATCCGGCACGGGGATGCGTTGGTCGCCCTCCAGATACATCCCGGTTTTGGAGAGCACATACGCAAGGGGGACACGGCGCCGCTGCAGGTGATCCTGGACGGCAGCAATTCCAATGTGGCTCTGGTTGCATTGGGGTATGTGAACCAGATCACTGGCGACTTTTCTCAAGAATATCAAAGTGATTTTCTACGGCGTACCAATCCCCTGCTAGCCGGCCGAATGCCCCGGGTAGAACTGGAGCGGCGGCCCATGTTCAACGAAGATTTGCAAAGCCGCTGGAACTTTATCCCGGGAGTCATTGGCATTCTTCTGCTCATCCAGGTGGTCATGTTGACCGCGTTTGCCGTGGTTCGTGAACGGGAAATCGGAACCTTAGAGCAAGTGATGGTAACGCCCATACGTCGCTGGGAGTTCATACTAGGGAAGACTCTGCCTTTCTTCTTCATTGGACTTGCCGACGGGGCTCTGATCGCCATTGCGGGCACGGTTTGGTTCCACATCCCTTTTCGTGGCAGTGCCGGGGTGTTGATCCTAGGTCTTGTTCTCTTCCTGTTGTGCGTGCTGAGCGTTGGCTTGCTCCTCTCGACGGCTGCCAAAACTCAGGGGCAGGCGTTGATCTCTGCGTTCTTCTTCAATGATCCGGCAATCATTTTCTCCGGTTTCGTCTTCCCAATTACCAGCATACCCAGCGCCTTGCGATGGATCACTTACCTGGACCCGCTGCGCTACTTCGAAGTCGTGCTGCGCAGCGTCTATCTCAAGGGGGTCGGGTTGAGCGTGCTTTGGCCGCAGATGCTGGCGATGGCGATATTTGCTCCACTACTTTTTACGATAAGTGTTTTGAGGTTT
>Ga0326726_10001036_pt1 | contig 25594 bp, 21 predicted proteins | sample MHFenrmetagenome_2_FD_207603 | JGI IMG/M metagenome (GOLD analysis project Ga0326726, IMG submission 207603) | Lab enriched peat soil microbial communities from Michigan Hollow, Ithaca, NY, United States - MHF15MN | ecosystem: Environmental > Terrestrial > Soil > Wetlands > Peat | place: USA... | reverse complement strand
CGACAAATACCAAGTGTGCGAGGATTCGTGCTAATCTTGCACGTTTCTGTTGACACTCGGGCTGTTTTGGCCTATCGTTGCCCCATCGGGATCCCGTTTCGCACTGGAGGCGCGGGTGAAGCTCATCGTGACCGTCGTTCGACCCGAGCGACTGACCGCCGTCAAGGAGGCGCTCTTCCGCGTCGGCGTCACCGGCATGACCCTGTCGCGCGCCAGCGGGCATGGCGGCGAGCAGGAAGTCGTCGAGCACTATCGCGGCTCGTCCATCGTGCTCGAGTTCCGTGAGAAGGTGCGCATCGAGATGGCCGTGTCGGACTCGTTCGTCGAGCCGACGATCAACGCGATCCTCGAGTCGGCGCGTACGGGCGCGGTCGGCGATGGAAAGATCTTCGTGCAGCCGCTCGACCAGGTGATTCGCATTCGCACGGGCGAAGAGGATCGCGAGGCGCTGACGCCAGTCACGGCCGGCGAGGTGCAGAGCCGAGCGCAAATGCAGGAGTCGTTCTGACGCCGGGGACGATTTCGGCCGGGGATACGGCGTGGGTCCTGGTCTCGACCGCGCTCGTGCTGCTGATGGTTCCCGGGCTCGCGCTCTTCTACGGAGGGCTCGTCCGCTCGCGCGCCGTGCTCAACTCGTTCATGATGAGCCTCGCGGCGCTCGCGGTCGTGTCGGTGCAGTGGGTCCTTGGCGGGTACTCGCTCGCCTTCGGCCCGGGCGCGTTCATCGGACGTCTGTCGTGGGCTGGCCTCGCTGGCATCGGGGCGCAGCCTGGGCCGTACGGCGCCACGATCCCACATATCGCGTTCGTCGGATTTCAAGCGATGTTCGCCGGCATCACGGTGGCACTCATCTCGGGCGCGATCGTGGAGCGCATTCGCTTCCACGTGTTCGTGCTGTTCGCGCTCGTGTGGACGACGCTCGTCTACGACCCGCTCGCGCACTGGATCTGGTCGATGGATGGATGGCTGCGCAAGCTCGGCGCGCTCGACTTTGCCGGCGGCACGGTGGTGCACATCAGCGCCGGGACGGCGGCGCTGGTCGCGGCGATCATGCTCGGGCGACGGCGAGACTTCGGCCGGTCCGCGCTGCGCCCGCACAACGTGGTCTTCACGCTTACCGGCGCGGCGCTGCTGTGGGTGGGGTGGATCGGGTTCAATGCCGGGTCGTCGCTCGCCGCGGACGGCGTAGCGGCGCTCGCGCTGGTCAACTCGCACGCGGCCGCCGCCGCGGCGATGCTCGCCTGGTTGGCGATCGACTACAAGCGCGGCGGTCAGGCGACCGCGGTCGGCGGCGCGACGGGTGCCGTCGTCGGACTCGTGGCGATCACGCCTGCCGCTGGCTACGTCACGCCGCTCGCGGCGCTGGCCATCGGCGTGCTGGGCGCCGGCGCGAGCTACATGGCGCTGCAGCTGCGGAGCCGCTCGCAGATCGACGACGCGCTCGACGTGGCGGCCTGTCACGGCGTCGCCGGCATCGTTGGCGCTTTGCTGACCGGCGTGTTCGCGACGAAGAGCGTGAACGCGGGCGGCGCGAACGGCTTGCTGTACGGCAACGTAGCGCTGCTCGGCGTCCAGGCACTGGCGGTGGCGTGCACGATCGCGTTCGCGGCGCCACTCACCGCGCTCGCGCTGGTCTCGCTGCGTGCGCTCGGCTCGCTGCGCGTGCCGCTGCCTGATGAGCTGTCAGGCGTAGACGTGAGCCAGCACGGCGAGCACGCGTACGACGACGGGGAGATGTCCGCGCTCGCCGGCGGCGGTCTCAGAATCAGTGAGCCAGTCGTGCTGGCGACGCGCGTCGAGTCAGAGGCGGCGTAACTGGAGTGGCCGTTGCGCCAAGCCGATCGGTGCTAGTCGATCACTGCGTGCGCGGCACCCATCCGTCGAGTACGGCGCTTGGCGTGTAGCGCTTTGCGTCGTCTGCCGTGAGAACGCGGCGGCTGGCGCTCGAAACGGCGCCCGGCCCCTTGGTTCCGAACTCGACGAAGCGGGCGTCCGCGGGCTCGTACCATGTGCGCGTCCCCGTCGAATCCACGGACGACATTCGGTCCCAGCCTTTGTCGCCGATGTGGTCGTCCATCCAGCAGTTGATGTACGCCACCGCGCTGAGCACGGTGGCATCCGCGAACGGGTGCCAGGGGCGGCCGAGGGTGACGGAAGCCGGCGCCATGCGCGCCGATTCCTTCTTCAGGCGACTGCCGATGAACAGGAATCCGAACGGGCGATCGGCCTTGGTGCTCGGCGCCGTCACGTAGCCGTTGTTGGTCTTGCTGCCGCGATCGCGCGAGACGATGTCGCAGTCGTCGAAGACGGCCTGGCCCGCGCCGAAGATGAAGTCGACGTGTCCCCACACCTCGCACTTGGCGAAATAGCTGCGGCCGGAATTCGGAAAGAGCGTGTCCTGGTAGCCGCTGATCTTCACGTTCGCGAACACGGCACGATCGCTGCCGAGGTCGGTCATCAGCGCGACCGCCTGCGGGTTCCGGTACTTGGTCTTGTCGCTGTCGGGCTTCGCGGCGTTCGCCGGATAGTCGAACGCGTTCTCGATGGTCATGTTCTCGGCGCGAAAGTCGGGCGCGACGATGCGGAGGGTAAAGCTTCCGCGCGTGCCGTACGTGCCGCCCGTCTGGGTGCGCGTGTCGGCCGCGGCGTCGTAAGTGAGCACGGTTCCGTCGCGCGATTCGCCGAGGAGCGTCACACGCGGCCGGTCGACGGTGAGCTTCTCGCGATAGCGTCCATTGCGGACGAATACCACGGCGCGCGACGCGCCGTTTGCCGGCAGCCCGGTGAGCGCGTCGCCGATGGAGCGGTAGGTCGGAGTGCCGCCGACCATCGCTCCGTCGGATCCGGCAAACTTCGCGTCGACAATGGCGGCGTAGTCGCCGCCGCCCTGTGGAAGTCCGAGCGCGGTACCCGGGAACGGCACGAACTTGCGTTCGCAGTCCAGCCGCGGGGCGTCGCTGGACGTGCCGGTCACCGTCACGTTCTCGCCGGTCAGCCTGAGGTTCGATGGGCCGGGACCCATCACGATGGCGGCGTGTGACGAGCGCAACTTGATGGCGGTCGGCACGTCGAAGACGACGTCGTCCCACGACATGCGGAGCGGACGCGCGGTGTCGTACCCATCGAGGATGACCTGGCCGCCGTCGACGACGCGAACGCCCTTGAGCCGAATGTCGCGGAACTCGGGGATGAGATTGCCGGTGGTCTGCGGACTCGCGCTGTAGTGCGTGTCCATCTCGATCACGTTCTTCGTGTTGCGGATGCAGACGTCCTTGTACTCCACGTCGTGCACGAGCCCGCCGCGGCTGGCGTTCGATTTGATGCGAAGGCCGTTGTCGGCGCCGTCGATCGAGAGATCGAAGACGCGGATGGCGTGAGCGCCGCCGTCAGTCTCGCTCCCGATCGAGGCGCCGTGACCGCGATAGAAATGATTGTGCGAGATCGTGATGTTCGAGCTCCCGCCGGTGCTTCCCGCCTTGATCGCGACGTCGTCGTCGCCGGTGTTGATGTAGCTATGGGTGATGGTGACGTTCGTCGCGCTCGCGGGATCGACCCCGTCGGTGTTTCTGGCGCGCGGGTCGCGCGTGTCGATGACCAGGCCCCACACCGTGAAGCCGTTGCCGCGATCGTAGACGACGTGGAAGTTCGGCGAGTTCTTGAGCGTGAGCTTGTAGATCGTGAAATCGTCGGACCGGTTGATCTGCAGCAGGCGTGGACAGCTCTGGCTCTGGTTCTTCACCTTCGCGAGCTGCGCGAGGTCCCACCACGACGAGTCGCGCCCGATCAGCTTCGCCCAGCCGCGCCCGTCGATCGTCCCGGGGCCCATCACGCCGGCTCCGGTCGCGCGGTCGGTCGTGATGAGCGCCTTGCAGGCGTGGCCACGCTCGTCGACGGTGCCGCAGCGCTTGGATTGATCGATGTCGTAGTCGCGCGGATTGCGTGACGCGAACACGATCGCGTTCGTGTCGACGATGAGGGTGACGCCGCGCGTGAGCGTGAGCGGTCCGCTCAGAAAGGCACGGCGGGAGCCGCTCGCTTTGAGCACGACCGCGCGTCCGGACGCGCAGCGATCAATGGCCTGCTGGATACGTGGCGTGTCGAGCTTCCCCTCGTCGCCCTCGGCGAGGGTCGTGTCGGCGATCGGCGACAGCGAGGCGGTGAGCGTCGTGCACGCCGCAGGAAACTTTGGTTCGACCACCGTGCGCGTGTCCTGCGCACTTAGCGGGAGCGACAGGAGCGCGCTTACACCGATCGCGACGGAGAAGCGGAACTGCAGATCCCTCGCTAACGCTCGGGATGACAGTGGTGGCGCGCGCATCGTCAGCGTTCCGTGGCTCGCGAGCGATCGGTGAACGTGATGACGATCGGCGTCGACAGTCGTTGGGCCGCGAGGTCGAGGTACGTCCACCAGTCGCGGACATCGTGGTAGTCGCCGCTGTCGGTCCATCCCGCGCCGATGTAGTAGTCCACCGGCTGGCCGGACCGCGTGCGCGAGATGGCGAGGTAGTGGTCGCTCGTCTCCTTCCAATCGAGCACGGACGCACGCGGCAGCACCACCGCGATGCCAAGGTCACCGTGCCCGCCGTCCTTCGGGAGCACCGGCCCCCACTCGGTGAGCCACGCCCATGGCTGCGCCTTGCTCTCCAGGCCCACGACGTTCTTTCGCTTCACGAGCCCGGTGGCCCACGGAATGTCGGCGCCGCCACTCTCGGAGCGAAAGATGCTCGTCACGCGATTGAGGTTGTGGCCCGCGTCGAGCGCGATGCGCTTCGTCTCGGTGACGCGCAGCCCCGGCGCGTCCCACGGCTGATACTGCAGCTCGAAGATCGCGCGCACCGGCCCGTTCGCGATGATCCGCTGGCTCTTGAAGTTCCACGCGCGATACAGCGTGTCGTTCTTCCAGATCGCGGTGCCACCCGCGCCGAGGGTCTGCCCGACGTCGAAGAAGTCGGCACCCTCACCTTTGTCGACGTGATACTCGTCGTGCCCCTTGGCGTACCACTTCTCGACGATGGGATCGCGCACCCGCTTGACCCAGACGTCGACGCCGCTGCTCAAGAGCGAGTCGACCTTCCAGAGGCCCTGGCCGTAGATGCGATACGCGATGCGATCGCTCTCCCAGGCAACGTCGTCGCGCGGCATCATGTGCGCCGCGTAGACGCGCGCCTTGGCCGGCTTCGCGGTCGCGGCGGCCGCCTCGATGGTGAACGCCTTCACCTCGCCGGGCGCGAACGTCGCTTGGAAGATCAGCTCGTCGAGCGTGCCGTCGCCGTCGTTGTCGACGACCTGCGAGACGACCTCGGCCCCCGTGCCGGGATCGACGACGCGGACCTTGGCCGGCGAGGCCTGCGGCAGCTTGGCCACGACATCGGACCACTTGAGCGCGAGCGTCTCGTCAGACCGCGCGATGGTGAGCGTGTTCTCGGCGCGAATGCGGGCGGATGGCGCGCTTTGCGCGCCGGCGGCCGACGCGACCACGAGCAGCGCGAACAGGCCGCATACGGCCTGGACAGCAGGTCCTTCGCTTCGCTCAGGATGACAACCGCGCTCAGGATGGCGAATGCATCTCGACTGTCTCATTTGAGTTCCCTCATGTGGACGGCTTGCATGTCGGTGAAATCCTGGTTCTCTCCGCCCATCGCCCAGCAAAAGGCGTAGCTCGTCGTGCCGCAGCCCGAGTGAATCGACCACGGCGGCGAGAGGACCGCCTCTTCGTTTCGTACAACGAGGTGCCGCGTCTCGCCCGGCTCGCCCATCAAATGCACGACCGTCGCGTCGCCGGGCAGCCCGAAGTACAGGTAGACCTCCGTTCGCCGCGTGTGCGTATGCGACGGCATCGTGTTCCACACACTGCCCGGCATCAGCTCCGTCACGCCCATCACGAGCTGCGCGCTCGCGGCGCCGCCTCCGTGGATGAACTTCGCGAGACGGCGACGGTTCGCCTGCTCGGCCGAGCCGAGCTCCGTTGCGGCCGCGGAGGCCGCGGCGATGTGCGTCGTGGGGTGTGAAGCCTGCGCCGGATAGCTGACGAGGTAGTATCGCGCCGGCGCCGACGCGTCGTCGCTCGCGAGCGAAATGCGCCGGCTGCCGCGACCGACATAGAGCACGTCGCGCGAGGCCATCGTGTGGCTCGCGTCGTCGACCGCGACGGTACCCGGCCCGCCGATGTTGAGGATGCCAAGCTCGCGACGCTCGGTGAAGTACTCCGCGGCGAGCGACGCCGGCGCATGGAGCTCGAGCGGCCGGTGCAGCGGCACCGCGCCGCCGAGCACGACGCGATCGAGATCGATGTGGCGGAGTGAGATTGTTCCGGGCACGAACAAACTCTGCACGAGAAATCCCGCACGGAGCTCGTCGGTGGTCAGGTGCTTGGTGCGCTGGGCGTCCGGGAGATAGTGCATTCGGATCGAGTTATCTGGCCATCCATCCGCCGTCGACGACGAGCAGGTGGCCGTTGATGTATTCGCTGGCGGGAGACGCGAGAAAGACGACCGCGCCTGCGACGTCGGCGGGTTTGCCCCACCGCCCTGCGGGAATCCGCGCCGTGATGTCGGCAAGGCGACTCGAGTCGTTCCGGAGTGCCTGCGTGTTGTCGGTCTCGAAGTAGCCGGGCGCGATCGCGTTGACCTGGACGTTGTGCTTCGCCCACTCGTTCGCCAGCGCCTTGGTGACACCCGCGACCGCGTGCTTGCTCGCGGTGTATGCCGCCACGGTGATGCCGCCGCTGAACGAGAGCAACGACGCGACATTGATGATCTTGCCTCCACCGCGCTCGATCATCTGTCGTCCGTACCACTGACTGAGAAAGAACACCGCATCGAGATTGGTCGCGACGACGCGGTCCCAATCCGCGGCAGGATAGTCGACCGCCGGGTGCCGCGCGATCGTGCCACCGTTGTTGACGAGGATGTCAATGGCGCCGGCTGCGCGTTCGGTCGCCGAAACGAGGGCGTCTCGGTCGGCGGGCTTCGCGAGGTCGCCGGCCACGGTCCAGGCCTGGCGCCCACGCGAGCGAATAGCGCTGGCCGTTGCGTCGGCGCCGTTCGCCGTGGTGCTCGCGCAGACGACGTCGGCGCCGGCTTCGGCCAGCGCGAGCGCCATCGCGGCGCCGAGTCCGCGACTGGCACCGGTGACCAGGGCCCGTCGGCCGGAGAGCGAGAACCGATCGAGCACGCTCATCGACCCAGCTCGTTGGCGGCCAGAATGAACGCGCCAACGCCCTTGTAGTCGTTCGACACGACCGGCTCGCTGACGTAGTACTCGTAGCTGCCGTCGCGCGGCGGAGTGCCGCCGAGCCCCGCGACCTTGCAGATCTTGTTGATCGAGACGAGCCCGTCGGCGTCCGTCGTCACGAATTCGGCGATCATGCCGTCGAACGCGCGACCGGCGACGGCGCGGTACGTCGAATCGAGGTAGCCCAGGCGCGCGCCTTTGGCGAACGCGTAGACGAACATCGCCGAGCCCGACGCCTCGAGATAATTCTTCGCGCGGTTCGGTTGATCGAGCACCTGCCACCACACGCCGCTCACTGGATCGCGCACGCGCTCGACCGCGGCGGCGAGCTGCTGGAAGACGCGCACCAGCCCGGGGCGATCCTTGTGGGTCTTCGGCAGATAGTCGAGCACATCGACGATGGCCATGAGATACCAGCCGACGGCGCGTCCCCAGAAGTTCTTAGAGAGCCCCGTCTCAGGGTTCGCCCATGGTTGCTGGCGGGCCGAGTCCCAGGCGTGGTAGTAGAGTCCCGTGTTCGGGTCGCGCAGGTGCCGGGCGACGAGCAGGAATTGTCGTGCGACGTCGTTCATCGCCGCGGTGTCGGCGTGACGCTTCGCCCATTCGGCGTAGAAGGGCTCGGCCATGTAGAGACCGTCGAGCCACATCTGCTGCGGATAGATCTCCTTATGCCAGAAGCCGCCCTCGGCGGTGCGCGGGTGTGTGCGGAGCTGCGCGCGCAATGCGTCGGCCGCGCGCGCGTACCGTGAATCGTGCGTTCGGTTGGCGAGTGGAAAAAGAATCCGGCCTTCGTTGATCTGGTCGAGGTTGTACTCGGACGCGGCATAGGTCGCGATGCTGCCGTCCGCGCGCACGAGAGAGTCGACGCTCTTCTTGACGTAGGCCGCGAACTTCGGATCGTGCGTGGTCTGTCCGACGCGGTCGAGCCCGAGGAGGACGAAGCCGGCAGTATAGTCCCACCGGTCGTAGACGACGGCGTTGCGTCGCATCACCGACTCGGCGACGCGAACGGACCACGGGCGCGTCTGTCCCCCCGCGCGCAGCGCGACGGTCGCGGTGGCGCCGGCGGCGAGAATCGCGCGGATGCGACGCCTCATCGCACCGGTGCTCCGTTGACGGTCGTGCCGCGCTGATCCAGCCGGCTCACGTGCTCGACGACGCTCCCCTTGGCGACGTCGGCGAAGTGGCAGTCGATCACACGAACGTCGTCGATCGGGGCGTTCGGAAAGCCGCGAAGATAAAGCGCGTACGGGCTCTTTCGGCTCGTCACGCGATGCAACTCGATGTCGCGCGCCACCGGCGTGAACGGGCCCTTGTCGCCCTCTTCATAGAAGAAGTCGATCGAGAGGATCGAGTCGGCCACCTGCCCGACCGTGACGTCGCGCATATAGATGTGCTCGAGGAGGCCGCCGCGCATCGCATTGTTCTTGAGTCGCAGCACGCGGTCGAGGCGCGGACTGTCCATGCGGCAGTCGTAGGCGAAGACGTTCCAGCAGCCGCCGGAGATCTCGCTGCCGACGGTGACGCCGCCATGGCCGTCGCGCATCTCGCAGCCGCGGACGATGATGTTCTCGCTCGGGACGTTCACGCGCCGGCCATCGGCGTTTCGGCCGGACTTGATCGCGATGCAGTCGTCGCCGGTGTCGAACACGCACCGATCGATCAACACGTCGCGACAGGACTCGGGATCGCACCCGTCGTTGTTCGGTCCGTGGCTCACGATCGTGACGCCGTGCACGGTCACATTGCGGCAGAGCACCGGATGGATCTCCCACATCGGCGACCCGATGATCGTGACGTTCTCGATGAGCACGTTCCGGCAGCGATACGGCTGGATGAAGTTCGGCCGGAGGTAGTCGCCCTCGCCGAAGACGCGCCGGGCGACCGGCGTCCCGCGCTCTGCCATGTCGAGCAGTCGCTGACGCGCGGTGTTGTAGTTCGGAGCGCCGCGCTCCCATCCGAAGTCCGCACTTCCCTTCCACGGCCACCAATGCGTTCGATCCGCCTGCCCGTCGAGCGTGCCCTCGCCGGTGATCGCAATGTTGTCCTGCTCGTAGGCGTACAAGAACGGTGAATAGTTCATCAACTCCGTGCCCTCGAACCGCGTCAGGACGGCGGGCAGGTAGTGGCGCGGGTCGCGGCTGAAGGCGAGCGTCGCGCCGCGCGCGACATGGAAGTTGACGTTGCTCTTGAGGTGTACCGCGCCGGTGAGGAATCTCCCTTCCGGCACGACGACGCGCCCGCCGCCGGCGGCCGCGCATGCGTCGATGGCTCGTCGAATCGCGGCCGTGGAATCCATCGCGCCGTCGCCGACCGCGCCAAAGCGCGTGATCTCGAAGTCACGCGACGGGAACGTTGGCGGCACGATGCGCGCGAGAATCTCGGGAACGAGGTCCCATCCGCGCGCGCCAGTTGGCGACGGCGACGTGCGTACTGCCGCGCGGCAAGCGAGCGCGCCGATCGGCGACGCGGCGAGCGCGCTGCCGGCAAGGGTCCGAAGGAAACCGCGACGGCTCGGGGAAACTGCAGATCCCTCGCTCCGCTCGGGATGACGGCTGTCAGTGTGGCGTTGCTCGGGATGACCGAGGCTGGCTTCGGATCGACCATCGCGGCTCATTTCGGCCTCGCGTGCGACGCCGACCATGTCGCGAACGTGGCAAGCGTCTCGGCCGGCTTCGTGGTGTACCAGCCGTAGCCCGACCGGCGGTCCGTCAGCCTGTTCCAGTCGTAGAGCTTGATGCCGTCGCGGTTCGCCATGATGACGCGGTTCGTGCCGATCTCGTAGAGACGTCCCCACAGCGGCGGCGCATTCGGCGACGGCTTCAGCTCATAGTGCGCATACGAGTAACCGCGAATCGGAACGGCCTTGAGCCAGTCCGTCGCGCCGTACACGGCGCGAATCACCTGCTCGTTCGGCGACGGAATCGACATCAAGTAGTCGACGATCTCCGCGCTCTCGAGCGCGGCGAGCGACGTGAGCTCGTAGCTGCGAGCGCTCGTCGGCTCCAGCGTCAGCGGGTCGTGCTGCTGTCCCCACGCGGTCGGCACGCCCTTCGCCCACACCTGTGTGCGCAGAATGCACTCGGTGCCCGAGAGGACCGCCTGGGACGCACGCTGACGTTGGAACGCGGTGGGATATCGATATGCGCCGGCTGCGACACCGCGCAGCAGACGCAGCACGTTTACGGTGGCGTTGTCGTTGAACGTCGCGGCGTCGTGATAGCTGCCTTGGAGCGGGTAGACCTGCGGAAAGCATCCGTTCGGGTACCGCGCTGCGAGCAGGTAGTCGACGCCGCGGCGGATCGCCGTCGCGTACCGCTCGTCGTGGTGCGCGCTGTCGGCGAGCAGGAGAAAGCGGATCTCCTCTGTGGTCGCGTCGTTGTCGATCGTCGAGATCCATTCCCAGTCGGCGCTCTCGGCGTAGTAGCTCTCGCCCGGTGCGCGCGAATGCATCGTGAAGTCGACGTGCTTCGACCAACCACCGTTCGGCGCCTGGAAGCTGAGAACGGCCTCCATCACTCGCCGACCGCTGTCGGACGCGAACCAGGCGCGTGTCATGTACGCCTTGACGGAGAAGTCGTGCGTGTACGGCGCGCGCACCATCGCGGCCGCATGCGCGGCACGCAGCTCGGCGTGCATCGCCGCGGTGTCGCGCGAATACTGCTCGCGTGACCGCTCGACGTACGATGTCCACGCACCGCGCGTCACGAACGCGTACTTCGTGATGCGCGCCGGCGTGATCAGCGTGACCGTGTCGTACGCCGGGCGATAGCTCGGCAGCCTGCCGATCGAATCCATCGGATTGCGATTCGCCTGCGCTCCGGCCCGAGCGCCGAGCATCCAACCGCCGGCGAGCAGCGACCAGAGCACCAGTCTCACAGCTCCACCTGCTTCAGCCGCGGCGCGAACAGGTGAATGACCAACAGCGCCGAGACGTACGCGAAGCCGCACATCAGGAACACGGGCGTGTAGTGATTGCCGTTGTTCTGAAGCACCCAGCCGGTGAGCCGTTGAAACGCAAACCCGGTGACGGCGCCAAAGAATCCACCGATCCCCACGACCGAGCCGACGGCGTGACGCGGGAACATGTCGCTCGCGAGCGTGAAGATGTTCGCCGACCACCATTGGTGCGATCCCGCCGCAACGCCGACGATGATCACGGCCGTCCACATGCTCGACGCCGCCGGCGCCAGGATGGTCGGCACGATCAGGAGCGCGGCGATCAGCATGGTCGTCTTTCGACCCGCGTTCACCGACCACCCGCGCTTGATGAAGGCTCCCGACAGCCAGCCGCCGAAGATGGAACCGACGTCCGCCAACAGGTAGATCACGACGAGCGGCGCCATCACGTCGCCCAGCTTGATCCCGTAGCGCGCGTCGAGGAACTTGGGCAGCCAGAACAAATAGAACCACCACACCGGGTCGGTCATGCCTTTGCCGAGCGCGAAGGCCCACGTCTGACGGTGGCGCAGCAGCTCGATCCAGCGCACACGAACCGCCGGCTCGACACGCTCACCCTGAATCAGCGCGAGCTCGCCCTTCGAAACCTTCGGGTGCTGCTGCGGCGGACGATAGATGATGAGCCAGCACACGAGCCATGTCGCGCTCAGCAGTCCTGTCCAGATGAACGCCACGCGCCACCCCAAGTACTTCGCGATCAGCGGCACGACGATCGGCGTGATGATGGCGCCGACGTTCGTGCCAGCATTGAAGATTCCGGTCGCCAGCGCGCGCTCGCGCGAGGGGAACCACTCGGCGATCGTCTTGATTGCCGCCGGAAAGTTTCCCGACTCGCCGAGTCCGAGCGAAAAGCGCGCGAGACTGAACTGAAGCGCCGTTCTCGCGAGCGACGTCGCCATCGCCGACAGGCTCCACACCGTGATGGCGAGAGCGTATCCGAGCCGCGTGCCAACCTTGTCGAGCAAACGCCCCGCGAAAAGAAAGCCGAGCGCGTACGCCGCGGTGAACCACGACACCAGCGCCGCGTAGTCCGTCTCCGACCAATGCAACTCGCGCTGGAGGGTCGGCGCGAGAATGCCGAGCACCTGCCGGTCGATGTAGTTGATCGTGGTCGCGAAGAACAGCAACGCGCAGATCGTCCACCGATAGCGACCGACGCGCTCGAGCGCACCGCCGACAGTGGTTCCGGTCGCGCCGGGCGCGGTCAGGACGGACTCGTCTCTAGCGTTGGACACGCCCACTGGCATCTCCTTGCATGAGGGCTTCGACCTCGGCGACGCTCACGCGATTGATGTCGCCGAGGATGGAGTGCTTGAGGCATGACGCGGCCGTCGCGAACTCGAGCGCTTTCCGGTCATCGCGATATGTGCGAAGACCGTGGATGAGTCCCGCGGCGAATGAGTCACCGGCGCCGACGCGATCGACGATGTCGGTGATATCGTAGTTTGCGCTCGCAAGAAATTGGCGGCGATTGTGCAGCACCGCGCTCCAGCCGTTACGGTCGGCGCTGTGGCTGTCACGCAGCGTGATCACTTGCCGCTCGAGATTCGGGAACTCCGCGAGCACGCGCTTGGCCAGCCCGAGGTACTTCTCGTGCTCGATCTCCACATCGACGTCGACCTCGATCCCGAGCGCCTTCTGACAATCCTCCTCGTTGGCGATGCCGACCGTAGCATGCGAGACGAGCTCGCGCATGACCTCGGGCGCCCTTTTGCCGTAGCGCCAGAGGTTCTTGCGATAGTTGTAATCGCAGGAGACGGTGAGCCCCTTCGCGCGGGCCGCCTTCGCCGCAGCGAGCGACAGCTCAGCGGCCGAGGCGCTGATGGCGGGCGTCACGCCGCTGATGTGGAACCAATCGGCGCCGTCGAAGATCGCGTCGAAGTCGAAGTCGGCGACCTTCGCCGTGGAGATCGACGAACCGGCGCGATCGTACGTTACGCGCGACGGACGCTGGTTCGCCCCGGTCTCGAGGAAGTAGATCCCGAGACGTTCGCCTTGGCGCCGAATCATCGAGGTCTCGACGCCGAACGACTTGAGCTCGGCGATGCACGCGTCGCCGACGTTGTTCGCCGGAATCGCCGAGACGAACCGCGCGTCGACGCCGAACTGGGCCAGCGACGCGGCGACGTTGGCCTCGGCGCCGCCGAACGTCGCCTCGAGCGCCGGCGACTGAAACAGCCGCTCGAGGCCTGGTGACTTGAGGCGAAGCATCACCTCGCCGAGGGTGACGACGCGGGTCATACGCTCACTCGCGGAGACTTGCCCTGCGCGACGTCCGCCGCGCGCCGCGACTCGTCACGAATGCGGTCGAATTGCTTCGCCGCGATCCACTCGGCCGGCGCCATCCACGAGCCGCCGCAGCCGACGACGCGATTGAACGCGAGATAGGCGGCGACGTTGGCGAGGTTGATGCCGCCGGTGGGCATGAATCCGACTTCGCCGTACGGCGCCGCCATCGCCTTGAGAAAGGGCAGCCCACCCGACGGCTCGGCGGGAAAGAACTTCACGGTCGTGAGCCCCTTCTCGAGCGCCGCCTCGAGCTCGGTGGGCGTGCAGATGCCCGGGTAGACCGGCATGCCCTGCGCGATGCAGTAGTCGACGACGCGCGGGTTGAAGCCCGGCGCGACGATGAAACTCGCGCCGGCATCCCACGCCGTTGCCGCTTGCGCGGGACTGAGGACCGTGCCCGCGCCGACGAAGATGTCGGGGACCGCCGCGCTGATCCGCCGGATCGCCTCGGCGGCGCGCGGGGTGCGGAAGGTGATCTCGGCGCACGCGAGACCGCCGTCCACCAGCGCGCGGGCGAGGGGCACGGCGTCGTCCGGATCGTCGATCACGATCACGGGGACGATGCGCGCGGCGCGCAGCCGCGGCGTCGCCTGCTCGATGCCGGACGCAAAGGCCTTGGTCATGTGCTGGCGACTTCCGTGAGATGCGCGTCGAGCGCGGCGGTGATTCCGGTCCGCGCGATGCGCAGCAGATGGTCCGCGGCCGCGTCGACGAACCCCGGGACGACGGAGAGATCGGCGCGCCAGAGCCGAACGTCGGCGCAGAGCCCGATCGCCAGGTCGACCACCGCGGTGTCCGAGCTCCAATCGATCGACTGGCACAGGCGCCGGACGCGCTCCCCTTCCATGTCCTCGGGCGGGACGACACCGGCCGCGGCCCATTTGGCTTGGACCTCTCCCCGCATGAACGCGATGTAGGCCGCGAACCCGAAGGCCAACGACGTCGGTGGCCGGCCCGTGAGCTCGCGATACCGCATGATCGAAGGCACGACGCGAACGCGCATCTTCGCGGTGCCGTGCAACGTGATGTCGACGAGCGCGTGCCGGATGTACGGATTCGCGAATCGCTCGAGCACCTCGCGCGCGAACGGTTCCGCGTCCGGCACGTCGATGCTCGGCACGATCTCGTCGAGGATGGCGTGGCGCATGAACCGTCCGACGCGCTCGTCGGTGCAGGCATCGCGCACCGTCTCGAGCCCCGAGAGCAGCGCCACGGGAACGGTGATCGTGTGTCCGCCGTTGAGCACGCGGACCTTCCGCAAGCGATACGGCCGGACGTCCGGCACGACGACGATCCGCGGATCGTCGCCGGCAAAGCCGAGACGCTCGCGGAGCGCGTCGTCGCCCTGGATGGCGAACAGCGCGTAGCTCTCGCACGGCGTCAACAGTCCGTCGCAATATCCGAAGGGCGCCGTGGCCTTGTCGGCCTCCTCCTGCGGAGGCGCGCCCGGCACGATGCGGTCGACGAGCGTGTTGCAGAACACGACCGCTTCCTCCACCCATTTCTCGAAACGGGCGCCGAGTCGCCACCGCCGCGCGAGCGCGAGCACCATGCCGCGCAGCGTCGAGCCGTTGTCGTCGATCAACTCGCACGGCAGCACGACGAGTCCGCCCTGCGAGGGCTCGTAGTGGAACACGCGCGCGCGCTCGGCGAGAAAGCGCGTCAGCTTGCCGGGGAACGATCGCGGCGGCCGGAGGTCGAATCGGTCCGACTCGTCGAGCGCGATCCCGATCTCCGTCGTGTTCGAGACGATGAGCCGGATGTTCGGATCGCGCGCGACGGCCAGCACCTCCTCCCACTCGTCGTGGGCCGACAGCGCCCGCGACACGGCCGCAACGATGCGGTAGCTCTGCCGCGCGTCGCCGCCCGACATCCCTTGGGTGACGAGCGTGAACAGACCATTCTGCTGGTTGAGGGACCAGTTTCGCTCACCGCCGGTGGACGATACGGTGACGACCGATCCGCCGAACGTGCCCGCGCGATTGGCCGCGTCGATGAAGTAGTCGGCGAACGCCCGCAGAAACGCGCCGGTGCCGAACTGCACCACCGTTTCGGGAAGTCCGATCGCCGACGGAGGCGGCAGCTCGACGCCGGAGGCGCCCTGCGCCTGAAGCGATGCGACGACGTCGCGTGACAGCCGCGGCGTCGTCATCTACAGCGTCACTCCGTCCTTCCAGATCGCGATCTCGCGATAGTCGTTCTTCTCGTTGTTGGCCAGCGTGTCGCCGGACGCAACGGCCAGCACCAGCGCAAAGAGATCGTCCTCGAGCTGGGCCATGGTCTTCGAACCGGTGAGCAGCGCGCCGGCGTCGAAGTCGATCCAATGCGGCTTCTTCGCGGCGATCTCGCTGTTCGACGAGACCTTGATGGTCGGCACCGGAAAGCCGAGCGGCGTGCCGCGGCCCGTCGTGAAGAGCAACACCGTGGCGCCGCTCACCGCCATGGCCGTCGACGACACGCCGTCGTTTCCGGGCGACTCGAGCAGCGACAGGCCGGCACCGCGCACGGGTTCACCGTAGCGCAGAACACGCGACACGGGAGCGCGCCCGCCCTTCTGGATGGCGCCGAGTGATTTCTCCTCGAGCGTAGTGAGACCGCCCGCCTTGTTTCCGGGCGAGGGATTCTCGTAGACCGGCTGGTTGTGCCTGAGAAAGTATTTCTTGAAGTCGTTGATCATCCCTACAATGTCGCGAAACACGGGCTCGCTCGCCGCCCGATTCATCAGGAGTTGTTCGGCGCCGAACATCTCCGGCACTTCGGTCAGCATCACGCTGCCGCCCAAACCGGTCACCCGGTCGGCAATTCGCCCGAGGAGCGGGTTCGCGCTGATGCCGCTGAACCCGTCCGAGCCGCCGCACTTGTGGCCGAGCACGAGGTCGGCGACGGAGCACTCGGTGCGGGTGTCCGCGGCCATGCGCTCGACGAGCCGCGCAACCGCGCCCGTCCCCTCTTCGAGCTCGTCGATCACGTCTTGCGTGTTGAAGAACGCCACGCGCTCGCGGTCGACGGGTCCGGCAAGTCTGAGCAACTGATCGAGTTGGTTGTTCTCGCAGCCGAGCCCGAGAATGAGCACCGCGCCCGCGTTCGGATGGCGCAGGAGACCAGCGAGCACCTGCTGCGTGTTCTTCAGGTCGTCGCCGAGCTGGCTGCAGCCGTACGGGTGCGCGAAGGCGTGGACGCCGTCGATATGACCGGCAAAACGGTCCGCAGCCTGTTTGGCGATTCGCTCGGCGGCGTGGTTGACGCAGCCGACGGTGTTGAGGACCCACAGTTCGTTGCGGGTGCCGACGCGACCATTGGGGCGACGAAAGCCGCGGAAGGTGGGGAGCGCGGGTGCGGCGGACGGCGGACGGGGGTCGGCGACCGGCGAGTAGGCGTAGTCGATCAGGCCGGAGAGCGCCGTCTTGAGGTTGTGGCTGTGGATCCAGTCGCCCGCTTCGATCGCGCTCGTCGCGATGCCGATTGGAACACCGTACTTCGTGACTGCTTGGCCGGGCTCGATGTGCGTCAGCGCGATCTTGTGGCCGGCGGGAACGTCCTGCCGCGCGACGACCGATGCGCCGGCAATGTCGACGCGATCACCGGCGGCGATCGCGCGAAGCGCGACGGCAACGGTGTCTCGCTCGTCGATGCGAATCGCGGGAGGGCCGGTCGCGATCGCCGGGGCCGGGCGCGGAATCGTCGCGCCGTCGGTCATAGCTTGTAGGTTTCCTTCGCGAGATCGTAGGCGAGTGCGCGCGCCATCGCGCGGGCGTCGCTCATGTCTATTCGATGCCGGGCCACGAGACCACCCAAGAAATTGGCGTCGACGCGGCGCGAGAGGTCGTGACGCGCGGGAATCGAGCAGAAGGCGCGCGTATCGTCGTTGAATCCAGCGGTGTTGTAGATACCGGCGGTCTCCGTCACCTGCTGGCGGTACCGCGTCATGCCCTCGATCGAATCGTGGAACCACCACGGCGGTCCGAGGCGGACCGCGGGGTAGTGGCCGGCGAGCGGCGCGAGCTCGCGCGCGTACGTCGACTCATCGAGAGTGAACAGGATCAGCGTGAGGCGCGGATCGTTCCCGTACGCGCTGAGCAGCGGCCTCAGGTTGCGTGTGTACTCGGACTGCACAGGAATGTCCGCGCCCTTGTCGGGACCGAATCGCTCGAAGACGACCGGATTGTGGTCGCGAAACGCACCCGCGTGCAATTGCATCACGAGGCCGTCGGCCACCGACATGCGCGCCATCTCCACGAGCATGTGCGCCTCGAACTCGCGCTGGTCCGCGGGCGTCGCGGTGCCCTGCAGCGCGCGACAGAAGAGCGCCTCTGCCTGCGCCGGCGCGAGACGCGTCGTGTACGCCTCGACGACGCCGTGATCCGTGGCCCGCGCGCCAAACGAGCAGAAGAAGCGGCGGCGATCCTCGAGCGCGGCGACGAACGCGCCGTAGTCCTCGATGGCGCGACCGTACGCGGTGGCGAGCGCGGCCAACTCCTCTCGCCAGCCCGGCGTCGCGATCCGGAACACCGCGTCCGGCCGGAACGTGGGAATGACGCGGCCCGGCCAACCCGACTGGCGAATCATGCCGTGCGCGTCGAGACAGTCGCTCGCTTTGTCCGTCGTCGCGAGCACTTCGATGTTGAACCGCTCGAACAGCGCGCGAGGACGGAATTCGGGCGACGCCAGACGCTCGGCGACCTGGTCGTAGATGACGTCCGCGGAGACGCCGCTCAGCTTGACGCGAACGCCGAAGAGGTCATGCAGCTCATGGTCGAGCCACGCCCCGGTCGGCGTCGCGCGGAACAGGTAGTAGTGGTCGGCGAACCGCCGCCAGATTTTGCGCGGATCGGACTCGACTTGCGTCCCGTTGCGTGACGGAACACCCACCGATTCCATCGAGATCCCGCGCGCGTACAACATCCGGAAGATGTAGTGGTCCGGAACGATCAGGAGCGACGTCGGCTCGGAAAAGGGCGCGTCCTCAGCCAGCAGCAGCGGGTCGACGTGCCCGTGCGGGCAGATGAGCGGGAGCCCACGAGTCTCCTCGTAGAGCGCGCGCGCCGCCGAACGCGTGGCCGGGTCCGGGTCGAAAAAGCGCTCTTCGTGCAGGATGAGCGGCTCGCTTGCGGCGCGTGTCATGGATTCGGGCCAGGGGTCCCAGGACGCGTGCTCGACTTGAACTTGGGCCACATTTGTTCAAATTAAGAACAATATCGGGATTCCGCCATATATTCCGGCATGAGGAAGATCAACACCCGGAGCTTCGTCCGCGCCACGCGGTCCACGACCCGGGACATCAACCGGCAAATCCTGCTCAACCTGGTGCGCGAACACCAACCGGTGTCGCGGGCCGAGCTCGCCCGGCGGATGCGGGTGGGCCGCGGGATGGTCACGTCGCTGGTGAGCGAGCTCCTGGCGGATGGCTCGATCTACGAGGGGGTCACGGTCGACGCCCCGCGGGGCCGGAAGCCGATGATGCTCCACGTGCGGACGAAAGACCGCCTCGTGATCGCCATCGACGTTCGGTTCAGCCGTACGTACGTCATGCTGACGGACTTCAGCGGCGCGCGGCTCGCCATGGAAACGTTTGAGACCGTCGTCGACCCGGCGGCCCTCGTGACGGAGCTCGCCGAGCGGATTCCGAGACTCCTCAAGGCCCATCGCGCGGCCGGCAAGTGCAACGGCGTCGGCCTGGTGGTGCCGGGGATGGTGGATCAGCGAACCGGACGCGTGCTCAATGCGCCGCAGCTCGGGTGGCGCGACGTCGACGTCCGCGCCGCGCTGGCCGAGGCGACCGGGTTCGACGTTCAGATCGAGAACGCGCCGATCGCGTGCGCGCTCGCGCAGATGTGGCTGAACGAACGCGAGGGCGACGCGCCGCGCGATTTCGTGTACGTCACGGTCTCGGATGGTGTCGGCGCGGGCGTCGTGGTGAACGGCGAGGTGGTCCGCGGGCACAACAACACCGCCGGCGAGTTCGGTCACGTGCCGGTGGATCCGAACGGACCGACGTGCCTGTGCGGGGCGCGCGGGTGCCTCGAGGCGTACACCTCGAACCTCGCGACGCTCTCGCGATACCTGGGCCACGAATTCTCACCGACCGGAACGCGCGAGCTGCTTCACGCCTCTGGCCTCACGATCACCGACGTGATCGCTCGCGCGGCCGCGGGCGACGCACGCGCGGTGAGCGCGCTCGAGGAGACAGCGCGCCACTTGGGGGGCGGCTTGGCGGTCATCATCAATACGCTCAACCCCGCGCAGATCTTCGTGGGCGGCGAGATCACGGACGCGTGGGATCGGGTGTACCCGGTGATCCAGCGAGTCATTCGCGAGCGCACGCTGACGTCGCTGGCCGCGGCGACGCCGCTGCTTCCCGATCCGGCAACGAATTTCCCGCGCCTCCGCGGCGCGATCGCACTGGTGGCCGCCCCGCTGTTCGCCGCACCTCAAGTCGCGTAACCGAGCGCCGGCATTCGCGGCTACGGTGGCGCGCGCGATCGTCCGCGCCTCGCTCGCGGCGGCACCGTGTCCTCGGCGCTTGGCATCTTGACCGTGCCGGAGAACGTGATCAGCGAGTCGATCCTCGACAGAAAGACCTGGCCAACTCCGGACACCCGGCGCAGGCCGTCCCGCGTGACGAAAGGACCGTGCGCCATGCGATCGAGAACGATGCGGCGCGCCATGAGCGGAGTGACGCCCGGCAGCGAGTCCATCTGCGCGAGCGTGGCGACGTCGAGATCGAGCTTTCCCGCGACGTAACCGCGACGGTCGAGCGGCCCGGCATTGGCGCGCGCGATGGAATCACGGACGCGTTTCACGGTGTCCGAAGCGGCGCGCCCCCGCGCACCGCGTCCCCTGCCCCGCTGTCCGCGCGCTACACCTCGGGCGGCCGCTCGACCCACCTTTGCCGCGGAATCGGCGGCGCTGACCTGGTGCTCGAGCGCCGGCTGCGCCGTCGGCGGCGGCTCACCGCGCGCCGCGCGCACGACTCGCACCGCGGCGCCGAGCACGGCGACGGCGCTGACGAACATGAGAGCCTTGTGATCGGAGCGCATTTGGGGGAAGGGGGAGGCGGGAAGAAGGGGGGATTCGGGATTCGGGATTGGGGATTGGCGCACGCGAGACTCACCTCGACGGCACAACTTCGTTTGGCGGCTGGAGAGAGCATCATCCATTGCTTTCGGACAGGTTCGTTTCATTCCGCCGACCTCCTCCGTCCGCCGCACCCCTTCCCACTTCCCTCTTCCCCCTGGACACAGCTTTGATGTCGCGGCCGGCCCGCCGGCGGGCACCGCAACGACTTCCATCAAGTGGGTACAGTCAGGAGCTGGCGTATGCGCATCGGGATTCTGGGTACCGGCGGTGTTGGTCAGACGCTGGCGACGGCGCTCATTCAGCGCGGACACGAGGTCAAGCTTGGCGCCCGGTCGGCGACCAATGAAAAGGCGACGGAATGGGCGGCGAAGAACGGCGCCGCGGCGAGCCACGGCACCTTCGCCGACACGGCGGCATTCGGTGAAGTCGTGTTCAATTGCACATCCGGCATGGCGTCGCTCGACGCGCTCAAGCTCGCCGGCGCGAAGAACCTCGACGGCAAGCCGCTGGTCGACGTCGCCAACCCGCTCGACTTTTCGCGCGGCATGCCGCCCACGCTCTCCGTGTGCAACTCGGACTCGCTCGGCGAGCAGATTCAGGCGGCGTTTCCGGGTACCAAGGTCGTGAAGACGTTGAACACGATGAACGCGCAAGTCATGGTGAACCCGGCGATGGTGCCTGGGGAGCACGACGTGTTCGTGAGCGGGAACGACGCCGGCGCCAAGGCGCGGGTGAGCGAGCTGCTGCGCTCGTTCGGCTGGCGGAACATCGTCGACCTCGGCGACATCACCGCGGCACGAGGGACGGAGATGGTCCTCCCGCTCTGGCTCCGATTGTTCGGGACGTTCAAGTCGCCGAACCTCAACTTCCATATCGCGCGATAGTCGGTCGGCCGCGCCCGCCAGAAAACTTTACCACTCCCCGCCCAGTTGCTGTCGGGCGATCGAACCGCTGCCGAGTTATGCTTCACGGATGATTCCTACCGTGAGATCACCTATGAAGCCGGTGCCCGCGCTGGTCCTGCTGTCGCTCCTCGCCGCCGCGTGCGGCGCGCCGTCAACAGTCGCAACCGCGGCGCCGGCTCCGGCGGTTGCTCCGCCGCCGGCGGTATCGACCACCGTTCCAGCCACGAGGCTCGCCGAGGCGCCGCGCAACTGGCAGCTCCTCGACGACTCGGCGGACCACGTGCCAGGGATCAGCTCGGAGCGCGCGATGAAGGAGCTGCTCGCGGGCAAGGCGCCCAAGCGCGCGGTGCTGGTGGCGATCATCGACAACGGCATCGACACGGCGCACATCGACCTCAGGGCGAATCTCTGGACCAACCCGAAGGAGATCGCGGCCAACAAGAAGGACGACGACGCGAACGGATTCATCGACGACCTCCACGGCTGGAACTTCATCGGAAGCGCGAACGGCGACGACGTGCACTTCGACACGTTCGAGGTGACGCGCGAGTACGCACGCTGCCACGGCAAAGCCGCGGCGAGCGGCGCACCGCCGATCACGGACGCCGAGCACTGCAAGCAGGTGGACGCCGACTACGGCAAGCAGCGCTCGACGATCCAGAAGAACGTCGACAACTACCAACAGGTGGCCGACGTCCTGCGCCAGATCATCCCCGTCCTCCAGCAGGCGGCGCACACTGACTCGCTGACACCGGACAGGGTTCGCTCGATCAACACCGTGTCGCCGCCGGTCGCGCGGGCACGACAGATCTTCCTCGACCTTGCGCAGCAGGGCGCGTCGCCGTCGGTGATCGACGACGGGCTCAAGTCGCTCGAGGGACAGCTCAAGTACGGGCTCAACCCGGACTATGACACGCGGACGGTCGTCGGCGACCACTACAGCGACCCGACGGAGCGGCACTACGGCAACGGCGACGTGATGGGGCAGGATGCCAAGCACGGCACGCACGTCGCCGGGATCATCGGCGCGGTGCGCGGCAATGGCGCCGGAGTCGACGGCATCGCGCCGGCCGTGAAGTTCATGATGATTCGCACCGTGCCAGATGGCGACGAGCGCGACAAGGACGTGGCGAACGCGATCCGCTACGCGACCGACAACGGCGCGCAGATCATCAGCATGAGCTTCGGCAAACCGTACTCGCCGTACAAGTCAGCCGTCGACGACGCGGTGCGATACGCCGACGCGCACGGTGTGTTGATGGTGCACGCCGCGGGCAACGACGGCGCGGACCTGAGCAAGGGCAAGAACTTCCCCACGCCCGCCTTCATCGGCGGCGGCCACGCGATCAACTGGATCGAGGTTGGCGCGTCGAGCTGGAAGGGCGGAAGCGATCTCGCGGCGACCTTCTCGAACTATGGCAAGAACGAGGTCGACGTCTTCGCGCCCGGCGTCGACATCCTGTCGACCGTGCCGGGGAACGAGTACGAGCGCGACAGCGGCACGAGCATGGCGGCGCCGGTGGTGAGCGGACTCGCCGCGCTGATCATGGGCTACTACCCGAACCTGACCGCCGCCGACGTGCGACGGATCATCGTGAGCTCGGTCTCGCGCCACGCGGACCAGATGGTCACGAAGCCGGGCTCGGACGACAAGGTGCCGTTCGGATCGCTGTCGATCAGCGGCGGCATCGTGAACGCGTATCGCGCGCTCAAGATGGCCGAGGACGTCAGCAACGGAAAACCGAGACCGTAGCTGGACGGCGATGCCTCGGCGCCGATGCGCCGGCGCCGAGGGTCGCTGTGCCGAGGTCGCCGCTAGTCCGGAATTCCGAGTCGATGGCCGAGCTGCAGCGCGCGCAGATCGGCCCTGAGCTCGCTGGACATGTTGGTGAACTCGAATTGAACCCCATGTTCGCGGCACACCGCGGCGCACTGGACGAGCGAGCTCACGACGCGGACGTCGAACCGGTTGAGATGCTGACAATCGACGACCAAGCGGCCTCCGTCCTCGAGCGCGCGACTGACTCGCGATCGCAGCTCGCGAGCGTCATGCGCCGAGACACCGTGAGTGATTTCTGACTTCGCGGCGTCCGTCCGCTTCAGCGCGGATGTCATCATGTCTGGGCCTCGAGCTGAAAAGAAACGTTGCAGGAATCCTCGGCGGCGCCGCTCGACGAACCGGCGGCTCGCTGTGAAGGCAGGGCGGAATGCAGTAGCCATGCCACCTGCTTGGCGTTGAGCCTGTTCCGCAACGTTTGGCGCGTCAGGAGGTTGCGCCCAGGACGTCCGCGAGGCGGCGTCCTCACCACCGTCAGTGTCGACCCATCGCCACAATTCGACGACACCGTGCGTCGGTGCAACAGTCGAATGGGCCGAGCTGAGTCGATTGTATCGGAACGTTACAGCCGCGGTTGTGGGGAGCGCCGTCTCACTTCACCAGGGTGACCGCGACGTCGCCGACGATCTGCAGGCTCTTGGCCGAGACCTTGTCGATGGTGTCCTGCGTGGTGTGGTGATAGTTCGGGCTCGAGATCGTGCCGGCGTCGTGGACCGCGGGGAGCGGGCCGTATTGAATGTCGAGCACGTCGATCACGCGCAGCCCTTTGTTCTGGAGCGGCCGGTGGTCGTCGGTCACCTGGATGCCCGGCTGCGCGAGGAAGTACCCGCTGTAGCCCAGATCCGACGCCGCCTGCCACACGCGTTGGACGACCTCGGGCGCGTACTGCGTCGAGAAGGCTTCCTGATAGATCTGGAGATCGGCGTCGCCGATCATGTCGAACAGCACGCCGAAGAGCGGCTTGTAGCCGGGATCGGGCAGGTGGTTGGCGAAGTACTGTGACCCGAAGAGCGCGTCCGGATAATTGCCCGACGAATCCGCGTCGAACGCGCCCCAATCCTCGCCGTCGACGAAGAGCAGGTCGACGCCCACGGACGGCGGCGTCTTCTTGAAGACGTCGCCAAGCGCCATGAAAAGCGCGACGCCCGACGCGCCGTCGTTCGCGCCGTCGAACGAGCCGGCGCGCTTGCCGAAATTCGGATCGTCGTCGGCCGTGGGACGCGTGTCCCAGTGCGTGAGATACAACACGCGCTGCGTCGCCGTCGGATTGAAGCGCGCGACGATGTTCCGCATCGGCAGCTTCTGGCCCTTCACGGTCGTCTGCGTCCAGCTCTGCACGATGATGCTGTCGGTCCGCTTCTTCATCTCGGCGATGATCCAGTCGGCCGCCTTCTCGTGCGCCGGCGTGCCGGGCACCCGCGGGCCGAAGTCGATCTGCGGCTTGACGTAGCCGAGCGCCGTCTGACCGTCGAACGACGTCTTTGGCCCGGAGAACCGCGCCGTGACGCTGTCGCATCCGACGGACGCGAGGAGAAGCACCACCACGAACGACGGAAGCATGCGCATACAGTAAAGCCTAGCCGGGTAGGTGGCCATCCGCATCGGAGTCATTTATCGAAAGGCTGCCACTGAAAGACGGCCGAGAACACGGTGTACTCGAACCGGCGATTTAGGTTGTGGTCGAAGGTCAGGACGTCCGAGCCGTTGAACGTGAGCACGAGCTGCTCGTTGAAGCGGGTGTCGGCGGTGAGCGTGAAGGTCCTGCGGCCATTGTCCTGCAGCCGCGCGCGGACCGACCCGGTGGAGTCGAACACCGTCGTGGTGTTGTGGGTGAGCTGGAAGGTGAAGCGCGTGCGCAGGCCGTCGTGCGCCGGAATGTGGAACACGTGACCGGCGTCGACGCTGAAATCATTTCCGTTCGAGCGCGCCACGCTCGACGGGAGGGTGTCGATTTGGCGCCGCCATTGAAGCCGCGCGCCGGTGCTGAACGCCCCGCCGCCCGCGAAGGCGATCGATCCGGCGACGGGGAACGTCTCGATGTGCGTGTGACGAATCTCCGACGGCGCTTGGTCGATGAGGCTGGGGAGCGAGATCGTGACGTCGCTCCGCATGAAGCCCACGCTCGCGGCGACGTTCGAGAGGGCGCTCCGGCCGGGCGCCGGGCGGTATGCCCACTGCAGCGACGCGTCCGGGAAGACTCGTTGGGCGCCGTCGACCTGGGCCTGCGACTGGTCATCGCGCGCGATCCAGTTCGTGGTGGTCGTGCGCGTGAACCGGTTGACAAGCGACGTTC
>Ga0326726_10001035_pt1 | contig 25613 bp, 14 predicted proteins | sample MHFenrmetagenome_2_FD_207603 | JGI IMG/M metagenome (GOLD analysis project Ga0326726, IMG submission 207603) | Lab enriched peat soil microbial communities from Michigan Hollow, Ithaca, NY, United States - MHF15MN | ecosystem: Environmental > Terrestrial > Soil > Wetlands > Peat | place: USA... | reverse complement strand
GCGGGTGCAAGTCAGAACAGGACCATTGGATCGCTCGGTATCTGTCCGGGTATGACGCATAGCTGAATGCCGCTGAAACAGAAGGAGGCTTACTCCTCCCACTCACTTCTTCTGAACTAATTAATCTACTCATTCAAGTCTTTATGATAATTATATGATTAAGGGAAGTATTGGCTACTACTCAAAATGCAAAGAGACTGATAAAGGTTCATCCTGCCACACACTTTCATAAACGTTCAACCCCCAACCAGCTAAGTAGTATGATCATATCTTCTGGTCGAAACCCTATATTCCTCCTGCTTCTGTGTGTACTTCTCATAATTGCGCCCGTAACAGCTATCTCCTTATCTCCCGGCAGTTCATTTGCCGGGGCACCGACAATTGCAAATGGTGATCCGGTATATATTCATGGAATTGCAACAGGTCAGCCGAGTGCTGGTTTACAGGTCTGGTTAATAGGGTATAACTATGTGAAAATCGCTACGGTGTTCACCAATGCAGATAACACCTACGAGTATGAACTCAAATCAGCCGACACGCAATTGCTTGCGCCGGGTCAATACTTTGTCCTGGTCCAACATCCAATGGAGAATGGAGTGTTCGACATTTACTATGATGCATCGACGGGGAGTATATTCAATCGCCAGCTGGGAACCGGTACTTCCATATTCCAGCTTACAGGAACTGGCAGCCTCCAAAAGCCTGATGGTGCCAATGCTTTGATGCGGGCTATCAACAGTCAGAATCTCGATGATACGTTTGCCACTACATCCTTTATTATAGGTAATCCGACCGCATTAATTAATCCGATTGGGGATCATGCAGTTGGTGACAGGTTTACTATTAACGGCTCAACCAATCTTGCTGTGGGAAATAATCTGAATATCGAGATCATCTCATCATCATTCAAACCAACACAGAAAGTGCAGGGTGCTGAATTTTCCGGATCAACTGGAACGGTGAAAGTCGAGCCGGGAACAAAAGGATTTAACCACTGGTCTTTCGATGTTGATGCATCCACATTCAAACCGGATGAATATAGTGTGACAGTGTCTGGTGAAACCATTGACGTTACCAGCTCCACTACCTTCAATATTGTTGAGAAATCTGCGACACAATGTTGTGTATTGAATGTAACGCAGACCACCTTACCAACGAATACACAAACAACGGCAATTCCTACGGATTCGCGAACGCCAACAGAAGCGAGTGTGCCTTTTGGGATTATAATATTCGGTATAGGCGTAGCATTGCTGTTAAGAAATTAATGACCCCCATAAAAAGACCATCACCGTAAACGACTATCCAGACAACAATTCCAATCACCACAACCCCCCAATATCCCTTACCACTACCACAGAGATCTCCGCTCTCGCCGACAATGATTGTCGTTGTGATTGTGCTGGTCGGTTGGGCAATTATTCTAAAAAGAGACTAATTAATTTTTTACCATCCGAGAAACAGGGTTTTGGTCTGTGAATAGCTTTCAAGCGCGTGCTGGCCGTTCTCTCGTCCAGTCCCACTCTCGTTCAGTCCCCCAAACGGCAATTCCGGTGGAACGGTAAGATGGCGATTCACCCAGATGATACCGGCTCTCACCTCATCAAATACCCGTTTTGTTATGGCGAGATCCTTTGTCCATATCGAAGCTCCCAGACCGTACTTGGTATTGTTTGCTTCATGGATAGCGGTGTCAAGATCAGGGACAGTCATCACCGGCAGTACCGGACCAAAAATTTCACTGGTCAAGAGTTGTGAACCAGAAATGACATTGCTGACCAGCGTTGGACGATAAAAATATCCTTGCTCATATGCTGTTCCTTTCAGGGTACATCCTCCGGAAAGAATTGTTCCCTCCTTGTTCTTCCGGGTTTCTTCAACGATCTGCGAGATTTTCTCCCGCTGCTCTGCACTATTCATTGGTCCCATATCGATCCTTGACCCCAATCCGTTTCCGACAGAGAGGGCATCAACACGTTCTTTTAATTTCTGAATGAAAGGGAGTGAAATTTTTTCATGAACGTAGAGGCGCTTTACGGCAGTACAGGTCTGCCCAGCGTTGTAAAACCTGCCCCGGAGTGCTCCCTCTACTGCCTTGTCAATTGCGGCATCAGGCATAACAATCATCGGATCCGAACCCCCGAGTTCGAGCGTTATGTCCTTGAGATGGGCACCAGCCATCGCCCGTATTTTATTGCCTGTTGTGCAGTCACCAGTGAATGACAGTTTGCGAATGGTGGGGTGATTCACGATAGCTGTTCCTACTGAATCACCGCTGCCGGTAACAATATTGAGCACCCCCGGGGGGAGACCGGCGGCATCAAGGATCCGTGAAAGCCGCAGGTTTGTAAGGGGTGTTGATGACGCAGGTTTCAGAACCATCGTATTTCCGGCGAGAAGGGCAGGGCCAATTTTCCAGCCCATGATAATTACCGGCATATTCCAGGGGATGATCGCTCCGCAGACACCGAGAGGTTGGCGCACAACTATACAATCACCGCTGGCCCCAAGTCTGATTGCTTCGCCATTCTGCCGGGCAGAAATACCAGCATAGAATTCAAGGATATTTGCATAACCCCGTACTTCGTCTATTGATTCCCTGATCGGTTTACCCTGTTCCAGGGTTAGCAGCCGTGCAAGATCCTTATGCTGATCCCTTACCTTTTGAGCCGCATGGTACAGGATCATCCCGCGGTCACGCATAGACTTTTTTGCCCACGGGTAAAAAGCTGCATCGGCAGCGTCGACTGCACTGAACACATCCTCTTTTGTCCCCTTAGGTACTCTGTCGATGAGCTCGCCTGTTGCCGGGTTTTTCACCTCAATCCAGTCCCCATTGATCCCCTCCACGTCCATCCCACCAATCCGCATCAGCATTGTCGTTTCACACCCCTGTTATCGATCTTGGTATGCTTTCCTTATGCAATAAATGGGCAGGATGGCCCGGGCACTTCTTTTATCATCAGATAAGAGAATTTACCAGTCCTTGATTCTTACAGTTCGTGAATGTCATTGAATCCTACTAACAGGTAATGAGTTATTCGAACCAACCTGAGGGGTTCTTTCTCTTTGCCACACTCCTTGGATTTTCAGTCCTGATATATCATCCGGTCTGTAGAGTATTATGCCCGTTTGGCGTTCTTTTCGCTCTCGCCGGTCCGCCGGAACCACTTTTTGCGTACCGGGGCGTGTATCAACTGCAGAGAATGCGAAAAGCCTGTCCTCTCAAGTGTGCAGAAAAGAGGGCAGCCAAGAGGGAATGCTATCTCCGGGGGAGATGCACAAGGATCTGCACGGTCTCCATGGTGCACTGGTATACAAAAACCAGGAATTCCGGTAACTTTCCGAAGCTATCAATTATTAGTCATCACTTCCCTTTTGCTGTATGCAGGAAACTATATGAGCAGCATCCTCTAATGTCTGGCTGAGAGGGAACCTGATGGCAGATGAACTGCTGATTGAAGCCGATGACCTCAGCTGGGAAAAAACTGTAGAGAAGGGAACAAAACCCATAGCTGTCATGTTTTACAGTCCCGAGTGCGTATTCTGTCACCAGATGGAGCCTTATTTTAAGAATTACGCTGTCGAGTACCGGGATTCCGTGGTATTTGTACGGATCAATATCATGACTAACCAGTGGACGGCCGAACGCTATGGTGTCCGGAGCACCCCGACGTTCAAATTCTTCTGTGACGGCAAGCCTGTTCAGGAAATGGTAGGGGCAATCTATCCGGCGCTGCTGAAAAAAATGGTCGACGAAGTACTTGTCTACGGAAAAGAATGTGCAAAAAATTCCACAACCATCAACTATGACATCACAGGTTATGGATAACTGATCAGGAAAAGGTGTTCTGTATGGATGCGTTTGAACAATGGCTGAACATGTCCTGGGAAAAAAATGCAAAAGAGCGAAAGCAGGAGATCAATGAAAAACGTGCGATATGCATCTGTCCCGCATGTCCTACGTATAACCGCTGTGCACGCGAAAATCACGAGATGCTCTACTGTGTCACCGGAAAAAGTATGCTCTGTATTTCAGAAGATACCGGCTGCACCTGCAGGAAATGTCTGGTTACCGATCAACTCGGACTTACATATTATAATTTCTGTATGAGAGGTGCTGAGGCCGCACAGCGTTACGAGCATGAAGTCCATTAAATCTGTATTTTTTTGCTCTTTCAGAAATGTTCAAAAAACCTGAACGTTCACCGGGGTTTCACCTCCGCCGCTTTGGCTCCCCCAGATGCGATAACTCCTGAACAGATAATACATCATTATCGTTCTTTTGAACGTAGGGGGACAGGCACTATCCCCTCCGTTATCTTGCCAGTGCTTTGAATTTAATACCCTTGCAAAAAGAATTCTGCAGAGTCATTTTTTTCATATCTTTCTGCTGCAACCGCACTTTTCCGCTGCTTTCGCCACAGATTTTGCTACTGCCTGTGTCACTTTCCTGTCGAGAATATTTGGAAGGATGCGATCCCTTTGAGGTTTTTTAATAAAATCCGCAATCGCATGCGCTGCCGCAATTTTCATCTCATCGGTAATCCGAGTAGCCCGGGCATCGAGCGCCCCCCTGAATATACCCGGAAATGCCAGCACATTATTGATCTGGTTAGGGAAATCACTTCGCCCGGTTCCAACGACTGCTGCTCCGGCATGCATAGCTGCATCGGGCCAGATTTCCGGTACCGGGTTTGCCATTGCAAACACAATCGGTTCCCTGTTCATCGACCGTATCATATCTTCAGTGACAATTTCCGGCCCAGAGACCCCGATAAAGACATCTGCACCCAGCATTGAATCCGCAAGTGTTCCCTCACGCAAAGAGTGGTTTGTTTCCTCGGCAATGATGAACTTGTACTTGTTTTTGTACAGTCCATCGCGTCCGCGGAAAATAATCCCTTTCGTATCACAGACGATAATTTCATCCACTGCAGAACAGACATTGGGATCATATCCGATACATTTGAGTAAACGGGTAATTGCATAACCAGCAGCGCCGGCTCCACATATCACAATATTCAGGTTCTCATACGTTTTCCCGGTTACTTTGCAGGCATTGAGAAGGGCTGCAAGAACAACAACCGCTGTTCCGTGCTGATCATCATGCATCACCGGAATACCGATATCCTGAAGTGCTTCTTCAACTTCAAAACATTTGGGTGCAGCGATATCCTCAAGATTAATGCCTCCGAAAACCGGCGCGATATTTTTTACCTGGTCAGTAAAATCTGTTTCATAATTTTCAAAACAGATGGGAAACGCATCGATGTCAGCAAACTCCTTGAACAGGATCGCTTTTCCTTCCATGACAGGTATGGCCGCATATCCCCCGATGTTCCCAAGCCCAAGAACGGCCGAACCATCAGTAACGATAGCAATCGTGTTCGCCTTCATGGTATACTTATATGCCAGATTCTTATCTTTTGCAATTTCACGGCACACTTCAGCCACACCCGGGGTGTACGCCAGGGAGAGATCATGTTTATTCTTAAGCGGAACTTTTGAGCGGATCTCCAGTTTTCCATGGTGCTTGGCATGCAGGGCAAGCGCTTCTTTATCAATCTCACTACTTCCCGGTGAAAACAGCATCCCCCATCATTCCTTATACGTGAGAGCGCTCGTCAAGGCAATGAATGTTACTGGCAGTTGATCGCTTTTAAGGGCATTATACAATTTTACTCGCGGATACCTTCCTCCAAAGGGAATGTGCGAAATGCAAACGCAATTTCTTCCCACGCTTTTTCCAGCAGGTTACGGTAATAGGGAAGATCAAAAGCAGCAGCATTCCATTCGGGCTCAACCTGGTATCGCCGGGCATCTGTCACTACATACCGGATCTTCATGCCCGGGGCGATTCCTACCCCATGTTTCCGGTATGCATGGACTGCAGCGCCCTCAATGCACCGGTGAGCATAGGTGAGCCGGCTTATCCGGCGGTTTATCACCATCATCTTCAGATCCGCTGCAGGAAGACTCTTTACCGTCTCCCGGAAAACATTCCTGATCTCTTCTTTCTTGTCTTCGAGCTCCGCGATGCTCGCGGCACCTGCCATGACCTCAAGCATCCGGCTCTGCATCGAGCGGACAAATTCGGGGGTATCGTGTCGCCGTGCTGCAATCCCCCGGACCTTCACGCTCCCATCAGATAACCTGCCGAAGTACCGGTTGTATGCCCCAAACCCGTCATTCATTGGTTGAAAAACAATCCAGTTGAAGTGTTCGATCTCAGTGGGAATTCCAAACTCGTTCTCGACCAATTGTTTCAAAACAGCGACCGGAGATCCCTGGACCCAGAGACAATCCACGATCCCGTGCAGTACCCTGAAACCAATTTCCTCAACAATATCTTTCGTGCGGATCAGAATCTCTCTGGACCTTACCGTTATTCCTTCATGCACTTCGATTCTGCCAAACTTCGCGTTCTTGTAGCCTGTATACCCAAAACAGGTGACCAGCATCCACTTCAGGATTGAATCAATACCAGCGAACCGGGGATCTGTTTTCTTCAATTGTTTGGTGGTGATACGCAGGTCAAGAAGAGGTTTGAGTGCTGCTGGCAGAAAACCCGTACGTTCCGGGTGCTCAATCGTCTCGGGTGACAGGTTGGACTGCACGATAATTGAAGGATACAGGGAGGTGAAATCAATCTCCTCAACATTTTCGAAGATACCTGGTACCGGCTGGAACATCATCCCCCCCCGGTCCGTCGCCTGGAGCTTGAAAATATGCCGGATCATCTCCGGGTCGCTCTTCCGGAACGGGACTGCAATGCCCAGCTTCACAGATTCATAGACTTCATAACTGCTGATAAGGGTTCCCGGCGTGAAACGGGATGCAAGGTTCGGTGAAAGTCCGGAGAGTCGTGCGGCCATTAACACACCCTCAAGCCCGCCTTCTTGGTATACGAACGATTGTTCAGTGTCGATCAGGATACGCCCGTCCGGGATGAGGGCGGATGCTTTGTGCTCCATCCTTCCGTAACTCCAGTACGAACGGGCGTCCATATGCCGGTACTTCCCGCTTCGTGAGAAGGGCATAGCAAGCCCGTGTTTTTGTGCCTCCTTCTGAATCCTGGGCATCCAGGAATCGGCATCCGGCATGAGGATTACGTCCGGGTCGATCGATGTTACGAGCCCAAAGAGATCTACAAGCACGTTTTTTGTCTGGCCGGTCAGCCGTTCGGTGCGTTCGTGAATTACCTCAACATCAGAGCAGAGTGCGGGGAGTGCAGGATTGTCATGAAGGTTTATCTTCACAACATTCAGATCGTACGAGAATTCCGGAGAAAATCTTGAATCATATTCTGCACTGCAGGGAAAGATCCCATTCTCTGCCATAAAGCGCTGGTCCCGGCGAACATCAACATTGAAGAGCTGCACATCGAATGTTGTCTGCTGTTCGATTGCTTCAGCAACATCACGGCCTGCACATACTGCGTACCCCGGGACATCCCCAAAGAGGGTATGGATTGAGCACACTTTTGCATCGTAACGCTCTTCAAGGGCATCGATCATCTCGTGATGATCAGGCAGATCATGGAAGTGGATGAGAAAAGGAGGGTTGTAATCGTGATGGACTTTTGTTACCGACCCATCTTTTGTCCAGAGATCGATCCCTCCATTCCGGTATGCCGAGTCAATGATCCACATCTTCCCTCAGGAGTGATTCGATCCTATTCTGGTGTTTGATTGTCTCGACAAGCGCCGAGAAGACCGCAACTTTGAGCGGATCGTCACAGGCAACGAACGCTTCACTCGAATGTTTCTTTGCCAGTCCTACCAGTCTCTCACCGTACTGCTGATCCTCCTTTTTGAGTGCCCGCGATGACCGGGACCAGCGGTCGGCTACGCATTTCACTCCTGGCGAACGCTTTTTAAAACTCCTTCCCACTACGACACCTCCGGAGTCCGCTGCGTATAGGGAGGAGACGGTCATTACGGGGTGAGCGGGAGCTGCGATGCATTGTAGTACCGCTTACATCATCGGCAGGTGCGATCTCGATGATATGGTCGCCCTGCCGCATCAATACGGAGAACGAGAGGTCGACAGATGGAGTATACAGGATTACGAGCGATTCGTGACCGACTTCTTTGAGCATTCCCACAATCTGCGGTATCATATTCTCTGCCTCATCAAAGAGAGTCGGATAGTGTTCAAGGAGTACGACCGTGTGGCTCGCCTCTTTCAGTATCGTGAAGAGCTGGTGAGCCGTGAAAGCTCTGCGGATCTCGAAGTTCTTGGATGACCGGTTGATCGATGAAAGGAGGCGCGAATAGTTACCGCTCACATACAGGAAAAGGAAACGCTGGAGATCCGTGTTGATGCTGAGTGCGGAGACCATCACCTTCCCGGGTGCGATCATCGCGTTAAAAGTGCCTGGATGGAGTGTCATCCCTTTGCGGAATTCAATCAACATAGCACCCGGATATTCCCACTCTGGCATGGATAAGGCTCAGGTCTGAGCGGCGCGAAAGTGCTTAAAAGCAAGATTGTACTTTCTGATGAAGAGAGAGGAACAGTACGGGTCTTAAAGAGTTGGGTATCGGTTGCTGGTTCAACAGGAACTGTAATTACCACAATTGATACTTCAATGTGCCATAAAAACCGGAAAACCGAATCTTTTTTTATTTGATGTAAGGAGTATTATAAAAGATATAATTAAAAGGAATTGAAAATGTATCTTACCATTAAATTTTAAAAAATACATACTGTTGTAGCGAGATCGGCCGACTATGTGATTCTTAATGCACCCAAAACGATGTGAAACATGTAAACACGCAATAAAAAAGACCCGGACATTCTCTTCTCATGAATATTTTTGCAAAGCCGGAGGTATGATTCGGGAACCCACATTGCCGCAGTGGTGGATAAATTGGTTTGGCTGCTTCTGGTTTGATTAAGAAAAGTGCGAAAACCGGGATTGATATGATACTACTACACAAGAGAGGAGAATCAGCATTAAAAGTGGAGCGCCTCGGCCGGGATTTGAACCCGGGTCAAAAGCTCCGGAGGCTTCTAGGATGTCCACTACCCTACCGAGGCACGTTTTTACCTTACTTATTCTCTCTCCCACCCATATAAATACAAGGGACAGAGGAAGGTGCTTTTTCATTGCGTTTTCTTCTGAAAATTCGGGAACTGTTCAGACTCTTCGTAACTCATGACCACGCGGAACTTATCCTGGAACGTAAACAATCCAGATTTGTTTCACCCTGCGGGGCATGTTTAACCAGATCATTCTTTAATGAGAGGGATGTTCTATCCAAAATCCAAATCTCTCCATTTTGGGGGTTTTTTGGCGATATATGAGTATCAGAATCGCTGCAGATCGCGGAAATCATAAATTATTGATCACTTTTTTTGCGATATCGAATACTCTCACCTACTCTGGATAGTGGTTTGCAGAGATATTTTTTTTTAAAATTCTGAGAGGATTCATTAAAAAACAGAGAAAATGTTTATCGAGGTTGCCCAAATACCCCTAGGATCTAGGCAGATTTTTTGTCTGATACATATGCCAGATTTTACAGGCACCTTCATGGCTGACCATACAGGGTCCGACCGGTGACCTCGGGTTGCAGACTTTTGCGAAGAGCTTGCAATCCGAAGGCTGGGCGATTCCCCGGAGAACCTTATCGCAGATACAGGCAGTATGTTTGCTGATATGCCGGAACACGATACCAAACTTTTTCTGTGCATCGTACTGTTCAAACTCCTTCTTCAGCCGTAATCCTGAATCCGGAATCACCGGGAAACCACGCCATTCAACATCACATGGCTCAAAGACCTCATACATCACCCTTTTAGCTTTAAGGTTCCCTTCACGGGTGACAGCACGCGGGTAGGCATTGTCCACCCGGTGCGTTCCTTCCCGGACCTGTCGCACCAGCATGAGGAGACCAAGCAGGATGTCTTCTGGTTCAAAGCCAGCCACAACCTGAGGGACGGGAAACTGTTCATAGTCTTCGTACCCCGTTACCGTACAGACATGTCCGGGTAGCATGAAGCCATCCAGCTTCGCTTCGCCCTGCTCAAGCAGCCATTTCATTGCCGGGGGAACAATACGATGGCAGGAAAGGATGGAGAAATTTCCCGGGGGTTTTGTGAGGATTGTAGCGGCTACTGTGGGTGCAGTGGTCTCAAATCCGACTGATATAAAAACAACTTCCTTATCGGTTTTTCGTGCGATTTCAACTGCCTTGTGTACACCCTGAACAACCCGCACGTCACCACCGCTCGATTCCAGTGACCCGTTTGATCCCGGGACACGGAGAAGATCACCATACGTAGCAACAATACAATCCTTGTCCACAAGAGTTAAGGCGGCATCAATCTCTCCCTGAGGTGTAATACAGACCGGACAACCCGGACCCATGACGATTTTTAGCTGTTCCGGGAGGAGGCTGCGCAGTCCGGTGCGTGCAATAGCAGCCTCATGGGTGCCGCAAATGTGCATGAACGTAAAATCCCGATCCACCAGTTCATGGAGTGTGTCTGCAATTTCTTTTCCCGTCGCCATGTAATCTCAAAAGTATGTACCGGGAAATGACATAAGAGTATGTACGGGCATACAGGTGACAGGTATATGATTTAGATTTTCATCGAAATAATTGGGTTCTTTCCATGAACAGTCTGCTTGAATTTCCGTCAATACTGATTTCTTTGTCCCGGGGCACAAGCCACCAAACCAGAGCCATCTGAGATGATTCTGCCGAGGGTGACGTGACCGCTGACAGCATCGGGACCCCATTCCTGGAGAGCAACAGACGGGAAAAAATCTTTGGTTTTCACCATTCCCCTTTCAGGTTCATTTATTGTATACATTTAACATGCTTTCAGATAGATCACTCATTCATGTTCGGTATTTCCACATTTTGTCTTCACCAGGAGCCCCTGACAATTGCGCTCGACAGAATCTCCTCAATATCTGACCACATTGAGGTTATGGATGAAGGTCTGCATTATCTGGAAAACAGTGAACCGCTCCTGAGTTACTCCACGCATTTTTCCATCCATGCACCTTGCAGAGGGACTAATATTGCGAGTCTTCTTGAACCGATACGACAGGCAAGTGTTGACGTTATCGAGCAGTGCTTTTTCATTGCTGCAGAGGTAAATGCCGGGGTTGTCGTGCATCCGGGATATTTTGCATGGGCGGAGGAGCGGGTAAAAGCAGAACGACAGCTGATGACGTCCATGGAGGATCTTACCGACCTTGCAGATGAATATTCTGTAGCGTACTTCATCGAAAATATGGGGAACTGGGATTATTTTTTCTTAAAAACCCCCTCCGAACTTCCGCTGATTGGTAATGCTGCATTAGCACTGGATGTTGGTCATGCTCACCTGAATTTCTGTCTCTTAGAATTTCTCCGGTTGCCTGCCGGGCATTACCATCTCCATGACAATGATGGAAAAACCGATTCCCATGTTGCGGTCGGGGAGGGCACAATAGATTTTGATCCGGTGATGAAAGAACTACAGAAAAACAGGGTGATGCCGGTGATTGAAGTAGCAACATTTGAGGGAGTACTCAAAAGTATCCAGACGCTCAATACACTCAATCCTTCATAAATTCCAGTTCCGCGGGAGAATACCGTTTTTTCTTAAAAAAGACCTGTACTATTTCTAAAGTTCCGCAATGTTTTATAGGGATCACTAACAACGTAATTAGGCCATCCGTCTCATTGGGCTTAATGGCACAGAGCGTCACGGGTAATGATGACGGGCAGATGGACAAGTTAAAACAATTAAAGAGCCTATGTGACACAGCCTGGCAGTGTGCCTCCTTGGTAAGGAGGAAGTCCCGAGTTCAAATCTCGGCATAGGCTTCGGTCAATAAAATATCCTCAAGACTTTTTTTTTAAAATTCGCTTTATCACACCCAATTATGGTTATTGATGTAGTTTTTTGATTCTGCAATTGTAAAAATATAAAAATTAGAAGGAAAACGCCCTACGATCGCGAATATTTCGGAACTATGTACTCTAAAATTCTGATCTGATTAGTGAGAGCGATTCACATTTTTATGTATTTTATATATTCAACATTGAACCAGAATTTCAAAGGCCGGAATTCTTTCTTTTTGGCGATGATAGTTATCGATTCCGCTAATCCTGGGATCAACAGTCCGGATACATAAAAAATCCTTGAAAGGAATGAGGGGGAGTTTTTTTTGGTCATAGGGGAATATTCAGCGGTTGTTATGCCAAATCCCGTGATATCCAGCAACTGGATTAATTCTTCCAGGGTGTATTCTCTCCAGTGGATGCCGCAAATCGTGTGCTTTGTCTGATCCAGTTGCGTAACAGAGTCATGGATGGAATTTCTAATCGAACGTCCTGAAATAATTTTAATCCTGTTGATTAAATTTACCTGATTTGGTGTCGTAATGTATAAAATTCCATCTTTTTTCAGAATTCGGTTAATCTCCTGGAGAAGGGGTAAAGGATTAAAATTCAGATGTTCAATCACTTCTGATAAAATAACCGCGTCAAAATGATTATCAGGATACGGTAATCCGTTCTGCCAGACATCTTTTAAATATCCGGAAGATGGACGAACATTAAATTTCAGATATAACTCATCCAGGTTTTCATTTTTTTGAAATTCCGGAATATCATAGGTATAAACTTCCGACCCGATCTTTGCCAAAGCAATATCTACAACACCCAAAAAAGAACTGATCTCGAGAATCCGCTTACTTTTAAAATTGCCATTGAAAATTTTATTGAAATCTGTCAGTATCTTTTCATAGTGAAAACGCAAAAAATCAATATAGTTTTTCTCTCCCTTGTCATCCCAGAGATCTGATAAAATGATGGGATTTTTACGGTAAATAGTAATAATAATATCATTAAGAATTGCTTTCAAATCATCATTAGAATACGTCATATTAGTCAATATTTGAGTGTCTGGTATTTCTCATCTTTGCAGTACGTATTATATACGCCATGCCACATTTTGTAAACCTTGAAAAAATCTCTTTTTATATCATCCGGCGACCTGCTGTTTTTTATATAGGTATTTATATAGGAATACTTAACGGTAAATAATTATTTCGTTATTAAGGTGAGCAGAGTGGATAGCGGTAAAATTATTGAGGATTCGTTTGGATATGCAAAAGAAGGTCTCGCTGGAAAATGGGGTACATGGGTACTGCTTATTGTCAGCTGCATCATTTTCCCCTTCTATCTTGGATATATACTACGTATTTTTCGTGGTGCAAATCCGTCACCGCAATTAGATTACTGGGGCAGTATGTTTTTTGACGGAATCAGACTTTTCATTGTTGGTTTAATCTACGCGTTACCCGTCTTCATCTTATCTTTTGTGCTTTTTGAAAGTGCAGATATGATACGATCTTCTGTGAATCCCGGTACGATCGGGGGTTTGATAATTGCCATTCTTATGGGAGCGATTATTCTTGTTATCGTTGCCATTTCAATCTTGTTGATTGTCATGACCGCAGGGGTGCGTTTCGCACGTACTGATACTATTGGTGAAGCGTTCAATTTCGGAGCTATCTTTACTCATATTGGCAGGATCGGCTGGATGACCTATACTATTGCACTGCTGATGATACTCATTACTCTCGTCAACATTACAATAATCTGCCTGATAATCAACATGGTAATCCCCTACACCGGCATTATTCTATTCCTCGTACTGCTTCCATTCCTGAGTCTGTTTTCTCCACGGTACATTACAATGCTCTATGAAAGTGCTGGTGCAGCATAATTTTTTATGGAAAATTGCGGCAGAAGGAATGCCATAAACCTTCGTGTTTTTCATTCCGCTTAAAAAATATCATAATCGTAAGTGAATTATATAAAAAAGTTATCTCAAGCAGATTTTTGAGAGTATTCTCCCTATGGATTCTGAAATCCTGACGATCAAGATTATGGTATATAAATAGCATTGATAAATATTGATATACATACAAATGTACCGGAAAGGGTATATGCCCTTATATAAACCTGTATAGGTGAGCTGTCAGTGCGGAAAATACCTGAATATCAGATGTTAGTTAATGTGAGGTAAGAAATTCATGAATAAGAGTGATGCTGAGGCATTGTTGCGACAGGGCATCGAACTCTATGATCTTGGCAGATATCAGGAAGCCATTATCATGTTTGACCGGGCACTCGCCCTCTTTCCCGACCTTTCAAAAGCTTATTATTTCAAAGGTATAGCCCTGTATGACCTTGGCAAATACGAAGATGCAATTGATTCCTACGATCATGCAGTTGCGATCGATCCGTCTGACACGAATGCATGGTACAATAAAGCAGCAACTCTTGCCCAGATTGGGAAGAATGAAAAAGCGCTCGAAGCGTGCGATCGTTTACTCGCGATATCCTGGGACAATGCTGAAGCGTGGATCTTAAAAGGAATTGCCTTTTATGAATTGGGACGATTTAAGGAAGCTATAAGTGCATATGATCATGCGCTGACGGTTGATCCCCATCATGCAAAAGTCTATTATAATAAAGGAATTGCACTCGCTGATCTCAATCGGCACAACGAGGCAATTTCAGCCTACGATAAGGCAATTGAAATTGTCCCCGGTTATGCCAAGGCATTCTATAACAAAGGAATATCCCTCTATGATCTCGGAAAATACAATGATGCCCTGATCGCATTCAATAAGGCATACGAATTGGATCCCACTGATATCTGGGTATGGTATTACCGTAGTTTCATTCTTGCAAAACAGGAACACTACAACGAAGCCATTGAATCGTCTGATAAATTCCTTGAATATGAACCGGGACATTCCGATATCTGGGCGATTAAAGGAATTTCATTATTTAAAATCGGAAGACATGAAGACGCTATTGCTGCACTTGAACGGTCCCTCGAAATTGACCCTCTTGTTGCCGATGCCTGGCTTCATAAAGGACTGTCTTTACATAAGATTCAGAAGTTCAGCGATGCAGTTTTTGCGTTCAATAAAGCTATTGAGCTCAGCCCGGAAAATGCCAGTGCATATTACAACCGCGGTATTGCCTTTGCGTATCAGAATAAATACCGGGATGCCGCACTAGACTTTGATCATGTTCTCTCGCTTGATCCTGAAAATTCCGATGCGCTGTATCTGAAAGGGGTTGCCTGTATCAAACTGAGCCGGTATGAAGATGCACTTGCTTCATTTACGCAAACGCTTTTAAAAACAGAACATCCTGCATCATTTTATTACCGGGGAACCGCGCTTACCAAGCTTGGCAGGCATAAAGAAGCGATTGAATCATTCGAGCGGGCACTCGATCTGGATCCCGAATGTGCTCCCGCAGCATATCAGGAAGGAGTGACGTATGCAAGTCTCGGAAGGTTTGCCGAAGCAATTACCGCTTATGACCGGGCATTAAAAATCAACCCATTATTTACCGATGCACTCTACCACAAGGGATTCGCACTCGCAAAACTTGGTAATACCACTGAAGCAATCCAGGAATTTGATAAGACTATTCTGCAGGATCGGGAAAACGCACAGGCATATCACCAGAAAGGGCTCCTGCTTGCAAGACTTGGAAGGTATAACGATGCCATAGATTCTTACAACGAAAGTATTACGATTAAACCCACATATGCCCAGACATACTTTGACAAAGGTCTCTCGTTAGCAAAACTCGAAAAGACTGAACCAGCAATCGACGCATTTGAGCAGGCAATTGCAATCAATCCAAACTACGTAAACGCTTATTATAACCTGGGACTTGCACTCCTGCAAAACGACAGATTTGAGGATGCAGTATATGCATTTGATCAGGCGCTGGAAATTGATCCAACAAATACCCTTGTGCTCTATCAACGGGGACTTACTCTCATACATAGTAACCACTATGCTGAGGCCGTGGCAGATCTGGATAATGTACTTGCACTCTTACCCCAAAATACCGGAGCGTTATATAACCGGGGGATTGCCCTTTTTAACCTCTCACGCTATCAGGAAGCACTGGTAGCCTTTGACGATGCGATCGAACAGAACCCGGGACTTGTTGAAGGCTGGCTCTATAAAGGAATAACCCTCAACAACCTCGGCATGCTTGAAGATGCAATTGCGGCATTTGACAAAGTACTCATATTAAATCCAAGACATGATGAGGCAGCAGTTCGTAAAGGCATAGTCCTTGTCACCCTTTGTCGATATGATGAAGGACTAGTATTCCTCAATCGTGCTCTTGAAGAGAAACCTGATAACGACTGGGCCTGGTGCAACAGGGGTATTGCCCTCTCCGCTATCGAAAGATTTGAAGAAGCAATCCGATCTTTTGATAAGGCGTTGGAAATCAACAACCGATGCACGCGTGCTATCTATGAGAAAGCGAATGCCATCTCCTCCATGGGAAACCAGTCCGAGGCAGTGGCATTGTATGATCATGCATTAGAGATTGAACCCGATAACCCGAAAATTCTCTATTTTAAAGGAGTTGCCCTTTTTCGTCAGGAACATTATGATGACGCAATCGGCACATTTGAACATGCCCTTTCTCACGAGCCGGAGAATGCTTCCGGATATTATTATCTTGGTGTGGCGTATGCCGGAACGGAGCGATATTTTGAGGCAATAACCGCATTTGACCATTCACTTGCAATCGAATCCTCAAACGCCCTCGTTCACCATTTTAAGGGCATTGCTCTAATCGCGATTGAACACTACGATGAAGCATTAGCTGAATTCAATCATGCGATTATACTCGATCCTGCTTATGCTCCTTCGTTTTATTATTTAGGGATCGTTCACCTCCAGTTAAAACAATATGAAGAGGCGATCACAGCATTTGATCAAACAAATGCATTGGAACCAAAAGGAAAAGACGCTCTTATCCGAAAAGGAATTGCTCTGGTCAAGCTTGAAAGAAATGAGGAAGCAGTTGCAGTTTTCAACAGATCTCTTAAAGAGGGTCCCCATGACGCCCTGGCCTGGTGTTATCATGGTATTGCACTTACTTCCCTGGGACAATTTGAGAAAGCAGTTCAGGCTTTCGATAAAACAATTGAGATTAACCGGTTATGTGCTCCTGCATTCTACGGTAAGGGAAATGCGCTCGCCAGCCTGGGAATGTACCAGGAAGCCATTTTATCCTATGATCGGGCTCTAGAACTTGAACCTGAAGATTTGAAAACCAACTATCATAGAGGAAGAACACTTCAGGATAATAAACAGTATGCCGATGCAATCAGGGCGTTCGAGAAGGCTCTTGCAATAAAGCCTGATTTTATTGATGCACATTTCAACAAGGGACTTTGTCTCATTCAATTAAAAAAGTACAGCGAAGCGATAGAGGTATTTGATTCTGCTATTGATATCGATCCTGACTATACTCCTGCTCTTTATAACCTCGGTACTGCCCAATTGCAGCTCAAACAATTTTCATTTGCACGGGAAACCTTTGATCGCGTGCTTGAGATATCCCCGCAAAATTCAGAGGCATTATATGGAAAGGGGATTGCATTTTTACGCCTTTTCCACTATCAGGACGCGCTCAATACATTTGGAAAGGCCCTCGAACAGAATCCGGCACACGTCGAATCATGGCTTCACAAAGGTATTGCCCTGACAAATCTGGGCCAGCATGAAGATGCTATTACGGCATTCAATCATGCACTCGCATTAAACCCAAGACTCACTGAAGCGACGGTTAGAAAAAGTATCGAGCTTATCCAACTTCAGCACTATGAAGAAGCAGTTACGATTCTCAGCAGTTCTATTGAGGAACAACCCCGCGATGTATGGGCATGGTGTTACCTTGGCATCGGATTTATTGCTCTTGGACGATTTGAAGAAGCAGTTCATGCATTTGACAAAACTCTGGAAATCAACCGTCGATGTGCTCCTGCATTTTTTGAGAGAGGGAATGCTCTGCTGCACCTGGGAAAACCGCTTGAAGCCGTTGTATCGTACGACCAGGCACTCGAAATTACCCCAAAAGATCCAAAAATTCTTTACCAAAAAGGTATTGCTCTTGCTCAGCGCGAGCGGTATGATGATGCCATCACGGCATTTGAGAAGTCTTTAGCAATCGAACCAGAAAATGCTCTTGGTTTTTACTTCCTCGGGGTCTCTTTTGCAGGGCAGGAGCGATTTGCTGACGCAATAAAGGCATTTGATAAGGCAATAGCTCTCGATCCATCAAATGCTTCCGCCCATCATTTCAAAGGTGTTGCTCTTGTCCAGCGTGAACGATACAATGATGCCCTGAAGTCTTTCGAGACTGCCATTATACTCGACCCTTCGGATGCGTTAAATTATTATTATCTTGGGGTTTCATACCTGCAGTCAAAAAGATACGATGAGGCTATTTCTGCATTTATTAACGCGACAGAACTTGATCCAACACTATCGGATAGTTTCCTGTATCAGGGAATCGCCAACGCTGAATTGTCGCGGTACGAAGAGGCTTTACCATTACTGGACCGTGCCTTATCTGCAAACCCGTCGCGTATCGAAGCACTGATATGTCGTGCAAAGTCCCTTGTCCAGCTTAACCGCTACTCTGATGCCATCGAAACTCACGATCGGATCCTCTCTCTCAATCCTACTATTATCGAGATCTGGATGCAGAAAGGGAATGCACTCTTTTCTCTTGGCAGAAAACAGGATGCAATTCTTGCCTATTCAAAAGCGCTTGAGATCAATTCAAATTTTGCTGAGGGTTGGGTAAAAAAGGGTAATGCCTTGAACGATCTCGGAAAGATCCAGGATTCTGTGATCGCGTACACAAAAGCGCTTGATATCAATCCTGCCCTCCGGGACATCTGGATGCGAAAAGGCGATGCTCTTAACGAGCTCGGGCGAACAGAAGATGCAATCGTAGCATACACCAAATCCTTGAAAATAAACCCGGATCAGGTAGACGGATGGGTTAAAAATGGGAAGGCACTCTATGAACTTGGGAGATACCAGGATGCACTGGATGCCTTTGACAAAGCAATTGCCCTGAACCAGCGATGTATTGAAGCATTCCACTACAAAGGACTCGCACTTGAGAAAATGAACAGGACTGATGAGTCGATCCATACATTTGAAGTGCTCCTTGAAATCGATCCCAGGAATGGCGATGCACAGTACCACAAAGGACTTGCATTGGCCAAACTTGGCGATCACCGGGACGCTATTGTGGCATTCGAAAAGACCATCGATATTCTGCATTCATTTGCGCCTGCCTGGTACAACAAAGGGAGATCCTTAATCCATACCGGAAAATATCAGGAATCGATTGATGCATTTAACCGGGCAGTAGAGATTGAGTCTGCATACACAGAAGCATATTATTATAAGGGGTTCGCACTCTTAAAACTGGAAAAATACACTGAAGCTATCGAATCGCTTGATAAAAATCTGGAAAAGGACACTAGTAATGCTCAGGGACACTACAACAGAGGGTTGGCACTTGCTAAACTAGAAAGATATGAAGAAGCCTTGGCGGCGTTTGACAAGGCACTTATCTATGATCCTGAAAATGCCCTTATTTTTTATCACAAGGGAAGATCATATGAAGGGCTGAACCGCCACAGCGAGGCGATCTTTGCTTTTGAAAAAACACTTCAGTTGAAACCAAAATACCTCGAAGCACGAATGCGTAAGGGCATTGCACTCTATAATCTTGGAAAATTCAAAGAATCTCTGAAGGACTTTAACAAGATTATTGCTGAAAATCCAAAAAATTACCATGCTCATTTCCAGAAAGGAAGAGCTCTTTTTGATTTGGGGAATGTGTCCGATGCTATCGATGCTTATGACCATACAATTGATCTGGAATCAAATTTTACCGATGTACATTTTCACAAAGGTTACGCTCTTATAGAACTATCACGGTTTGAAGACGCAATTCTGGAATTTGATCGCGCTCTTGAAATCGATCCCCATCTTGCAGCTGCACATTACAACCGGGGTATTGCTCTCGCAAAGCTTTTCAGGTTCAACGATGCGATTATCGCGTTTGATAAAACACTGTCTCTTCTCCCGGTTTATGCCCCCGGGTTTTTTCAGAAAGGACTTGCGCTGTATGCAATTGGCCATTACCAGGAGTCAATAAATACATTTGATCGCACACTGGAACTGGATCCGAATTCAGCTGAAGCTGCGTACAATAAAGCTATCGCTCTTCATGATCTGGGGCGAAATGAAGAGTCACTTGCTGCAAGCGAAGACGCACTAAAACTCAAACCGGACTTGTTTGAAGCAGCGTACCAGAAAGGAAAAGCTCTCGTCGGCCTCGAACGGTATGATATGGCAGTTGCTGCTTTTGATCAGACAATTGAACTTGATCCAAACAATGCACAGGCATATTATGACAAAGGTCTTGCATTGATGCACCTTGGTAAGAATCTGGAAGCGGTTGCATCATTCGATCGCCTTTTGGAAATTATACCCGGTTTCGCTCCCGCATTCTTCCAAAAAGGTATTGCGCTTGCAAATGTCGGCATGTATAATGAAGCAGTATTTGCATTCAACATTAAACTGGAGATTACTCCAAATGATGCTGAAGCACTCCTCCAGAAAGGAGTCGCACTTGCACACATGGAAAACCACGAAGAAGCTATCACCGCTTTTGAAGCTGCCTCCAGTATCGATCCAATGAAAGCTGAAATTCAATACCAGAGAGGATTATCTCTCGCAGCATTGGGTCATCATAATGAAGCGGTGAATGCATTTACCCGTGCTCTTGAAATCAATTACGGTTATACGGATGCCATGTACCATAAAGGACTCTCCCTCGCGGAACTTGGTGAGTTCAACGATGCTATTGCAGCCCTTTCCCGCGCACTTGAAGTTTCTCCGGCAATCGCCAATGCATGGCTGATTAAAGGATTCTGCCTGTTCGCAGTCGGGCGCCATCAGGAAGCCATCATAGCCTGTAATATCTCACTTGAGATTGACGCAACGAACCCTCACACCTGGTTCTATAAAGGAAGGGCGCAGATAGGTCTCGATAACTATGCCGATGCAGTTAATGCATTCGATCAGGTGCTCGCCCTCGATCCGGAATTCGGCGAGGCATTTTACTATAAGGGAATCGCACTTGCCAAAGATAAGAAAATAGCGGAAGCGGCAGCAGCTTTCGAACAGGCTAATCGGCTGATGCCTGATTTTACCGATGCTTATCTTCAGAAAGGGCGAGCACTTGCGGCACTTGGTATCTACCATGAGGCAGCTGACGCATTTGGGCAGGTGCTTTTATCAAATCACGATGATCTGACAGCACTGTACGGTCAGGCCCGGGCATTTGACCACCAGGGATTGTATGAGGATGCTATTGCTGCATACGCCCATATTAACCAGATTGAGTCCGGTTGCGAACGGGTATTTTATTACAAGGGCATTGCCCTCGTATCCACACATACCTATCCTGATGCTATCGATGCATTTAGCAGGGCTCTCGCCCTTAACCCATCCCGGGTCGAGGCATGGTGCGAGATGGGGAGAGCATTGGTAATTCTGAAACAATATGAAAAAGCGGTAGAAGCCTTTGATGAATTTCTCGCGCTCAAACCTGATTCTGTAGATATCCTGTTTGAAAAAGGACTCTCTCTCTCCCTGCTAAAAAAGCCGGATTCTGCCCTGGGTACATTTAACCGGTGCATCGAACTCGGTTTGAATAATTCCCGCGTGCATGCAGAAAAGGGACAGGTCCTCTTCGAACTGGAGAAATATGAGGAAGCCTTAGCATCATTCGATCGTGCCCTTGAAATTGATCCAAATGACACTGTCTCGCATCGGATAAAAGGAGAGGTTCTGGCAAAAATTAAACGGCACGAAGATGCGATCACTGAGTTTGATGCCACCCTTGCTCTTGATCCGGAAAATGCCCAGGCACACCGGATGAGAGGTATCGCGCTTGCAAAACTCGATCGCTATGAAGATGCTGTAGTTGCACTTGACCGGGCATTGGAAAATGATTCGGCGAATCCCGATCTCCTTGCATGCAAGGGATATTCACTCCACAAACTGAACCGATATAAGGAAGCGGTTGAATCTTTCGGGAAATCCCTGAAACGCAAACCTCAAAATGCCTTTGCCCTGTTCTATCGCGGAAAAGCTCTCCTGCATCTCAAGCGATGGGAAGAAGCGACTACAACCTTTGAAAAGGTACTTACCCTTGACGAACAGAATGCCGACGCATGGTATTACCGGGGAATTGGCTATGAACATACTTCGCTCTATGATGATGCCCTTATCGCGTTTGAGAGGGGGTTGACTCTCAATAGTTTATGTGCAGTCGCCTGGTACCATAAAGGATGCGTTCTTGGCAAACTGAATCGGTTCGATGAATCAGTACCGTCCTTTGAACGTGCTCTTGAAATTAATCCTGAAATGCAGGATGCGGCATATAACAAAGGGCTCGCACTGGCAAATATCGGACGACATGATGAGGCTGCGGCTGCATTTGATTTGGCACTCCTGCTCGGTCCGGTGAATGGAGCACTTTACTATTACCACGCAACCTCTCTCATCGGGGCGGGGCGCGACAAGGATGCAATTATATCCTTGGATCGTTCGCTTGAACTTATGCCTGACGATATTGCGACAAACTTAGCAAGAGGTGAGACGCTTTTCAGGCTGAACAGTTTCAACGATGCAGTGCTCGCATTCGACACGACACTCGCATTAGATCCCCATAACGCACATGCCGCATTTGGCAGGGGACAGGCACTATCTGCAGTCGGGCGTGATGAAGAAGCAGTGATTGCCTATGAACAGGCACTGGCCCTGGATTCCACTCTTTCTGATGCTGCGTATAACAAAGGTCTAGCACTCTACCGCATCGGTAGATACCCGGAAGCCATAAAAGCGTTTGATTATACCCTTGAATACGTTCCCGGGCATGCACTTGCTCATTACCATAAAGGACTCGTATTGAACGCGACGGGTAAGTATGAAAAGGCAATCCGGTCATTCAGCCAGGCACTCACCTACGATTCTTCCATCACGGATGCGATATATCAGACAGGTATCTCCTTTGCAAGCCTTGGAAAACACGAAAAAGCACTCGGCGCTTTTGATAAGATACGGGAATTATCACCCAATAATGCCACGGTCCAGTACATGCGGGCACTTTCTCTTGTAAAACTTCTTCGGTTTGAAGAGGCGCTCCAGGCGCTCGAATCTTCTTTGAATCTTGAAAATACCATCGCTGATGTTTGGCTCCTCAAGGGAAGCGTGCTTTTTGAGCTGGAGCGTATGCCGGAAGCTCTCGAATCATTTGAGAGGGTAATATCGCTTGCACCTGACAACAATACTGCCTGGTACCGAAAGGGGAAGTCATACATTGAGCTTGGGAATCCTGAAGAGGCTATAACGTGTTTTGATCGTGTCCTGTCTCATGATCAGGCATGTGCTTCAGCATGGTTACGGAAAGGAAGTACGCTGCTTTCTCTCAGTCAGTATGAACCTGCCCTGGAAGCCCTCACCAGGGCCCTGGAAATTAAACCCGGGTCTGCCTACGGGTGGTATGATCGGGCAATTGCACTTTTAGAACTCGGCAGATATGAAGAAGCAGTCTCGTCGTATGACAGGGTACTTGCTATCAACCCGAAATATGCAAATGCCTATTATGACAAAGGTGTGGCTCTTGCAAAGTTAGGCAAAGATAGTGAAGCAGTTGAAGTATTTGAACGTGCTACGACACTGGATCCGAAATTTATCAATGCTTTTTACGAAAAAGGACTGGCACTTAGCCGACTCGCCAAAAATCAGGAAGCCATCGCTGCATTTGACCGGGCACTTTCTGTAGATACATCCTATTCCCCTGCATATTTCCAGAAGGGACTGCTCCTTAAGAACCTGAAACGGTATGAGGAGGCACTTTCAGCATTCAGTGCAGCTCTCACCCTTGACACAGGGAATTATGATACCTGGTTTAACAAAGGTCTGGTACTAACGCATCTGAAAAGATTTGATGAAGCAAAAACTGCATTCGACCGGGCAATCACCCTCAATCAGAATACATACGCTGCACATTATGAAAGAGGGTACGCACTCATCAATCTGAAGCAATACGAAGAGGCAATAACTGCATTTTCGCGTGCCCTTATAATAGATGACCAGAACAGAGATGGACATTTTGAACAGGGACTCGCGTTTGCAATGCTCGGCAGATATGGAGAGGCCGAATCGTCGTTTTCAAAAGCCCTTTCCCTTGATGACGACTTTGCAGAAGGCTACTATAACAAAGGACTGGCACTGGAAAATCTTGGACGGGACGATCAGGCGATTGATGCATTCGATCAGATACTTTCACGTATTCCCGATTTTTCAGCAGCATGGTATCACAAAGGCATTGCATCTGAACACCTCGGCAAAGATGAGGAAGCTGTTGAGGCATTTGAGAAAGCACGGCAGAAAGAACCGCATAATATCTCATTCCTCTTTTCCGAAGGAAACGCTCTTTTCCGACTCGAGAAGTTTGACGAAGCAGTTCATATTTTTGATATCGCACTCAGAAAAGATCCTGATAATGGTGAGATCCTGTTTGAGAAGGGCCGGGCACTTGCAAAACTGGGCCGGGATGAAGAGGCACAGGAGATTTTCGGATATGCATCTGCTCAACTTCCCAACCGGTACGAACCCCTCTATTTACAGGGATTGTCTCTGGTCTTGATCGGCAGATTTGAAGAAGCTGGACGTGCATTTGATGCAGCACTCGCGTTGAATAAAACAGATCCGGAAATCTGGTATGAGAAGGGATTAGTGCTTTCAAACCTCGGCCGTCCTGCAGAAGCAATAGCCGCATTCGACGACAGTATTATCTATCAGCCTGATAATCCCCGGGCGTTTTTTGAGCGGGGGAACGCTTTTGCCACTCTTGGTAAATTTGAGGATGCAATCAGTTCCTTCGATTGCGTAATTGACCATTTGCCTGAAGATACCGGTGCCCTGCATGCGAAAGGTATCGCTCTATTCAATATCCGTAAATTTGAAGATGCAATAAAAGTCCTGGAAAAGGCACTTTCCCTTAATTCTGATAACATAGATATGCTCTATCATTATGCAGCTGCTTTTGCCGAGCTTGGAAGATATGATGAAGCAGCAGAAGCTTTCGGACGTTTGCTTGTCATTACTCCAGATAATGCACAGGTATGGTTTGAACAGGGTATCATCTTTGCAAAACTCACACGTCACAAAGATGCGATCGCTGCATTCGATAACGCACTCTCGGTAAAACCGGATTTTTTTGCTGCATATTATAACAAAGCGCGTTCACTGGATATACTGGAACAAACCAACGATGCAATTGCCGTCTATAATCAGGCACTTGATCTTGATCCGGCACATACGCCATCACTTCACTATAAAGGTGTCGCACTTACACGGATTGGCAGGTTCGAGGAGGCCATCAAAGCATTTGACCGGAGTCTTGAGATCGATAGCTCCTTTGCAGAGGCATGGTTTGACAAAGGAATGGCACTCGCATCACTAGGTATGTTCCGTGAAGGTGTAAGGGCCTTTGATAAAGCCCTCATTATCGACAAGAATTATGCTGATGTTTATTTCCACAAAGGACTTGTACTGGCAAATCTGGGGCGGCACGATGAAGCCATCGTTGCTTTCAATAAAAATATTGACCTTAATGCTGGAAATGCTGAAGCATTCTATCACA
>Ga0326726_10001034_pt1 | contig 25618 bp, 26 predicted proteins | sample MHFenrmetagenome_2_FD_207603 | JGI IMG/M metagenome (GOLD analysis project Ga0326726, IMG submission 207603) | Lab enriched peat soil microbial communities from Michigan Hollow, Ithaca, NY, United States - MHF15MN | ecosystem: Environmental > Terrestrial > Soil > Wetlands > Peat | place: USA... | reverse complement strand
CATCAGCCGTATCTATGCCAAGTTCATGCGTGAAAGGGGGCGGGAAGCCTCGCCGGAAGAGATCGCGAAGATCATGGGCCTTTCCGTGACGCGGGTGACCGAGATTCTCCGTGCCATCCAGGAACCGGTGTCCCTCGAGACACCGATCCTTTCCGAAGAGAAAGAGCTCAAGGATGTTATCGTGGATGAGAAATCGATCTCGCCCTTCAAGACCCTTGAGAACAGCGAGGCGGCAAACCGTATCGAAGAGGTGCTCTCGTCGCTCACTGAGCGGGAGGAGAAGATCATCCGGATGAGGTTCGGCATCGGCATCGGGACCGAACATACCCTTGAAGAGGTGGGCAAATACTTCAAACTCACGAGGGAGCGGATCAGGCAGATAGAGATCAAGGCGCTCAAGAAACTGCGCCACCCCGCGCGGAGCAAGATGCTGCGTGAGTACGTGTAAATTGTAAGACGCAATCAAGCCGTTCTCAAAGAGAAGGGGCGCAGGTTGTTATCTGCGCCCCTATTATTTTGGCTCGGTTCCTGGGCTTCCCGCGAGGCCTTGTGAGCGCTTCCCGGGCAGGTCCGGTCAGTCGTTCATGGAGGGGATAAACTCGATGTCGGAAATGATGCGGGACACTTCGTCAAGAGAGGGATGGTCATTCTCGGGGTCGCTGACATAGGCGGCCATAAGCGCACGTGTCTTGTCTACGAGAAACCAGATCCTCCAGTGCATCGGCTCTTCCTTGTTCTGATAGCTATAGTCCAGGGTGGCTATCCCCAAATCTCCCCGCTCTTCCACTTTAACGGCTTCGCGCGGAAAAGGAATATCGCGTTCCTCCATGGTATCTTCGAGGAGTACCCGCGCGGCCGCCGCTGGCGTGGTTTTGGTTTCGTCCCGCTCGATGAACGAGAGCTGCACCATTCCCGGCCACCCCTCTTTCTCCAGCAAGACAAATCCCATTTCCTCGCGCTCGTTCCAGCCGTCGGGCAGGAAGAGATTTATCCAGCGCTCGTAGGTCACTTTTTTCCCCATGCGGCGATTGTAACGGAGGAAGGTACGGCAGTCAAATGAGTTTCGTAAATAGGGGAAAAAGAACTGTTTATATGTACAGCAGCTGCTTTAGCTTATCTAAAACCAGAACAGACCCTGTTTCGGGCGGGGCCTGCCCGTCGAGTGTCAGGTCAGGCTTCAACGGCGGTTCATAGACCGCCTGGAGCCCGGGCACGGTCGTTGTTTTCTTAAGCGCCGCCTGCGCGTAAATACCCTTGGGGTCCCGCTTTGCGCAGACCTCGAGAGGGCACGCGACATACACTTCGAGGAATTTATTGATGAGCCTCCGGGCCCGGTCACGGTACTCCTGCTTGTTCGCCGTGGCATCAAAGACCACGTTGGTTCCGCTGCGGGTTATCAATTCTCCGATCAATGCCAGAGTGCGGTAAAAACGGTCGCGTTCTTTTTCGCTGTACGTCGGCTCGGGTGTGAGAATCTTCCTCATTGCATCCGATTCGAGCACCACCGCTGTCACGCCGCGGGCATGTAATTGTTTTACCAGTTCCCGGGTGAGGGAGCTTTTGCCCGACGCCGGGAGGCCGGTCAGCCATATGGCAAAACCCTGTTGTTCGCTCATACGAGGTACCTGTTCACGTCCCCGGGGTCGAACCGGTCGTCTTCGAGCACGTTCTCGATGAAATGAAAGACCGATCTGCGGACGGCAGTCGAAAGGTGCGGGTACCATATCGGGCTCGCGATCACCAGGCCCCGCAGGGCATAGAAGGGGGCGATGACCTCGAGCATCTCCCGGTCACCGGTCCTCGCAAGATAATTGTCCCAGAACAGACGAAACACTTTTTCAAAAGCGCCCTCGAGCCTGCCTGAACGCTGGAGCGAAAAGAACAGATAGTTGATGGTCATGGTCGCCGTGTCGTCCGCGGGCTCGCCCCATTCGCCGCGCGAGCGGTCGAGAACCGTGAAGTCCGTACTCTCGCGGAACAGGATGTTCCAGGGATGGAAATCCCCATGGACCCGGCACAGCCGGCGGCCGCGGTCCCTGATCCTCCAGCGCCATTCAACGCAGGCCGTTTCGATCCTTTTCAGGAGCCGGTTGTCGATGAACTCGAACTTCTCCGGGTAATTATCGATAAGACCCATGATGCACTCGCCGTGACCCAGGAGGTCGCGGATGCGCCGGGTGTACAGCGCCGGCGCATCGCGCTTCAGCGCGTGGATCTCGACGAGGTAGTCCGAGAGCGCTGCGGCCCGCTCGAAATCCACCTCCGCTGCCGTTGCCCCGTCCCTTAGCCGTTCCAGGTCTTTAAAATATCCCGAACCGCTCACGAATTCGCTCAGTAGGAAGAATTCCCGCGCCCTGCCCGTTGAGATGATCCTGCCGGAGTCGAGGAAGGCGCCGCTGTCAATGGAACGCACATGCCGCGGGAGGCTGTTGAACGCCGAGTGCTCCCAGAGGATGGCTTGGGCCCGGTCGGAGAAGTGGTCGTGTCCGTAGGAGGATGGCGCCATGGTCTCAAGCACAGCCTTCCTCCGCTCGCTCCCCACCTCGTATTCAAGAAAAAGGGGCGAACCGTACCCGAAGCCCTTCAGATCATCGCCCTCTTCCTGCGCTCCGCGTCGGGTCATTGAGAGAAGGCGCACGGGTTTCGCATAGAGAGCCTGGAGATATTCGGTGACGGCCTGAACGGTTATGGCTGGCATGGTCGCCTCGGGGATGCCGATGAAGGATCCATGATGCATGATGCATGATGAAAAAAATCTCTGCTGATTATTGTATCATGATTTCACCGGACATGAGAGGCGAAAGATGACGAAAGAGGATAGAAGGCGATGTAAGAAAGACGGTCCTTAGGCATCCGCGCCCAGGCGCCGCAGGCGTGAAGAATTGATCGGGAGCGGTTCCCCGGGGTCGAAGACCTCACTGCCGTACTGGATGCGGTACGTCTGGCCGGGGACCTGCTTGCTGTAGGTGATGATGAGCCGGCCGATGGTCTGTTTTATGTCCTGCGTAGGTTCACCGTTCAGCAGGGCAACGGGGCCGGGAAAGTCGTGGGGCGTAAACAGGTGGTACCCGTGGGTCGCCAGCGACATCAACACGTTATTTTCCTTGTTGTCGCGGCCTACCACGATCTTGATGCCCGCGTCGAGCCGGTAGTGGCGGCCGACAGTGAGCAGCCTGACGTCGTCGGGGGTCACGGATCGCTTGTCACCATAGAGATCGCGCAGCTTCTCTGAAAAGTTCTTGTCCGTAAGCAGACATCCGCCGGCAGGCGTGGAGTACCCCCTGATCCCGTAGCGTTCGGCAAGCTGGAGCTGGACGGCCCTCGACCGGCCGCTGATGCCGAGGAGCTTGTCGCGCTGGATAAGACCGTCCAGCTCGGCCCGGGTCGGCGGCAGGAGCGCAGCCGAAAGAGGACGCAGGATCATGCCTTTCAGGTCCGCGTCGCGCTCGATGAGGTCCAGGGTGTCCCTGCGCTGGGACATGGGCCGCTGGCCCAGCACTTCTCCCGTTACGACGAAGGGCGCCTTTACTTCCTGCATCACCTCTTTGGACTTCCTGAGCATGAAGATCTTGCAGTCTATGCAGGGATTGATGTTCTTGCCATAGCCGTGTACGGGGTTACGGACGAGGTCGATGTACTCCTGGCCCATGTCCATCACCCGGAGGTCGATGCCGATGGCCTTGGAGACCAGTGCAGCGTGAGTGTCGCGCTCCTGGCCGTAGCTCTTGGAAAAGGCGGAGGTGAAATAGAGCCCCACCACCGTGAAGCCCTGCTCCAAGACGACCTTTGCGGCCAGCACGCTGTCGAGCCCACCTGATATGAGGGCAACTGCCTTTCTGGTCACCAAATGCTCCTCCATTCCCGAGTTAACGCCACATTATAAATCTCTTGATACGGTTTTGGCAATAGAGAAGAGAGGTCGATAAATTTTTATTGAAGGTGCTCCGGAAGCATGTAAATCGTGTAAAATAGTTACAGAAGGAGATGCAGAGGAGAAAATATGGCCAAATGGATCATTGATTCCGATCATTCCTGCGCGGCCTTTGCCATCAGGCATATGACGCTTGCGCACGTGCGAGGCCAATTCAGCAAGATGAAAGGCGCCATCTATTTCGATCCTGTCGACAGATTGAGGACGTCCGTCGATGTCGAGATAGACGTGGCAAGCGTGAATACGGGGATCAAGAAACGGGACGATCACCTTCTGACCGTGGATTTTTTCGATCAAACGAACTATCCAACGATTACCTTCAAGAGCACCAAGGTTGAATTTCTTGAAGGAAGCCGCTGCAGGGTGAGCGGCAACCTCACCATGCACGGCATAACGCGGCCGGTTATCTTCGAAGGGGAATATGCCGGGCCGCGTGGAAATCCATTCGGTGATGAAACCTCCGTGGGTTTTTCCGGTTCCACCACGGTCAACCGTGAGGATTTCGGCATCATGTGGGGGAGCGAACTCATGGAAGGCGGGGGGCTGGTGGCCGGGAAAGAGGTCCAGATCTTTCTCGATGTGGAGGCGGACCTGGCGGAGTGAGATCGATATCAAAATAAAAGGTAACATGAGGGATGATCGCGATCCTTGTTTTGTTTGGGCAACTCATCGCATCATTGTATTTCTTTGCACATCCCCTTCGCGTCCTGAACGAAATTTTTGACCCGTCTAAGGCCACATCCGCTCGCCCGCGCAAACTCGGCCTGCGGCCTCAGACATGCGCGTTCGCCCCTTGGGACGCTTCCTTAGGCCAAGACGGGTGCCCAAAAAATTTCGTAGGTCCGCTCCGTGGAGGTGTGGGGTGTGGGGTAAAGACTTAAAAGCAGTTCGTTTGTATCTTCGCTTTTCCAGAGACCCCTGCATCCCGCGAACAGGTACGCGCTTTACATGCCCGGTAGAGAGCGCGGTGAACCATAAATCATGTATGCGCGTGCGCAGCGTAAGCGCTCATGGGCTGCCGTATCGACACAAAAAATAGAAGGCACCCTGGCATGTCTGCGCGGACCTGTGAGTGGTGGTGCAGAAAAAAACAAAGGATCTCGGACTTTCTGAAAGAATTTTCTCTTTGGTCCCGGTCCTTATTTTTATGTTTTCGGGAGGACCCATGCGTCAGGCCAAAAAAGAGATCAAGGACAGGGAAGTCGTCATCGGTTTGTTAAATGCCTGTCCGGTCGGCAGGCTCGGGACCATCGGAAGAGACGGCTATCCCATGGTCAAGCCGCTCAACTTCGCTTATGAAGACGGAAAGATATATTTTCATTCGGCGCTGGAAGGCGAAAAGATCGACGATATCAAACGGGACTGTCGCGTTTGTTTTGAAGCGGACCTGCCAATTGCGCTTGTGAAAAGCATGGGCAGTCCCTGCAGGGCGGAATATCTTTACCAAAGCGTTATTATCAAAGGCAGGGCCTATCCGATCGAAGACCCATCAGAAAGGCTGCACGGTCTTGAGCTGCTCATGCGAAAATATCAGCCCGACGGAGGATACGGAGAATTTCCTGAAGAGAAGCTGAAGCTCACCAACGTGGTGAGGATCGATATCGAAGAAATGACCGGCAAAGAGGACCTGGGGAAGGAGCAGTTGAAAGAAGCCGCAATGAAAGCCCTGAAAGATAGGGCAGCGCTGCCGATAGTTCTCAAGCGGGTGTGAAAGCTTGACCCCTCACCTCGTTCCTCTCCCCGCAGGGGAGAGGACGATTAAAGCAACAGTTGTGGACATCTTTGAAAAATACCCGCGTGGTTGCCAGCAAATTATAATATAAGACGTCATTCCCGAAAGACTCTATCGGGAATCCAGCGTCTTTTTTTATCCTGTGTTTAGGGTCACTAGATTCCCGCTTTCGCGGGAATGACATTTAATAGAATCTTTGATTGTAATCAGAGGTTTCGCTTTGTCGTTTTCTATTATGAGACCCTTAAATCTGCGTCCATCTGCGAAATCTGCGGATAGGCCGGTTTTTCGCGTTTTCTGAAGGTCACCCATAGCGGTATCACTTCTGCGCTCTCATCTTCCTCGACAGCATGTCCGCGTACCTGAGCGGCTCGGGTATCCGGTATTTGCCAGCGCAATTGAGCGTGATCCGGATCGCGTTGTCGAGATCGATCTTATGGCCCGGTGACACGAACAGGGGCCTGACACTGTCCTTTGTCCGCACTACCGCGCCGACGATCCTGCCCTCATACGCGAGCTCGGACCAGCTTCCTTTTTGTCTGCCTGGTTCCTCGAATTCTCCGACAAGCCTTGTTTTTGCGCAGCCGATCGCGGGGATGTTGAGCAGCACGCCGAGGTGCGAAGCGATCCCGATCCCCCGCGGGTGTGCAATGCCCTGCCCGTCGACGAGAATGACATCGGGCTTTGTTGCCAGTTTCCTGATTGCCGCGATGATGGCAGGGCCTTCCCGGAACGAGAGAAAACCGGGAATGTAAGGGAATTTCAGCTTTTCCACGGCAGACGCTTTTTCCACCGGGGTGAGCTCGGGATAACGGTAGAGGCATGCCGCTGCATATACCAGGTCTTCTGAGAAGGCGGCGTCCACCCCTGCCACGTATTGCGGTTCTCGCTTGAGGGGAATGATCCGCACCCTCTTCCTCAAATCTTTCTGGAGTTCCCGCGCGTGTTCGATCGAGATCATTTCCGGCCATTTCATGCGAATATCAAATATCACCCGTGCGTTCAGATATAATTATACTATGTTTGATTCGTCATTCCCGTGAAAACGGGAATCCAGAATTTTATTCGTGTCCGCCCGGGCTAAAAGAAAGGGGGTGATCCCATGTTTCTCTATCTCGTACAGCACGGCGAAGCAAAGCGGGATGAGGATGATCCGCAGAGAGGGCTCACGGACAAAGGATTCAAGGACGTTGCCAGGACCGCGATCTATGCGCAGAAGCTCGGTCTCAAGGTGAGCGTCATTCATCACAGCGGAAAGACCCGTGCCCTGCAGACCGCGCAGATTCTGGCCGATTACCTCAAGCCGGGGAAGGGAATGTCTCAAGCCGACAATCTTGCCCCGATGGATGATCCGGGAGGATGGGCCGGACGCGTAGCGGAAATGAATGAGGAAGTCATGCTCGTAGGACATTTGCCGCACCTGGCAAAGCTCGCGGGCCTGCTTCTCTGCGGGGACAAAGAGAAGGCGCCCATCGATTTCAAGATGGGAGGGATTGTTTGTCTAAAGAGGTTCGACGATAATCGCTGGGCCGTGGAGTGGATGATCGTGCCGGAGATGGTCGGGTAAGATGTTTACGCGGAACGCGCGGGTGAGAAGCGCGTTCTTTGCGCGTCGTTCTCGATCCGCAAGTTAGCAATTTCGCGATGCAATAATCAGAGGAACTTCCACAACCACTTTCCGTCCCTTTACTTTTCTGATCTTCCATATCCTGACGGAATGACCACAAACATCATAGATGAGCTGCAAATGCGAAGAAAATGCATTGTGAATGTCACGGGTACCTGGGACGGCCTCAGAAACAACGTGTGAGTGAAAAACACTTATAAATCGTTTGGCCTTATTAAGACCTCGTCGTGCTTCAGTCACAGCTTCCATAGAAACGCTGAAGCTACCATTTTTTTCGTTATTGTTTTGAGAAAATACAGCTCAATTTTTGAATGCTTGTCACAGGAGATGATACCGCAGACCTCGCTTTGATCTTTCCACTGTGCTCGGTATGCATGGTAATGCAGTCGTCTTTTTTCGTTATACGGTAGAATGTAGGGCTTTTTCTTCATAATATTTTGTACGCTAACGACCTAAATTAGCGGCGCGGGAAACACCACTGCCCAAAAAACCAAAGTACGCTTATCCCGCGTCCGCTGGATTTGTTTGTTGGGCCTTATGGACTGCCTCCCATTGTTTGCCTAACTTTGATTTCGGAACCTGCTGAAGAAAAACATTGATAACGGAAGTTATTTCATTGGCTATTTGAACAAAAGGCAAGGGTTTGGTCTCCTGGGTTACCTCTAGCCGCGCGTAGGTAAGATGGGCCACTTCTTTTCCAGCTCTCCGCTTAGACAACTTTAGCAGCTCGGTAAGTTCTGGACGCATCTTTCGCCATTCATCTGCCGATGAGAAATAATCCTCCGCGATGACGTCATCTGGTTGAGGATTGTCGTTGTATAAGAAATCCATCAGTGCACGTACATGAATCACAAAAGATTCTAATAAGGCGTTCGCTATGGGTCCTTGTCCCGCTATCCCGGAGCCAATGCCGTGAGCAAGAGAAGTGAGCATCCATATTTCATACTGCAGGTGATCGGAGGCTTCTTGGAGTTCCTCGTCTGTGCGATTTATCCCAGCCATACTGTTTTGTTATGTGGCCCAACTAGTAATTGAATACTTTGTGGACTTTATCACGCTTTTTTTAATGGGTCAAGCAGATATGGGCCAAATGAAGTAACAACTTGTCTTGTCGCAACAATACTATTTTCATTATAGTTGTGTGGTTGCACAACATACCATTCGGCATGAAGTATAGTTTGTGCTCAACATTCCATGATCGCTACCCCTAATGACATATTGGCACGATATGAGGCCGCCCTGAGTGCCGAAAGTTGTATGCAGGTGCATCAGGAGAAGAGCGGCTGCTTGGGTAATAGCGGATGCACAAACTGCGATTGCTGATGCTTTTAGGGGAGGAGTGGTGTAGTATAGGAACATAAAAGGGGCATAGTCTTGCCATGACGAACCTTCTTACCTTCATATCCAGGTCTATATCCCAATCTCTCGCGGCAAAACTCATTATCGCCCTTGTCTCGCTCATTATCCTCGGCGGGGGCATATCGTGGTACACGCTCATCCATACGGGCAGGGAAAATCTCATCAGCGAAGCGGTGAAGGACGCGGCCTCGTACTCCGAGCTCGTTAAAAAGAGCGTGCGCTACGGCATGCTCACGTTCAACCGGGAGGCCATCCAGCAGACGATAGACGACCTGGGCTCGTCAATGGACGTTGAGGGGATCAGGCTTTTCGACAGCAAGGGGAAGATCTTTTATTCCTCAAGGCGTGAGGAGATTGGACGTCAGGTCGACAGGTCCGCACGCGCCTGCCTGGGCTGTCACAGCGGCCCTGAAAAGCCTTCGGAAACCCTGACCGGCGAGCAACAATGGACGACCTACCAGGGCAAGGAAGGGCACAACCTTCTGACGTTCATTGCCCCGATCTACAACGAGCCTCTCTGCTCTCGGGCCGCCTGTCACGTCCATCCCCCGGACGAGCGGGTGCTCGGCCTTCTTGAAGCCGATTTTTCTCTTGCCACTGTCGATAAAAACATCAAAAAACAGACACTGAACATCACGGTGTACGCCTTTGTCCTCATGGGCATCATCTCCGTTGTCCTCTACGCGATCCTCCGGAAATTTGTGCTGAAGCCCGTAACGACCCTGTCCGATGCCATGGGGACCGTGGCGCAGGGGGACTTGGGCCTCACCGTGACAGCGACCTCGGAGGATGAAATAGGCCTGCTCGTACGCGACTTTAATGAAATGACTCGAGAGCTCAAATCAACGAGAGAAATTGTGGAAGAGTGGACGACGACCCTCGAACGGGAGATCGCGAAGAAGACCGTCGAATTGAAAAGGTCCCAGGACAAGCTGATCCAGGCCGAGAAGCTCGCGGCGCTCGGAAGGCTCGCCGCCGACGTGGCGCACGAAATACGGAACCCCCTGACGGCCATAGGAGGGTTCGCGCGCAGGCTCTATAAGAGCGCCACGGGAGAAAAAGAGAAGGAGCGCGCGGAGGTCATTGTCTCCGAAGTCGACAGGCTTGAGAAAATACTGAGGGACGTGCTTACGTTTTCACGGGACGCGCGGTCCCATCTGGAAAAGCAGTCGATCGGGGAATTAGTGTTTGACGTGGTGAAGATGCACGAAAACGAGTGCAGCGAACAATCCGTCAGCGTGGAGGTCATGATAGAACAGGGCCTTCCTCCTGTTTTGATGGACAGGGACCAGGTCAGGCAGGCTCTCACCAATCTCATTGCCAACGCGCTCGATGCCATGCCCGGCGGCGGCACGCTGAAGATCACCACGGGGAGTGAGGTCCTTCACGATGTACGGTATGTGTTCCTGAAGGTGTCCGATACGGGGCAGGGGATCGCTGATGACAAACTGCCGCTGATCTTCGAGCCCTTCTATACGACAAAACAGATCGGGCGTGGCACCGGTCTTGGTCTTTCCATAACGAACAAGATCATGGAAGAGCACGGCGGCTTTATCAGGACCGAGAGTAAGGAAGGGGTGGGCTCCGCCTTCAGCTTGTATTTCCCGCAGCAAGGCGAGGAAGAATCGTTGGAAGTAAAATGCTGGGAGTACATGAAATGCGGCAGGGACAAGGACGCAACGACGAAATGTCCGGCCTACCCAGATTTCGGGAGGATCTGCTGGGCGGTCGCGGGCACGTTCTGCGAAGGCAAAGTACAGGGGACCTTTGCTCAGAAATACGCGGACTGCAGAAAATGTGATTTTTACCAGATGGCAAAAAAACTGAGGGAGGAAACTGCCCCGGGATAAGCTTTGTTTTGCAACTTCCATAGCATCTTGTGTATCCTTGTGTTAGTTACTTTTTGTACCTTACAAACACATCCTGAAATTACTTTTCGTTACATGACCGCGTCAAAAGCGATCTCAAACAGAATGTCTCCTGATGGATGCGTAAAAATTTTTTCGCTAAGTGCCTATTTATAACCTGCAATCTTCTATAAATCGTAACTTTATTATACGTTATGACTCGTTAGCCCTGCCTGATACTCGAATAGCCAATGCAGTAAAAACAGGTTGAATTCATTAAATATTAATATAGGCTCAGCTATCTTTTTCAGTAACGCTTCTATTCAGCATTTCTATTGTTTCTCAACTGAAACACTCCCTTGAGCGTCACGATAGTTCCCTCAATTCCCTCGGTCCCTGACTCGAAAAAAATTGGTATTCGTTTTGCTTAATTTTAAGGCATGAAGTCCGCTGTGAAGCCGAACAAGGGAAGCAATATGATCATGGAAGACGTTGTGGCCTTCCTGAAGAAGGTCCCGCCCTTCCAATTTCTCGACGACGCCGACATCCAGGCCGTGGCCAGGAATCTGTCCCTGGAGTTCTATCCCAAGGACATGGTGATCCTGAAGCAGGACGGCGCGCCGAGCGACGCGCTCAGGATCATCAAAAAGGGCGGGGTCAAGGTCTCGATGGTCGCCGAGGACGGCGGCGAAGTGGTGATCGACTACCGCTGCGAGGGCGACACCTTCGGTTTCCTGTCACTCGTGGGCAAGGACCGCATCCGGTCCAACATCACGGCCGTTGAAGATACCATCTGCTACCTCCTCGGCAAGGAGATGCTCCTGAAGCTCCTCGATTCGCATCTCTCGTTCACCGAGTATTTCCTGAAATCGCACATCACCAAGTATATAGACCGCACCTACAGCGAAATGCAGGACAAGAGCATGTTCTACGGCGGGAGCGACCGGCTTTTGTTCACGACCCGGGTGGGGGACATGGCGATCAAGGACGTGGTCTCGACCCGGGAGGAAACACCCATCCGCGAGGCCGCGCAGATCATGTCCGAGAACCGCATAAGTTCCATCGTGATCATGGACAGGAACGACCTTCCCGTCGGCATGATGACCGACCGTGACCTTCGCGAGAAGGTCGTCGCCCGGGGACGGGACGTGCAGGAGCCTGTCAGGAACATCATGAGCACATCTCTCATCAGAGTGGATGCCCGGGATTACTGCTTCGAGGTCGTTCTCAGGATGCTCAAGTACAACATCCATCATATCCTCGTGATCAGGGACGGGAAGCTCAGGGGCGTGGTCACGAACCACGACCTCATGATGCTCCAGGGCACGTCGCCTCTCTCGCTCACCAAGGACATCGAGAGCCAGCAGACGATCGAGGGACTCATTCCCGTTTCGAAGAAGATCAACAACATCGTCGGCCTCCTGCTCAAGGAAGGCGCCAAGGCGAACAACATCACGAAGGTGATCACCGAGATCAACGACCGGCTTGTGCGGAAAGTGGTCGAGTTCGCCGAACGGAAAATGGGCAAGCCGCCCCTTGCCTACTCCTGGATCGTGTTCGGGAGCGAGGGCCGCAAGGAGCAGACCTTCAAGACCGACCAGGACAACGCCATCATCTATGCCGACCCGGAGACCGAAGCCGAGGCCGAAGCGGCCCGAAACTATTTCGCGGCTTTTGCCGAATACGTGCGCGACAGCCTGCTCCAGTGCGGGTTCCCCCTCTGCCCGGCCAATTACATGGCGGCCAATCCCCAGTGGCGCCAGCCGATCAAGACCTGGAAAAGATATTTCTCCACCTGGATAGCGACTCCCACGCCGGACGCGGTGCTCAACTCGGTGACCTTTTTCGATTTCCGGCACATGGCCGGCGATACGACGCTGACGGAGCAGCTCCGGGACTACCTGAACTCGCAGCTCAAGGACCAGAAGGTGTTCCTGGGTTATCTTGCGAACATGGCGATCAAGAACACGCCGCCAATCGGGTTCTTCAAATCGTTCGTGGTAGAAAAAGGCGGAGAGCACAAGGACGAACTCAACCTCAAGGTGAAGGGCATCGCGCCGCTTGTGGACATCATGAGGCTCTTCGCGCTGGAGAAGGGGATCCGGGAGACCTCGACCCTGGAGCGGATCGAAACGCTGCGGAGCAGGCACACCATCGTCGAGGAATACGCCGACGACCTGGAGCAAGCCTTCGAGTTCATCACCCTTCTCCGCATTCACCACCAGTACGCGCAGATCAGCTCGGGCCAGGAGCCCGATAACTTCATCAATCCGAACAAGCTTTCCAACCTCGAGAAGCGGTCGATCAAAGAGGCGTTCCAGCTCATCTCGACGGTCCAAGACATGATCATCGAGAGGTACAAGTCGCTGATATGGTGATCCGAATGCGGAATGCGGAGTGCGGAATGCGGAATAGAAACTTCCAGGTGTCATTGCGGGAGCGTTTCTGCGACGAAGCAATCTCTACTCATTAGATTCCATGAAAAGGACCGAACTTTGTTGGGACTGATCGAAAGAAATAAGAAATTCACCATCGACGAGCACACGCCGATCACCGATGTCCGTTATGTGGTGGTGGACACGGAGCTCACTGGGCTCGACGAGAACAGGGATTCCATCGTCTCGATCGGCGCGGTGCGCATGACGGGCGGGAAGATCGACATCGGGGACACGTTCTACCGCCTCGTGAGCCCCCGGACCGAACTGACGGCTGCGAGCGTGGTCATTCATGAGATCACACCGTCGGACGTGGTGATGTCACCGGTGATCGGACCGGTCCTGGAGGAGTTTCTCGAGTTTAGCGGCACTGACGTGCTCGTCGGCCACTTTATCTCCATCGACCTCGCGTTCCTGAACCGGGAGATGAGGCGGCTGCGCAAAGCCGCGATCCGGAACCGCGTCGTGGATACCTTCAGTATCTACGAGTGGCTGCGGAAACGGGGGAAGTCCCGGGACTGCCTTGTGACGCCGCTTACGGGGTACCGGCTCTACGATATCGCCCGGTGTTTCGGCGTTCCGGTGAACGGCGCACACAACGCGATCATGGATGCGTATGCCACGGCACAGCTTTTTCAACGGTTCCTCCCTCTCCTTGCGGAAGCGGGAGCAGGGGACATCGGAGACCTATTAAAAATAGGAATACCTTTTGAAGGAGGTGATCGGTTCGGATTAACGGGAGAAATAACGAATTTCTAGCATCCAGAAGCGTTCTCATGTACCGATGAAGTTGGCGGCCCCGCTGGGCGCTCATCGCGGTTCCCGGCACTCCCGACGACAGCGGTAAAAAAAATTAAAGGACAGGAGGAGAAGAAACATGGCAAAGTTAAAAAAGGAAGACATTTTGAACGACCCGGATTTTATACAGCTGTCCAGTCAGAAGAACACCATATCTATCATTCTGACGGTACTAGAACTGGCTCTCTACTTCGGGTTCATCGGTCTGATCGCGTACAACAAGCCCTTCCTCGCCCAGAAAATGAGCGAAGGCGGCGCAGCCACGATCGGGATCCCCATCGCTGTCGGGACCATCCTGCTCTCATGGGTATTCACCGGCATTTACATCTGGTGGGCAAACACGAAGTATGACGAACTTGTCAAAAAAGTCATAGAAAAGGTGGGAGGATAACATGCACCAGACAATCATTGGGCAGACAAACCCAGTTGCGATCATGTTCTTTCTTCTGTTCGTTGCTACCACGCTCGGGATCACGTACTGGGCGGCCAAACGGACGAGGACGACAAAAGATTTCTATGCCGCCGGCAGAAGCATCACCGGCTTCCAGAATGGACTTGCCCTCGCGGGCGACTACATGAGCGCGGCGTCGTTCCTCGGGATCGCCGGTCTTGTGTCCACCAAGGGGTACGACGGCCTTATCTACTCCGTGGGCTGGCTCGTGGGGTGGCCGATCATCATGTTCCTGATCTCGGAGCCTCTCCGGAACCTCGGGAAGTACACCTTTGCGGACGTCGTCGCCTTCCGCCTGAAACAGCGGCCCATTCGAGCGGCAGCTGCGGCGGGTTCGCTGGTCGTGGTCCTCACGTACCTGATCGCGCAGATGGTGGGCGCGGGCACCCTGATCAAGCTCATGTTCGGTTTGCCGTTCGAGCTGGCCATCGTGGTAACGGGCGCGCTCATGATCTCCTACGTGATCTTCGGCGGCATGATCGCGACCACCTGGGTCCAGATCATCAAGGCCGTCCTGCTTCTGGGCGGCGCAACGCTGCTGGTCATCATGACGCTCTACCAGTTCGGGTTCAGCTACGCCGAGCTCTTCAGCAAGGCGGCTGTTGCGACGCCGCTGGGACAGAAGTTCCTCGAACCGGGCGGCCTTGTCACGAGCCCCATTGACGCGTTCTCGCTCGGCCTTGCCCTCATGTTCGGTACGGCCGGTCTTCCGCACATCCTCATGCGGTTCTATACGGTGCCCGACGCCAAAGCGGCCCGCAAGTCGGTGTTCATCGCAACCGGCTTCATCGGCTACTTCTACATCCTGACCGTGACCATCGGCTTCGGCGCTGCCGTGCTCGTGGGCCAGAAGGTCATCATGGGCATCGATAAGGGCGGCAACATGGCGGGTCCGCTGCTCGCGGAAGCGCTCGGCGGAAACATTTTCCTCGGCTTCTTGTCGGCTGTCGCTTTTGCCACGATTCTCGCGGTGGTCTCGGGCCTCACCCTCGCCGGCGCATCCGCGCTGTCGCATGACCTGTATGTGGGCGTGATCCGCCGCGGTGTCGCGAATGAAAAAGAAGAGGTGAAGGTGGCGAAGATCGCGACCGTGGGCCTCGGCGTCGCCGCGATCCTTCTCGGCATCCTGTTCAAAGGACAGAACGTGGCGTTCCTGGTTGGACTGACCTTTGCGATCGCAGCGAGCGCCAACTTCCCGGCACTGCTTATGTCCATTATGTGGAAGAAGTTCACCACCGCAGGCGCCGTGACGAGCATCTATTCAGGTCTCTTGGTCGCGGTCGTACTTCTCATCCTGAGCCCCACCGTATGGGTCGACATCGTGCACAAGGACGAAAAAGCCGCGGCAGAGAAGTCGGTCAACGACATCAAGGCCGCAGCGACCGGCATCGACACCCAGATCGCCGAGCTGCAGAAGCAGATCGTCTCTGCCGATGCAGTTGCGAAGATGAAGAAAAAAGAAAAAGCTGCCGCGATGAAAAAGAACACGGGACTTCAGTCCTCCGTGACCGCGAAGACGGCGGAAAAGGATGCGTTGGCGGCGAAGCAGAAGGAAGCAGGCGCGGCCATGCCGAAGCCCATCTTCCCCTTGAAGAACCCGGGTATTTATTCCATGTTTGCGGCGTTCCTCATGGGAATTCTCGTCTCTCTCCTGACGCCGGATAAGGAATCGCAGGAAAAATTCGCTGACGAGAAAGTCCGGGAGTACATCGGTATCGGCGCGGAATAGCTCGCACAGCATCACGGTATAACAGCAAGGGGCAGGGCGCGGCAGAGGATCGATTGCCGTGCCTTTGCCCCTTGACAATCATCGCCTGTTCCCGCTAAACTTACCCTATATGTTTATGAATGGCGGCGATAATGCGGTTCCGCTGCTTTGCAGCGGAGTTCTATTTTGAAGCAGCGAGAAGGAGGAATACCGAATGGCAAAGGAAAACATTGAAGTCCTGTCGACGGAACGAAGAACGTTTCCTCCGTCAAAGGAATTCAGTAAGCGGGCCCATATCAAAAGCCTGAAGGAGTACGAGCAGCTCTACAAAAAATCGGTCGACGACCCCGAAAAGTTCTGGGGCGAGATGGCTGAAAAGAACCTCACGTGGTCCAAGAGATGGGACAAGGTCCTGGAGTACGACTTCTACAAGCCGCAGATCAAGTGGTTTTCCGGTGGGAAGCTGAACGCGTCGGTGAACTGCCTCGACCGATTCATCGACACGCCCACCAGGAACAAGGCGGCGCTCATATGGGAGGCCGACAGCGGCGTGTATAAGACCTTCACCTACCAACAGCTCTATTACGAGGTGAACAGGTTCGCCAACGTGCTCAAGAAAAAAGGGGTCAAGAAGGGCGACCGCGTCACGATCTACCTTCCTATGATCCCGGAGCTGCCGATCTCCATGCTGGCCTGCGCGCGCATCGGCGCGATCCACAGCGTGGTATTCGGCGGGTTCTCCGCCAAGTCCCTCCGCGACCGCATCCAGGACTGTCAATCGTCGATGGTGATCACCGCGGACGAAGGCCTGCGCGGCGGGCGGTTCGTGCCCTTGAAGGCCAGTGCCGACGAGGCGCTCCTCGAGTGCCCCACGGTAAAGGACATGATCGTGGTCCAGCGGGCCGGTACGGGCAAGGTCAACATGGAGCCCGGCAGGGATGCGTGGTGGCACGAGGAAATGGCGGGAAAGGACATCACCAACTATTGCGAGCCCGAGACCATGGATGCCGAAGACCCGCTCTTCATCCTCTACACTTCCGGCTCGACGGGCAAGCCCAAGGGTGTGCTTCATACGACCGCCGGCTACCTGCTCTTCACGAACCTCACCTTTAAGTGGATCTTCGATTACCATGAAGAGGACATCCACTTCTGCACAGCCGACATCGGATGGGTCACGGGCCACAGTTATATCCTCTACGGCCCGCTCAGCGCCGGGGCCACGTCGCTGATGTTCGAAGGCATCCCGACGTATCCTGATCCGGGCAGGTTCTGGGACATCGTGGACAAGCACAAGGTCAACATCTTCTACACCGCGCCCACTGCTATCCGCGCCCTCATGAAGGAAGGCGAGAAGTGGGTCGAAAAGCACGACCTGTCGTCCATCAAGGTACTGGGCACTGTGGGCGAGCCGATCAATCCCGAGGCGTGGATGTGGTACCACAAGCATATCGGCAGGGAAAAGATTCCGATCGTGGACACCTGGTGGCAGACCGAAACTGGCGGCATCCTGATCACTGGGCTCCCCGGCGCTATTACGGCCAAGCCCGGTTCGGCAACGAAACCGTTCCCCGGCGTGGTGCCGCAGGTCGTGAAAGAGGACGGTTCGCCGGCAGGAACAAACGAGGGCGGCTACCTCTGTATCAATAAGCCGTGGCCCGGCATGCTCCGCGGCACCTATGGCGATCCCGAGAACAAGCGCATCAAGGAAGTTTACTTCAGCCGGTTTCCGGGCAAGTATTTCACCGGAGACGGCGCACGCGTGGACGAGGACGGTGATTACTGGCTCATGGGCCGCGTCGACGACGTGATCAACGTGTCCGGACACCGGCTCGGCACGGCCGAGGTCGAATCTGCCCTCGTTTCCCACGAGGCGGTGGCCGAGGCAGCTGTCGTCGGATATCCGCACGACATCAAGGGTGAAGGCATCTACGTGTACGTGACGCTGAAGGGCGGCCAGAAGCCGTCGGAAGAGCTCAAGAAGATACTCACCGGACACGTACGCTCGGTCATCGGACCGATCGCCACGCCGGACAAGCTCCAGTTCGCGCCCGGCCTCCCGAAGACGCGGAGCGGCAAGATCATGCGCCGCATCCTCCGGAAGATCGCGCACGGCCAGATCGAGGACCTCGGCGATACTTCCACGCTTGCCGATCCGTCGGTGGTGCAGTCTCTCGTGAAGGAGCGGCTCGTTTAGAGCGGCTGCGGGGCCGGCCGGTCAACGCACCGGCTTGACAGATGACGAAAATAAAAATATACTGTTAGCAGGTGTCCCGCACTCTTTGCTCCTGCGCTGTTTTCCGTGAACCGCGCAGGATGGGGAGGGAGAAGAAAGAACATTGAAGCCCATTTGTAGGTTTGCCGACTGCAAATGGGCTTTTTCTTATTTACGATATTGGCCCCCATACCTGCTGAAGGAGCTCGCATGATGAAAAAACCCGTCCTGTTCATCGTAATGGTCCTGATCGTGTCTCTTGCCTTCGCAGACGAGAAGAGATTTTCCGTCCCGCTCGACGATTCTCCGGCCTTGGGATCTCCCAATGCGCCCGTGACCATTATAGAATTCCTCGATTTCCAGTGACCGCACTGCGTGGCGGCCGGTCCGACCGTCAAAAAAATACTGACTGCGTACCAGGGGAAGATACGCCTTGTCATCAAGAACTATCCCTATCAATACCGGGACTACTCCCACGTTGCCGCCGAAGCGTCACTTGCGGCAAGAGACCAGGGCAAGTACTGGGAGATGCACGATCTCCTCTTTAAACGGTCCCCGAAGCTCGATCGCGAAAGTCTCATCCGATATGCGAAGGAACTGGGGCTTGATGTCAAGACGTTCACCGAGTCGCTTGACCGGAAAAAGCACGCTGCTGAGATCGAGCGAGACAAAAAGCTGGCAATTGATATGGACCTCTACAATACGCCGACTTTTTTCATCAACGGCCGGAAGGTCATCGGAGAACGGCCCTTCGAGTATTTCAAGAAAATCATCGATGAGGAGCTTGCCGCTTCGCGGCGTTGAGTTCGGAGTTCGTAGTTCGGGGTTCGGAGCAAGACAGTCTGCATTCCTAAATTTAACGGAGGCAACGATCAATGGAGCATCATCTGCTTAAGACGATAGGAGTGACATTTCTGCTGATATGCACAAGTTTCCCCGCTTATGCCGGGAACCTCGAGCCATTTACTTCTGTCCCCGTGCCGGAGCAGAACCCCCAGACCCCGGAAAAGATAGAGCTCGGAAAGAAGCTGTTCTTCGACCGCAGGCTCTCGGGGGACGGCACCATGAGCTGCGAAACCTGCCACGATCCGGAGCATGCATACACCGACGGCCTCGATATCTCGCTCAGCTATCCCACGACCCGAAACTGGCGGAACTCACCCACGCTCATGAACGTGGCGTTCCAAAAGTATTTGTTCCATGACGGCAGGGCGCAGACCCTCGAGGACCAGGCGCTCTTTCCCATGATGTCCGCCTTCGAGATGAACCGGAACCTCGATTTTGTCGAGGAGGTGATACGGTCCGTTCCTGAATATGTGGAGGCCTTCCAGAAAGTTTTCAACGGCGAGGTCACGCGCGAGCGAATGGCCATGGCGATCGCGGCGTTCGAGCGGACGCTCGTGTCCCGGAATACGCCCCTCGACCGCTATCTCAAAGGAGACAAAAAGGCGCTTTCGGATGACGCCCAAAAGGGGCTGGTGATCTTCACGAAGAAAGGAAAGTGTTCCGAGTGCCACTTCGGCGTCAGCCTCTCGGACGACAAGTTCCATGCGTTGAACGTGCCGGAAAACCCCGAGCACCAGAGCGATCCCCGGATCGCCGTCACAAGAAGGTTCGTGGCCAAGGTTTACCACTTCGAAGAGTACCGTACGTTGACCGAGGACCCCGGCAGGTACCTGATCACCAAGGACAAGAAAGACTGGAAGGCGTTCAGGACGCAGACGCTCCTTGAGATAGCGAAGACGGGACCCTATATGCACAACGGCATCTTCCCGACGCTCGACGAGGTCATCGAGTTCTTCGACAAGGGGGGCGGCAAGGGGAACACGGAACTCAAGCCGCTGGGATTGACGGACAAGGAGAAAAAGTATTTAAAGGCGTTTCTCGTGGAAGCATTGACCGGCGAGACGGCCTCCTTCGAATACCCGAAGGTGCCGTAAGTCAGGCCGGTAAAAAAAAATCTCCGGACCAGCAGTGTTGACGAAACACCAGATCAAGCTTCAAATTTCAAATAAGTTCCAGATCCCAATGATCAAATTTTGATTTGAGCCGGGAGGAACGGACTTCATGCATGCGGTCATTGAAGATATTATCAGGCAAAAGCCTTATCTGGCCGACACGCTCCGGTTCTATGAAAAAACGTTACAATTCCTCGAAACGATGAGAGAAAGCCCTGTCAGGACGGGTCCGCATCAGAACGCCTATGCGCCCGAACTTGTCGGCCGGGTCTTCGAGCGCTTCTCATCGTTCATCGAACTGCCCGAGGGCAGCCTGGACCCTTTGAAGCAGGCCATGGAGCTGGGAGAGATCGACTTCACGCGGCTGCCCCTGGGCGAAGTGCCGGCGTTCTCGCTCCCGTATGCAGAAGACGACCTCTCCATGCTGCTTTTCCTCCTGAGCAAACCCTATTTTATCGCGCTGCGGGAATCGCGCTCTCTCGACGATCGAACGTGGGAAGCGGGAAGATGCCCTGTTTGCATGGCCCAGCCGGCAGTATCGTGGCTCGGGGACAACGGCCGGCGGCGGGTTTCCTGTTCGTATTGCGGTACTACGGGATATGTGGACCGCTCCGCCTGCCCGGTCTGTCAAGCCGTTGACGCCTCAAAACAGAATGTCCTCGTGTTTGAGCGCGAGGAGGGGTTCAATATCAACACTTGTGATCTCTGCCGTTCCTATGTGAAAACCCTCGATGCCGGAATGATCGTGCGTTTGACCCCGGAGCTCGCCGACCTGGTGAGCCTGCCGCTGGATATCGTGGTGCAGGAAAAAGGGTATGCCCGCCGTTCGCCGAACCCCGTCGGCATAAGGAAGATCAGCACCCGGGGGTGAGGCTGTGCGCTGAAGACTTCTTGCCGATGAGTCGCCGGATTTCCACGTTCAAAGAAGTGACCATAAAAACACAACCGTCGGATAATTTTTTTATTGACGCACGGATTTTCTCTTTGCTATAGTCAACGTCATGAAAAAAAATATCCATGACATGACGGTTGATGAACTGAGGGCGGAACTCAGGCGCCTCAAGGATAATCTCTGCGATCTGGAGGAGATGCACTCCTTCACCTTCGGCAAGACCTCGGTCCACATCGGCGCGGAAAAGGCGCAGAACCTCCAGGAAGAATACGAACAGGAATGCAAGGGATACGGTGAACAGATCAGGGGAATAGAGCGACTGCTGAAAGCAAAGAGCGCCGGATAGCAGCCTGTGGCATGGCAGCTTTTGTTTGCTGCAAAATTTTCAAATCGCATTATTTAAAATTTTAATTGAGTATTTATTAAACTTGTGGTATTGTATGGCCTGCAGTATCTAGCATTCCAATTCAAGGAGGGGACAGGAAAGATGAAAAAAGTTACAGCAGTATTGGCAGTAGTAATTCTGGTTGCAGCGCTTGGATCTCTGGCGTTCGCGGCAGAGGCGAAGAAGGGCACCATCAAGAGTGTAGATGCCAAGGCAGGCACGGTTGTATTCTGCCCGGAGGGGACCACCACCGACATGACGCTTAAGGCCGACAAGTCCGTCGACCTGAGCCAGGTGAAGGCCGGCGAAAAGGTAGAGGTTTCCGTCGAGAAAAACGCACTCAAGAGCGTTAAGGCTGAAGCCGCGGCCCCCGCAGCAAAAAAAGCACCGATGGGCTGCTAACGCAATTATTTTGTCGGGAGTCACCATTGTGGTGACTCCCGAGTATTTTCCGCGGCATCCCTCACCTCCCCAGTTTCCCCAGCATTACCGATTCACACCCATTTATTCCCTTGCCCGGACCGGACATGAACTGTAAGCGACACAACAAAATTCCTTGATTTCCTCGGGTGTTTTGTCTATGATGGGGCTTCGATAAAGACGCTACATTTTTCAAGGAGGAGTACGCAGTGATCAAGGTGAACCAGGAAGAGCTTCAGGAGAAGATCAAGAAATTGAAACAGGCTGCCGCGGAGAAGGTCGCCAAGGCGGGAGGGAAAAAATCCGACGCCGAAGCGCGCAAGGCGCGTAAAAAAGTGAAGCGAGTGCAGCGTAAGCTTCGCTCAGCCAAGGCATACAAGTCGGCAGGCAAGAAAGCAGCCGGGGCAGCCGCACCTGCCGAAGGCAAGGCCACCGCATAAGACGCGGGGACGCATGAGGTGCCGCCTTATGAACAGCCTGGCATGCGGAAAACCGTTCGTGACCGTGCTCGTTGTTATTGCGTTGGCAGCTTCGTGCGCGGAGCGGAAGGTGCCGATGGCACCTCAGACGGCACCTCAGGTCGCCCCTGCTCCGGCGACCCCTGCTTTGGTAACGCCTCCCGCCCTGTCTTCAGCGACCGCAGTGGCCGGCCCCGTCTACCGGGAAACCGGGGTCGCTTCCTGGTATGGCAAGGACTTTCAGGGAAGGAAAACGGCAAGCGGCGAGGTCTTCGATATGTACGGAATGTCGGCCGCGCATCGCACCTTGCCGCTCGGCACGGTCATCCGCGTTACCAACCTCGAAAATTATAAGAGCCTCACTGTCAGGGTGAATGATCGCGGACCGTTTGTCAAAAACAGGTTCCTCGAACTGTCCTACGGTGCGGCCAAAGAACTGGGTTTCGTGGCCCAAGGCACGGCGACGGTAAAGATCGAGACCCTGGAACCGGTTAACGGCAACAGTCCGTACACGGTCCAGGCGGCGGTCTTTGCCGAGGAAGAGAGCGCGAAAATGCTCAAAGACCGGCTCTCGAAAAAATTCGAACAGATTTTCATCGCCCCCTTCGAGTCGAACCTGGGAAAACTTTATCGTGTTCGCGTCGGCTCCTATAGCACGGAAGAGAAGGCCGAACTGGTGGCCGGCAAATTGAAGCTTGAAGGGTTGGAGCCGGTCGTGTTCCGCAAAGACTGAGAATCATTAAACCGCCCTGTGTGGGATTTCGTGCTCAGGTTTTTTATTTCTCCGTGTCTCAGTGCCTCCGTGGTAGATTTTTTTCGAGATAACCAAACTTGGCAATTGAAAATGATACCATTGCGCCGGGAGCTCCCATGAAAATCAGCGTTGCAGCAGGGAAGATTGAAAAACAAAAGACTGATGGCGCCGTGGTCCTTTTTTTCGAGAATGAGAAACCGGGCGTTGTTGCCGGGCGGATAGACAAGGCACTCGGCGGTACGATAACCCGACTTATGAAGCGCGGCGATTTCGAGCCCAAGCCGGGTGGCGTCCACCTCCTCTATCCAGAAGGCCGCATTGCCGCCGAGCGGCTCATCCTCGCGGGGCTGGGCAAGAGAGAAGACTTCAATCTCAACCGGCTGCGACAGGCCGCGGGCAAAGCCGCCCAGCACTTGAGGGCAGCCGGCGCGGCTGATATAGCGTTTTCGTGTGACGGAATCGGCCTGGACCCCGAAGAGACGGCCCAGGCGTTGATCGAGGGGAGTCTGCTTGGGCTCTACCGCTTCCTTAAATACAAAACCAGCGAAGAAAACAACATTAAAAAAGACATACGGGCCATAGCCATCATCGCGGAGCATGCGCCGGAAGTGAAGGCCCTGCAAGCTGGTGTGAAGACAGGCGAGATAATCGCCGGATCCACGGCCATGGTCCGTGATATGGTCAGCTCTCCGCCCGCAGACATGACGCCGGCGATTATTGCGGCAAAAGCGCGGCAGCTTGCCCGCGACTTCGGCCTTAAGCTTCAGGTGCTCGAGCGCAGCCAGATGGAAAAACTCGGCATGGGAGCCCTCCTCGGCGTGGCATCGGGCAGCGCACAGCCGCCGAAGTTCATTATCGTCGAATATCGGCGCGGCGGGAAAAAACCCGTTATCGCGCTCGTGGGCAAGACCATCACCTTCGACTCCGGCGGCATCTCGATCAAGCCGTCCGAGAACATGGACAAGATGAAGGACGACATGTCCGGCGGGGCCGCGGTCCTCGGCGCGCTCCGCACCGCGGCGGCGCTCAAACTTCCGCTCAACATCGTGGGTCTGCTCCCGGCTACGGAGAACATGCTGAGCGGCAGCGCGTACAAGCCCGGCGATGTGCTCCGAACCCTGTCGGGCCAGACCATCGAGATCATCAATACCGATGCAGAAGGCAGGCTCATCCTGTCCGACGCCCTCGCCTACGCCTGCCGGTACAAACCTGCGGTGATCGTGGATATTGCCACGCTCACCGGCGCGTGCAGGATCGCCCTGGGCCAGGAGGCCACGGGCATGCTCGGCACGGATGAGAAGCTCAAACGGAAGATCCACGAGGCCGGCGAGAAGACCGGGGAGCGCGTCTGGGAGATGCCGCTCTGGGAGGGCTACTACGACCTGATCAAGAGCGACATCGCGGACATGAAGAACGCCGGCGGCAGGGACGGCGGCTTGATCACGGCAGCGGCGCTGCTCTCCAAGTTCGTTCAGAACTATCCCTGGGTGCACCTCGATATCGCGGCGACGGCCTGGACCGAGAAAGACCGGCCCTATACGCCCAAGGGGGCCACGGGCATCGGTATGCGGCTGTTGACGCAGTTCCTCCGCGATTACGCGGTAAGTAACAAATAACAAGCACCAAATCTCAAATGAATTTCAAATCCGAATCAGCAAAAAAAATCAAACGTTTTGAATTTAGCATTCTGAAGTTCGGATTTTATTTGAGATCTGTAATTTGGGATTTGGAATTTTCCCGTATGGATTTACACCGGATCGAAATATTCTGCACCCTCATCACTCGATCATTCTGCTCAGAGGCAAGAACCATTCCCCCCCGTTGTCAGGCATTCCTTAGATGTTCTGCTGAAAGAAAAGCAGACATACTATTTCCTCGCAAAGTTTTCTTTTCCGAATAAATTCCTTGACTCTTGTGCGCCGTGCTTCTAAAATGGTGAAACTTTTGTCCACGGCGATTGATGAATATGGATTTGTCATACGATGAGGCGGCAGCGAACCTTGAAAAGGTCCTGGTAACAGGAAGGCTGCTAAAGGCCAATGTGTTCATTACGCGGTTTCGCGGCCAGCGCTTCGTGGTCAAGGATTTTGGGAAAAAAGGATTCTTAGAGCGAAACCTCGTCGGTCGCATGGTCATCGGCCGTGAAATCCGCGCGTACCGCGTACTTGCCGGGATCGAGGGGCTTCCCTCGAAGTTCAAGCGGCTTTCGCCGTTCTCAATTGCCATCGAGTACCTTGAGGGTAGGGATCTCGGGGGTATAGTCCGGGGTGAGATAGGGCCCGGTGTTGTTCGCCAGTTCGAGAGTATTGTCGAAGAGCTCCACGAGCGCGGGTGGGTACACCTCGACCTGCAACGGCGGTCGAACATCCTGCTTGTCGACGGGAAGGTCTTCGTGGTCGACCTTGCATCGGCGATCCATCCCGGAAGTCTTCCGCTCGTCGGCCGGTGCCTGACTAGGCTCTTGGGATTTGCCGACCGCCTGTCGCTCATCAAAATGAAGAGCATTTATGCGCCCGAGCTCATTACGGCACGGGAGAAGACGTGGCTCAAGCTGCGCAACTTCCTGATGCCGAGAAAATGGTGACGGGAGTCCTGGTGTGTAAGAATTAAGAATTAAACAGTAAGAATGAAAAAATAAGAGGAAGTTAGCG
>Ga0326726_10001033_pt1 | contig 25621 bp, 30 predicted proteins | sample MHFenrmetagenome_2_FD_207603 | JGI IMG/M metagenome (GOLD analysis project Ga0326726, IMG submission 207603) | Lab enriched peat soil microbial communities from Michigan Hollow, Ithaca, NY, United States - MHF15MN | ecosystem: Environmental > Terrestrial > Soil > Wetlands > Peat | place: USA... | reverse complement strand
AGACACCGATGACAAAGACATCGGCCCGCACTGCCCCGCGGAATCGTGAGGATCCTGTAATCCGACACACGGTTCTGTCGCAGAGCTCGCGCGAACAGGCGTCGCCGATGCGACAAAACCGTATTGCCCCGCGGTATATCGATTGCACCCCGTTTGCACAGTGATTCCAGACAGCGTTTCCGCGGGCGTCGCCGACACTCGCGCCCTGCGTGTCTCCGGGGCGGTCGTCCTGCCGCTCTTCGGCGCCACGCTGTTTCTCAGCGCGTTCCTGATGTTCCTCGTCGAGCCGATGGTCGCCAAGATGCTGCTCCCTGTGCTTGGCGGCACGCCGATGGTGTGGAACACCTGTGTCGTCTTCTTTCAGATGATGCTGCTCGCGGGCTACGGCTACGCGTACGCCTCGTCGCGCTGGCTCGACGCGGTCCACCACCGGCCGCTCCACGTGGTCATCGTGGCCATCCCTTTGACGATCCTGCCGTTCGCGACCCGTGCCGTCTGGACACCGCCCACCGGCAGTCCGCTCGCGTGGCTGCTTGCCGCGCTCGTCATGGCCATCGGGCTTCCTTTCTTCGCGCTCGCGACCACGGCGTCGGTGCTCCAGCACTGGTTCGGCCGGACGGATCACGTCGCCGCCGGCGATCCGTACTTCCTGTATATCGCCAGTAATTTCGGCAGCCTGCTCGCGCTCGCGGCCTATCCGGCACTTGTCGAGCCGGCCTTCCCGCTGGACGTCCAGAGCCGATGGTGGGCCGTCGGCTACAGCGTCTTCGCGGTGTTGACGTGCGGCTGCGCGATCGCGATGAGGTGGAGCGGCGCCGTGAACAGCGGCCATCCGGCGGCGCGAACCGAGGTACGAGCGGCCACTCGCGAGACGTCACTCCCGATGGCCAGGCGCGGACGGTGGATCGCGCTGTCGTTCGTGCCCGCGAGCCTGATGCTCGGCGTGACGACGTACCTCTCGACGGACATCGCCGCCGTCCCGCTGATGTGGATCGTCCCGCTGGCGATCTATCTCATCACGTTCGTGCTCGCGTTCAGCGTGGCCGGCCGGTGGACCGGCGGGATGGCCGGAAGACTGGCGCCGATTCTGGTCGTCACGCTGGCCGGCTGCATCGTGACTCAGACCCGCGCGCCGCTGACGCTCGTCATCCCGCTGCATCTCGCCGCGTTTGCCTTGCTCGCGCTGCAATGCCACGCCGCGCTGGCAAACGACCGTCCGCATGCGTCGTACCTGACCGAGTTCTACTTCCTGATCTCGCTTGGCGGGATGCTGGGCGGGCTGTTCAACACGCTGCTTGCGCCCGTCATCTTCAGAAGCGTGATCGAATATCCGCTCGCGTTGGTGCTGGCGTGCGCGCTGGGCGCCCTCGCCGTGCGGGTGTCAGTGCGTCGCGCCGTCGTCGACACCCTGGTGTCTTTTGCCGGTGTCGCCGGATTGATGGCGGTGGCGACGATCCTGCTGCAGCGAAGCGGCGCCGGACGGAGCCTCGTACTTGCGACTCTCGGGCTCCTGTCGATTGTCGTGTTCACGCAGCGCCGCAACGCGCTGCGATTTGCCGCCAGCGTCGCGGGTCTGCTGGTCGGAGGCGCTCTGCTGGCGGACGCGAGCCAGCCGCTGCTTCACGCGGAGCGGACGTTCTTCGGCGTGCATCGCGTCGTGCAGGACGCGAAGGGCCAGTTTCACGGGCTCGCGCACGGAACGACGCTGCACGGCATGCAGTCGCTGGATCCGGCGCGTCGTCACGAACCTCTCACCTACTTTCACCGGACCGGTCCGTTCGGGCAGGCATTCGCGGCGCTGCCGGCGGCCGCCTCGGCGCGCGAAGTGGCGGTCATCGGGCTGGGAGCCGGCACGCTCGCCGCGTATGCGCGCCAGCCCCAGCACTGGACGTTCTACGAGATCGATCCCGCCGTCGAGCGGATCGCGAAGACCGGCGGCTACTTCACCTACCTGAACGACTGCGGCGACGCCTGCCGCGTCGTGCTCGGCGACGCCCGGCTGTCTCTGCAGCGCGCGACGGCACAGTCGTACGATCTCATCGTTCTGGACGCCTTCAGCTCCGACGCCATCCCGATGCATCTCATCACCAGCGAGGCGCTGTCGCTGTATGTCTCGCGCCTGGCTCCGCAGGGCGCCCTGATCTTCCATATCTCGAACCAGCACCTGCTGCTCGGCCCTGTCGTGGCGCGGCTGGCGGCCAGCCACAACCTCGTCGCGCTCGAGCAGGTCGATCTGATGCAATCGGGCCCGCAGCCCCGCGGCAAGATCCCGTCACACTGGGTCGTGATGGCGCGCACACCCGCCGGCCTTGGCCCGCTCGTCCACGACCCTCGCTGGTCGGCTCCACACGCCGCCCCAGCCACCCCGCTGTGGACCGACGACTTCTCCAACATCCTCAGCGTCCTGCGGATTGGATAAGCGCGGTCAGCGCGCAAGGAGAAGCAGTACCGCCGACAGCGCCGCCAGCAGCCACAACGCCGCGCCCACCTCTTTCCATCGCCCGGTCACCGCGTAAAGCGTGGCGTGCAGCAGAAACCCCCACAGAATGCCCTGCGTGATCGACAGCGTCAGCGGAATGAGGACGATCGTGACGAAGGCGGGCAGCACGTCCTCGATCGAGGAAAAATCGAGGGCCGAGATCGATTGAAACATCGAGGCGCCAACGAGCAGAAGCACCGCTGCGGTCGCGTATCCGGGCACGGCCGCGGCCAGCGGCGCCAGAAAAAAACACGGGAGGAAGCAGAGCGCGGTCACGACGGACGCGCGGCCGGTGCGGCCGCCCATGCGGATTCCGGCAATGCTTTCCACATACGCGGTGCCGGGCGACGTGCCGGCGAGACCCGAAACAAGCGTTGCCACCGCATCGACCGTCAGGCCTCGACGCAGGTTGATCGGACGGCCGTCCGGATCGGTCAACCCGGCCGCGCTGCTGACGCCGATAAACGTCGAGAGCGAGTCGAACAGATCGGTAAAGAGAATGGCCACGATCGCCGGCAGCAACGCGAACCGCAGCGCGCCGCGAATGTCGAGCGCGAGGAACGTGGACGAGAAATCCGGCGCGCCGACGATCCGTTCGGGCGTCCGGGCGTAGCCGGTCGCCCACGCGAGCGCGGTGACGACGAAGATCGCCACGAGAAACGCGAGCGGATTGCCGCGCCGCATCAGGGTCGCGGCGATCAGGATGCCGATCACGAGGAACACGGCGCGATGGTCGAGTGCGCCCATGCGGACGATCGTCGCCGGATCGCTCACCACGAGGCCTGCGTTTCTGAGGCCGATGAACGTGAGCAGCAGACCGATGCCGGCGCCGGCCGCGTGCCTCAGCGCCGGTGGAATCGCCAGCGCGATACGCTCCCGCAGCGGCGTGACCGAGACGACCAGAAAGAGCACGCCGGCCCAGAACACCATCCCGAGCGCCGTTTCCCACGGCACCTTGTTCTGAACCACGATCGTAAACGCGAAGAAGGCGTTCAGACCCATCCCGGGCGCGACCGCGAACGGCAGCCGCGCGTACAGTCCCATCAGCAGCGTCATGCTGCTCGCGACGAGCACCGTCGCCGTCAGCGCGCCGGAAAAAGGCATCCCGGTTCCCGGCGCTGAAAGAATCCCCGGGTTGACGATGACGATGTAAGCCATCGTGAAGAACGTGGTGACGCCGCCGATGACGTCGGCGTAGAACGCGCGCCGGCTCGTGGATTCGATCATGGGAGGTTCGCGCATGCTACCATCGCGACCGCATGCGTCGAGTGCCTGCCGCACTTCTCCTTGGCGTCCTGTGTTCCGCGTGCGGCGTGAGCGACGCCGTCACACCGGCCGGCGCATCGTCTCCACCTGCGATCGTCGTGCAGGGCGCAATGGACGTCGAAGTGCAGACGCTTGTGGCCGCACTCGATGGCGCGAGGGAGGAGCAGCTGGCCGGCTGGACGTTCTGGAGCGGGAAGGTCGACGGCTATCCGGTGGTGATTTTCAAAACACGGCGCGGCATGTCGCATGCGTCGGCGGCGACGGCGATCGCCGTGGAGCATTTCCATCCGGCGGCCATCATCAATCAGGGCACGGCCGGCGGCCATCAGGCCGATCTTCATGTCTACGACATCGTCATTGGAAAAGCATCTGTCAATCTCGGCGCGTTCCGGACCCCGTTTCGCGCGCGGGGACAGGGCAGCAGCCCGACGGACTGGGGGCCCATCGATCTGGTCCAGTCCGACGCGAGCGTCATGCTGCAGCCGGACACGCCCGCGATTCACCGCTTTCCTGCTGACGAAGGCCTGCTCACCGCGGCGATCAGCGTTCGCAATCGTTATCAGAAGGGCCGGGTCGTCGAAGGCGTCATCGGATCGAGCGACACCTGGAACAGCGAGCTCGATCGCATCCAGCGGTTTCACGACGCGTTCGGTACGTCGGTCGAAGAAATGGAGACCGCCTCCGCCGCTCAGATCGCCGGAGCATTTCACGTCCCCTTCCTGGGCATTCGCGTCGTGTCCAACAACATCACCAACAACGGTGCCTACGACAACGGAACGGCAGCGGCCTGCCAGAGATACGTCCTCGACGTCGTCAGGCAATACATCACAACATCTCACGGCACTAAGGAGGTCAGACCATGACGCCCTGGCGATCCGCTCGTCCACAAACACCGAAGCCTGACGATGACGATGCGCGTGACGGCGCGATGGGCTTTCTCGATCACCTGGAGGAGCTGCGCAGGCGGATCATCAGATCGTGTATCGCGATCGGCGTGGGCATGGCCGTCTCCGCCATCTTCATCGACCGCATCGCGACCTTCGTGCTGGCGCAGATCCTCCGCACGCTGCCGGCCGGCAGCGCGCTGATCTACACGAACCCCAGCGAAGGCTTCTCGTTCTGGTTCAATCTGACGCTCATCGCGGGCCTCGGGCTGGCGGCGCCGTTCGTGATGTATCAGGTGTGGGGCTTCATCGCGCCTGGGCTGTACGCGCGCGAGAAGAAGTTCGTCGTGCCGTTCATCCTTCTGACGTCCATAGGAACGGTCACCGGCGCCCTGTTCGGCAACTATGTCCTGTTCCCGGGCATGATGAAGTTCTTCTCGACGTTCAGCTCGAAGTACCTGATCATGATGCCCAGCATCAACGACACGTTCGATCACTACATCCGGATGATGCTCGGCATGGTCGTCGTCTTTCAGATGCCGACGCTCGTCTTCTTTCTTGCCAAGCTGCGCCTCGTCACGGCCCGCTTTCTCTGGCGCCACATCAAGTACGCCATCCTCATCATCTTCATCGTGGCCGCCGTGCTGACCTCGTCCGGCGATCCGTGGAACCAGACGATTTTCGCGCTGCCGATGATCGGCCTCTACCTGATCAGCATCGTGATCGCGTGGGTCGTCGCACCGAAGCCGGAGAAGGAGGCGCCGAGCCACGGCACTTCAGCAAGACTCGGTCTGGTGATCGCGGCGACGGCGTTCGAGCAGGCACGCCGGCGGAGGTTGTCGAATCGTAGTGCAGGGCTTTAGCCCTGCCGGCAGGCCTGAAGGCCTGCTCTATATCTGTCCGCGCAGTCGCTCGTAGTCTTCCGGCGTATCCGCGTCGGCAAACGCGCCGTCGTCGTCGACGACGACGTCCCCGGCGGCCGAGACGTTCGCGCGAATGACGGCTTTCGCGCCGACCGCGGGATCCGCGCGGCGCAGCGCGTCGAACAGGGAGCGATCGATGAGCACGGGATGTCCGTGCGCGGCACCCCGCACGGGCCGCACGATGGGCGCGTGCGTCGCGTGATAGCGGTCGACCACGGCACGGACCGTCGAGGCGCCGACGAGCGGCACGTCCACCAGCGTCACGAGCGTGGCGACGACACCAGGCCGATCGACGACGCGCAGGCCCGCGAGCAGCGACGACAGCTGACCCTGCTCGTAGTCGGGGTTCTCGACAAACCGCGCGACGAGGTCGCTCGCGGCAAACGCGTCGGCCACCGCCTTCGCATCGTGCCCCACGACCACGACCACGTCCTCAACCGACGCGGCCTTGAACGTGCGGACGAGACGCGTGATGAATGTGTCTCCGCCAGGCAGCGGGAGCGCCGCTTTCGAACGTCCCATGCGGCTCGACTTCCCCGCAGCGAGCACGATGGCCGGAATCATCCCGGCGATCGTATAGAATCCGAGGCCATGAGCGAAATCGACCTCCACATTCGGTGTCAGCGGTGCGGCACCGAGATGGAGCTTCGCGATCCTGCGTCAGTTGAAACATGGAAGCCGGATCAGTTCTGGGTCTGTCCGAAATGCGGGCGGCATTTCTGGTCCACGTATCCTCCGCCGAACCGCGACAAAGTCAAACCGACCGCCGGAACTGCCTGACGATCATGAATACCGACGACGTCGACGACGCTGACGACCCTGACGACGAAGAAGACGACGAGGACGACGAGGACGACGCCCCGGGCAAACGTGATGACGACGACCAGGACGACTGGGACGACGACGAAGACTCCGAAGAGGACGGGGACGACGAAGAGCCGGAAACGTGGCAGGTAGTTGACTTTCCGGTCGGGAACTGCCTAGACTGGCGCGATTTTCCAGCTCAACCGGGCTGGACACGCTTCAGCCGGTCTCGCGTCGCGACGGCATCTTCCTCGTAGGCGCCCGTAACCGGCTGAATCCCATGGGGATATTCCCAGGGGTTCGGAACGGAGGGCTTTCGGGTATGCCAACCGGGACAATCGCGCGACTCCTCATCGACAAAGGGTTCGGCTTCATCCGCGACGAGGGTGGAATCGAACACTTCTTCCACCGCAGCTCCGTGCGTGGCGCCGTGTTCGAGCTGCTGCGTGAAGGTCAGCGTGTCGAGTTCACGCCCGAAGATTCACAGAAGGGCCCTCGCGCCGGCGACGTCCGCCTGATCGAAGGCTGATCGCCGTCTTTTCTCTCACACTCGAGAGCTGACCGTCGTCAGCTCTCGCTTTTCCTCAACGCCGCAAGCACCGCATCAAGATCACTCAGATCTTCGAATACGGCGTGCGCACCGCACGTGTACAGCTCGTGCGTGGTGTGACTGCCGGTGGCGACGGCAACCGCTCGCGCGCCTCCGGACAGCGCCACGCCGACGTCGAGCGGCGTGTCGCCGATGATCACGGCGTCGGCCGCAGCCGCACGCAGCCCTCCGACGCCCTCGACGGACGCCAGCGCGATCGGCAGCAATCCGTTGCGATCGTGCACCGCGTCGCCGAACGCGCCGCACGGAAAGTACCGCCACAAGTCGAAGTGCTCGAGCTTGATCCGCGCGCCCTTCTCAAAGTTCCCCGTCAACAGCGCGAGAAACACGTCGTCACGTTCGGCGAGCGTGTCGAGGAGCTCGCGCACGCCGGGCATCACACCTTTCCGCGGGCCCGGCTTCTCGAGCTCCACGGCCAGGTATTCAAGATAGAGAGGCTTGAACGATTCGAGCGCGTCTGGAGGCACGGCGTGAGCCGCCGCGGCCTGCGACAGAATCCACGCGTCCGTGCGGCCGTTGAAGGGGACGCCGCCAAACGCGTTCGCGACTCCGTACAGGTCCTCGAACGCACGGGTCATGGCGCGGCCGCCCGCGCCGCCCGTGAGCACAAGAGTGCCATCGATGTCGAAAAGGAGGAGTGTCTTCAGACCGGGACGCCGCCTGTGGCTCTAACCTTCGCCACGCACGTTGCCCGCGCGGGGCCCTTTCGGCGATGGTTCCTCATCAAAGCTGACGCGCTGGCCTTCGCTGAGCTGGTCGAAGTTGCCCTGAACGGAGCTGCGATGAAAGAACCATTCCTGCCCGCCGTCGTCGCGGATAAATCCGAACCCTCGGTCACGAACGAGCCGCTTGATCGTACCGGATGGCATCCGAGTCTCCTTACTGCGTGACGTTCACCGTAATCGTCGAGCACAGCCCTTTCACTGTGTTGTGCAAGTCATCGCCCAACTGCAGCGCCAGCTTGTGCTTTCCCGGGGTCAACTGCATGTCGATTTCCGTGTCGCCCTTGCCGAAATGGACCCACGAGGGCGTGCCCTTCACAATCGTCGCTCCCGGCTTCAGGCAGTCCTGATCGACGCCAACGTGGTAGTGACCCACGCCGGGCCGCACCGTCGTGACCGTCCCATCGGGGACCGCCGCGATCTTGTAGTTCTCGATGCCAAACTTCAGATGTACGGGGCTCTTCACGCTTGCGCCGTTCTTCGGCTCGATGAAAAAGATGCGAGGTTTCGAAGACTGGGCTGACACCTGCCTGGATCCATAGGCCCCGACCGCCACGAAGGACGCGAACAGAACCAGATAGCTGGCAACTCTCATAGTCACGCTCCTTGAGCCAACATTCTGGTCCGCATCGAGACCTCCATGCAACCTTCAGTCCCGCCGTAAACGCGAAAGCCAGCCGTCTCCGGAAAGGCGGCCGGAGGCCGGTTGAAGCGCCAGCACTCGACTGGCAACTCTTTCGCCAAAATCACGATCAGCTGTCAGCGTAATGGCCGCCGTCTTCCGCGCGAGGGCGACGTCCCGGCACCTGGCGGCGACTTCGGCGACCTCCTGTCCGGACAGCTCAGCCGTGGGATGCTCGAAGACGACGATCGCCGGATCGAGCGCGAGCGCGCGTCCGAAGCGGACGCGAAAACGGCCACCGGCGTCCAGCTCGCCGACTAGCCGATCGCGAGTCGCGTCGGGCAGCCCCACTTCCGCGGCCAGAGCCACGGCCCGCTCGCGCACCTCTGAGGACATCGGATCGACGTCCAGCGTGAACGGCATCGCCAGGTTCTGGACGACGGTGAGCGCGTCCAGCAGCACCGCTCGCGAGCTGACGATGCCGAACCGATCGACGACCGAGAGCCAATCGGCGCTGTCGGCAATGGCTGACGTCGATCGGCCGAACAGCCGCACGTGGCCGCGGTCGGGCAGCGACGCACCGGTGACCAGGTTCACGAACACTTCGGCCGCGGTCTGATCGAGTCCGAGGATTGCGACACGTTCGCCGGCGGCCACCCTGAGGCCGGCGATGCGAAGAGGCCGGAGGCCGCGATAGTCCTTCGAGACGTCTGTGAGCTCGAGGACAGGACCGGTGGTCGGTGGTCGGTGGTCGGTGGTCAAGACCCGAGTTGTCGGTTCACTTCGTCGACCACGCGGGCCGACGCCGACAGCGCGTCGATTTCGATCTTGAGAGCTGCCAGATTGCAGGCGATGGCGCCGTAGGCCAGCATTCCGTGGACGATCGCCGGCAGCTTGCCGGTGTCCACGCTCGCGCCGAGAATCGCCGCCACCATCGTCGCCGCCATCGCGAACGTGCCGATCGAGAACACCGGCTTCCGGGCCGCGGCAATCCGGCGATGGAAATCGCCGGTCATGCCGTGCTCGGCCATCGCGTCCTTGACGGCCTTTCCCTTCCCGATGAGATAGAACATCATCATCGAGTGAGCCAGCAGGATCACCAGCGTCGAGAAGATGCCGAACGAGATGTGGCGCGACACGTCGATGCCCCACAACCCGAAGACAGCCGTCGCCACGAGCCCGGCGAGCCCGATACCGACGGCCGAAAGCAGCGCCTGGGCCATTCGCACGATCATATGACACCTTCGTCGTTTGTCGGCGGATGGATCCCGGCGCTGGCCGCGCGCGTCGCGCCTCCACGCCGTGCGCTCGACCTCGCGATGGGCCGCGGCCGTCACGCCGTCGCGCTCGCGCGGAATGGATTTCACACGTACGGCGTCGATCTGAAACACGACGCCGTGCGCGACGCTGTCGCGGCGGCCGCGCAGGCAGGCGTTCGCCTCCGCGGCTGGTGCGCGGATCTGACGATGTATCCGCTGCCCGTCGAGATGTTCGACCTCGTCGTCGTCACGCGCTATCTGCAGCGGAATCTTTTTCCGTCGATTCGGCGTGCGGTCAAACCGGGCGGCTTCGTCCTCTACGAAACCTTCACGGTCGCGCAGCGGCTACTCGGCACGGGTCCGACGTCGGCCGATCACCTGCTCGAGCCGGGCGAATTGCGGCGGGAATTCAGCGGCTGGGAGGTGCTGTTCTACGAGGAAGTCGCCGCGCCGGAAGCGGTCGCCCGCCTTGCCGCGCAGCGATCCTTCAACACCTGAAACGCCGCGGGAGAGAGCGAGACGCTGCCCGGTCCGCCGGTATCGTGCGACGGGTCCGCGTGATAGTCGGAGCCGCCGGACACAGCCAGGCCGTACTCATCAGCCATCGCGAGGTATCGGTGCGTGTCGTCGGCCGTGTGCCGGCTGTGATGCGCTTCGATCGCGTCGAGACCGGCGTGCGCGAACCCCGGGATCAGTTCGTCGCGGCCGAGGAGGCCGGGATGCGCGAGCGACGCGATGCCACCCGACTCGTGGATCCGCGCGAACACCTCCGTGGGCGACGGACCGATTCTCGGCACGAACGCCGGCTTCCCCGTCGCGAGAAACCGATCGAAGGCTTCCTTCGTGTCAGCGACGTGTCCCCCTGCGACCAGCGCACGCGCAATCCACGGCCGGCCCGCGGCTTTCGTCGTGTCGTCGCGGCCCGGCTGGAGCACCGCCTCTCCGTCCAGGACGATGCCGAGCGTCTTCAGGCGGTCGATGATCCGGCCCAGGCGATCGAGGCGCCGGCGCCGCTGTTCAGCAAGAAAGGCGGCAAGCGACGCCGAATCGGGATTGATGAAGTAGCCGAGCACGTGCACGTCCCTGCCGTCGACGACCGCCGTGATCTCGATGCCGGGAACGAATTCGATGCCGGCCGGCATGCACGCCGCCGACGCGGCGCCGGTTGCGGCCGTCGTGTCGTGATCGGTCACGCTCAGGACGTTGACGTTCGCGGCGGCTGCGCGTGCGACGAGTTCAGCAGGCGAGCATCGCCCGTCCGATGCGGTGGTATGCGTGTGAAGATCGATCAATGCCGCGACTTCGAGGCGGCGCGGCGCAACACGCGCTCCTTGCGCGGTCGTTTGCCTTGCCGGTCGCGGAGCGATTTGTACTCGGTCAGGAGCAGATCGAGGTGAGTGCGCTCCTCCTCCGCAAACTCGAGGAAGATCCGCTTGCCTTCCGAATCCTCGAAGCGTTCGCCGTACCGTTTGAAGAAGTTGTGCGAACCGCGTTCGCACTTGATGCCAATCAGAAGCGCTTCGAGATCGTCGACGCCTTTGCCGAGCTGCTCGGCGCCCTCGGCGAACAGGCCGTTTGCGGCTCCCTTGAAGAACAGGAAGGTCGGCCGGGACTCGAGCAGCGGATCCGTCTCCAGAAGTTCCGCGTAGCGCTTCTCCAGCGTGCCGAGGTGCTCGCGCTCTTCGTCGGCCAGCTTCTGGAACACGGAGCGGCCGCGCGCGTCGTTCGTGATGCTGGCGGCGCGCGAGTAGAACTGAAGGCCGCCGCGCTCGGTCGCGATCGCGATCCTCAGCGCGTCGCGCGCGAAGACGAGTTCGGTCGTCGCGCCGTCGAGCGTCGACGTCGCCGGTCCCGCCGACTCGCCCGTCCGGCATTCCTCGCACGTGCCGAGAATCTGCACCACCGTCTGCGTCGTCGCGAAGTTTCTGGCGGCGGCGATCTCTTCGATCAAGGCCTCCACATCGGAGCTCAGGAATTCCGACGAGCGATGGCAGGTCGAACAGATCAGGTGGAAGTGCCGGGGGTGCCGGTAGGTGGGCTCGAACCGGGAGCGTCCTTCGCCGAAATCCACTTTGCGGGCGAGCCCCTGGTCGACCATCCACTGCAGCGTGCGATACACCGTGGCGCGGCCGATTCCCGGGTGCTGGCGGTGCACGAGACCGACGAGATCGTCGGCGCTCAGGTGACCTTCCTGCTGAAGGAACGCACCGAGGATGTGTTCGCGCTTGGTGGAACGTTTGCTGCCTGCAGGGCGCAGGCCTGAAATGTCGGGGAGAGGACGTTCGATCATGGATTTGGTGATCTGGTGATTGGGTAATCTGGTGATTGATCTGGCGATTGAGATCGCCAGATCACTCAATCACGCGATCACCAGATCATTCGACCGAGAACGACGAGCCGCAGCCGCAGGTGGACGTCGCGTTCGGGTTCTTGATCGTGAATCCGCCGCCGGTCACCGTATCGACGAAGTCGACTTCAGCGCCCTTGAGGTACCGAATGCTGATCGGATCGACGAACAACTTCACGCCGTTCGACTCGAACACCTGATCCCCGGCGCCCTGCCCGTTTTCCTCGATCATCAGACCGTACTGGAAGCCCGAACAGCCGCCACCCTGCACGAAGACCCGCAGGCCGCTGCCGGCCCTGTTTTCTTCAACAAGCAGCTCGCTGATTTTGGACGCCGCCATTTCGGATACGTTGATCATGTGACGTTTCCTTCTCCTGGAATCCCCTTCATTATAACAGCAAGGTGGTTGCTATACTGACGGGGCCCGAGCCCGCAGGCCTCCCACTGATTGCCGTAACCTGCTGTGCCTTAAGCATATGCCGCTCGTCAGCATTCAACAGCCGGGGCGTGATGCGCTCGAGACGATCTCGGGCCGCCGCTGGGACGATCTGCGCCAGACGCGGCCCGATCTGGCCCCAGCGGTCGAGCTCCAGCAGCGTCTTCTGGCGATCGTCCTCAGCGCCGCGCAGTCACTCGAGCCGGGCCGGCTGCCACGATTATCTCTTCCGCCGAAATATCTGGCCGCGAAGCTGGGGCGTGGCGTCCCCATCTTCGCGGGCGAGCCGATCCCGGTCCCTGTCGGACTGCTCAAGGCGTCGCTGCTGAATCTGTGCGACGCGCTCGCCGCAGGCGGCGCAGGTGACTCGGCCGACCACATCAAGGCTGCCATCGCGGCAAACACGATGGACGCCGGGTCGCTGCTCACCGCGTCGCTGTCGCGCGATCAACAGGCGATTCGCACGGGCGCCGTGCACCGGGGTCTGGCGCCCGACCTTGTCTGGCTGCTGGCGGAACTCGCGGCGAGCCCGTTCGCCCATGCGTTGCAGGTCGCGCTCCTCTCGCCACGCGAGGCGGCTGCCGGCGGCGCGCTTGCCGACGCGTCGCGAGCATGGAACCACGGTTACTGCGCGGTCTGCGGATCCTGGCCGGCGCTGGCGGAGGTGGCCGACGGCCACCGCGTGCTGCGCTGTTCGTTTTGCGCGGCGGGCTGGGAGCTGAACGACTACTGCTGCATCTACTGCGGCGAGCACGGGGAGCCGTTCGTCACCGCCGCACCTGACGAGGAACGCAAGGACCGCCGCGTCGAGATCTGCGGCGCGTGTCAGGGCTATCTCAAGACGATCGACGTCGGCGAGCTTTCTCCGTTCCCGCTCGTCGCCATCACCGACATGGAGTCGATGGATCTCGATCTCGCCGCGATGGAGCACGGCTACTCCAGGCCGCCGCTCAAAGAATTCGTGAAGCGCTGAATAGAGTGCTGAGCGGGAATCAGACAACGTGCTGGATGCGATCAGATAGAGTGCTTGGAGCGACCAAGTAGTGTGCTTTGATGCGATCGCATAAAGTGCTGAAAGACCTTACCGCCGTGGCCGCCCAGCACGTTATCTCGTCGCACCGAGCACACTGTCTGATCGCATTCGAGCGCGTTATCTGATCACGTCGAGCACTCTGTCGTGCTCGATCCAGCGTGATCACACGCCCATAGCTTCGAGATGCGCTCCCGATTCCTGCTCGATGTCCTTATGCAGGCTGTTTCCGTGCGCGTCCATCGTGACGATCGCCGGGAAGTCCTTCACCGTCAGATGCCACATCGCTTCGGGCGTGCCGAACTCGAGCAACGAGACGCCGTCGACTCGTTCAATCGAGCGGGCGTAGAACTGAGCAGCGCCGCCGATCGCGTTCAGATACACGGCGCCGTGCTCCTTCAGCGCCGCGAGCGTCTTCGCGCCCATCCCGCCTTTGCCGATGACCGCGCGGACGCCGTAGCGCCTGATGATTTCGCCCTGATAGGGTTCCTCGCGAATGCTCGTCGTCGGCCCGGCGGCGGTCACACGCCAGCCGGCTCCTCCGGCCGCCTGCTCGTCCTTCACCACGACGGGACCGCAGTGATACAGAACCGAACCGCTGAGATCGACCGGCGGCGGGTTCTTCATCAGATGCGAATGCACGGCGTCCCGGCCGGTGAACATGCGGCCCGACACCATCACGACGTCGCCGACTTTCAGCGCGCGCACGTCGCTCTCGGAGAGCGGCGCCTGGAGCGCAATCTCGCGGCCGGTCCGCGTGAAGCCGGCCTGATCGAGCATCGGGATGATCGGATGCGACGGATCCCGGTACAGCCAGCTCTTGATCGCGCCGGTCGTCGCGTCGAGCACGACGCCAAGACGACGGAAGGCCCAGCAGTCGTAGGCGACGGAGACGAAGAAACTCGCGGGCAGCCGGTTCAACGCGCCGACCTTGCACCCGATGAGCGTCACCTTGCCGCCGAACCCCATCGGCCCGATCTCGAGCGTGTTGACCGACGACATGATCGAGGCTTCGAGCTCGGCCAGCCTCGGATCCGGATTCACATCGTCGAGCGTTCGAAAGAGCTGTTCCTTCGCGTGCGTGTAGCCGGACGTGCGGTCGCCGCCGATGCAGACGCCGACCGCGCCGGGGCTGCATCCCTTCCCCTGCGCCTGCCACACGGCATGGAGGATGCACTTCCGGACGCCGTCGAGCGTGCGATCCGCGCGCCCGAGATGTGGAAGCTCGACCGGCACCGAGTACTGGGCGTTGGTGTTCTCGCAGCCGCCGCCTTTGAGGATCAATTTGATCTCGACGTCGGGCTTCTCCCACTGGTCGAAGTGAATGATCGGCGTGCCCGGCCCGAGGTTGTCGCCCGAGTTCTTGCCGGTGATGGAATCGACGGAGTTCGGCCGGAGCTTGCCGCGGCGCGTGGCCTCGGCGACGGCCTCACGGATCTGCTGCCGCATCCAGATCTGGTTCGCGCCGAGCGGGACCTTCACCTCGAAGGTGGGCATCCCGGTGTCCTGGCAGATGGCACCTTCGCCGTCGGCGGCGAGATCGATGTTCTGCGCGATGATGGTCAGCGCTTGTGACGCGCGCGTTGCGGCCGGCTCCGCGACCAGCGAGGTCTTCATCGCGGCCCGGACGTCCGGCGGCAGGTCGGTGGAGGTCTTGACGATCAGTTGCAGGACGCTGTCGAAGAATGAGGGCAGCATCACGGCAGTATACTTTGATGGGACTCGGGACTCGGGACTCGGGGCTCGGGGCTCGAAGAACAAGACAGATGTCTGAGAGCTTTCGGACCGAGCGCGATCCTCTCGGCGAGGTGCAGGTCCCGGCCGGCGCGTACTACGGTGCGCAGACGCAGCGCGCGGTTGACAACTTTCCCATCAGCGGACTTCGAGCGCCGGACGATCTGATCACGGCGACAATTCTCGTCAAGAAAGCGGCGGCGGAAGCCAACGCCGATCTCGGACGTCTGCAACCGGACGTCGCGGCCGCGATCGTCAGAGCGGCCGACGAGGTGCTCGGCGGATCGCTGCGCGATCAGTTTGTCGTCGACGTCTACCAGGCCGGTGCGGGCACGTCGCACAACATGAACGCCAACGAGGTGCTTGCCAACCGCGCGGGCGAGATCCTCGGCGAGTCCCGCGGCACTTACCGGCGAGTTCACCCCAACGACCACGTGAACGAGGGTCAGTCGACGAACGACGTCTATCCCACCGCGACGCGCCTCGCGCTGCTGCTCGGCGCCGCGTCGCTCGTCGCCGCCGCCCGGGCCCTGGCGGACAGCTTCGGCCGGAAGAGCGACGAGTTCGCGGGCCTGCTCAAGACGGGACGCACGCATCTGCAGGACGCCGTGCCGATGACGCTCGGCCAGGAATTCGGCGGCTACGCCGCGTGCGTCCGCCGTGGCGCCGAGGACGTCGCGCAGGCATCCGAACAACTGTTCGAATTGAACATCGGAGCCACTGCCGTTGGCACCGGCCTGAACGCCGGTGACGAGTTCCGGCGCGCGGTCGTGAACAACCTCTCGCGGTACACCCAGCTGCGGCTTCAACCGGCGGCCAATCTGTTTCGCGTCACGCAGAGCATGGGCGACGTGCTCGCCTATTCGGGGGCGATGCGCCGCCTGGCGGTCGAGGTCGGCAAGATCGCCAGCGATCTGCGTCTGCTCAGCATGGGTCCGCGTGCCGGGATCGCCGAAATCTCGCTTCCGGCGGTACAACCCGGATCGTCGATCATGCCGGGCAAGGTGAACCCGTCGGTGCCGGAGATGGTCAACCAGGTGTGCTTCCAGGTGATGGGCTGCGATCAGACGATCTCGATTGCGTGTGAGTCGGGCCAGCTCGAGCTCAACGTGATGATGCCGGTCATCGCATGGAACGCGCTCCACGCCTCCAGAATCCTTCGTGAAGCGATGAAGGCCTTCCGCACGCGAACCGTGGACGGCATCGCCGCCGACGGCGCGCGGGCCAGGGAACTGCTCGACCGCAGCACCGCTACCGCGACGGCCCTCAGCCCGCATCTCGGTTACGCGGTGACCGCTGAAATCGCGAAAGCGGCGGTCCTGAGCGGACGGTCGATCCGCGACCTGGTGCTCGAGCGCGGCTTGCTGGATGCCGCACGACTGGACGCAATCCTGTCGGTGGCTGCGATGACGCGCGGTGGGGTCGTGGGGGAGAAAGACGCGGCAGAGGCGGGACGGGAGGAAAACGCCGGAGGGGCAGGAAAGGCAGGACGGCAATGACAGCGCGAATCAGAATTCTCGTGCCCCTGACGTTGTCGCTGACTTCCCTTCCTGCCTATCCCGCCCTTCCCGCCCATCCTGCCCTCTTCGCCGCCGCGATTTCACAAGCGGCGAAACCGAAGACGCGCCTCTTCCCCCCGCTGAGCCTCGGCATGCTCGAAGGCCCCGATCGCGTGCAGTGGAACAAGCCCGACTTGATCATGGACGCGCTCAACATCGCCGACGGGTCGATCGTCGCCGACCTCGGCGCCGGCGGCGGCTGGTTCACCGCGCGCCTTGCGCAGCGAGTCGGACCGAAAGGCCTCGTGTACGCCGAGGACATCCAGCAGCCGATGCTCGACGCCATCAAGCGCAAAGCGCAGCGTGAAAACCTCACGAACGTGCGCACCGTCCTCGGCACGACGAAGGATTCCCGGCTGCCCCACGGTCTCGACGCGGTGGTCATCGTGGGCTCTTATAACGAGATGGACGATCCCGTCGCGCTGCTGAAGAACGCGGCGGCGTCACTCAAGCCGCAAGGCCGCATCGGCGTGGTGGAATACACCGCCGGCGCCGGCGGTCCCGGACCGGATCCGGATCAACGCGTCAGCCCGGAGACCGTGATCAAAGGCGCGGCGGCGGCACAACTGCAGGTCATCTCGCAGGACCCGATTCCGCCCTTCATGTACATGATCATCCTGGGCAAAGCCCCCGCGGGCCGGCCCGGTCGTTGATCCTCAAGTGACATGCGCGTCGCCTTGACGATTGCGGGAAGCGACTCGAGCGGCGGCGCCGGCCTGCAGGCCGATCTCAAGACGTTCGCAGCTCTGAGTGTGTACGGCCTCAGCGCGGCGACAGCCGTCACCGCGCAAAGCACGGTGGGTGTGATCCAGGCGGAAGCGTTGCCGGCGGACCTGGTGACGGCGCAGATTGAAGCCGTGGCCGGCGATATAGAGCTGCACGCCGTGAAGACGGGCATGCTCGGCAACGCCGCGATCGTCGAGGCGGTCGCGGCCGCGATCAAAGAGCTCGATCTGCCGTTCGTCGTCGTCGATCCGGTGCTGGCCTCGTCTCGCGGCGACCACCTGCTCGACGATGACGGCGTGCAGATGCTGTGCAGGGAACTGTTGCCGCTCGCTCATGTCGTCACGCCGAACGTTCCCGAGGCCGAAGCGCTCAGCGGAAAGCGGATCGAGTCCGATGAGGATCTGAAGGACGCCGCACGCCGCATTCACGACATGGGAGCCGGCGCCGTGCTGATCACCGGAGGCCACCGGCGTCACCACCGATTACCGACGACCGACCACCGACCACCGGAAATTGTCGACGTGCTGTTCGACGGACACCATTTCCTCGAATTTCACACGGCGCGGATCGACACGCCAGGGGCGCACGGAACCGGCTGTGCCTTCGCTGCGGCCGTCGCCGCGTATCTTGCGCTCGGCCGTCCGCTCGGTGACGCCGCGGAGCGCGCGCAGCGATACGTGGCCGCGGCCATCCGCAACAGGCTCGAAATCGGACACGGCCAGGGACTTCTGAACCATTTCTGGGGCGGTATACTGAAAGAGTGAACGCTCCGCTGCTCGCCATCGGCCCGGCGCCGCTCGCGCTCGAGCCTCTGGTGTCGGCGGTCGCGGCGGATTCCGATGGCGTGGACGGCGCGATCGTGACGTTCCTCGGTCTCGCGCGAAATCACAACCAGGGCCGGCGCGTGCAGTATCTGGAGTACGAGGCGTACGCGCCGCTCGCCCTGAAGACGTTCGCCCGCATCGCCGACGAAGTCCGCGGACGATGGCCCGGCGTGCGGCTGGCGCTGCATCACCGGACTGGCCGCGTGAACGTCGGGGAAGCGAGCGTGGCGATCGTGACGGCCTCGCCGCATCGTGGCGACGCGTACGCGTCGTGCCGATATGTGATCGAGCGTGTGAAGCAGATCGCGCCGGTCTGGAAGCGGGAATACTTCGACGGCGGCGACGTGTGGATCGAGGGCGCGACGGCAGACCCGGACGATCTTCGCGCCCGCGAACTCGCCGAGCGTATCGCATGCGCATAACGGTCCGGCTGTTCGCCCGCCTGCGCGACATCGCCGGCGCGGCCGAGATGCCGCGTGAGGTCTCGACGGGCGCGACGATCGCGACCGTCTGGCGGGAGCTGGCGGGCGAATTCCCAGGGCTTTCGGCGTACGAGCGCTCGATGTCGAGCGCGCTCAATGCGGATTACGCGCGGATGGACGCTGAAGTCCACGATGGGGATGAGATAGCGTTTTTGCCCCCGGTTTCGGGCGGTTAACTCATGTTCGACAAGCTTCTCTCTGAAGAAATGCGCTACGAAGAGCTCTCCCGGCTGCTGAGCACGGTCGAGGTGCAGAGCGACTCGAACGAGATCCGCAAGCACGCCAAGGCCCTTGCCGAGCTCGAACCGCTCGTCGAGCGATTCCGCGAGTACAAGGCGATCGCCCAGGAGATCGCCCAGGCCGAGGACCTCGCGAACAGCGCCGATGCCGACATGCGCGACCTCGCGAAAGAAGAGCTCAAGTCGCTCACAGTCAGACGCGACGGCCTCATCGCCGACCTCAAAGTCCTGCTCGTCCCCAAGGATCCGAACGACGAGAAGAATGTCGTGCTCGAAATCCGGGCCGGAACCGGCGGCGACGAGGCGGCGTTGTTTGCCGGCGAGCTGTTCCGGATGTACAGCAAGTACGCCGAGCGGCAGGGCTGGAAGATCGAGGTCATGTCGAGCAGCGACACGGGCGTCGGCGGCCTGAAGGAAGTCATCGCGGTCATCGAAGGCCGCGGCGTGTACAGCAAGCTGAAATACGAAAGCGGCGTCCACCGCGTGCAGCGAGTCCCGGCGACGGAGGCGAGCGGTCGAATCCACACATCGACGGCGACGGTCGCCGTGTTGCCCGAGGCGGAGGAAGTGGACATCCAGATCAACGACAAGGATCTGCGCATCGACACCTTCTGCTCGAGCGGGCCCGGCGGCCAGAGCGTCAACACGACGTACTCCGCGGTGCGGCTCACGCATCTGCCGACGGGCGTGGTGGTGTCGCAGCAGGACGAGAAGTCGCAGATCAAGAATCGGGCGAAGGCGATGAAGGTGCTGCGGGCGCGCCTCTACGAAATGGAAATGCGCAAGCAGCAGGAAGCCATCGCCAGGGATCGCCGGAGCCAGGTGGGTACGGGCGAACGCTCGGAGAAGATTCGGACCTACAACGTCCCGCAGAACCGCATCACGGATCACCGGATCAACTTCACGACGCACCGCATCGACGAGGTGCTGAACGGCGACATCTCGGAGCTCCTCGACCAGCTCTCGATGCACTACCAGTCGGAGAAGCTGAAAGACGCCACGGCCGTATCGTGAAGGCTGGAAGGACAGGACAGGCGAAAAAGGCGGCTATCCAGCCCCTCCTGCCCACTCTGTGAAAACGATCCGCGAGTATGTCGCGGCAGCCAGCGATCGGCTGCGCCACGCGGGCATCGATGTCGCCGCCAACCTCGACGCGCGGTTGCTGGCACAGCACGTGCTCGGATGGGATGTCACACGGCTGCTCACATCCGCCGGCGACGTCCCTCCAGACACCTTTCCGGCGGCTTTCGACGCGCTCGTCGCGCGGCGTGAGTCGCGCGAGCCCCTCGCGTACATCACCGGCCACAAGGAATTCTGGAATCTGCAGTTCGAGGTGTCGCCGGCCGTGCTGATTCCAAGGCCCGAAACCGAGCTGATCGTCGAAGCCGCCCTCGCCGTCGTGCCTGCCCTGCAGCTGTTCACGATGATCGACGCGTGCACCGGGTGCGGGAACGTGGCCGTCGCGGTCGCCCACGAACGGGCCGGCGCTCGCATCGTCGCGACCGATATCTCAGAAGCCGCGCTCGAGGTGGCTCGCCGCAACAGCGCGCGCTACAGCGTCGAAAGCCGTGTCAACTTCGTACAGGCGGACCTGTTCGGGGATCTCAGCGGCCCGGTTGATCTGATCACGGCAAATCCGCCATATGTCGCCGAGCGGAATGGACCGGGCCTTCAGCCTGAGGTCGGCGGGCATGAGCCGCACGTGGCGTTGTTCGGTGGAGGAGACGATGGTCTGACGATGATCGAACGAATCGTACGCGAGGCGCCGCCACTGCTCCGGTTTGGCGGACACCTCATCTTCGAGTTCGGACTCGGTCAGGACGTCGAAATCGAATCGCTCGTCAGATCCTCGCCGTATCTCACGCTGCTGGGACTCAAGCGCGACCTTCAGGGAATCGCCCGCACGGCGGTGTCCCGCCGCACTTAAGTCCCCGCGCGCGATGCGGCCTCGACGAAGGCCGCGATCAGCGGGTGCCTTCGTCCATCGAGGCCGGATCGCTCGGGCTGGTACAACGTTCCGAAGAAGAACGGATGTCCGTCGAGCTCGGCGGCGCGGACATCACCGGCGGCGTCCCGGGCGCTCACGCGCAGCGGACCGCTGTCCAGATGGCGGGCGTAGCTCGCGTTCAACCCGTAACCGCAGTGGTAGCCTTCGACCGCGGACGGCACGCCGTAGAAACCAGCCAATCGCGATCCGGCCACGAAGAACACGTCTCCATTCTTCTCGACGAGGCTGCAGGAGAGCGGCCCGATCACCGGATTGACAGCCTGCGGATCGACCTCCGCATGCGCGGGTGATTCCACACCCCAGAGGGCCTCGGCACACTCGAGCATCGCGTGCTGGAATCCGCCGCAGGTGCCGAGAAACGGACGGCCCGTTGTGCGCACGTGTCGGATGGCGGCGATCACTCCCGCGGTGTTGGCGTACGGACTGCCAGGCACGCACCACACGCCCTGAAATGCGTCGAGTTGAGGACGCGGAGCGGCTTTGAGCGTCGAGGTATGAATCCATTCCCACTCGACGGGAACGCCGACGGCTTCTCCCGCGAGCGTGAGCGCTTTCGGCGCACCCTGATGCGCCTTCCCGTTCGGATTGTAGTCGCCGACGAGCGCGATGCGGACGGTGCTCATGGGCCTGTGGTCTAGTGCCCGCTTCGCCGAATGAAGTCCAGCATGAACCTCAGGCCGGGATCGCCCGGCGACATGATGCCCGTGATCATGTCCATGTGCGCGTGGTCGGCGATCTCATGCACGTCGGCTGAGTTGCCGGCGGCCTTGAGCGCCTTCGTCATCGCCGCGGCGTCCTGCCCCGTTCGCGGAGCATCCTGGTCGCCGTAGAGAATCAGAAACGGTGGATGCACGCCCGTTGCGTGATTGATCGCCGATGCGTTGCGAACGACCTCGGCATCGACCGCATAGGGATTGTCGAACATGCCCGATCGCGCCGACTGTGTGAAACTCCCGCTGATCGGGATGACGCCCGCGATGTGGTCGATCGTCTCGCCGACGTCCCGGAGATACGCCGGATCGGATCCGAGCATGGCGACCAGCGTCGCGCCGGCCGAATGCCCGGAGACGAAAATCTTTTCAGCGTTGCCGCCGTACTCCGCCGCGTGGGCACGCAGCCACGCGAACGCGCGCGCCACGTCCTGCACGTGGCCGGGGTAGCTCGTCTTCGGCGACAGCCGGTAGTTGATCACCGCCGTCGCGATGCCATTCGCCGCAAACACCTGACCCACAAACGCGTACTGATCCTTGATACCGACCGTGAAACCACCGCCATGAACAAACATCATGACGGGCACATCCCGCTTGCCCTTCGGGAGATACAGATCGAGACGATGCCGGTACTTGTCTGCGCCGTCGCCGGCGTAGTAGGTGAGATTGGTGTGGACATCGACCGCGGTCCGGATGTCCGCGGCCTTCAGCGGCAGTGCGAGCGCGATAGCGAGAAAGGCGGCAGCGACCGCGTGATGCGGAGTGTTCATGGCGCTAGAATTATGCTCCATGGACGACTGCCTGATCTGCAAGATCATCGAGCGGAAGATTCCGGCGAGCTTTGTCTACGAAGACGACCGGGTTGCCGCGGTTACCGACATCAACCCTCAGGCTCCCACGCACGTGCTCGTCGTCCCCAAGCGCCACATCCCGACCCTCAACGATCTGAGCACTGAAGACGACCAGCTCGTCGGCGAGCTCATTCGGCGAGCCGCGGCCATCGCGAAAGAACGTGGCCTCTCGGCAGACGGCTTCAGGACCGTCTTCAACACGAATCGCGGGGCAGGACAGACCATCTTTCATATCCACCTGCACCTCCTCGGCGGACGACCGATGACCTGGCCACCCGGGTAGTGAATTTGGTCATCTGGTGATTTGGTAATTTGGTGATGGGCGCTGGGAGTGTGAGCATGAAGCCGTTTCGACTGTCGTTGCTCTGTGCGACGTTGTTCCCGATCGCCGCGTGCGGCGCGCCCGACACCGCGCTCTCAGACGCGGATCGCGGCGCGATTCGCGCCGCAAGCCAGAAGTACGTCGAAGCCGACGACAAGCGGGATGCCGACGCGATGATGCAGGTGATCGGCGAGGGCGCGTACTACATGCCGTCGAACGGCGCGCCGATCAGCGGCCGCGAGGCCATCCGGGGATTCCTGAAGCCGCATTCCTGGGACAAGATCACGGAGACGCCGGCGGAGATTGAAGGACGCGACGGCCTGGCATTCGTCCGCGGTTCGTATACGGTGCTGTACCAGGGCCGGAATCTGACCGGCTACTACATCGAGATCTGGCAGAAGCAGCCGGACGGCGCCTGGCGCATTACGCGAAAACTGTGGAATTCGGATAAAGCAACACCACAGTAGTCATGCTACGCCGTCGTTGCCTTGCGCCGAATCAGCAAGTGCACGCGCCGATTCTCGGCCATCGCCTTGTCGCTGTCGTTGGCGTTCTTGATGACCGGCATGGACTGCTCCGTACCATACCCGAACGGCTGGAGGTACGATTTGCCGACGCCGGTCATCATATTGCGCGGGATACCCGAGTCAGCGAGGTACGTCAGCACGGCGTCGGCGCGCTGCTTCGACAGCGTTTTGTTGTGGTCAGCCGTGCCTCGCAGGTCCGTGTGGCCGACGATCGTGATCGAGTCGACCGCGTCGAACACGCGCGAGACGGCGCCGACCACGCGGCTGAGGCGTTCCTTGCTGTCGCACTGCAGCGTGCTCTTGTCGGTGTCGAAGTGGACGACGGCGTCCTTCAGTACGAGCTCGATGACGCCGTTGCGCTCGTTGAACATGGCGCCGATGTCTTCCATCGCCTTCTTGAGATCAGCTTCGAGCGCGGCGGCGCGCTCGGCGTCCATCTGGCGCTGCTCGGTTGCAGTGCGCTCGAGCGTCGCAAGCTTCGCCTCCTGCACGCGGCGGACCCCAAGGGCGTTCGTCAGTTCCGTCTTGAGGCCCGCGGCGTCCTTCATGAGATCCGCGTTCTTGCGCTCGGCGGCATCCTGCCGGAGATGCTCGGCTCGATAAGTCACCGCGCCGCCGGCGACGCCAAGCAGCGCGAGCAGAAACGCGGCCGCACGCCGCAGCCCCCGACCGACGCCTTTCCCGCGAGACATCCACCAAAAGCCAGCCACGAGCGCCAGGTTGGCCGCGACGACTGTCAGCACGCCGCCCTGCATCGACAACAGGCTCTTCATGATTCAACTCCCATCGACTCGTGAACGATGAAGACAAACTGTCAGTGCGCCGGGGGCGGTGTCTCCCTAAGCAAGAAATGAACCGGGCTGTGCGGGGATGTGACGAACGTTTCGCGCGGGAAGCGGCATGCTCAGCGACAGGACTGTGCGAGAGCGACAGATTTTGAAAGGAGAGCAGGCCACCGGCCCCCCGATGACGACGGTGGCACGGTCGACGGACAGAAACTTCCTCGCGACGGCGTTGGCGACGAACTTAATGGCCTCCATTCGCAGGCCGATTTGTTCGATCGTCTGAAACGGCTGGCATTGAGCGGCCTGACGTTCCGCGCCGGGAACTCGCGGCCCGCATACGGCGGTTGAGCCGCCACTTTACTGGCCTGACGCCCCTGAAATCGCGATGTAGCTCAGGTTGCATCCGCTCGTGTCCGCGAGCAGCGTCATCTGCTGCACGCCGGCGCCCAACGTGACCGTGAGGGTCACGGTCGTCCAGTTTTGCCAGGCGCCCGTCGGCGGGATCGACACGGTCTTCCAGACATTGCTGGCGGTGTTGAAGCCGACGTGCATGGAGGCGCCGCTCGGCGACGCGACGCGCAGTTGGACGACGTAGCTTCCGGCGGACGCGACGTTGACCGTGTAGTTCAACCATTCGCCTGCCGCCGTCCACCCGACGTCGTAACCACCTTCGGACGAGAGCTCGATGTCCACGTCGGTGTTGCGGTACAGGCCGCCCGAGTTGCCGACCGTCGTGTCGTGGTAGGCGACGCCTTCGCCTCCGTTGTCGAAGTTCTCCGCTTCAATCGTGCCTGGCACGGCCACCGGTGTCCCCGTGAACGGCGACAGCCCGCTCGCCAGCGCCCGCACCCGCAGGTAATTCACATTGCCGACTGCCGTGCCTGGCCCCGCCGTGTCGAACACGAGCCGGAGCACCTGCGTCCCGGCCCTGAGCGCAATCGGCGTGCTGACAAAGGTCCAGGCCTGCCACCCACCCGTGTTCGGGATCGTCAGCTTCCCGGTGGCGGCGGCGCCGTTGATCTCGACGTGGAACGTGCCGCCGGCTCCCAGCGACGCCACCCGGGCGTCCAGCGTGTACGTGCCCGCCGCCGTCACATTGATCGTGTAGTTCAGCCATTCGCCCGCCGAGATCCATCCAACGTCGTAGCCCCCGCTCACGTCGGCGCTCGCTTCGATATCGACGTCGGTGTTGCGGTACTGCCCACCCGAGTTGCCGACCGTCGTGTCATGGTAGGCGACGCCTTCGCTCCCGTTGTCGAAGTTCTCCGCTTCAATCGTGCCCGGCACGGCCACCGGCGTCCCCGTGAACGGCGTCGACCCGCCCTCAGGTGCCCGTATCTGCAGGTAATTCACGTTGCCCACCGCCGTGCCTGGCCCCGCCGTGTCGAACACGAGCCGGAGCACCTGCGTCCCGGCCCTGAGCGCAATCGGCGTGCTGACAAAGGTCCAGGCCTGCCACCCACCCGTGTTCG
>Ga0326726_10001032_pt1 | contig 25621 bp, 15 predicted proteins | sample MHFenrmetagenome_2_FD_207603 | JGI IMG/M metagenome (GOLD analysis project Ga0326726, IMG submission 207603) | Lab enriched peat soil microbial communities from Michigan Hollow, Ithaca, NY, United States - MHF15MN | ecosystem: Environmental > Terrestrial > Soil > Wetlands > Peat | place: USA... | reverse complement strand
CACGAGGATCATGATCAGCCCGAGCGCCGTGTAGAAATGGAAGTTCCGGTGCAGGCCCTGCTGCCGCGCGATGAACGCGAACGCGACGGCGTAGCAGCCGGCGCCGAACGCCAGATTGATGAGCGCCAGCGTCGCGACGCCGGACCCCGTGGACTGCGCGACGTACACGGCGCCGCCGAAGCCCGCGGCCAGCACGGCGATCGTCTGGACGATCTCGAACCCGATCACGTCGCGCGCGCGGAACAGCGTCCGCACCGCGATGCTCGCGAGGTAGCCGTTCAGCAGCAGCATCTGCACGCCGAGGACGCGCAGGGGCGACTCGGCCCACGCGCCGTTCGACACGCGGAGCGTCAGCGCGTACACGGCGACGTCGGCGACCAGCGCGACCGGCCAGCGGAGCCAGACCCAGTTGAGCGCGTAGCCGAGCCACAGCGTCGCGACGCCGAGCAGCACCAGGAACACCGCGAACGGCACCACGACCGTCGTTGACGCGATCAGGGCGAGTGAGATGGGAAGCGCGGCGCCCACGACAATCCACGCGAGCGCCTGGAGCCGCTGGCGTATCGCGACGCCGAACGCGACGGCGGTCACGAGCGTCAGCGCGACGGCCGTTGCGTCCGGGCCGAGGAACTTGAACCTGACCGTGGCTTCCCACAGCAGCGGGAATGCGATGATCGCGAAGACGAGGCCATGGAAGGCGGCGTTGACTGGCGTGCGCCCCGCACGGTCGGCGAACACGAGCCACGACAGTGCGTAGGCGAGGCCGATCGCGATGCCTGCCGCCTGCGGGAGGATCGCGGAGTCGGTGAGCGCGCGCAGCAGGTAGGCGCCACCGAGGGCGACGAGCGTCCGGCCGATGTACGAGAGGATGGTGACGATCTCATCGCGCGGGATGCGCGGCGGGGCGGCGTCTTCATCCTCGGCGGGCGGTATGTCCGCTCCGGGGGCGGCGACGTAGGCGCCGCGCTCGCGTTCGAGCGCGGCGAGACGCGCTTCAAGCTGGTGGACGGTGGATTCGAGGCGCGATAGGCGGTCGTCCATAGAGAGCGACCACTTCAGCCTTCAGAATTCAGACTTCTGACGCCGTCGATCGATCTGCCTGACTTTCAGCGCCAGCCCGACGACGACGAGCACGATCGCGGCGAGAGACCAGGCGAGGCCGCGGCGACGGAACTCCAGTTCGCGCACGCCCTTCTGGCCGGCGACGTCGACGGCAGCGACGATCTTCGTGCCGTCCGCGATGATGGGCGCGACGAGCGCCGGCTCGAAGGCGTGCATCTCCGTATGGGCCAGCGTCAGCTTCGTGCCGGCCTCGCGCAGCGCCAGCTCCTGATCGCTGACTTCGATCCCCGCGTTCTTGACGCGCGCGATCAGCTCGTGCGACCGCTCCATGCCGGTCTTGAGCTGCTCGAACTGCGTCCGCATCGTTTCGGCGGCCGCCGCGCCTTTGTCACCCTTGTCCTCGGCCGTGTGACACGGCTGGCAGATACCCTTGCCGGTGACGCCGAGCATCGTGTCCGACGGCTTCTGCACCCCGTGATTGCTGTGGCATTCGACGCAGCCCTTGTCGAAGATCTGTTTGTGCACGCTCGTCGCGAACTTTTCCGCGAAGACGGCGTGGCACGAGCCGCAGACGTTCGCGATCGCGCCGACGCCCGGCGGCACCGCGCCGTGATTCCCGTGGCAGTCGTTGCACGTCGGCGCCGACAGGTCGTTGCCTTTCGTGAGCGCGTTGTAGTGCACGCTCGTCTGGTAGGCGGCGAGCTGGTTCGTCGGCAGCGCCGAGCCGTCCGGCAGTTTGTAGCCCGTCATGCGCTTCGCATCCGCGTGGCAATTCGCGCAGGTCGTCGCGACGTTGGTGGGGAACACAGGCGATTTGGCGTCGGACACGAGACGGATGCCGTGGGCGCCGTGGCAGCTGACGCACGTCGCGACGTTGGCGTCGCCGGATGCGAGGCGCTTGCCGTGCGTGCTCGTCGCGTACTCGGTCGCCTGGTCGACACGCTGCTTGGGCGCGAAGCGGCGCATCAGCTCGGCGTCGCTGTGGCAGCGCGCGCACGTCGCGATGACCTGCGGTCCGGTCGGCTTGCCTTTGTAGCCTTTCGCGGCGTCGTGCGCCTGCGCCTTGACGGTCGCGGCGGGATTGCCGCCGTGGCAGTCCGCGCACGCGAACCCGCGCTCGCGATGGACGTCCTGCTGCGAGAAGAGCGTGGCGGGCGAGGCGATGCGGGCGTCCTGCTGCGTCGTGTGGCACGTCAGGCACGAATTCGCGGCCGGCGCCGCCTGCGCACGCGCGGTGGATGGAACGAGGACGAACGAGCAGACGAAGAGGAAGCAACCGCAGAGTGCGCGGAGTTCGCGGAGATATGACGGGTACTGATCCCCTTTGCGTTCTCTGCGCGCTCCGCGGTTGCTTTCGTTGAGAAACATGGCGGCCTATTTCGCGTAATGACCGATGATGGTGAACGTCACGAGATACACGAGCCCCAGCGCAGCGAGCACCGTGAACACCGGACTGCGCTCGCCCTTGAGCGCCTTCCGATCGAGAAACGGCACGAGCACCAGCACGATCGCCACGATCCCGAACGCGATCACACCGAGCTGCTCGCCTTCGAATCCGAAGATGTGGCTCGGGATGAGCTTCAGCGTGTAGAAGACCGCGAGGAAGTACCACTCGGGCCGGATGCCGGGCGGCACGACGGCGAATGGGTCGGCCTTGTTGCCGAGCTCCCACGGATAAAACGCCGCGAGCGCCGCGAGGATCGCCAGCAGGACGTACCACGCGAGCACGTCGCGCATGATGTAGTTCGGGAAGAACGGCATCTGCGGCAGCTTCTCGCCGGACTTCAGCTTTTTCTCGACCGACAGCGGGACGCTCATGCCCTGACGCTGGACGAGCAGCAGGTGCCCGGCGACCAGCGCCGTCGCCATCGCCGGCAGAATCGCGACGTGCAATCCGTAGAAGCGCGACAGCGTCGCGCCGGTGACGTCGTCGCCGCCGCGCAGCAGCCGCAGCATGAAGTGGCCCACGATCGGCATCGCGCCCGCGCTGCCCGTGCCGACTTTCGTCGCGAAGAACGAGAGCTCGTTCCACGGCAGGAGGTAACCGCTGAAGCCGAAGCCGAGCATCAGGAAGAGCAGCAGGATGCCGCTGAGCCAGGTCAGCTCGCGCGGCTTGCGGTACGACTTGAGGAAGAACACGCTGAAGAAATGCGCGAAGGCCAGGGCGATCAGCAGATTCGCCGACCAGCTGTGAATGTTGCGAATCAGCCAGCCGAATTCGACCTTCGTGACGATGAACTGGACGCTCTCGTAGGCCTCCGCGGCGCTCGGCCTGTAGTAGAGGAGGAGGAGGATACCCGTCGCGACCTGGATCCCGAACAGGAACAGCGTCATCCCGCCGAGGTAGTACCAGATCTTCTGCGAATGGACCGGGACGCCCTTCTCTTCGATGAAATGCTTGACCTCGCTGAGGTCGACGCGTTCATCCAGCCAGTCGATGGTCTTTTGCAGCATGGCGGTCACGCCCGCGACACGACGATCTCCGCGTCGGCGCCGTCGCCGCGCACGTTGACGACGAATTTCTCGAGACCGCGCGGTGGCGGCCCGGAGACCACGTTCCCGCCGAGGTCGTACGTGCCGTTGTGGCACGCGCACCAGAGCTGCGACGTATCCGTCTTGAACTGCACCGTGCAGTCCAGGTGCGTGCACACCGCGCTGAACGCGCGCAGCTCGCCGTCGGACGTGCGGACGACGATGCCCGGCCGGTTGCCGAACTTGAAGACCTTGCCCGAGTTCGGCTTGAGCTCGCCGACCCTGGCGGCGACTGCGCTGGCGGTCTCCGGCTCGCCGCTCACCGGCGGCACGAGGTACCGCGCGACCGGATAGGCCATGGCTGCCGCCGTGGAGACGAACCCCACGGCGAGCAGGCCGTCAAGGAACGCGCGGCGGTCGAAGTCCGCCGTCATTTCAGCGTTTCAAGGTACGCGACGAGCGCGTCGAGCTGCTCCGGCGTTAGCTTCGGGTCCTTCATGGCCGGCGTGCGCGTGGCCTTGGCCTTCGCCCGCATCTCATCGGGGTTCGTGAGCCACTGACGGATCTCCTCGGGCTTCAGCTTCTTGCCGACGCCGTCGAGCGGACCTTTCTTATTGCCGCGCTCGCCGATCGAGTGGCAGAGGATGCATTTCTGCGAGCTGATCAGCCCGGTGCCGATGGTGACCTTGTCCTGCGCGGCGGCGGACGACGAGTAAAGGAAGACGGACGCAATGATGGCGGTGGTAGCGGTCAGTAGTCGTGTCATGGAGGCCCTCCGATAGCAAAGACGACGCCAAAAGGAATCAGTGGCTAACCGACTGATTGTACCTGCGCAAAGCCGGGACTTCGGCAATCCGACACGGAGAGCCCCTGCCGAGCGCCGGATTTTCGGCAGCGGAAGTGAAGACTGACAAGAGAAAACTGAAAAGGCAAGCTTGGAACCTGGGACGGCTCTAGTTTTCTGTTTTCTGTTTTCTGTTTTCACTTTCCTCCGCCGACAAGTACAGCGCGTTGAACAACATCGGGAACGTCGCGTGCGTCTGCGCGCGATGCTGCGGGCGGAGGCCGAAGAGGACGACCCGGCCGGGATGCAGGTCCACGGACACGACCGCCGCGCGGCCCGTCATCAGGTCCTCGCCTTTGAGCCAGCCGGACGCGACGACGTTGTTGTTCGGGTACCGGGCGATGACGCTGGTCCGGTGCGCGTTGAAGCCTTCGACCACGGAGAAGAACGGGCTGTTGATGTAGAAGCCGAACGTCTCGGGCGCGACGCCGTAGCCGAGCGGATGCTGCGTGTCCACCTCGACGTGCAGGATCGCGCCGGGCGCGAAATGCTGATCGCGCGTCAGGCCCTTCTTGAGATTGCGCACGGGGATCGGCAGTTTCTCGATCGCCAGATCGCACGCGTTGCCCATCGTCACGAGCGTCCCGCCGTCGGCGACGAACTGCTTGAGGTTGTCCACGCCGGCTTCGCCGATGCCGCCGCGGTACTCGGGACGGATCGCCGGCGCGTCGAAGCCGTCGATGATCCCGCGCGGATCCTGATCCGCGATGATGATCGTGTCGAACTTCTGGCGCAGTTTGCCGGCGCGGATCTCCGCGTTGTGGATCGACGTCAGGTTGAACTCGTACCGCTCGAGCACCCAGCGCGTCCAGCCTTCGTCCATGTTGCCGCCGGTCCACGGTTGATACATCGCGACGCGAGGGGCGTGGAAAACCTGTTCGGTGACTGGTGGCTGGTGGCTGGAGGCTGGTGTCGCGGACGCTTTCACGCTCAGGCCGAATTCTTTCGCGATCGGCTCGAGCTTCGCGCGCGCGATGTTCGTCACCCCGACGTGCGACGGACCGTCGAAGGCCACCTTCGCGCCATCTTTCAGCAGACGATTGATCGCGATCGCCGTATCCGGCCCTTTGTAATCGAAACCGAAGCGCGTGCCCGCGCCGGTCACATCGCCCGCCGTCTGCGGCAGGCCGTCGATCTTCGTCATCTTGAAATCGGGCAGCGCGCCCTTGACGAAGACCGTGTCCACGCCGAGCAGCATGCCGAGCGACCACGCCGTCACGTCGTAGGGCGCCTCGGGCGGCGCGTTCGGCGCGCGGCGGACTTCAGGGTACGTCTGCTTCTCGAGCATGTCCTTCGCGTAGCGCGCGAAGACCTGCGTCATCGGGATCACGTACGTGCCGGCGTCGTACTTCTTTCCGTCGGCATCGAATGCCGCGTCCGCCCGGTAGATGTCGACGCCGCCCATGTGCAGCCGATCGACGAGATGCGCTGCCTCGCGGGCGTCGTGTTGATCGGCCGGTACGAGAATCGCCGACGGATTGCCTCTCTTCCCGTCCTCGATCGTGAGGCGGTTCACTTCGTAGATCTGCCGGTTGATCGTCTCGCGCCGGTCCGCCACGGTCTCGAGCAGCGCCATCGTCGCGATCAGTTCGTAGTCCACGATGTCGCGCAGCGTCCAGTGGCCGCCCATCCAGGGCCGGGGATATTCGGTGCGCGGATTGATGTCGGTCGGCGCGGCGAGCGGCGCGTCGCTGAACTGGTTGCCGCGTCCGCCGCCGCCGTCGCCCCCAGGGCCGCCGCGTCCGCCGGCGGGCGCCGCGCGTCCGGCGACGGCGCGCTGCTGATCGATCGGCGCCGCCACGCGTGCGCTCGCGACTTCGGTGAGCAGGCCGATCTGGTTGTGCCACCAGCCGCTCCACGCCATCGCGCCTTCCCAGAAATTCGTGTACGTCGAGTTGTAGATGATGCCTTCCTTGCCGGCCGCTTCGAGCGCCGCCGCCTGCGACTGGCCGAGGATGCCGTTCCAGCGGTAGATCAGGGGATGCACGTTCACGTTGATCGGATCGGTCGCCGGCATGACGAAGATGCGCGCGGCGTTGCTGCCCATCTGATGCTCGTCGAGCCACACCGACGGGAACCAGTCGTGCCACAACAACTGCGCCGTGTGCTCGCTCTCCTTTTGCGTGAACATGTACATGTCGCGGTTGTTGTCGTGGCCGACGTACGGGTGATAGAGGTACGGGATCGGGCTGTTCGCGTACGGCGTGCCGAGGTTCTTGTTGAACCAGTCCGTCACCATGATCTGGCCGTCCGGGTTCAAGCTCGGAACGAGGACGAAGATGACGTTGTCGAGGATCTTCTTCACCGTCGGCGAGTCTTCCGTCGCCAGACGGTGAACGAGCTCGACCGTCATCTGCGACGCGCCGATCTCGGTCGCGTGAATGCTGCAGGTGATGACCAGCACGAGCTTGCCTTCGCGGAAGATCGCGTCGCGCTCGGCGTCGGTCGGCGCGCCGCCCTGGAAGTAGAGCTTCCGCTCGAGCTGCTTGAAGTGATCCAGATTCTTCAACGTCTCGGGCGACGCGATCTCGAGCGCGATGAACGGATTGCCGTTGCTCGTCGGACCCAGCTCGCGAAACCGGAGCCGGTCCGAATTCGCGGCGGCGAGCTTCATGTACTCGACGATCTTGTCCCAGCGGATGAGCTTGTTGTCCGCGCCGACCCGATGACCGAGAAATTGCTCCGGCGTCTGCAGCGAGCCGGCAGCCGTCGTCGCGAGCGTGAATGCCAGGGCCAGACCGGCGACGATAAACGCGCGGGAACGGATCATGAGGACCTCAAAGGTAAGAAATCGATTGGGTAAGGTCTCGGGTATTATGCCATTCGGAGACGAGCCCGTTACATGCCGATCGTGAGATCTCAATCGCGAATGGACGCCATTCAGGCGCCCATCATCCAGGTCATCGGTCAGATCATCCGCCAGGTGCCCGGCACCATTTCACTCGGGCAGGGCGTCGTGCACTACGGCCCGCCGCAGGCGGCGCTGGACGCGGCGCACGACGCGCTCGCCGACCCAGTCACGCACGAGTACCAGAACGGCGCGGGCATCGAACCGTTGATTGCGGCGCTCGGCGCGAAGCTGCAGGCGGAAAACGGCATCGACGTCGCCCGTGGCAGCCGCGTCATGGTCACGGCCGGCGCGAACATGGCGTTCATGCACGCGGTGTTCGCGGTCACCCAGCCCGGCGACGAAATCATTCTTCCGGTGCCCTTCTATTTCAATCACGAGATGGCGATCGAGATGGCGGCGTGCAAAGCGGTCCGCGTGCCGACCGACGAGCACTATCAGCTGCGGATCGACGCGCTGCGCGCCGCGATCACGCCGCGCACGCGCGCCATCCTCACGATCTCGCCGAACAATCCGAGCGGCGCCGTGTTCACGGCGGCGTCGCTCCGCGAGGTGAACGCGCTGTGCGCCGAGCGCGGGATCTATCACATCACCGACGAGGTGTACGAGTACTTCACCTACGGATCGGCAAAGCACTTCTCACCCGGATCGATGCCTGGCGCCGAGGCGCACACCATCTCGATGTACTCGCTCTCGAAGGCCTACGGGTTCGCGGGGTGGCGCATCGGCTACATGGTGTACCCCGATCATCTGGCCGCCGCGATGATCAAGAGCCAGGACACGATCCTCGTCTGCCCGCCGGTGATCTCGCAGATCGCCGCGCTCGCCGCGCTCGAGGTAGGACGGGCGCACTGCGAGCCGCACGTCCGCGAACTCGCCGCCATCCGCACCAGTGTCGTCACGGCGCTGACGGCGCTGGCGCCTCTGGCCGAAGTGCCGGCCGCCGACGGGGCGTTCTACGTGCTGCTCAAGGTGCAGACGCGGCACCAGCCGCTCGCGCTCGCCGAGCGGCTCATCTGCGAGCACAAGGTCGCCGTCATCCCCGGTCCTGCCTTCGGGATGACCGACGGCTGCTACTTCCGTGTCGCGTACGGCGCGCTTCAGCGAGAGACCGTCGCGGAAGGTATCGGGCGGCTCGCCAGAGGTCTGCGAACGCTTGCGTGAGCGTCCGCGGTCCGGTCGACTGCTGCGCTGCGTCCCCTCCCCCTGATCGCCGTCGTCGTGCTCGCGTGCAGCAGCTATTGCATGCTCAGCACAGCCTGCCCGGACCAGGCGAAGTTGTCGAAGCGCGCGGAAGAATAGCCGATCGATGTCAACGTGTGTTTCAGTTCTCGCAGGCGTTTGCCTGGCATTCGGCCGCGGTGCGAGCCGATCCTTGTTGGACCGACGCCGCTTCTCCGAGGCGCGCGCCTTCTGCGAAGGCGCTACTCGCAAAAGGATGGCGTCCAGGAACCGCACGCGAACGTGCCGAGATCTGTCAGCTTGTGACCCTGACCGGACTCCGTGTACCTTCAGATCTACATCTGCAGGACGGCGGCGCGGACAGATGACTGTCCAGATTCTGGCGACAACGTTGCCGAGTCAATCTGAACACATTCGTGCGACAGTTCGTGCCGGTCGTCCTGATCATTCTCGCCGCCACGAGAATCGCCTCTTCATTCGCGCGGCGGGCGGCACGATGACGCACGTGGAACTTCCCGGCGTGGCGACGATCGAAGGACTCACGACGTTCTACCGGCCCGAGGGCGGGCTCGAGCTTCGCGTGTATTTCCGTCCGCTCCGCGACTGGACGCGAATGAAGCTGCTCGTGTTCGTCGCGCCCGCGGATCGCCCGGGCAGTCTGGTTCCTGTAGATCCCTCGGTGCCGTTGTTCAATGGGTGGAGAACGGGCGAGCTCGCGTGGGAAATGTTCACGCTGCCGTCCGAGACCGCGTGGCACGTCTGGACTGCCGTCGAAGTCGAGGGGCATCCTCCCTCGTTCAAGGACGGCGTCGATCTTGGTGTGATCGGAGGGTGACGTGAAGCGTTCCACCTACGTGCTATTGGCGCTGGTGTCGGTGGCGCTGGTCGCCTTTGGCATTGCGGTGCTGATCGGGATCCGCCTCGATCCCGAGCTCTCGCCGATGGGCGTGTACTACCTCTCGATGACGTGCCGCTGTCCGTGGCACAACATGCCGAAGGCCGTCATGTACCTCAGCCCTGGCCAGCCGTGGTCAATCCACGCGATCCCGGGGCCGTTCAGGTACCGCGCGCTCGTGCCCTGGCTCGCCGGGCACCTGCCTTTTGCCGCCGAAACTTCGCTGAGCGGCGTCACCTACGTCACACTCGCCGTGACGTATTACATGGTGCTGCTGTCCGCCCGCCGACTGGGCGTGGCCGTCTGGGCGTCGGTGTGCGGACTTGCGCTGGCGTTCGTGTTCGAGCCCAATCTCTACGCCTACTACCACCCGTTTCTCGTGGACGGCCCGGGTCTGCTGGTCATCGCGACGATGGTGTACGCGCTGGCGGTGGACTCGTTCTGGCTGTTCGCGATCGCCGGGCTGAGCGGCATCTTCGCGCGGGAAGTGACCGTGCTGCTGCTCCCGGTCTGGTGCGTGCGCGATTTCAAGCGCGGCGTCGTGCTGACGGCCGTGGGGTCGCTTGCCCTCCTGATTGAACGCCGCGTGTTGTACGGACCGCCCGACACTATCGATCCGATGGGAATTCTGATGCGGCGGGTTCACAACCCGATCGACAACCTGCTGGTGGTCCTGCTGCCGACGTGGAGTTGGGCGTTTGCGGTGCTGGCGATCGGCGTCAGCCTGATGCCGAAGGAGGCGTTCCGCACGGTCGCGCCGATGACGGCGGGCGTGGCGGTGGCGGCGCTCTTCTCGCTTCTGCTGGCGACGGATGCGCCGAGATTATTCGGCATTCTCTTTCCAGTTGTGGCGATCGCCGCGGCGCGGCTCATTATGGTGCTCGCGGAACATCGTCAGCGTCTGCTGCTGACGCTCCTCGCGGGACTGGTCGTCCTCCAGTTCTGCGTCTCAGGTGGCACGCGTGTGTCGCCGCACCCCGAGGAACTCGCGCGCGCGGTGCACCCCGTCTGGCTGGGCGCGGCGTGGGTCCTGACGGCGACGGTCGTCCTGAGGCGCGAGATAATGGACGGCATCCGGCAGAAGCTGACACCGTCCGTCGTGTGACCGCTCGTCGTGCGCTGCCAACCACGGACGAGTGTCACGGCGCCCCGAGGCGGCTACGCCAATCGTCGACGATGAGGAGCGGCGCCGACGGAGGCTGGCCAAGAATCTCGCGCACGAACACGTGCCCGCCGTCCTTCGAAACAGCGAAATCAGTGAACACGAACCCTTGATCGTCGGGAGCGAAATCCACTGCAAAAAGCCGTTGGGCCGCACCGGCCTGAACGCCGGCCACGCTGTCGACGGCAGCAACCCCGATGTAGCGGTTCCCGGTCACGAAGAAGAGCTCGTGGCCATCGCTACGCCAATGCGGGTGCAGCCCGCCCTCGATCGTCACCTGCACCGCCTTTCCGGCTGGGGAACTCGGTCGCACGAACACCTGCGGCACACCGGACACGAGCGAGGTGTACGCCACCCAGCGTTCGTCCGGTGAGGGCTCCAGCTCTCCGGAGCGGCCGAGGCCGGGCGAGGGAAGGGCAGCGGGCGGCGCGTCAAGGTGAACCGCCGCGGGAGATCCGGATCGATTGCGCCAGCGGCCGACGGGTGTCACGGCCCTGAATTGTGCCCGGGACGTGGTTGGGGCGTACACGAGGGTTCGCCCGTGGATCGAGAACGCGCCGCGGGCCAACTCGGCCGAGAAGGCGACGGGATTCATGGCCATCCGCTCTGTGCCCAACGCCAGCTGACGCCGGAGGTCGAACGGCCTCGCAAACAGCCGCCCTTCGCGGAGATACACTAGGAAGCCGTTCGCGAAGGTCGCGTTGTTCATGTGATCGCCGACGCGTCGCATGCCCGCCGACTGCGTCGATCCGACGTACACCGTCTGCGCCTGGCCTTCCGATTCCCAAGCGGAGAAGACGAAGCGCTCACCGTCGGGCAGGAACGACGGCCATCGATGCGAGACCTGTCCGGTCGCGGCATCGAGGGCGGTGATCGGGGCGGGCGCTCCGCCGAGCGCCGAGATCTTTGACAGGCCGCCGCGTTCAGAGGGCGCGAAGACGATGACGTCGTGCGCACCCCACGCTCCGCCGCGCGATGCCGGCGCGTCGGCGACGATCGTGACGTCCGTCGATCGCAGGTCGATAGTCTTGAGCGCGCCGTCGGCGAAGAATCCGATCCGGTCGCCTTTCGGCGCCCAGAACGGCGCCGAAGCGCCGTTCGTGCCCTTCAGTTCCTCAGGTAAGGTTGACCCCAAGTCCTGCCGCCAGAGCCGTCGCGGGCCCGACGCGTCGCGACCGACGAACACCACTGACCGCTCGTCAGGCGACAGCGCGAGGGCCGGCGTCACGGCATCATCGTCGACGACCGCGATGTCGTCAGGTACCGAAAGAGCGACGATAGGCGCGATGTGCGACGCCCGCCACAGGAACACCGCGACGAGCGCGACCGCGACGATGAGCGCTGTGACGGACAAAGCGCCGACGTTATCGCGACCGCGTGAGAGCGATTCGTTTTCCGGCTCCCTCTGCGCGTCCGTTCGCGACGTCCAGAGGCCGGCGGCGATCAGGACGGCGAGCACGGCCAGCAGCGCGGTCGACGAAGGCAGCCATCCTGCCGCCGTATTCATCCGGATGGTGAACCCCGCGTTCACGATCATGAGCAGTGCCGTCAGCGGCGCGGGCCATGCACTGACGACGCGCGCGGCCGGGATCAGGACGGCATACGGGAACGTCGCAAGGGCCCGGTCCGGCACCTGATAGAGCGCGAGGAAGATCATCGCCGGCACTGCAGCGATCGTGAGGGCCCGTTCGGCGCGGCTCGCCCTCGCCAGGCCGACGGCACCGAGGATCCACCCGGCGCCGAACGAGCCGAAGATGTACAGCGCCGCGAAACGCACGTTCTGCGGCCACGGCGCGAGGCCTTTCAGCCAGACGCCGAAGAAATAGGTCTGGCGAAGATACGAGATGTCGTTGGAGACGGAGTACCCACGCGCGTGCAGCATCGCGCGCAAACCGACCCACGTCACGATGGGCACGGCGGTCAAGAAGCCGAGCCGGACCGGCCTCCACGCGACGCGCGGCTCGGTCATGACGACGTATGCGGCGTAAATCGGCGGCACCAGCAGGACGCTTTCCTTGACGCCGGCGCCGGCGACCAACATGGCGACCGCGAGCCCGTGCCGGTCCGTGAGCAGCAGATGTAGCGCTGCGAGGCACCAGAACGCCTGGACGGGATCGGTGATCAGCAGCGGATCGCTGAGACTCAGAATCGGCGCCCACGTCACCCAGTACCACGCAGTCGTCAGCGACGCGAGACGCCGCGATCGGGTCACGTGCACGGTTAGATCCCAAAGCACGACTCCGGCCAGGACCTGGAACACGAAGCCCGTGGCGATGAACGTGTCAGCAATTTCTCCGGGGACGAGCGCCGTGAACAACGGCGGCAGGAAGCGAAAGCAGTGAAAGCTGCCGCAGGTCGAGAGCGGAAACACGCGGCTCATGCCGTAGTAGGTGTATCGCTCGCCGCGCGTCGCCAAATCGACGGGCAGCACCCCGCGCGCGACAAGCGCGAGCGACAGGTTGAGGAGCCAGGGCGTCCACCGCCAACCTTCCAATGGTCGCCGGTCTTTCATGGGACGATACAATAGCCGATAGAAAGTCGCGCCCGTGACGCCTAAGATACAATCGCGGCGCGATTGTTGGTGTCCGTCCTGATTCCAGTGTTCTCGGAGTCGAGATCGCTGGCCCGGACCGTCGAGATAGCGAGGGCGCGCCGACTTCTACACGTCAAGTTCATCGGCTTCGTCCGCTCGCTCCATGATGAACCTGAAGCGCGCCGACGCGTTCTTGCCCATCAGCTCGTTGATGACGCGATCGGTCGTGATCTGATCGGTGATTTCGACGCGCAGCAGTCGGCGCGTGCGCGGATTGAGCGTCGTCTCCCACAGCACCTTCGGCATCATCTCGCCGAGACCTTTGAAGCGTGTGATCTCCGGTGTCGATCGTCCGTGCCCGTTCTTCGAATGTTGCTTCAGGATGGCTTCCTTCTGTGCGTCGTCGAGCGCCCAGAACGTGTCCTTCCCGATGTCGATGCGGTAGAGCGGCGGCTGCGCGAGATAGACCCTGCCGTTCGTCATCAGCTGCGGCAGATGCCGGTAGATGAACGTGAGCAGCAGCGTCGCGATGTGGTTGCCGTCGGAGTCCGCGTCGGCGAGGATGATGATCTTGCCGTAGCGGAGCTTGTCGAGCTCGAAGTTCTTCCCGAGGCCGCAGCCGAGGGCGGTCACCAGATCCGACAGCTCCTTGTTCTCGAGCACCTTCGCCAGCGACGCGCTCTCGGTGTTGAGCACCTTGCCGCGCAGCGGCAGGATCGCCTGGCGCGCGCGGTCGCGCCCCTGCTTCGCCGATCCTCCGGCCGAATCGCCCTCGACGATGAACAGCTCGCTGCCCTCGCTGGTGGGATTCGTGCAGTCGCTCAGCTTGCCGGGAAGGTTGAGGCGGGAGGACGTCGCGCTCTTGCGCGACACCTCGGCCTGCGCCGCGCGGCTGGCTTCGCGCGCGCGCGCCGCGAGGATGATGCGCGCGACGATGGCTTCCGCCACGCTGATGTTGTGATTCAGCCAGTGCTCGAGCGCCGGCCGGACGACGCCGTCGATGGCGGACACCAGCTCGGGATTGTTCAGGCGATCCTTCGTCTGCCCCTGAAACTGCGGCTCCTGGACGAACACGCTGAGCACGCCGGTCATGCCTTCGCGGATGTCCTCCGCGGTGAGCGTGACGCCCTTCGGCGAGAGATTGTGCGTCTCGATGAAGTTGCGCACGGCCTTGCCGAGGCCGGCGCGCAGGCCGGTTTCGTGCGTGCCGCCGGATCCGGTGGGAATGCCGTTCACGTACGACCGCAGATGCTCGTCGGTGGCTTCGGTCCACTGCAGGACAAGATCGATTCGGAGCCCCTCGTCTTTCGTGAGGACGAACGGCGCCTCGTGCACGGCTTTCGCGCCGCGCTCGGCCACGATCTTCCTCAGGTAGTCGACGAGGCCTTCGGTGTGCTCGAAGGTGACCTTGCGATCCTTGACGGGCGCGGTCTCATCTTCGAACGAGACCTTCAAACCTTTGTGCAGGTAGCTCGCGACCTCGAGGCGGTCTTTGATGACAACAGGATCGAACTCGATCTTGGGAAAGATGGCCGCGTCGGGGCGGAAGTGCACCGTCGTGCCCGTGCCGCGCGCCGGCCCGAGCTTCTTGAGCCCGCTGACCAGCTTGCCCTGCTTGAAGCGCATCTCCCACTGGGAGCCGTCGCGCTTCACCGTGGCGACGAGCTCCTTCGACAGCGCGTTGACGACGCTCGCGCCGACGCCATGGAGCCCGCCCGCCGTCTTGTAGTTGCCGTGCTCGAATTTCCCGCCCGCGTGGAGGACGGTAAAGATCACTTCGAGCGCGCTTTTCTTCGTCGTCGGATGTTTGTCGATCGGAATGCCGCGGCCATCGTCTTCGATCGTAATCGACGATCCATCCGCGTGAAGTGTTACCCAAATGTTTGAAGCATGGCCGTTCATTGCCTCGTCGACGGAATTGTCCAGCGTTTCCCAGACGAGGTGATGGAGCCCGGTGGAACCGACGCCACCGATGTACATTCCTGGGCGCTTGCGTACCGGCTCGAGCCCTTCCAAAACCGTGATGTCTTTCGCGGTGTAGTTGGTGGAGGCCATGTCTATAATGTGCGCCTTATGAACTTCGTCGGGATATGAAGCGCTCGCTGCCGTGGCTGCTCTGCACGACGATTGTAGCGGCATTTTCGGTCAGGCTGACCGCCGCGGTCGCGGTCTCCGAGGACGTACCGGTCCCCGGCGGCACCGTGGCGTTCGCGCACGCGCTCGGCGTCGATCCGGTTCCCGATCGCGGGCGCTTCCTCTTCGAGATCTCCCGGCTGATCTACGACAACCCTGAGGGCCACAAACCCGTCGTCGACGCGTTTCTCCAGAGCCTGCGCCAGAAACCCGCGCGCGGCAAAGTGCCTGCGGTCACGCTGGATCCGAAGTTGTCCGAACTGGTCCCCGTCCCGCTGACGGCGGACGTGTGGAGCGACGCGATCTTCCATCGCCGCGTCGGCCGCGACGAGCTCGTGACGGCGATCGTGGCGGACCGGACGGCGACGCTCATCTGTCACGGACTCATCGCGCTCGACGACGACACGCTCGCGTATCTCGGCGAGCACGCGGCGATCCTCACGCGAATCGCCGAGCGCGCCGCGCCCGCATTCGCCGCGTTCTCGAGCGCGTTGCACATCCAGCAGAATCGCGTCGTGCCGCCGGGCGGCGACGCGGCGGTTCCACTCTGGGAGACCGTCACGCTCGAGAAGGTCACGCGCGTCGATCGTTTCGTGGCGCAGCTCTTCGAGCTCGACGACGGCCGGCTGGCGTACCTCTACGACACGATCGGCCAAGTCGACGCGTCGCATCGCGCGTTCGTCCTCGGCCTGTGGATGCCGAACTCGCAGGCGCGCGTCGATCGCTTCAAAGCGCTCGCGACGACGGGCATCGACGCGTTTCGGGACTGGCACCTGCGCACGCAGCCCTTCGGCCGCACCGCCTACGATCTCGCGATGGTGCTCGCGCGGCTGCAGGTGGACGAGGGCGGCGTGGCGGCCGCGCCCGCCAGCCGCGGGCTCTGGTCGCGCGTCTTCGCGGGGACCGACGTGCCGGACGATGGCGCCAGGCAGATGCGGGGCGCCGAAGACGATCCGATCGACGCCGCGTGGCTGACCGAGACGATCGGCGCGGCGGACGTGCGGCTGCGCGGCGACCGGCTCGATCAAATCGCGTTCGGCCAGCGCGTGTTCGCGGACACATGGAGAAAGGCGGAAGGGCTGAAGGGTATCGAAGAGCGAGGCGAGGTCCTCGCCGCCCTGCGCGCGCTGCCGCGATACCGCACGCTCCTGTTCGCGCTCGAGCGCATGGGCGTCAGATCGCCGACCGTGCACGCTGCCGCCGTGCGTCACGCGAGCCGGCTGTCGCCGCTCGAGGGCCGCCGCGGGTTCGTGGCGCAGGCGGAGCTGCAGGGCTCCATCGCGCTCGTGGCGCGCATGGCACGCGCGCGCACGCTGACCGCGGCGCGGGCGCAGACGCTGATCGAACATCTGGTGACCCTGCCGATCGAAGACGGCCGGTACGGTCCCGGCGCGCTCGCGGCGTGGCTGCGCGACGACGTGATCGCCGCGCTGCCCGCCGGCGACGATCTCGAGTCCACCGTCATCGCGGCGATGTCGGGTCCGGCCTCCGGAGAGGGCGGCAAGGCGGCGCGCGTCACGTGGGAGGGGCAGCAGTACCGGCTGGACCTCGGCGCCGCCGAGCGCCAGCGCCTGCAGCGCGTGCGCGAGAAGCAGCAGACGCCGCCGCTCGACGTCGCGCTCGACGTCGCGGCCGCCGGCGCGGCGCTCGCGGGCCAGAAGCTCTCGCTCGACGACGTGCAGAGCATGACCGTCCGCCTGCGGCGGCACGCCGGCACCATGTCGCAGCGCACGCGTCAGGAAGACGAAGAGGATGCGCCGGCCGGCGTCGCGCCGCCGCCGGCGATGCGCGACGCGCTGCAGAAATCGATCGACGAGCTGACGAAGGCCGTCGCCGGCAAGGATCTCAAGCGCGCGTCGCGCACGGGCGAGCCGCTGCTCGAGCTGTCCAACGACATGCTCGCGCAGACGCTGCTGTCGCTGGTGTACGCGGCCTACGTCGGCGATCCCGAGGGGACGATTCTCCTGGCGGGCGACGTCTCCCATCGTCACGACTTCGGCTTCGGGATCAAGGACGCCGAGCACCGGCAACGGACGACGTGGGCCGTGCCGCACGCGGACGTGTCCCCCAACGCGCCGTGGCACGTGGGCGGATCGCTGCTCGGTCTCGACGTGGCGCTCGCGCCGCTGGCGCTGCGGCGCTTGAACTACGAGCGCGTCCTCGAGGCGCCGCGCCTGACGTCGAACGAGCGCGACGTCTTCGCGTCGAGCGTGTCGCTGATGGATCCCTTCGCGCTCCGCGACGCCGACCGCGACGCCATCGCCGGCGCGATCGCGCGCGGTCGCGAGCGCGTGCGCGGTCTGGCCGCCTCGACGCTGGACCTGCTCGTCGACGAAATCGGGATGGAACGCGCGCGGCGCCGGGCGCTGCGCTGGACGATTGCGCACGAACCGGATCGCGCGATCTCGATGTTCAGTCTGACCGAACTGCTCGCGCTCGGTGGCGGCCGGCTCGGCGACTTCGATGCCTGGGGCATGGTCACGGTGGGGCCGGGCGGTTGCGCGTGTTCCCGCCTAGCGCCCCCGTCGCAGTTCCCGCTCCTCGCCGGCCGCCCGCAGCTCGGCCTGACGGCATCGACCGTCGCCGACGTCAACCTGCACATCGCCATGATGCTGCAGGAGATGCGCCTGCCCGCCGCGCTCGTTCCGAGCGTGCTCGCCGGCGCCATGCAGGACTTCATCGACGAGGTTCGGCCGACCGACGACGCGGACTGGATGACCATGGCGAGAACGGCATTGACGTTGTCGCGCGAGCGCGTGGAAGATTACGTGGCGGCCGCCACCGCAGGCGGGCCGCTGATGCCGGACCCGGACGGTCCCGGCGCATCGCACCCATGATCGTGAATCGCGCGCGGATACGCCTGGCGCTTGGAGTTCCCGCCGGGGTGCTGGCCGTCGCAATCCCTCTGGCGATTCCCATCATTTCTGCACAGACGCCGCCGCCGCCGCAGACGGCGGCGCCGGCGCCTGACACGGCCCCGCAACTCAAGATCCTCTCGCCGGCCGCGGACGCGTACGTGAGCGGACCGACGCTCCTGCGCGCGCGCGTCGATCCGCCGGACACCGTCCAGAACGTCACGTTCTTCGTCGACGGCCGGCAGCTTTGCGTCCTGATGCGTCCGCCGTTCGACTGCGACTGGGACGCCGGCGCGGCAGTGGGTGAACATCAAGTCCGCGCCGTCGCGACGCTCACGGGCGGCGAGCGCCTCAGGCAGACGGTGCGGACGAAGGCCATCGGGTACACCGAACGCGTCGACGTCGACGTCGTGCAGGTGACGGTGACGGTTAGCGACGGTCGCGGCAAGTTCGTGCGCGGCATCCCGCGATCTGCGTTTCACGTGGCGGAAGACGGCAAGCCGCAGACGATCACCCACTTCGCGTCCGAAGACGTGCCGCTCGAGCTCATCGTCGCGATCGACATGTCGGGCAGCATGGCGCCGGCGATGCCGAAGCTGAAGAAGGCCGTGAAGGAATTCCTCGGCGACGTCCCCGCGCAGGACGTGGTGACGCTGCTCGGCTTCAACGACAGCATCTTCACGCTGACGCGCAAGACCGTCGACCCGGCCGAGCGCATGAAAGCGGTCGATCGGCTCGCGCCGTGGGGATCGACGGCGCTGTACGACGTCATCCTGAAAGGCATCGAGACGCTCGGCCGGCAGACGGGCCGCAAGGCGCTCGTCGTGTTCACCGACGGCGAGGACCAGGGCAGCCACGCGACGATCGCCGACGTCGAGCGCCGGCTGCAGGCGAGCGACGTCACGCTGTACATGATCGGGCAGGGCCGCGGCGTCACGCTGGTCGCGCTGAAGAAGATCATGGAGCGCCTCGCGAACCCGACCGGCGGCCGCGCACTCTTCACCGACAGCATCGACGAGCTGCACGACGCGTTCGGCGATCTGCTCGACGAGCTCTCGAACCAGTATCTGCTGGGCTACTCATCGACCAAGATGCAGCGCGACAACCAGTGGCGGCGCATCTCGGTCGACGTCGACGGCCACCGCGACGTCCGCGCGCGCCAGGGCTACCGCGCGACAGCGACGAAATGAATCACGGAAGCAACCGCGGAGCACGCAGAGGGCGCGGAGTTGAGAGGTACACAGTCTCTCTCTGCGTTCTCAGCGTGCTCTGCGGTTGCTTCCTCTTCGCGCAGGAGCCGCAGCAGCCGCCGCGCTTCCAGTCCTCCGTCGAAGTCACGTCGCTCGATGTCGCGGTCGTCGACGATCGCGGCAAGCCCATCGCCGATCTGACGCCGGCCGACTTCGTCGTGCGGATCGACGGGAATCAGCGCCGCGTCGTGTCCGCGGAATGGATCTCGCTCATCACTCCGGAGAGCGCGTCGCCGGCCACGCCGCCGCCCGACGGGTTCACCTCGAATGCCAGCTCCACGGGCGGGCGGCTCATCGTGCTCGCGATCGATCAGCCGAACATCCGTTTCGGCGGCGCGCTCGCGATCTCGAAAGCCGCCGGCGCCTTCATCGACCGCCTGTCGCCTTCCGATCGTGTCGCCGTCGCCGGCATCGGCGTCGGCGCGCCCGCGACGACGTTCACCGCGGATCGCGAGCGGGTGAAGAAGGCGATCGGCAGGATGACCGGCCAGAAGGAAATGCACCTGCTGGGCGATCACAACATTTCGTTGACCGAGGCGCTGGCCATCGATCGCGGCGATCGCATGACGACGGGCGAAGTGGTGACGCGCGAGTGCCAGGGTCTTCCGCCGGGCCCAGGCTCGCTCGACGTCTGCATCACGCAGGTGCAGATGGAGGCGCACGAGCACGCGCAGAACGTGACCCGCGAGAGCAGTCTGACGCTGCAGGCGCTGCGCGATTTGTTCGTCGGCCTGCGGACCATCGACGCGCCGAAAACGCTCGTGCTGATCTCGGAAGGGTTCATCCTGTACGACCCCGGGCTGATCAGTGAACTGGGCAGCCTGGCCGCCGCCGCGCGCACGAGCCTCTACGTCCTGCACCTGGACAACGGGATGTTCGACATCGCCAACACGCGCATGCCGCTCAACCCGATCGGCGATCGCATGGCGCAGAGCGAGGGGCTGGAAATGCTCGCTGGCGCGGCGCGCGGGACGATGTTCACCGTCACGGGCACGGGCGCGGGGCTGTTCGATCGCATCGAATCGGAGCTGTCCGGTTATTACCTGATCGGCGTCGAATCCGATCCGCGCGATCGCGACGGGAAGGCGCATCCGATCCGCGTCGACGTGCCGCGCCGCGGCGCGTTCGTGCGATCGCGGCGGCAGATTCTGAACGAGCCGGCGGAGCAGCGCCTGGCGCGCGCGGCGCGATCCCCCCGGCAGGCGATGGCGTCGGCGCTTACGTCGCCGCTCCTCGCGTCGGCCCTGCCGCTGCGCGTGGCGTCGTACGGATTGCAGGGCCCCGAGCGCGACAAGGTTCAGGTGCTCATTCACGCCGACGTCGGCTCGGACTACGCGGGCTCGAAGGTCGTCAGCGTCGGCTACGTGATCACGGATCGCAACGGGCGCATGGTCGATTCGAAGACCCTGGATGCGCGGCTGTTCCCGGTCATGAACGGCGTGCCGTCGCCGCTCCAGTACACGGCGGGCGCCAGCCTCGTTCCAGGCGACTACACGCTGAAGCTGGCCGTCGCGGAAGGCGATCGGGTCGGAACGATCGAGCACGCGTTCCACGCGGCGCTGCCCGACGGCCCGGGCATCACGATGAGCGAGCTGATGGTGGGCGGCCCGCTCGACGGCGGGGAGCTGTTGCAGCCCACGATCGGCTACGAGGTGACGTTCGGCATCGTCCACGGCTACGTGGAAGCGTACGGATCGAAAGCCGAGTCCGTGACGATGGAGTACGAGATCGCCGCGGATGCCGACGCGCCCGCGCTCTTGAACAGCGATGTCGCGCCGCATCCCGCCGGCGACACGCGCGTCATCTTCACCAAGGTGATGCCCGTGCGCCAGCTGCCGCCGGGCAAGTACGTGCTGCGCGCAATCCTGTCCGAGGACGGGCGGTCGATCAAAACGCTGACGCGCCCGTTCGAGGTGGCGGCGCCGAAAGTTCTGATGACGTCGGCGGACGGCCTCGGCGCGATCGGCAACGCGTCGATGGACGCCGAGCTGTTCCTGCCGGTGGACGAGACGGCGCTGGCGCCGGCGTTTCAGCGCGACGCGTTCGTCAGCCGGGAGACGGTGGCCCCGTTCCGCGAGCGCGTGCCCGAGACCGCGAAGGCGTCATTCGATCAGGGGATCGCGCTGCTGGCCGGCGGTGACTTCACGAAGGCGGAAGCCAGCTTCAAGAAAGCAATCGATCCCGATACGGACAGCACGGCGCCGCTCGTCTACCTCGCGGCGAGCTTCGCCGCGTCCGGTCACGACACCGAGGCCGCGAGTGCATGGCAGACGGCGCTCATCGACGGCGCCCAGTTCCCGCAGATTTATCAGTGGCTCGGCGACGCGCTGATGCGCGGGCGCGATCTGGGCCAGGCGCGCACGATTCTCGAAGAGGCGATCGGCAAGTGGCCGGCCGACACGCGGTTCGCCAAACCGCTCGCGATGCTGTACGGCACCTTCGGCCGGGGCCGCGAGGCCGTGCGCACGCTCGAGCGGTACCTCACCGTCCGCCGCGACGATCGGGACGCGTTGTCGCTTGCCGTGCAATGGATCTACACGCTGCATTCGAGCGGCGCGCTCGTCCACGGCCGCGCCGAAGATCTCAAACTCGCCCGCGAGTACGCCGACGCGTACACGCAGGCGAAAGGCCCGCAGATCCCGCTGGTCAAGCAGTGGGTCGACTATCTCGAGCACGAAGGAAAGCGCTAAGGCCCTGCCGGTAGAAGAATCACGAACGGTCTGCGCACCGCGCGGATCTCGTAGGCGGAGTGAAACAACCTCACCAGATCATCGTCTTCGGCCGTCCAATAGCGGCGGCTGGCCTCGGCGAAGCCGGAGTCGCCCGCGTTCATGTCGCGCGGAAAGACCTCAGAGTCGCGCAAGACAATGGCGCTGAAGGCGCGGCGGCGGACCCGGTCTTCGATGTCGCGGCCGGGCGGGCCGCCATCGCGGAGGAACCGCCTGAGATCGAACGCGTCGAGCAGGACTGCGGACTCGTCGCTCAGTACCGGCACGATCGGGTCGGTCGAGAGATAGCGGGCGCCCGGCGGCAGGAACTCGGCATGGATCGCCGCCACGACGGCGCGCGGGCGTGGACCGTGGGCCCGCAGCGTCGCGATGACCGACGGAATTCCCGGGAGCGGCCACGAGATCGCGGCGAGGGCGACCGCGAGAATCCCGTAGGTCGACGCGACGACTCTCGGCGGCACAGCGCTTCGCGCGACCGACGCGCCGATGAGCAGCGTGCTCGCCATCTGCAGATCCACGAGGTGGTTCCCGACCGTTCCAGGCGACGAGAAGATCACCAGCGTCACGACGATGGCGGTCAGGAAATACCAGTGCGCCAGCGTCAGTCCGCGGCGCACGGACGCCCACACGCACCAGCAGGCGATCACGAACGCGGCGCCGACGAACGGATCCAGCACGATCTCTTTGGCGAATGTCGGAAGCGCGTACCACGCATGCGAAGCCAGCATCCCTCCGCTGAGGCTGGCGACAAACACCGTGAGGAATCGCCCGCCCGACGCCGCCTGCAGGACGCCGATCGCCGCCGCGAACACGGCCGCGGCGACCGCCGCGAACCACAGCGCCGCGCGCCGCTGTTCCTCGAGCGCGAGCCACAGCGCGATCGGCGCGGCGAACGCGAGCGCGGTCACCTTGGTCAGCGCCGCGAGCACGACGGTGAGCGCGGCGGCGATCAGCCAGGCCGCGCGCGATGGGCCGGCGCGGCGAGCGGCCGCGGACGCCAGCGTTGCTGCCGTCATCGCCAGCGCCGCCGCGAGGTAGTCAGGGTTCAGGTCGGTGCAGCTCTGCTGATAGATGACCGTGCCCCACACCGTGCCGGCGAGCGGCGCCGCGAGGCGCGCCGGCGCGCTCGTCGACCGCAGCGCGAAAAAGAGCGCGAGCGCCGCGCCTGCCACGCTGCCCTGCATCAACGCAACGCCGGCGTGGATCGGGTCCACGTGCCCGGCGATCAGCGTGCCGTGCGCGACGAACAGCAGCGGCATGTAGCGCGTGCCGCCGTACCCGAGCGGGCCGAGCAGCGGCCGGTAGAAGTCGCCGTGCGCGAAGTCCCACGCGAGCCCGGTCCAGACCCCGCTGGTGGCCCCGTCGAAGAAGCTGCCGGGCCAGTACCACCACAGCACGCGGACGGCGCCCGCAAGACCGATCGCCGCGAACGCAGAGACCGCGAGCGTCAGCGACCGTGGCGTGGGCGGCAATGCGCGAGTGTACATCTCCGTTGACGGCGATGGCGGGCTCCATTCGATACAATGATCGATATGAGGGTCGTGTGCGGGGTTCACAGAATCTTCATCGTGATGGCCGTTCTGATCGCGGCAGCGTGCGCGCCGTCGGCTGCGAGCGATCTGACCGCGCTCGAGCGCGCCGTGACCGGCGATCCGGAAGACATGGTGGCCGCCGCCGCCTACCGGCAGGCGGCAATTGCCGCAGGCGATTTCGACCGTCCGATCGCGTTTCTCGAAAGACTCTCGAAGCGAAAAGGGACCGGCCCGCACATCCATTTCAGCCTGGCGCTGGCCTACGTCGACAAGGTCCCGACCTCGGGCGACATCAAGCGACTGTATCTGGGCCGGGACGCCATGAACGCGCTGACGCGATCGATCGAGATGCGTCCCACGGCCGCCGCCTTCTACGTCCGCGGCCTGATCAACCTCTTCTATAACTCGTTCATCTTCCACCGCACGGACAAGGGCGTCGCCGACCTCACGCACGCGCTCGCCCTGGTCGGATCCGAGACGCCGCCTCTGCTCGTGCTGCGCGTCTACACCGCGCTCGGCGACGGCTACTCGCGACTGGAGAATCTCGCCAAGGCGCGCGAAACCTGGGCGGCCGGGCTCGCGAGATTTCCCAACGACGACGGCTTGAAGGAGCGTCTCGCGAAATCAGGCGAAGCACTGGCCGACGTCGTGACGACCGCGCTCACGGCCAGCCGCCGCGTCGACACGAGTCTCGTCGGGTTCATGCCGATCCCCTAGCCCCGCGCCTTCCACCACAGCAGGTAGTCGTAGCGGCAGCGCTTGCCGTCCGAGTACACGCGCGTACCGTCGATGACCAGATGATGACGGCCGTCGGGGTACGGACTGCGCGGGTCGGGCTCGAGGCGCAGCGCGAGCGTTTCGCGGAACGTCGTCGGCGTGAGGGCCTCGACTTCCATCACGTTGACGGCGCCGCCGTACGTCCGGCTGCAGTCCTGCGCCGGCCGATAGAGCCGCCCGCCGATCGTGAAGGGGCGGCCGGCGGGGCGCGCCGAGGCCAGATCTGATTTCAGCGGATCCAACGCGTGCGACGTCCACGGGCCGCCTGGGGCGTCGCCGTGGTACGCGTGCAGCGTCAGGCTGCCGGATCGCTCGCGGAACTCGGTGCAGAACAACCACCAGCGTCCGTCATGCTGAAAGAACGTCGGGTCGACGATCTGTCGTCCGCGCAGGATGTGGTGCAGCAGCTCCCACGAGCCGTCCTTCGTCAGCCGGTAGATGACGCAGCCGTCCTCCTGGTGGATTTCCGGAGAGCAGAGGATGTCGTCGCCGTCGCGGAACGTCGAGGGATAGGACATGTGGCTGTCACGGACGATCACCGGGGTCACGTCGCCGCTGTCGCTGAACGGATCGACGCGCGCGATGCGGCCCAGGACGCGTGTGGGCTGGCCGTACTCCTCCACGAGCAGCCAGTCACGTCCGTTCTGTGTGTAGGGAAACGGATCGGCGAGGTAGTACAGCGGCGGCCGGGCCGGCAGCCAGCGGACGTCCTGCCCGAGCGCTGCCAGCTGGCGGACATCGGTCAACGGCGCGCCGAGCGCGCTGACGGAAATATTCCACGTGTCGTATCGTGCGGCCTCGCGCCACCGGTGCCGGAGGCGACGAATCGGCATGGCGCACACGGTGCGCGCCAATTCCCAATCCGACGGATAGCCTGACGTCCGCGCGTGCGCGGCGACACGCGTCAGCGTCTTCCAGCCGCCCGACTCGATTTCGGCGATCGCGCGCGCCGGCCATCCTGCCAGCACCTCGTGCAGACGCCGTCCGGTGGAGCGATAGTCGAGCGACAGCGGCAGCCAGCCCTGTTGCAGCACGACGCGTCCCTCGGCGGTGTCCGCGCTGAGCGCCGCACGAATCGACGGCGCGCCGCCCGTCGCCGCGCGCCAGCCGATCGGGAGGCCATCGTCGAGGTCGAATCGCCAGACGCCGAACGCCGGCCGATCCATTCCGTCCGGAGGCGAGCCAAAGCAGAGGACGAAGTCCACCGACGATCGGTCGGCGTTTCGCGAGGCGTGATCCCACCAGTCAGGCGACGCGATCGAAGCCGTGCCGCCGCGGTTCAGGTACGCGCGCCAGAGCCGAGAGGGCACGGGATCGCCCGCGCCCGGCGCGACCCATGCCGGCCGT
>Ga0326726_10001031_pt1 | contig 25632 bp, 19 predicted proteins | sample MHFenrmetagenome_2_FD_207603 | JGI IMG/M metagenome (GOLD analysis project Ga0326726, IMG submission 207603) | Lab enriched peat soil microbial communities from Michigan Hollow, Ithaca, NY, United States - MHF15MN | ecosystem: Environmental > Terrestrial > Soil > Wetlands > Peat | place: USA... | reverse complement strand
TCGGCTCGATCTCGTCGGAGCTCCTGATCGAGAAGATGAGCGCGCCGCAGCGCGACGTCAGGTTCTACGCCACGATCTGCGCCGCCGAGCTGCGCCCCCGCAGCGCCGTGTTCGCGCTCGTCGAGCGCCTGTTCGACCAGGACTACGGTGTCCGCGCGTCGGCGATCGAGGCACTGTCCGGCTACCCGCTCCAGGACCTGTCGCAATCGCTCGCCCGCGCGCGCCGCGCCGTGCACTCGACGGATCCGGAGGTCGTCGCCGCGGCCACGGCGGCGATCGTCACGCTCGGCGACATCGAATCGATCGGCGATCTCATCGGCTCGATCGAGCGCGCCGATCGCGGCAGCGAGCACGTGCGCAAGGCGCTGGTCGCGCTCACCGCGCAGGACTTCGGCCCGAGCGAGAAGAAGTGGCGCAAGTGGTGGGAGACCGCGCGGCGCAAGCATCGCATCGAGTGGCTGATCGAGGGCCTGTCGCACAAGGACGATCCGATCCGCGAGAACGCGATCCAGGATCTGCGGCGGCTCACCGGCGAGTACTTCGGCTACCACCACGACCTGCCGCGCAAGGAGCGCGACGTCGCGGCCGATCGCTGGGCCGCGTGGTGGCGCGACATCGGCATGCGCCGCTTCGTCCACCCGAAGGAAGACGAGCGTCATCGTCCCACCGCCGTGCTCCCGATCCAGCGCCGCGATACGTAGCGAGACGACGCTACCAGTCGAGCGCGGGGCACGTGAAACGCGTGCCGGCGGGCAAGCGCAGGCCGAACTGCGTGTCGAGGACCTCGAGCAGCTCGTCGGGCGTGGCGACCATGCGCTTGTCGGCGTGACCGTCGCGGTCGCGGGTCGACAGCTCGCGGTTCAGGAGCGTCAGGCGGGCGCCGTCGGGGAGAGCGCGCGCGACGAGCAGGCGATTCTTGAAGTGCGAGTCGGGATGCGCGCTCGTGTACCAGTTCGCGACGATGCGATCGATGACCGGCATCTCCTCGAGCGTGAGCTCGCAGACGTCTTCCCAGCGGTCGCCGAACAGGACCTGGTGGTAGATGCGATCGTTCTCGCGCAGCAGGCGCCGGGTCTCGTGGCGCGTTGGCTGCGGGCCGGTCTCGGCAAGCCGCAGCGCCGAGGTCAGCGACATCGTCCCGACGCCGACGTCGGCGAGCCACGACTCGTCGAGCTCGACGCGCACGAACAGGTGCGTGCGCGCGGGCGTGTAGTCGCGCGGCCGGCCCTGGCGCACGCGCGCCGACAGCGGCCGCACCGTGTAGCCGAGCTGCTCGAGGACGTGGAGGAGCAACGTGTTCTGCTCGAAGCAGTAGCCGCCGCGCCGCGCGTGGACGAGCTTCTGCTCGAGCGCGGCCGGCTCGAGGTCGATCGGCCGGCCGAGCAAGACGTCCAGGTTCTCGAACGGGATCGCGCGCACGTGCGCGTCGCTGATCGCGTTCAGGGTCTCGAGCGTCGGCGTGCGCGGGCCGCGATAGTCGATTCGCGCGAAGTAGGCATCGAGATCGAGCACGCACGCATGCTAGCGCGTCGCGACCGTGCCGGGAGCCGCGTCCGGTACCGGCGGCCGATCGAACGAGACCACGTCCATCGCGCCACCGCCGTTCGCACGGACGTAGCCGACGATCGTGAAGTGGTCGACGCCGAAGCGCTTCGGGGTGATGCGGTAGATCATCACCCTCTCGGCACCCGGCATGACGAGGATCGGCTCGCCGTTCTCGCCGGTCGGCCCGGCGGTCTCGCGGTCGTCTGCGGTCTCGGGGTCGGCGACCTCCTCGATGTCGTAGTCGTCGCTCGCGAACTGGTAGCCACCGTCCATCGGAGACCAGCCAGAGATCGTTCCACCGACGGAACCAGACACGTACGTCCAGCCTGCCTTCGTCGTGTTCTTGACGCGCACCGCGACCGTGAACGGTCCCTCGGCGGGGATCGTCGCGGGTGGCTCGATCGAGATCGGGAACGAGTTCTTGGACCATGTGGTGACGCCGGCGTGCGCGCCCTCGTAACCGTACGAGTAGCGAGGCGCCTTCTCGCCATGCGGCGTGAGGTAGAGGTCGTACCAGCTCGCGTCGCCGGCGCTCTCGCGCTTGCTGCCGAGCTTGATCGTCGCGACGACCGGCGGGCCACCGCCGGGTTGGGCCTGCAGCGTGAGCTTGCGGTGATCGACCTGCAGCGGCGGATTCGAGACGCGCTCCTCGCCCATGCCCATGTCCTCGAGCGTGGTGAGATCCACCGTCACGGCATGCGCCTGATCGGCGGTCGCGACCATGATCGCGCTGACGGTGTTGCCCGAGATCAGCGCGCCGCGATCGACCTGCAGCGACACGTCGGCCCCATCGAGGTGCAGCACGCTCTCCGGCGGGCGGATCTTCGGGCCATCGGCCTGGATGTCGGCGTCGAGGAGGTGCCAGCCGGCCGGCACGGCCAGCGCCATCGTTCCGAGACATGCTGCGAGCGTGGTGCGATCGATCATGGTTGCTCCCGTGCGAGGACGTTGACCAGACAGCCGAGCGAGCCGTTGAGCCGGTAGATCGACGTGACGTCGATCGGATGGACCTCGAACCCTTGCGCCTCGTAGAACTGCTTCGCGGCCGCGTCGAGCGCAGGCAGCGAGTACGTCGGCAGGTACACGACGCGCGTCGAGCCGTGGCGATCGAACAGCGCGTTCGTGTACGTCACGTACGAGCCGGCACCGGCGAGCACGAGGGCCGGGACGCGCACGATCTTGAAGCCGCGCGCCGCGAGCTGTTCGGCCGCGTGATCGAAGCGTTTCGCCTCGGTCTCCAGATCGTCGAGCGGCAGCCCGGCACCGGCCGGCTCGGTCGCGAGCAGGGCCACGCCGGCACGCGGATCGCCGACGGCGATCGTGTGATCGTCGAGCGGCACCATGTACATCATGATGTGATGGCGCGGCACGTCGCCGACGGCATCACCCAGCCACACGAGCTCCTGATCGAACCGCGCGTGCAACTCGTGCTCGATCGACGGCCGATCGGCCTCGGTGCGCCCGAGGTTACGTGCCTGGAGGTTGACGTCGGCGAACACGAAGTGCGGCGTGGCCGCGAGGTCGCCACCCTCGAACACGATGTTCGCGATCCGCGGGTCGTGGTGATACAGCGCCTGCGAGATCGCACCCGGCGACCGCGCATCGCCGGCGCGGCCGACGAACGGCGTCTCGATCCGCGGCGGCGCGAGGATCTCGCCGGCGCCGGAGTCGGTGACCAGCGCGGCGTACCGATCGCGCGACCACGTGGTGATCGGCGCGCCGACGATCACCGGGTGCATGCGGTCGAGGTTCGGGGTGTGCGAGGCGCGCAGGAGCTTCATCAGGCGATCGAAGTCGGCCTGCTGCGTGACCTCGACCTGGACGTCGACGCTCGCCGGCAGGACCGCGAACAGCTGGCGCCACACGCCCAGCGCCACGCGATCGCTCACCGGCGCGTAGTGGATCGCGACGCGCGACAGCGGCGCGCTGGCATCCTCGGCGACCAGCCGCGTGTGCGGCCGGCCATGGCCCCGCGCGAGGTGCGCCACCGACACGATCGCGACGCTGGCGACGAACCCGAGGGCGATGCCCGCCAGCAGCTTCTTCACTTGGCCGCGACCTCGTGCGTGGTGTCGACGACGTCGAACGTCTTCACGTCCATCGCGCCCCCGATCACCGGTCCGGGAGCCGAGTCCCAGGCGGTGGCCTCGGCGATGAACGTGACGCGCTCGTGGGCCGCCTTCGGCGTCACGCGGTAGCGCTTGACGAGCTCCTGGCCGTGCTTGAACGGCTTGTCGTCGCGATAGCCATCGGTGCCGTCGTCACCCGGGGCGAGGATCTCGTCGAGGCTGTAGTCGTCACCGGTCGAGACCGATTCGCCCTTCATCTGCGTGCCGAGCTGCAGCCACGGCTGGTGCGGCAGCTTGGCGCCGGTGTTCTTCATGTGGACCGCGATCGTGAACGGCGCGGTCGCGGTGATCCGGCCCTCGGGTACGATCGTCATCGCGAACGAGTTGCCGCTCCAGCCGCGGATGCTGGCCGCCGCGGCCTTGCCCTCCGCGACCGGCGTGTCGTAGTCGCGGCGGTGATCGCCGAACGTGTCCATCATCGGTGGCTTCTCGCCGTGCGGCGCGATGTAGACCTTGAAGCTGTCGGTCTGCGCGAGGTCGGCGACCCTGGTGCCGAGCACGAGGCGCGTGGCGACCTCGGGTCCACCATCGGGCGCGGCGTGGAGCACGAGCTTCTCGTGATCGATCGCGATCGACGGCATCTCGACACGCTCGCCCGCGTAGTTGTTCGACTGCAGGAGCGTGAGATCGATCGCGACCTGCTTCGACGTGTCGCCGAACGCGCGCAGCTTGGCGGTGACCGCGTCGCCGGTCGTGACGAGGCCGTGATCGACGTCGAGCGTGACCCGTACACCGTCGACGACGAGCGTCTGCTGGAGCGGCCGCAGCTTCTTGCCGTCGGTCTGGATGTCGGCGTCGAGCAGCCGCCACGCCGCCGGTGCGACCACTCCGACCGTGACCAGGAACGACGCGACGAACGTCCGAGACATGACCGTGCAACGCCCCCGGCAGGGTCGCTATTGCATCGGCCAGCGGTGCTGATGTGGGTGATTGTAGTGGTCAGTGAATCGTCGCTGCGATCCAACCGCCAAGGATCCGGCTCACCGCGACGACCGCGAACGCGACGACAACATGCTTGAGCATCTCGCGCAGGGGACTCACATGCCGGATGCGAGCGATGATGTGGGTGAGCGATCCGAGGAGTAGCGCGGCCCAGATGACCGATGCTGCCGGAACGATCGACATCGGTACCACCAGCACGATCGCGATGAAGCTCGACGCGACGGCGAGCCTCGCGGCGAAGTTCGCCACCGTCGTGCGAAACGCCGCACGTGTCTCGAGGTTCTCGGACTCCTGGTACATGTGGATGCTGAGCGAGTCGCTGATGTTGTCCGCCAGCGCAATGATGAGCAGGCCGCTCACGATCGCGGCTCGCGACACCGATGCCGCGTCGAACCCGACGACCAGGCCGACGCTCGTCGCGGTGGCAGCCGTACTGCCGTAGCTGTAGTGGCGTGGGTCCGACGATCTCGGCATCGAGAACCATCCGTGTTAGCGCTCGACTGCCTTCTTGGGAAACTGCTTCTGGATGCCCTCGGTGAGCATGTCGGCGAACATCAACATGTGCGCGTGGCCCTTGTCGTAGGCGTCGATATCCGCTGCCCAGTCCTTCTTGATCCGCGAGACCACCTCGGTGGTCGTGAAGTCGAGGTGCTTGTAGAGCATGTCGGTCAGAGCCGGCTTCGACCAGCTCGGGTTCGCACTACTGAGGAACGCGGCGATGTCGTCCGCGTTCGAGTGCCAGCGCTTCTCTCCGGAAGCCACCGCCTTGTCGTCGCCAGCCTTCGCGGCCTTCACGATATCCGCTGCGATCAAGATGTGGTCCCGCAACAGTCCGGCGAGCTTGGTTCCGGCCTTGTCGCCGTAGAACGGCTTGATCGCGTTGCCGAGATCGTCCTGATTCTTGAGCAACCGCTCGGTGACCTTCGGCGTGTCATCGAGCCCGGCCAGCGCGCTGATGATGAAGTTTCGCGTGTACGTGATGTGGTCCTCCCACAGCTTGCGCATCCCGTCGTGAAGCTCGTGATTCGTCGCGACCGCCATCGCGGTCGTCGGTTTGTCTTTGTCGGCGAGCGCGACTGGCGAACCGATGAACCCGACCAACACCGCCACTACTACGATTCTGATTCTCTTCATTGGGCCACGTCCTGTTGTTGTTGCGGTGCCATGCTCGGTGCATCGGACATGCCACCGCTGCAGCGATCGCCGCGCGGCCGCGCGCAACTACGACTCGCCATCCGTGCAGCCCTTGCGCGCGGAGGCTCACGATCACGACGCCAGCTTCGCAACGCCGATCGCCGGCGCGCGAGCGCGGCCGTCGCGACACTCCCGTCGAGCTGCGATGCCTACTGGATGATCGGGCCCGAGCAGTCCTGCACGACCGCGGGATCGAACGCGATCGACCACTGGTGGATCACGCCGGCATCTTCGGGCCACAGGTCGGTGACGACGATCGTCCAGTCGCCGTTCAGGTGGGCGCCGATCAGCTTGGTCCACGGATCCGACGCCTGGTAGTCACCGGTCGGCAGCTCGCTGTGCGAGCCGAAGCTCGTCATCGCACCGCCGCTGTTGGCGTACAGCAGCATCGGCATCTTGGTCGCGGTCGGCTTCCAGCAGTAGTCCGCGCCTTGCTCGGTGATGCACTCCGGGCAATCACCATCGGTGTTGCTCGGGTGGCCGAGGAAGATCTCGCCGCCGGTGCGGCCGAGGAACTTGTCGAGGATGATCAGCTCGCCGCTCGGAGCCTGCAGCGAGATCTCCATATCGCGCAGCCACTCGTGGCTGATGTTGACGCACACCGACTGGATGTCGCTGACCGCCGCGAGCGTCTGTGTCGAGCCGAAGCCGGTGAAGTTCAGCTTCGACGTGTACGACGCGTGGCACTCGCCCTCGACGCAGTTCGGCGTCGTGCCGCTGCACTGCGCGTTGGTCGTGCACGTCGCGCCGATGATGCCGTCGGGCAGACTGACCGGTGCGCCCGTCGGATGCTGGACCATGCCGCACACCGGGCACTGGCCGATGCCCGAGCAATCGGGATCGGCGCAATCGACGACGCCGTCGCAGTCGGTGTCGATGTTGTCGCTGCACGCGTCGGGCGTGTTCTCCGGCGCCGGCACGCAGCCACCGTTCGAGTCGATCGTCGAGTCATCGTCGCCACCGCCGGGACCTTTGCGCGGAGCTGGTCCACACGCGATCACGAACACGAGCGCGAGCAAGCACGCACGAACAAGCATAGGGCCCCCTTAGGCTGGTCGGATTAGAGGCCAGTCACCCGACACATCTCAACACCAATCGACAGCGATGACGTCGACGTGCGGGGCGGACGACCCCGATGATCGCTGTGCAAGTTTCGTCCATGCCCCCGACGCGGGGCGTCAGGCCGCGATCGGAGCCGCGAACTGGGAGTGATAGAGGGCGTGATAGGCCCCGCCCCTGGCGAGGAGCTCCTCGTGCGTGCCTTGCTCCACGATCGTGCCGCGCTCCATCACCAGGATGAGATCGGCATCGCGGATCGTCGACAGGCGATGCGCGATCACGAAGCTGGTGCGGCGCTCCCGCAGCGTGGCCATCGCATGCTGGACGAGGACCTCGGTGCGCGTGTCGACCGACGACGTGGCCTCGTCGAGGATGAGGATCGCCGGATCGGCGAGGAACGCGCGCGCGATCGTGATGAGCTGCTTCTCGCCGACGCTGAGGTTCGAGCTCTCCTCGTCGATGACCGTGTCGTAGCCGTCGGGCAGCGCGCGCACGAAGCGATCGACGTACGTGGCCTTGGCCGCGGCGAGGAGCTCGTCGTCGGTGGCCTTCGGATTGCCGTAGCGGATGTTGTCGCGGATCGTGCCGCCGAACAGCCACGTGTCTTGCAGCACCATGCCGAGCTTCGCGCGCAGCTCGCGGCGCGGCATCGCGGCGATGTCGACGCCGTCTAGCACGATCTGGCCGCCATCGAGATCGTAGAACCGCATGAGGAGGTTCACGAGCGTGGTCTTGCCGGCGCCCGTCGGGCCGACGATCGCGACGGTCTGGCCAGGCAACGCCACGAGCGACAGGTGCTCGATCAGCGGCACGTCGGGCTTGTAGCGGAACGTGACGTCGTCGAACCGGACCTCGCCGCGCAGCGCCGGCGGCAACGTGGCGTCCGCGCGATCGGTGGACTGATCGGCGCTATCGAGAAGCTCGAACACGCGCTCGGCCGACGCCACGCCGGACTGCAGGACGTTCGCGACCGACGCCAGCTGGCTGAGCTGCTGCGTGAACTGGCGCGAGTACTGGATGAAGGCCTGCACGCCGCCGAGCAGCATCGTCCCCGAGGCGACGCGCAGCCCGCCGACGACCGCGATCGCGACGTAGTTCAGGTTCCCGATGAAGTTGATGGCCGGCATGATGATGCTCGACACGAACTGAGCGTGGAAGCCGGCGTCGAACAGCTCCTCGTTCTTGGCGCGGAACTTCGTCTCGATCTGCGCGCGCCGCCCGAATACCTTCACGAGTGCGTGGCCGGTGAACGACTCCTCGATCTGGCCGTTGAGCACGCCGAGGTGCTTCCACTGGGCGCTGAAGCCCTTCTGCGATCGCTTCGCGATCTTCGCGGTGACCACGAGCGACAGCGGCACGGTGACGAGCGCGATCAGCGCCAGCGGCAGCGAGATCACCACGAGCATCACGAGCACGCCGATGACGATGAGGAGCGAGTTGAGGATCTGGCTCAGCGTCTGCTGGAGGGCCATCGCGACGTTGTCGATGTCGTTGGTGACGCGCGACAACACCTCGCCGTGCGGCTGGCCGTCGAAGTACGCGAGCGGCACGCGCATCAGCTTGTCCTCGACGTCGCTGCGCAGCCGCTTCACGGTTCGCTGCGTGACGTGGTTGAGGATGTAGCCCTGCAGCCACGCGAACAGCGACGCGCCGATGTAGAGCAGCAGCACGAGCTGGAGCACGTTCGCGAGCTCGACGAAGTCGATCCCGACGCCGGCCTGGACGTGCATCGCACCGACGACGTCGGTGTTGTGGCTGTGGCTCGAGCCGAGGAAGCCGGCGAAGATGATGTTCGTGGCCCGGCCGAGGATGTCGGGGCCCGCGACCGTGAACGTCACGCTCGTGACCGAGCACAGCATCAACAACACGATCAGCCGGCGCTGCGGCGCGAGCCGGCCGAGCAGCCGCTTCGCCGACGGCCCGAACGACTTCGCCTTCGCCGGCGGCGCCATGCCACCGCCGAACGGGCCGCGAAAGATCGGGCGCGGGGGCGCCGCGGCCGGCGGTCCGCCCGCGGAACGGTTCGTGCTCACGCCGCCACCTCCGTCTGCTCGATCTGCGACGTGACGATCTCGGCGTACGTCGGGCAGCTCGTGACGAGCTCGACGTGCGTGCCACGGCCCACGACCTTGCCGCCATCGAGCACGATGATCTGCTCGGCGTCGCGAATGCTCGCCACGCGCTGCGCGACGACGATCACCGCGGCCTTGCGCGTGCGCGGTGCCAACGCCGCGCGCAGCCGCGACTCGGTGGCGAGATCGAGGGCCGAGAACGAGTCGTCGAACAGGAACACCGCCGGGTCGCGGAGCAGCGCCCGCGCGATCGCGAGCCGCTGGCGCTGGCCGCCCGACACGTTCGTGCCGCCCTGCGCGATCGGCGCCTCGAGCCCGAGCGGCATCTCGGCAACGAACTCCTTCGCCTGCGCGATCTCGAGCGCGGCCCACAGCTCGTCGTCGGTGGCGTCGGGCTTGCCGAACCGCAAGTTGCTCGCGACCGTGCCCGTGAACAGATACGACCGCTGCGGCACCATGCCGATCCGCGCCCACAGCTCCTCGGGCTCGCGCTCGCGCACGTCCACCCCGTCGACGAGCACGACCCCGGCGGTCGGATCACCGAGGCGCGGGATGAGATCGAGCAACGTCGTCTTGCCGGCGCCGGTGGAGCCGATGATCGCGGTGACCTCGCCGGGCTTCGCCGTGAACGAGATGTCGGCGAGCACGGCCGCGGTCGCGTGCGGATAGCGGTACTCGACGCCGCGCAGCTCGACGATGCCCGTGAGCTCCGCCGGCACGACGGGCGCCTTGGGGGGCACGATCGCCGGCACCAGGTCGAGCACCTCCATGATGCGCTCGGCGCACACCGTGGCGCGCGGGATGATGATCGCCAGGAACGTGGTCATCATCACCGAGACGAGGATCTGCATCAGGTAGCTGAGGTACGCGAACAGCGCGCCGACCTCGAGCGAGCCGCCGGCGATGCGCTTGCCGCCGAACCACAGCACCGCGACGCTCGAGATGTTGAACACGAGCATCACGGTCGGGAACATCATCGCCTGCAGCCTGCCGACCCCGAGCGCGAGCCCCGTCAGCTCGGCGTTCGCAGCTTCGAAGCGCTCGCCCTCCGCGTGCTCGCGCACGAACGCCCGGACCACGCGCATGCCGGTGATCTGCTCGCGCAGCACGCGGTTGAGCGCGTCGATCTTCGGCTGCATCGCGCGGAACCGCGGGATCATGCGGCCGATGATCATGCCCATGCAGCCGGCGAGGACCGGGATGCACACGATCAGCAGGCGCGACAGCTTCAGATCCTCGCGCAGCGCCATCACGATGCCGCCGATGCACATGATCGGCGCGACGAGGAACATCGTCACGCTCATCTGGACGAGCATCTGAACCTGTTGCACGTCGTTCGTGGTGCGCGTGATCAGCGACGGCGCACCGACCTTGCCGACCTCGCGCGCGGACAGCCGGCCGACGTGATGGAAGATCGCGCCGCGCAGATCGCGGCCGTAGCCCATCGCGACGCGCGAGCCGTAGTACACCGCCGCGATCGACGCCACGATCTGAAGCGCCGCCACCCCGAGCATGACGCCGCCGAGCTCGAGCACGTACGTCGTGTCTCCGACCGCGACGCCCTTGTCGATGATGTCGCCGTTGAGGCTCGGCAGGTACAGCGTGGCGATCGTGCCGAATAGCTGCAACAGCACGACGATCGCCAGCGGCCTGCCATAGCCGCGCAGGTACGTCCGGAGCAGGCGCCACAACATGAGGCTCGCTTCTTAGCAGAATCAGTGCCGCGCAGGCACGTGCAGGACCCAGCTCCCGCCGGCGATCGGCTGCATCCCGAGGTGATCCGGAATCGCCTGCAGGCGCTCGGCGACCCCGAGGTCCTGGCAGACCGCCTGCGTGAGCGCGATGACGCCGGGCGGCACCTCGAGGCCGAGCGCGAGCTCGACGTTCTGGCCGAAGTAGTCGAGTCGACCGCCCTGCGTGAGCGCCATCATCGGCCCGCGGTGTACGGCGATCCGACATCGCAGACCGACAGTGACGGGATGCTTGTCGAGCGCGGCCTGCATCGCGAGCGCGGCATCGACCGCGGGCCCGGGGCGCTCGAACGCGGCGAGCGCGAGCCCGCCGAACGTCTTCACGAGCGAGCCGCCGTACTCCTTCGCGAGCGTGGCGGCGATCTCGAAGAACCGCGCCGCGACCGGGAACGCCTTCGAGTCGCCGAGCTCGCGAAACAGCGCCTGCGCGTCGTCGAGCTGCGCGACCACGAGCGTGGCCTGCGTGACGGCCATCAGGCGCCCGGGCGCGAGCGCCTGATCGGGGAACAGATCGCGGAACGTGGCATGCGCCATCACCCGCGACGCGGTCAGCGCGAACGCGCGGTCCCCGGCGCGCTCGACCCGCACGAGCACCTCGCGCGGCGTCGGGTTCACGAGCGTGAGCAGCTGATCGCCCGCGGTGAGCGCCGGGATGTCGGCGCGTTCGCCGAGCGTGAGATCGATGCGCCGCACCCCGCCCTGCGCGCTGACGCGGAGCTCGTGGGCGCGCGGGAGCTGCGGGCTGCGCACGAGGTAGTAGCCGGCCGCGAGCGCGAGCGGCAGCGCGAACCGCTCGCCGGGTTGCAACCGCACCTGCGCCGCGACGTGCGGGAAGTGCGCCGGCCCACCGATGCAGTACGTGCGGGTCTCGACCTCGCGGAGATCGGCCGACGCGCGAAACGCGAGCTCGATCGCGCGGCTGAAGTCGACCTCGAACCCGATGTTGCACGCCTTGCACGCGCCGTGCTCCTCGATCTTCTGCAGCGAGTCGACGACCGACGACGGGATCCGGCACGACGGGCAGATCACGTCCCACACCATCGCGAGCAGGCCCTGCTTCGCCGCGAACAGCGCCGCCTCGATCATCGCGTCCTCGGGAACGCCGAACTTCTGCGCGAGCTCGATCGGCCGGATGCGCGCGACGTCTTGATCCGACGCGTGCAGGAGGTACGTCAGCAGCGCGTCGATCGCGCGCTCGTCCACCTCGGCGGCGGCGAGCGTCGTGCGCGCGGCCTCGATCCGCTCGCGTGCCATCGCGGTGATCGCGACGTCGGGATCGATCGGATCGATCTCGGGGCGCGGCCCCGCGGCGAGCACGCCATCGAGCCGGCGGTAGACGCGATCGAGCCGGCGTTTGTAGCGCACGCCGATCTCGAACTTCGACATCAGGCGCGCGAGCAGGTTGCGCGGCTCCATGCGGATCGTGTTGCGCAGCTTCGTGCCACCACCCGCGGTGCGCTCGAGCGTGACCTCGGCGACGTACCAGCGCAGGACGCCCTTGTCGAACACGCGCAGCACGACGTGGCGACTGCCCTCGATCCACTCGTACGGATGCTCGCGCCACTGCATCGCCAACCCGGCGACGCGCTGGCGGCCGGTCGTGGCAGGCCCGGTGGGGACCTTCGCGGCGGTCGTGTTCTCGATCTCGAAGCGGACCGGTGCGAGCCCGGTCGCGCGGTTCATCTTCTCGGTGTTCGACACGAACGGCCACAGCGCCTCGGGCGACGACTGCAGCTCCCAGTCGAACGTGTAGACCTGCACCGACGTCTCGCGCACCACCGGCGGTGCCGGATGCGCGGTGATGAGCGCGGCGGTGCCATCGCACAGCTGCTCGATCGTCGCGAGCACCTCGGCGGCATCTTGTGGTCGGCGCTTCGGATCCTTCTCGAGGCAGTGCGCGACGAGCTCGGCCACCGCCGGGCTGACCTCGGGCAGCAGGACGTCGAGTCTCGGCGGCGGCTCGTTGAGGTGCTGGAGGATGACCGCCATCTGGTTGTCGTCCTTCATCACGAACGGCGGCCGGCCGGCGATCAGCGTGAACAGGCAGCAGCCGAGCGCGTAGACATCGGTCGCCGGCGTGACCGGCGCACCTTGGCATTGCTCGGGAGCCATGAACTCCGGCGTGCCGAGCACCGAGCCCTCGCGGGTGGCGCCGTCCTCGACATGCTGCTCGTGCAGGCGCGCGATACCGAAATCGCCGAGCTTCACGAGCTGGCCGATCGGCGACGTCTCGAGCTCGATCCCGGTGCGCACGAACATCATGTTGTCGGGCTTGAGGTCGCGATGGACGATGCCGAGGCGATGCGGCTCGGCGAGCGCGCGGCTCGTGTCGGCGATGATGCCGAGCGCGAGTCGTTCGGGGAACCGGTCCATCCGGCGCAGCGTGGCGGCGACGCTGCCGCCCGCGACGAGCTCGAGCACGAGGTAGTGCAGCCCGCGATCGTCGTTGAGATCGATGAAGTTCGCGATGTACGGGCTACCGACCTTCGCGAGCACGCGCGCTTCCTTGCGAAACCGCCGCAGCAGATCCGCATCGGCGGCGATCTCGGGCTTGAGCAGCTTGATCGCGACGTTCGGACCGCCGGTCGTATCGCGCGCCTCCCACACCTCGCCCATCGCGCCGGTGCCGAGCTGCTTCACGAGCTCGAAACGCCCGATTGCGAGCCCGAGGGCCGGTCGCGGCGGGCGTGCGAGCTCGAGCTCGCGCGGTCCACTGCGCACGGTCTCGGCGCCCGACAGCCGGCGCGCGATCATGCCCGCCGTCGGTCGCGCGTCGGGATCCGCCGCGGTCGCATCGGCGACGAGCTCGCGCATGCCCGGCGATAGCTCGCGCGTCTTGCCGAACAGCTGGAGCAGCGCGCCGAGCGCGAACACGTCGGCCGCGGCATCGGGAGGTGCACCGGCGGCGACCTCGGGCGCGATGCACGCCGTCACCCACGCGTGCGTCGTCGAGCGCGTGCGCAACCCGGTGAGCTCGAGACGCGGGCGATCGCTCGCGCCGACATGCACCGTCCATGGATTCAGCTGGCCGTGCACGAGGCCGACGTGATGCACGGCGGTGAGCGCGCGCGCGAGCTCGCCGAGCACCGCGAACGTGCGCGGCAGATCGCATGCCGCCTGATCGATCAGCTCGGCGAGCGGTGGCGCGCTGTCGCCCTCCATCATCAGCCTCGGCGGATCGGTCTCGAGCGCGAGCACGTGACGAAACGCCGGATGCTCGATCGCGCCGGCCGCGCGCGCGCGCGCTTCGAGCGCGGCCCACTCCGGCGTACCCGGCGCGAAGCTCGGCTGCACGAGCTCGACGAGCTGCGCGCCCTTGCGCGCGAGCACGGCGGAGCCATCCGGGCCCGCACCGAGCTGTGCGAGTGGTATCAGCTCATCCGCACCTGCAGATGCAGGTGCGAACAACGCAGGCATGGTCTGGTCGACCGGGTGCCCCACCGAAGAAGCATAGGGGAAAAAGCCGGGCCGCGCGCCTTCCAGAACTTGACCGGTCGGCGTCGGGATACGATCGTACTCACGATGAAGCGATTCAACGTCGTTGGAGCATTCCTGCTGGTGGTCGTCGTCGGCTGTGGCGGCTCGGACTCGGTCAGCCCGGTCGAGTCGTGCAACATGGGCGTGGCCGCGCTGTGCTCGCGCATCTACGCGTGTTACACGGCCGCCGAGCTCGCGACCGCCGGTTATCCCGCGACCGAATCGGCATGCGTGACGATGAACCAGGCGTCGTCCGGGTGCGCCGCGAAGACCACCGCGAACGCCTGCACCGGCGGCAACGAGGTCTATCACGGCGAGTTCGTGAGTGGCTGCATCGATCAGATCAACGGCCTGACCTGCGCGCAGGTTCGCGACCCCGCCCTCGATACCAACGTCGCCGCGCCGATCTGCGCGAAGATCTGCTCGGTTCCGGGTGCGTAGTCAGCGCGCCGCGAGCACGACATCGACCGTCGCAGCGGCCTCGTCGGGCGCGAGCTTCACCGCGACCGTTCCTTGCTTGCCGCGCGCGGCGAGGCGCTCCGCCATCGCATCGCGAGCGCGCTCGAGGCGATCGCTGCGAACGACCTCGCCCTTGGCGATCGTGACGACGCCGGCATCGCGCTCGGTCGCGCCGGTGACGGCGATCGAGCGGATGTGGAACAGCGGCCCCTGGGTGACCGCGAACGTGATGAACGCACCGCCGTCGGAATCGAACATGACCTGCGCGGCCGAGACCTTCGCCGACAGGTAGCCTCGGCCGACGAGCGCGGTCTCGAGCGCGCTGCGATCGTGATCGAGCTTGGCCGAATCGAGCTGATCGCCGGCGTGGGTCGTGAGGGTCGCGCGCAGATCCGCCATCGGCAGCCGGTAGCCGTCGATCGCCACGCTCTGGATCTCCTGGGGGTGGCTGACGCGCGTCTCGGCATCGGCCTCGTGCTCGGGGAGCGCCCGCACAACGACGTAGGCCAGGATGGCCACTGCGATGGAAAGGACGACGATCGAGCGCACGGAGAACTACGATGCAAGGCAAGGACCGGCGGAGATCAGGCCAAGTGGGCGTTGCAGCGTGGGATTCGACGACAACAGGCGTAGCCAGAACATCACACTCGGCGCCGAGTGTGACCATTCAGCTACGTGGTCCGACCTTTAGAGCAGCGGGACGGTGGCGAGGTTGCCGTACGGATCGGTGACCCGAACCTGGGTCGCGCCCGCGTTGTCGGCGACCGTCGCGAGCCCTGTCGTGGCGTCGGTCATGACGTTGTTCGAGACCGCGAGGACCTGATTCGCCGCGTTGAGCAGCTCGATCTTCACGAGCTGACCGCGGAGCGGCACCGGCTGGTTCGACATCATCGTCATGTCCATCAGGCGCCAGCCCTTGGACGCCGTCCATCGCGGGACGACGTGAATCGTGCCGCCGGTGCGCGCCGCGGTCGGATCGAGTCCGCCGGCGACGACGGCGAACGGCGCGCTGTCGAGCGCCCACGTCGAGCCTTCGACGTGGAAGCGATAGTTGCCGAGCGCGACCGCACCGCGACCGTCGAGCGTGTCGTCGTCGGGCGAGCCGACCCACGGCACGGCTTGCCATTCGGCGACCCACACGTGCGTCTGCGGACCGCTGCGCTGCAGCGGCTCGGGCGTGTACGCGATGACGATCTCCTGATCCTCGACCGGGCGCCCGCTCCTGCGCAGCACGTCGGCGAACACGCCGGGCGTCGACGTCTCCTTCTGCAGCGTGACGTGCGGGGTCTTCACCTGCGGGTCGTCACCGATCCACACGAACGTGGCGATGCCGGAGACGCGCTGGATCGTCGCCGCGGGCTGCGCCTGATCGGGATGACCGGTGCGCGCCCACGTATCCGGCGGCACGGTGGTGGGCACGGTGCCTGCCATCGGCGCAGGGTTGTCGATCTCGAGGCCATCGTCGATGGTCGGTACCGCGACGCGCGTGGCGCCGGCGGACGTGCCGTCCTCGCGCATCGGCGTCATCGCGAGCGGCATGAGCTTCAGGAGCTGCTCGCCGATGTACTCGGCGGCGAGCGGGCCCCAGAACGTGATGCTCGGCTCGTAGCCGCCCTTGAGCCAGTCCTCCGGGCGCAGCATGTAACCGACGTGGCCCTGCGAGTAACCGAGGAGGATCGTGTGATCGGCGGCGACCGGCGACTTCGTGCGCAGGTACGTCGCGAGCATCACGGTCAGCTCGCCGGGCATCGTGCCGAAGACGTAGTCGTTGATGCGAAGCGCGGTGATCGTGGTGCGCGTCTCCTCGCAGACGGGGGACGTGTCGTCGACGCCGAACTGGGTCATGAAGATCGGGCCGAGGATGTCGGCGGCCGGCGCGAGCTTCAGGCACGAGCCGTACGGCAAGATGCCCTCGTCGCCGGGGATCGCGGCCGCGGGGAACATCGCGTCTTCCTTCTCGCACAGCGCGGCGCCGGTCGGCGCGTTGAACTCGTCGATCGGCGAGATGATCGCGCCGGTGTCGTCGTAGATCTTGCCGTCGGGCGGCCTGGTCTCGTCGAACGGCGCGTACTTCAGCGCGCCATCGCGGATCGTGAACGTCTCCGGCTTCGGCGCGACCTCGACCGAGCGCGTGAGCATCTCGAGCTCGACGCTCGATTGCATCGCGGCGCCGGCGGCGGTCCACGCGTCCAGGAGGATCGGCGCGGCGGCGCGACCATGACCCTCTTCGGTCGCCCACGTGAAGCACGGATCGCCGGCCTTGCCGGGATGGACGTTGCAATCGACGCCGCCGTGGCCCGACGGCGAGTTGTCGCCGCCGGCGCTCTGCAGGTGCATCACGACGACCTTCGACGGGAACTGCTCCTGCAACAGGCGCTCGAGCGCACCGGGCGCGTCGCTCGACGCGAGCGGGTTGTCCTCGCCGTTGAGCGTGCCGTGTTCGCCGAACACCGGCATCGCCGCGATCGGCACGCCGTCCATGCCGTCGATGCGGATCATGAAGAAGTGGTTGTCCTTGACGTTGCCGCCGGGGAGCATGTCGTTCTCGCCGCGGCGATCGTGGTTGACGACGTTCTGCGGATCGAAGTTGCCGTCGAAGTAGAAGCCGATCTTCGCGTCGCGGCGCGCGGCGAGCGCCTGGCGCGCGGTGTGCTCGAACGTGTCGAGGAAGCGCGTGTAGACGAGCTGGCGAAACACGCCGGAGCCGAGCTGCAGCGGACCGCCGGCGTAATGCTGCGACCACGCCGAGTGGCTGTGCGACGACGTCAGGATCACCTTGCCGGCGAAGTCCGGCCCGAGGCGCTGCTCGAGATCGAAGACCATGCCCTCGAAGATGTAGATGACGTCGGTCTTGATGATGAGGACGGTCTCGTCGCCCGCGGTGAGCGCCACGGCCTTGACGCGCGGCGCGGCGGTGACGCCGATCGACGCGTTGAACGTGCCGACGATCTTGACCTTGCGCGTGTCGACGACGCCCGCCGAGCCGAGGAAGCCTGCGCGCGCGGTGTAGCCACCGAGCGCGGTGCCGACCGGGACGTCGAGGATATTGTCGGCGGCTCCGGCCTGCAGCTGCGCCGCGGCGACGATGCCGCCGGCGCGCGCCGTCGGTTGCAGCGGCACGAAGTCGCACTTGTCGGTGTTGACGGTGGTGACCGGCGGACCGTCGTCGCCGCACGCGAACAGGCACAGAAGCCCGATAGCAAGGATGGCCCTCATCGAGGGCTGACATATCACGGCCGCGGTCGGCGCCGCGTGACCAAAATCGCCCTACGGCCCGTCGAGCTGGTCGCGGGTGATCTTGTTCCTGACGCAGATCTGGAGTGCACGGTTCTGCGCATCGGTGGACAGCTTCTTCCAGTAGACCTTCGCCTTCGAGACGTTGCTCGTGTTGCACGACGCCATGAACGCGAGCTGGACGGTCTGGGAGTCGCTCTTGCAGCGCAGCGCGTCCTCGTAGTGCTTGAGCGCCTGAGCGTGGTTGCCGAGCCCCATCGACTGCTGGCCCGCCTCGAGCAGGGGCTTGGGGTCGCACGACGTGGCGGGTGTCTCCGCGGCGGCGTCGCCGTCGAGCATCGCCCGGGTGATCTTGTTGCGCTTGCAGATCTGGACCGTGCGCTGCTGCTGCTCGGGGCTGAGCTTCTTCCAGTAGACCTTGGCCTTCGAGACGTTGTTCGCGTTGCACGCCTCCATGAACGTGAGCTGGAGCGTGTGCGCGTCGGACTTGCAGTGCAGCGCGTCCTCGTATTGCTTCAGTGCCTGGCCGTGGTTCCCGAGCGCCACGCTGCCTTCCGCGATCTTCAGCAGCGCCTCCTGATCGCACGCGTCGAAGTCGAAGCTGTCGCCGTCGAGCATCTTGCGCGTGATCTTGTTCCGCACGCAGATCTGCAGCGTGCGCTCCTGGAGCGCCGTCGGCAGCTTCTTCCAGTAGACCTGTGCCTTCGCGACATCCTCGGCGTTGCAGGCCTCCATGAACGTGAGCTGGAGCGCGTGCACGTCGGACTTGCAGCGCAGCGCGTCCTCGTAGAGCTTCAGCGCCGCGGCATGTTGGCCGAGTGCGACCTTGTTCTCCGCCGATTCCAGCAGCGCCGCCTGATCGCAGGCGGGCGGTGGTTGTGGCGGCGTCTTCTGCGCGACGGTCTTGTCGGCGCTGCCCTTGCGGCGCAGGAAGTAATGGATCCCGTGCTGCGGATGCTCGACGCGGATCGCGAGCGTGGCGGCGGACCCGAGATCGAGATCGCCGGCGAAGCCGTGGTTCGCGCTATCGACGAGGATGCCGCGCCCCGACACCGACACCGTGGCGCCGGTCATCGCCGCGCCTGCGACATGGACCGGCGAGGTCCACGCCGTGCCGTCGACCGGCTCGGCGATCGCCGCCACCTGTTCGGGTGCCGTGCCGGCGTCGCGCACGATCTCGATCGCGCCGGTCGTCCAGCCCGGCTGGTCGTCGCACTTGATGCTGTAGTGGTACGTCCCGGTCGCGAACGTGAACGTTTCGGTGTCGAGGTTCTGCTCGACCGCCGGGTTGGTCAGCACTTCCTGTTTGACCTTGCAGCCCGCGTGGATCAGCACGACCGAGCTGCCGCGCGGATCGTGGATCGTCGCGGACTCGCCGCTGGCGATCACCAGATCGGCGCCCGCGGGGAGCTCCATCGGCAACGGTCCGGGCGGCTTCGGGATCGGAGCCATGCCGACGTTCGACACCTCGCGCGGCGGCTTGCCGGGCGCGACCTCGACGGTCGTGCCTGGGACCACGACCATCGTCTGCTGTGCCGAGGTCACCTTGACGTGGCCCTCGTAGACGATGACGGTCACCAACGCCACCGCGGCGGCGGTGGCCGCGCTCGCACCGATCACCCGAACATCCGTCGCGTTCATGCGAACCTCCACGCGCAGGCTCCCGCCTGCAGCTTCGACCGCTGCCACCGTGGCACCGGCGTCGATCACGAGCTTGTCTTTCGGGCCGACGTTCCACGTCGCCGCACCCGCGTCCTGCGTCACGTGCAGCGTCGAGCCATCGCGCGTCCACCGCACGTGCGCGCCCGCGTCGACGTTCGCCGAGCTCGCGCCGAGCTCGATCCGCTGCGCGCGCTCGGCGACGACCGCGCCCGAGCCGATGCCGGCGACCGGCTCGTCGTGCTTCGCGCGCACGCCGATCCACACGCCGAGCGCCACCGCGGCCACGCTCGCCGCGACACCGCCGATCACCCACCACCTGCGCTTCGCGCCGCGCTTCATCGCGGCGATCGCCACGTCGGCGGCGGTCACGCGCGCGATCACGCCGTCGGCCAGGTTGGCCGGCGCCGCCGGCGCGTCCCACACGGACAGGTCGAAGTCGTGGAGCAGATCGTCGTCGTCGTTCATGGGCGCAGCTCGGGCATGGAGGTGACCAGGTGATCGCGCAGAGCGGCGCGCGCGCGTGCGAGGCGAGACTTGACGGTGCCGAGATCGAGCTCGAGCACCTCGGCGATCTCGGCGTAGTCGAGCTCGTGATACTCGCGCAGCACGAGCACCGCGCGCTGCGGATCGGAGAGCGCGGCGATGCCGGCGGCGATCGCCGCACCGAGGCGCTTGCGCTCGATGTTGGTATCGGCGCGCTCCGAGCTCGCGAGGTCGCGATCGTTGAGTGACGCGAGGTCCGGCCGGCGCAGCTCGTTGAGCGCGAGGCGCGTCGCGATCGTGAGGATCCACGTCGACAGCTTCGCCGGCCCGGCCGGATCGAACTTCGGCAGCGCGCGCAGCACGCGCACGAACGTCTCCTGTGTCAGATCCGGCGCGCGATGCTGCGCGCGGCCGGCGAGCAGGCGCCAGATCAGCGCGTGCACCGGCTGCTGGTGGCGCTCGATCAGATCGCGCCACGCACGCTGATCGCCGCGCTGCGCCCGGCGGAGCGTCAGGTCATCGATCGGCTCCGCCGGTGCGGTCGCGAGCGCGTGCATCTCGACCACGTATCACCCGCGAGCCCCAAAAAGGTTCCGCGGAAAAAATCGCGCGCGTTATCGGCGAGTTAGCGGCAGCCGGATCGCGATCGCGGTCGACGAGGCCGGGAACTGCAGCCGCTCGATGACCTCGGTGAGGCAGCGCGTGGCCGGCGTGGATGGATCGGGACGATGCGAGACCTTCGCGACGCGGCCATCGGGCTCGATCGTGATCAGGAGCTCGACGCGCGTCTCGGGGCCGAAGCAGTGCTGGAGCTGTGGTCGCGCGCGCTCGAACACGGGCGTGTATGGATCGTCTTCCACGGGCGCCGGCGCCGGAGCCTGCCGTGGCTCGCTGCAACGATAGGATGTCAGCGCGACGTGCTCGTGCTTCGCGATCGGCGGCGAGCTGGACATCAACGGTGGCGCGAGCGCGACACACGCGACGGCGATCATTCCGAACCCGAGCCAGCGTTCGGCGAGCTGCATGCCCCAAGCATCTCACGACGCGCGGTCGACTCCCACTCCGAAGATTACCGAGGCGCGTCGAGGCCGCGTAAGAGCGCGTCGCGAATCGCGTCGTAGCGCTCGGGGAGCTCGATCGGGACGTTGCGGAACTTCGGCGCCGGCACGTCGGCGAGCGTGCCCTCGTGGTAGCCGACCTTGAAGTCGGCGAACTTGAGGCCGCTCGCGGTCGAGATGACGACCACGCGATGGTGCTTCGTCACCTCGCCGCGCGCCGCGAGCTGCTCGAGCGCGGCGAGCGCGACGCCGGTGTGCGGGCACGTGAACAGGCCGCTGCGATCGGCGCGTGCCGACGCGTCGGCGAGCTCGGTCTCGGTGGCGGCGAGCGCGAGGCCGTCGAACGCGCGCAGCGCACGCACCGCCTTCTTGAAGCTCACCGGGTTGCCGATCTGGATCGCCGATGCCAGCGTGGTCTTGGCCTTCACCGGCTGGAGGTCGGCCCAGTTGTTGCGATAGCTCGTGACGAGCGGGCTCGCGTTCGCGGCCTGGGCGACGCAGATGCGCGGCCGCCGATCGATCAGGCCGAGCGCGAGCATCATCTCGAAGCCGGCGCCGAGCGCCGACACGTTGCCGAGGTTGCCGCCGGGGATCACGATCCAGTCGGGCACCTGCCAGTCGAGCTGCTGCGCGATCTCGATCGCGACCGTCTTCTGGCCCTCGAGCCGCAGCGAGTTCATCGAGTTCGCGAGGTACACGCCCTCCTTCGCGGCGAGCTCTTGCACGAGCTTCATGCAGCCGTCGAAGTCGGTGTCGATCGCGAGCACCAGCGCACCCATCGCGAGCGGCTGGACGAGCTGCGCCGTCGAGATCTTGCCGCGCGGCAGGATCACGACCGCGCGGATCCCCGCCGCCGCGGCGTAGGCGGCGAGCGCCGCCGAGGTATCGCCCGTCGACGCGCACGCGATCGCGCGGATCGGCGTGCCGGTGGCGATCATCTGCTTCACCATCGACACGAGCACGGTCATGCCGAGGTCCTTGAACGACCCCGAGTGCGAGGTGCCGCACTGCTTGACGCGGACGTCGCCGAGGCCGAGCTCCCTGGCGTACGCCGGCATGCGCGTGAGGTGCGTGACGCCCTCGAACATCGACACGATGTTGGGGACGCCCAGCTGGGGTGCGACCCACTCGTGCTTGCCCCAGACGCCGGAGCCGTACGGCTCGTCGACCGATCGCCAGCGCTCGCCGAACAGCGCCTTCCACTGCACGGCGCTGCGCTCGCGCAACGCCGCGAGGTCGTGCACCACCTCGAGCAGATCGCCGCAGGTGGGACAGCGATAGATCACCTGATCGAGCGGGTACGAGCCCGCACAGCCCGCGATGCATCGGAACGCTGCCGAGTACGGCATACCCCACTCTACCTCGTGGCATGCTCGATGCGATGTGGCGCGCGATCGATCTCGTGCTGCGATTCGTGTTCGTGGTCGCGGCCCCGATCATGTTGGTGCCGCTCGCCGTGGTGTTCCCCATCACCGGCACCCTCGTCGGTGCGGGCATCGCGACGCTGGTGGCGCTGATCGGCACCGACCGGATCAAGCGCATCCCGTACGTCGGGCGCGTGCTCGGGGGTATGGGGAAGCTCGGCGACTTCTATCGCGAGCATCCGCCGAAGCCGCTCGTCTACTACATCTTCTACCCGCTCCTGTTGCCGGTGATCTTGTTCATGAAGATCCCGCGGCGCGAGTTCTTGCTCTATCGCAAGCTCAACGTGATCGCGCTCGCCGTCGTGATCATCAGCGGCGCGCTCGACTACTTCCGCCACTGGCGCCCCGAGCTGACGTTCGGGCAGTTCGTCGCGGCGATGATCATGACGCTGGTCCTCCAGCTGCTCGCGACGTTCGCGCTCGTGATGCCGATCGTCACCACGCTGATGCACCTGCGCACCCGCGCGTATACGAAGACCCTCGTGGCGCTGCTCGTGCTCGCCGCGCTGAGCGCGGTCGGCGGCGCGCTCTCCGTGCACAAGATGCATGGCGGCATGCAGATCAGCACGTGGATGCGCATCAAGGAGCGCACGAAGGTGGGCTTTGCGACGATGCGGCAGTGCATGAGCGTGCCGCACAGCGACGCGCGAGCGTGCCTGAAGCAGAACCACGCGCTGGTCGCGATCGTGGACGCGCTCGATCAGGTCTACGTCGCGCTGCAGATCCACCCCACGGATCTCGACGGCGCGCTCGACCGCGCCCACGACAAGCTCGAGGACTACTACAAGCCCGACGAGGCGAAGTCGTTCAAGCTCTACGCCGGTGAGGGCGTCTACATCCTGTTCGTCGAATACGGCAGTCACGAGCGCATCTGGATCGGCCGCGATGCCCACAAGCTCTTGTGGGACGTCGCCGAGCTCCCGCCCGGCGCGCTCAAGGCGATGCACCTGAAGAAGAAGTAGCTCAGGTCTTCGGCTTCGCGCGGATGATGACCTGGTTGTCCTTGACGACCACCGAGAAGTCGACCGCCTTGGCGTTGTACTGCTGCATGATCTTCGGCGCCTGCGCGTTGATCGTCTTCAGCAGCTTGTGGTGCTCGCCAGGACCGATCTTCTCGCCGACCATCTCCTTCGCCTTGACGTACTTCGCGTAGAGCGCATTGACGTCGGCGTCGGTCATCCCGGGTGGCGGGCGCTGGGGTGCGGACGGCGCGGGCTTTGGCTGCGTGGTCGCGCGCGCCGGTGCGGTTCCCGGACGCGGCGATTGGGCGCGTACCGTCGGACGCGTCTGGGTGACAATCGCCGGCGGCTCTTCCATGTCCGTCGGGGTCCCCGGCTGCGTGTCCGCGCGTTGCGGGCGCACCGGCTCGGCCGGACGCACGGGTGCCGTGGCGCCGCCAGGTGCGGTCGCGGCACGCGGCACGGTGTGGGGCGAGCTGGCGGCGCGCGCCGGCGGTGGCGATGCCGCGCGTGGCATCGAGCTCGGACCGGTGTTCGTGGTGGGTATCGGGGTCGGTCCCGAGTTGCCGGGTATCGGGGTCGGTCCCGAGTTGCCGGACGAGACGGGCTTCGGGATCGCCGGCATGCCGCCGGTCGGCGTCATCACCGCCGGTCGCGGGATCGCCGGCATGCCGCCGCTGGGCGTCGCGACCATCGGCCTCGGGATCGCGCCGGTCGGCGGCTTCGGTACGTTCGCGCTCGGCGGCTGGACCGGGGTGCGCGGGAACGGCCCGGACATCGACTCGACCGGAACGGCGCCCTGCGCGGCCGCGGCACCGGGCGTGATCGGGTTCGGCTTCGTCGCCTGCGATGGCATCCGGGCGCCCGGCCGCGCCGGCGCGGGAACACCCGGACGTGCGGGCGCCGGCACCTGTGGACGCACCGGCGCCGGGGTCGGCGGTGCCGCGGCCGTCGGACTCGGATCCGTTGCCGGCCGAGCCACGGGCTGCACACCCGAGCGTCGCGCGTTTGGATCGATCGGACGTCCGCTGGCATCGACCGCCTGTTGCGGTCCGGTGCGCCGGACGTTCGGATCGATCGGACGTCCGCTGGCATCGACCGCCTGTTGCGGTCCGGTGCGCCGGACGTTCGGATCGACCGCCGCGGACATGGGTTGTCCGGTCGTCGGACGTGCCACCGGTGGCGATTCGACGCGGACGGGCGCGCGCTTCTGCGTCGAGTGCGCGTCGTCGTGGTCGGGCTCGGCCGGCTCCGGCTCGGCCTCGATCTCGGCGAAGAACGCGTCGATGTCGAGGTCGCTGTCACTCGAATCGACGATGTGCGCGCCGCTGCGCGTCTTGAGATCGCGTCGGACCGCGGTCGGCTCCTTGATCATCGCGATCAGATCTTCGGTGGCCTCGGGGGGCATGTCGTCGAGGTCGAGATTCACGTCGACATCTCCCTCCTCGACGCCCGGGCGGCGGCGCGCCGCGATCGCGAGGGCCTGTTCGCGATCGCGGATGACCTGGTCGCGCATGCGCTTGGGCATCGCCGCGAGGATCTCCTCGGGGATCTCGGCGCCGGTCCGCACGGCATCACGGCCGATCTTGTGAAGGTTGCGCGCGTACGTCCCGTTCTCGATCTGGCGGAGGGTCCGGCGCCAGTACGCGTTGTACGACCCGAACTTCTGCGAGATGGTCGCGAACCGGTAGCGCAGGCCGGTGTTGCGGATCTGCAGCTGCGTGAGATCGCGTAGCTTGCGCTCGACATCGCTGTGGATGTACGCCGGCGCCTGCTTCTGGATGCCCAGGAAGTACTGCTCGTACAGGGTCTTGAGGCGATCGAGGGTCTTGTCGACGGTGTCGAGCAGCTCCGCGATGTCCTCGGTCGACGCTTCCTGTGCGAGCTTCGAAGCCACCTGGGATCAGGATAGCAGCTCTGCTATAGCGTCGGTCGCTGGTTTGGGTCGATGTCGGTCCTGTACTTCTTCCTGCTCGTCGGCGTGCTCGTGGTGATCCACGAGCTCGGCCACTTCGTCGCGGCCAAGCTCCTGGACGTCAAGGTGTTGCGGTTCTCGTTCGGCTACGGCCGGCCGCTGGTGCGCGTCACGCTCGGCGAGACCGAGTACCAGATCGCGGTGTTCCCGATCGGCGGCTACGTGCGGATCCTCGGCATCGAGGGCGAGGCCGAGCCCGCGGGTCTCCC
>Ga0326726_10001030_pt1 | contig 25634 bp, 23 predicted proteins | sample MHFenrmetagenome_2_FD_207603 | JGI IMG/M metagenome (GOLD analysis project Ga0326726, IMG submission 207603) | Lab enriched peat soil microbial communities from Michigan Hollow, Ithaca, NY, United States - MHF15MN | ecosystem: Environmental > Terrestrial > Soil > Wetlands > Peat | place: USA... | reverse complement strand
TTGGATCGTCGGTGAACGACATCATGGGCGGGATGTTCGCCGCCATCGGCATCCTCGCCGCGTTGCGCGAGCGCGAGAAGACCGGCAAAGGCCAGCTCGTGCGCAGCGCGCTCTACGAAAACACGGTGTTCCTCGTCGCGCAGCACATGGCGCAGCTCGCCATCACCGGAGAGGAACCGCCGCCGATGGCGGTGAAGAAGCCGGCCTGGGGCATCTACGACATCTTCCCGACGAAGGAAGCCGACCGCTTGTTCGTCGGCGTGGTCACCGATACGCAATGGGAAGTGTTCTGCCGCGAGTTCGGCGCAACGGAGCTGGCCGCTGATGAGCGGCTGCGCACGAACGGCCAGCGCGTCAAGGAGCGCGCGTGGCTGCTGCCGAAGTTGGAGGGGATCCTGCGCCGCTACACCAAGGGCGAGCTGTCCGCCAAGCTCGAGGCCATCGGCCTGCCGTACGCGCCCATTGCGCGCCCGCGCGACCTCTTCGACGACCCGCACCTCAACGCCGGCGGCATGATCGAGACGAAAGACCCGCGCGGCGCCACGTTCAAGGTGCCGGGCCTGCCGCTGGAGCTGGGGGGCGAGCGCCTCGCCCTGCGCAACCAGCCGCCGAGAGTGTCGGAAAACGCGCGCGAGCTCCTCGCGTCCCTGGGCTACGCGCCCGCGCGCATCGACGCATTGTTCGCCGAAGGCATCGTCGCCGCGCCGCAGTAGAAGCGAAAACGGCGCCCGCAGGCGCCGTCTTCGGAATGGACGAACCGGCGCTACTTCAGCGCCCCGGCGCCCGCCCGCGACACCTGTCCGTCCTGCTCGCCCGAACCGCCCGACACGCCGATGGCGCCGACGATCTTGCCGTCGGCCACAATGGGATCTCCGCCTTCAACGGGGCTTGCCCCTTTGAGCCGGAGTATCCGGATCTCTGCACCCCCAGTCGCGAGACGGTCCTGGAAGGCCTTGCCCGGCCGCTTGTAGGCCACCGCGGAGAAGGCCTTGTCGATGGCGACCTCAGGGCCGATGAACTGGGAGCCGTCGGATCGCTGCAAGAGCACCAGATGGCCCCCCGCATCCAGAATGGCGATGGACATGGCCCAGTTGTTCTTCTTCATTTCCGCTTCTGCCGCCGCCATCACCTTCTTCGCCTGCTCCAGGGTAATCGGCGCGCCGTAGGTCTGCGCTTGCGCTTGCGCGGCAAACACGCATCCGGCCAGCAACATCCCTGCCCAAAGGCCTCTCATTCTGTCTCCTCGCGTGGTTGGTGATTCAACGACATGAACATTGGGTGGCTACGCCCTATTCCCTAGGATTTCAGCAGCGCCTCGATGCCCGCCTTGGCGATCTGCTCGTCCTCGTGGGACTGCACACCCGACACGCCAACGGCGCCTACGCAGCTGCCATCGACGACGATGGGCAGCCCGCCCTGCACCGGCAAAATGCCGGGCATCTTCAGCATGGCGGTGCGGCCTTCCTTGATGCGCTGTTCCCACACGCCGCTGCTGCGCCGCGAGATCGCCGCCGTGCGCGCCTTCTCGATCGCGATGCCCGCGCTGGCCGGCGTCGCGCCGTCCATGCGCACGAAATGCAGGAGGTGCCCGCCATCATCGAGGATCGCGATGGCGACGATCCACTTGCTGCGCTGCGCTTCCGCCATCGCGCCGGCGGCGATCTTCTCGCAGTCGGCGAGCGTCAGCTCGGGACGCGTCTTCATTGCAGCGCCTGCCGGATCTGCTCGAGCGCGGCCGGGTCCTCGATGGTGGTCAGGTCGCCAGGGTCGCGCTTCTCCGCCAGCGCCTGGATCGAGCGGCGCAGCACCTTGCCCGAGCGCGTCTTGGGCAGGAGCGTGACGAAGAACACGCGCCCTGGACGCCCGATGGCGCCCAGTTGCTTGTCCACCGTCTGCATGATCTCCCCTTCGAGCTGCATGCGACCTTCGCGCGTAGCGATGCGTGCCGGATCCTTCACCACCGCGAACGCCATCGGCAGCTGGCCCTTCAACTGATCGGCCACGCCTACCACTGCGCACTCGGCGATGGCCGCGTGCATGTTCACCGCCTCCTCGATCTCGCGCGTGCCCAGGCGGTGACCGGCGACGTTGATCACGTCATCCGTCCTGCCGAGGATGAAGTAGTAGCCGTCCTGGTCGCGGATGCCCCAGTCGAACGTCGTGTAGACCAGCTGGTCCTTGAAGTCCCTGAAATAGGTGTCGACGAAGCGCTGGTCGTCGCCCCACACGGTGCTCATGCAACCCGGCGGCAGGGGCGGCGCAATGGCCACCACGCCCTTCTCGCCGTCCGCCACGGGCTTGCCGGTGGACTCGTGCAGCAGCCGCACGTCGTAGCCGTAGACCGGAAAGCTCGGCGAGCCCATCTTGAGGGCGGTCTGTTCCACGCCCGGGTGCGCGGAGAGCAGCGGCCAGCCGGTCTCCGTCTGCCAGTAATGGTCGATCACCGGCCGGCCGAGCGACTCGGTGACCCAGCGATGGGTCGGCTCGTCCAGCGGCTCGCCGGCGAGGAACAGGTGCTTGAGCGTGGAGAGGTCGTACTTCTTCAGGAACGCCACGTCGTGCTTTTTCAGCACGCGGATGGCGGTGGGCGCCGAGAACATCACCGCGACCTTGTAGTCCTGCACGATCTTCCACCACACGCCCGCGTCCGGGCGCACCGGCACGCCTTCGTACATGATGGTCGTCATGCCCGCGAGCAGCGGCCCGTAGATGATGTAGGAGTGTCCCACCACCCAGCCGATGTCGGAGGTCGTGAACATAGTCTCGCCCGCGCCGCCGCAGAAGATCCGCTGCATGGACGAAGCGAGTGCGACCGCGTAGCCGCCGACGTCCCGCTGCACGCCCTTGGGCTTGCCCGTGGTGCCGGAGGTGTAGAGGATGTAGGACGGCTCGTTCGACTCGAGCCACGCGCAGGGCACGGCCGCGCCGTGGTGCTTTGCCGCGAGCTCCGCCCAGTCCACGTCGCGCCCGGCGACGACCGGCATGCTTGCGTCAAGGCCCCGGCGGAAGATGAGGACCTTGCGCGGCGGGTGCTTGGCGAGCTTGAGCGACTCGTCCACCAGCGCCTTGTAGAGCACCGGCTTGCCCATGCGACTGCCGCCGTCCGCGGTGATCATCAGCGCGGGCCTGGCGTCGTCGATGCGCGCGGCGAGGCTCGCCGCGGCGAAGCCGCCGAACACCACCGAGTGGATGGCGCCGATGCGCGCGCAGGCGAGGATGGCGAAGCAGGCCTCCGGGATCATCGGCATGTAGATGATGACGCGGTCGCCGCGCTCCACGCCCAGCGCCTGCATCATTGCCGCGGCCCGATTCACCTCGGCGTGCAGCTCGCGGTAGGTGTAGCTGCGCGTCTGGTCCACCTCGGTGGAGATCCACACCAGAGCCTGCTGCGCGCCGCGCGCCGCGAGGTGACGGTCGAGCGCGTTGTGGCACAGGTTGGTCTCGCCGCCGACGAACCATTTCGCGAACGGCGGGCGCGAATAGTCGAGCACCTTGGCGAAGGGCTTGTGCCAATGGATGAGTTTCGCTTCCTCCGTCCAGAAAGCGTCGCGCTCCTGGATCGAGCGGCGATGGAATTCCCGGTAGGTCGTCATGCGTTGAGATCCACCACCACGCGGCGCGTCACCTTGGCGTTGATGAAGTCGTCGAACACCTTGGGCAGGTCCGCAAAGGGCACCGTGCGCGCCATCTCCTTCAGCAGCGGTGGGCGCATATCGGTGGCAAGGCGCTGCCAGACCTGGCGCGAGAGCTCGGGCGATGGCGCATCGGTGGAATTGATGCCGAGCAGGCTCACGCCGCGCAGGATGAAGGGCAACACGGTCGCGTTCAGGTTCGGACTCGCCGCCAGGCCGATGGAGGCGATGACGCCGTTCACCTTCATCGTGCTCGCCATCCAGGCGAGCACCTCGCCGCCGAGGTTGTCCACCGCGCCTACCCAGGTCGCCTTGTCGAGCGGCCGGATCTTGGTCAGGTCGAGGCTCTGGCGCAGGAGGATGGCTTTGGCGCCCAGCTTCTTCAGCCAGTCGGACTCGCTCTCCTTCCCGGTGAGCGCGGTCACCTCGTAGCCAAGCTTTGCCAACGCGGCCAGCGCGATCGAGCCCACGCCGCCGGTCGCGCCGTTCACGACGACCGGACCGCCTGCGGGCTCGAGACCGTTCAGTTCCATCTTCACGATGGCGAGTCCCGCGGTATAGCCTGCGGTGCCGTAGGCCATCGCTTCCCACAGCGTCATGCCCTTGGGCAGCTTCACCGCCCAATCCGCCGGGAAGCGCGCGTACTCCGCGTAGCCGCCGTGATGCTTTACGCCGAGCAAATGGCCGACCGCGAGCACCGCATCACCCTTGACGAAGCGCGGATCTTCCGAGGACACGACGGTGCCCGCCAGGTCGATGCCCCCAATGCACGAGGGCCGCAGAAGGATCCGGCCTTTGCCGGTCGCGGCGAGGGCGTCCTTGTAGTTCACATCGGAATAAGCGACGCGCACGACAAGGTCGCCGGGGTCGAGCTCGTCGAGCGCGCACTCGACGAACTCGGCGCGGATCTTCTTATCGGCTTCCGTCAGCTTGTAGGCTTTGAACTTCTCCACTCGCCCTCCTCCGCTCGGTCTGCAGGTATTGCGCCGACTGCATCTCGTGCAGCCGGCTGACGGCGCGCTGGAACTCCGCGCTGTGCTCGCCTTCGGTGAACAGCGCCTCCGGCTCGGCCTCCGCACCGACGAGGAGCTTCACCCGGTCATCGTAAAGCACATCCACCAGCCAGGTGAAGCGCCGGGCCGCATCCGCCGACTTGGGAGACATTCTCGGCACGCCCGACAGGATCACCGTGTGAAACCGCTTGGCGAGGTCCACGTAATCCGTGTAGGACCGCGGTCCCCCGCACAGCGCCTGGAAGTCGAACCATACGAGCCCCCCAGCGCGCCGGCGATAGGGAATTCTTCTGCCCTCGACGTCGAGTGGTTGCGTTTCCTCTTCGACGTCCTTCAACTCCGCGAAGATCCGCTCCAGCTCGGCATCCGCCCCGGGACCGGCGTGGTACACCTTCAGCTTCTCCATCTTCAGGCGCCGGTAGTCGGTGCCGTTGTCGACTTCGAGCACGTCGAGCCGCTCCTTCAGCAGCTCGATTGCCGGAAAGAAGCGCTCGCGCTGCAGGCCGTTCGGGTAGAGCCGCTCGGGGTGGTAGTTGCTGGTCATGACGAAGGCCACGCCCCGCGCCATCACCTGCTCGAGGTAGCGCCCGAGGATCATGGCATCGGCGATGTCGGAGACATGGAACTCGTCGAAGCAAATGAGCCGGTAGCGCCGCGCGGTGCGCTCGGCGACCGCGGCGATGGGATCCTCGGTGCCCTTCAGGCTCTCCAGCTCGCGATGGATCTCGCGCATGAAGTGGTGGAAGTGCACGCGACGCTTCCTGACCAGCGGCACGCACAGGTAGAACGCGTCCATGAGAAAGCTCTTGCCGCGGCCGACCGAGCCCCACAGGTAGACGCCCTTGGGCAGCGGCGGCTTCACCAAGAGCCGCCGCAGGGCGCTCGAGCGGCGCGCCTTGTAGGCACTCCACTCCTCGTACAGGCGCTGCAGGCGCTCTACGGCGCGGCGCTGGGAAGGATCGGCGATGAAGCCGCGCCGCGCGAGGCTCTGCTCGTAGAGCGCGAGGACACCGCCCGCCTCGACCACTATGCCAACCCGACGATCACTTCCCGCGCCGCGCGCCCGATCATGCCGGCCTTAGATATTGAGCGCGCGCTTGTCGACCGCGAGGGCCGCGTCCTTCATCGCTTCCGAGAGCGACGGGTGGGCGTGGCAGATCATGCCGATGTCCTCGCTCGAGCCGCGGAACTCCATCGCCAGCACGGCCTCGGCGATCAGCTCGCCGGCAAAGGGGCCCATGACGTGCACGCCGAGGATCTCATCGGTCTTTGCATCCGCCAAGAACTTCACCATGCCGGAGGTATCGCCCATGGCACGGGCGCGCGCATTGGCCGAGAACGGGAATGTGCCCGCGCGGTACGCGACCCCGTCGGCCTTCAACTGCTGCTCGGTCCTTCCGACCCACGCGATCTCGGGCGTGGTGTAGATCACCCAGGGCACCGTGTTGAAGTCCACGTGTGGCTTCTTGCCCGCGATGCGCTCGGCCACCGCCGCGCCTTCTTCCTCCGCCTTGTGCGCGAGCATCGGCCCGCGCACCACGTCCCCGATCGCCCAGACGTTGGCAAGGTTGGTGCGGCAGTCGCCGTCGACCACGACGAAGCCCCGCTCATCGAGCTTGAGCCCGACCTTTTCGGCGCCCAGCCCGGTCGTGTTCGGGACCCGCCCGATCGAAACGACCAGCCGATCGCATTCCAAGCTTTTAGATGAACTATCCTGTCCAATATATTGAACAGTAACGTTTTTCTTAGACTTCTCGACCTTCGAGATCTTGACGCCGAGCTCGATGCCGAGGCCCTGCTTGGCGAAGATCTTTGCCGCCTCCTTCGCGATCTGCTCGTCGGCCGCCCCGAGAAACGCGGGCAGCGCCTCAAGGATCGTGACTTGGGCGCCCAGCCGCCGCCACACGCTCCCCAACTCCAAGCCGACCACACCCGCGCCGATGACGCCCAAGCGCTTGGGCACCTCGGGCAGCACGAGCGCCCCCGTATTGCTGAGTATCTGGATTTCGTCGAATTCCGCCCCCGGCAATGCGCGCGGATTCGATCCGGTCGCAACGATGACGTGCTTGCCCAGCAACGATTCGCCGTCCGCCGAGATCTCGTGGCCCTCCGGCCCCGACTTCACGAAGCTGCCGCGGCCGTGGAAGAAGGTGATCTTGTTCTTGCGGAACAGGTAGGCGATGCCGTCGTTGCTCGCCTTGACCACCTTGTCCTTGTGCCGGTGCAACTGCGCGAGATCGAGCTCGAGGCCCTTCACTTTCACTCCGTGCTCGGCGAAGCCGTGCGCGGCCTGCTCGTAGTTGTCGGAGGACTGCAGCACCGCCTTGGACGGAATGCAGCCCACGTTGGTGCAGGTGCCGCCGAGCGCGGGCTTGCCGTCGGTGCCGCGCCAGTCGTCCACGCAGGCCGTCTTCAGGCCCAGCTGCGCGGCGCGAATCGCCCCGATGTAGCCGCCAGGACCACCGCCGATCACCACTACGTCGAAGGACTGGGCCATGTCAGATCTCCAGGATCAAGCGCGCCGGGTCCTCCAGCGCTTCCTTGATCGCGACGAGGAACAGCACCGCCTCGCGCCCGTCGATGATGCGATGGTCGTAGGACAGCGCCAGGTAGTTCATCGGCCGCACCACCACCTGCCCGTTCTCCACCACCGCACGATCCTTGGTGACGTGCACGCCGAGGATCGCCGACTGCGGCGGATTGATGATCGGCGTGGACAGCATGGAGCCGAATACGCCGCCGTTGGAAATCGAGAACGTGCCGCCGGCGAGGTCCTCGATCGCGAGCTTGCCGTCCTGCGCCTTCTTGCCGAAGTCGGCGATGCGCTTCTCGACTTCGGCGAAGCTCATCTGGTCGGCGTCGCGCAGGATCGGCACCACCAGGCCGCGCGGGCTGCCCACCGCGACGCCGATGTCGAAATAGCCGTGGTAGACGATGTCGCTGCCGTCTACCGAGGCGTTGACCACCGGGAAGCGCTTGAGCGCATGCACGCAGGCCTTGACGAAGAAGGACATGAAGCCCAGGCGCACGCCATGCTCCTTCTCGAAGCGCTCCTGGTACTTCTTGCGCATCTCCATCACCGGCGCCATGTTCACTTCGTTGAACGTGGTGAGGATCGCCGCCGTGGACTGCGACTGCACCAGGCGCTCGGCGATGCGCTGGCGCAGGCGCGACATCGGCACGCGCTGCTCGGGGCGGCCTTCCGTCAGGCGCGCAATATTGATTGGCGCGGGCGCCTGTGGCAGAGCCGCCTTCGCCGCCGCAGCAGCCGGTGCTGGCGCCGGGGCGCCGGCGTGGGCGAGCACGTCGCCCTTGGTCACGCGCCCATCCCGGCCGGTACCTTGAACGCTCGACGTGTCGATGCCCTTCTCGCTCGCCAGCTTCTGTGCCGCCGGCATTGCCGGCGGTGGCGATTTCTGCACGGGCGCGGCAGCGAGTCTTGCGGCGGCTGCCGGAGCGGCTGCCGGAGCGGCGGCCGCCGCGGCGGCTGGACCGCCGGCCGCTGCCTTGGCTTCGGTGTCGATGTGCGCGATGACTTCGCCCGCGACGACGGTGCTCTTCGCGCCCTTCAGGACCTTGACGATGACGCCGGTGGCAGGTGCCGGCAGCTCGAGGACCACCTTGTCGGTCTCGATGTCGATCAGGTTCTCGTCCCGCGACACCGCCTCGCCTTCCTTCTTGTGCCAGTCGAGCAGCGTCGCCTCGGCGACCGACTCCGACAACTGCGGCACCTTCACTTCCACGATCATTGCAGCTCCCGTTCAGTTTTCCCCCGGTTCCGGCTCAGCCTTTCCCGAGTTGCGAAAAACCAGCGCGTAACGCGCCGGGCACAGTCAGAGGCGCTCGCAGCGCTACATCACTTGTATTTCCCGAATGCCTGGTCGACGAGCGCCTTTTGGCGCTCGTTGTGCTTCGCCATGTACCCGCCCGCCGGGGAGGCGGAAGCCGGCCGGCCGGCGAACGACAGCTTCTGGTCCTCGCCCATGTTCTCGCGCAGGTAATGCGCCGTCTGGTACCAGGCGCCCTGGTTCTGCGGCTCCTCCTGGCACCATACGATCTCTGTCGCGTTCGGATAGCGGCGCATCTCCGCGGCGAACTGCTTGTGCGGGAAAGGATAGAGCTGCTCGACGCGGATGATCGCCACGTGGTCCTCGCGCCGCTCGCGCCGCGCGATGAGCAGGTCGTAGTACACCTTGCCGCAGCAGGCGATGATGCGCTTCACCTCCTTGGGCTCGACGGCGTCGACCTCCGGAATCACCGTCTGGAACGCGCCCCTGGCAAGCTCCTTGATCGGCGAGGAAGCCTCCTTCTTGCGCAGCAGCGACTTGGGCGACATCACAATCAATGGCTTCCTGAAGGGGCGCAGCATCTGGCGGCGCAGCAGGTGGAAGATTTGCGCCGCCGTCGTCGGCACGCAGACCTGCATGTTGTGCTCGGCGCACAGCTGCAGGTAGCGCTCCAGGCGCGCCGAGCTGTGCTCGGGCCCCTGCCCCTCGTAGCCGTGCGGCAAGAGCAGCACCAGGCCGCAGACGCGGCCCCACTTGGTCTCGCCCGAGGAGATGAACTGGTCGATGACCACCTGCGCGCCGTTGGCGAAGTCGCCGAACTGCGCTTCCCAGATCACCAGCGCGTTGGGCTCGGCGGTGGAGAAGCCGTACTCGAAGCCGAGCACCGCCTCCTCCGACAGCACCGAGTCGATGACCACGAAGTCGCCCTGGTCCTTGCCGATGTTGGCGAGCGGGATGTAGCTGCCCTGGTCCCAGCGCTCGCGATCCTGGTCGTGCAGCACTGCGTGGCGGTGCGCGAACGTGCCCCGGCCTGAATCCTGGCCCGAGAGGCGCACGTCGTAGCCGTTGGACAGGAGGCTCGCATAGGCAAGCGTCTCCGCCATGCCCCAGTCCACCGCCTGCTTGCCCTCGGCCATCTGCTTGCGGGCTTCCAGCACGCGCGCGACCGTCGGGTGCAGCTTGAAGCCCGCCGGCACCGAGGTGAGCGGCTCCGCGAGCCGCTGCAGCTCGGCGAGCGGCACGTGCGTGTCGGCGGCGTCGGTCCACTTGGAATTGAGGAACGGCGCCCAGTCCACCGCGAACTTGCTCTTGAAATTGGACAGCACCGGGTTGACGGTGTGCTGGCCGGCGTCGAGCGCGTCCCGGTATTTCTTGATCATGGCATCCGGCTGTTCCGCCGCGATCACGCCCTGCGTCACCAGCTTGTCCGCGTACAGCTTGCGCGTGCCGGGATGCTGGGTGATCTTCTTGTACATCAGCGGCTGCGTGATGAAGGGCTCGTCCTGCTCGTTGTGGCCGAGCTTGCGGAAGCAGACGATGTCGATCACCACGTCCTTGTGGAACTTCTGCCGGAAGTCGAGCGCCAGCTCGGTGACGAACAGCACCGCCTCCGGGTCGTCGCCGTTGACGTGGAAGATCGGCGCCTCGACCATTTTCGCCACGTCGGTGCAGTAGGTGGTCGAGCGCGTATCGCGCGGATCGGACGTGGTGAAGCCGATCTGGTTGTTGACGATCAGGTGCACCGTGCCGCCGGTGCCGTAGCCGCGCGTGCCCGAGAGATTGAGCGTTTCCATCACCACGCCCTGCCCCGCGAAAGCGGCATCGCCGTGCACCAGGATCGGCAGCACCTGGTCGCCCGTCTTGTCGTCGCGCCGGCGCTGGCGCGCGCGCACCGAGCCCTCCACCACGGGGTTGACGATCTCCAGGTGCGAGGGATTGAAGGCGAGCGACAGGTGAACGGGCCCGCCGGGCGTCGTGATGTCGGAGGAGAAGCCGTTGTGGTACTTCACGTCGCCCATCGGCAGCTCGTGCGCGTGCTTGCCCTCGAACTCGAGGAACAGGTCCTTCGGCATCTTGCCGAGCACGTTGACCAGCACGTTCAGCCGCCCGCGGTGCGCCATGCCGACGACGATTTCCTGCACGCCGAGGCTGCCGGCGCGCTGGATCAGGTCGTCTATCGAGGGGATCAGGCTCTCGCCGCCCTCCAGCGAGAAGCGCTTCTGCCCTACGTAGCGGGTGTGCAGGTAGCGCTCCAGCTGCTCGGCCTCGGTGAGCTTCTGCAGCAGCCCCTGTTGCTGCACGGGGGAGTACTTGGCGGTCGTGCGCACCGGCTCGATGCGCTCCTGGATCCAGAGGCGTTGCGCGCGGTCGCTGACGAACATGTACTCGAAGCCGATGTTGCGGCAGTAGGTGTCGCGCAGCGCCTGCACCAGCTGCCGTAGCGTGCAGCGCTCGATACCGACGAAGGAGCCCGCGTTCACCATCTGGTCGAGGTCGGCTTCCGACAGGTCGTAGTACGCGGGCTCGAGCTCCGGCACCTGCGGCCGCGGCTGGCGCTTGAGCGGGTCCACCGTCGCCCAGCGCGAGCCGGCGATGCGGTAGGAGGTCACCAGCAGCAGCGCCGCCACCTGCAGGCGCTCCGGGGCCATCGGCTCCGCGGCGAGCGTGCGTGCCCCGCCGCCGAGCTGGCCGCTCTTGCCGCGCTGCGCGAGCGACTCCACCACCGGCGCATGCGCCACGTCCTTGCCGCCGTTGCCCGAGCTGCCGGGCAGCATCTGCATGCGGTCGAAGTACTCGCGCCACTCCTCCGGCACCGCGCCCGGGTTCACCAGGTACCTCTCGTAGAGCTCCTCGATGAACGGCGCATTGCCGCCGAACAGGTAGGAGTTCTGCAGGAACTGCTGCATCATGGCTTGCGCCTCCGGAAACCGTGAGTCACCGCGCGGCGGCTTGGCTCACCTTGCTGTAATAGGCACGACCTCGCGGCGCTGCGCCCCCTTGTAGAGCTGGCGCGGCCGGCCGATCTTGTATTCCGGGTCGGTGATCATCTCCTGCCATTGCGCGATCCAGCCGACGGTACGCGCCAGCGTGAAGATGCAGGTGAACATGGACACCGGGATACCGAGCGCGCGCTGCACGATGCCCGAATAGAAGTCCACGTTCGGGTAGAGCTTGCGGCTGAGGAAGTAATCGTCCTCGAGCGCGATCTTCTCCAGCGCGATCGCCAGCTTGAACAGGCGATCGTTGTGCAGGCCGAGCTCGTTCAGCACTTCGTGGCAGGTCTCGCGCATCAGCTTCGCGCGCGGGTCGTGGTTCTTGTAGACCCGGTGGCCGAAGCCCATCAGCCGCACGCCCGAGTTCTTGTCCTTCACCTTGGCGATGAATTCGCCAATCTTCGTGACGTCGCCAATCTCCTCCAGCATCTGCAGGCAGGCCTCGTTGGCGCCGCCGTGCGCCGGACCCCACAGGCAGGCGATGCCCGCGGCGATGCAGGCGAAGGGATTCGCGCCCGAGGAGCCCGCCAGGCGCACCGTGGAGGTGGAGGCGTTCTGCTCGTGGTCGGCGTGCAGGATGAAGATGCGGTCCAGGGCACGCACCAGCACCGGGTTCACCACGTAATCCTCCGAGGGCACGGCGAACATCATGCGCATGAAGTTCGCCGCGTAGGACAGGTCGTTCCTCGGGTACATGAACGGCTGACCCATGTTGTACTTGTAGGCCATGGCGACGATGGTCGGCAACTTGGCGATCAGCCGGAACGCCGACACGGTGCGATGGTGCGGGTCGGCGATGTCGAGCGCATCGTGGTAGAAGGCCGACAGCGCACCGACGACGCCGACCATCACCGCCATCGGGTGCGCGTCGCGGCGGAAACCGGTGAAGAAGCGGTTCAACTGGTCATGCACCATCGTGTGGTGCGTGACGATGCCGTCGAATTCTGCCTTCTGCTTCGCGTTCGGCAGCTCGCCGTTCAGCAGCAGGTAGCACACTTCCAGGAAATCGCACTGCTGCGCCAGCTGCTCGATCGGGTAGCCGCGGTACAGCAGTACCCCCGCGTCCCCGTCTATGTAGGTGATGGTCGAGTTGCAGCTCGCGGTCGACAGGAATCCGGGATCGTAGGTAAACAAGCCGGACTTGCCGTACAGCGTACGGATGTCCACCACGTCCGGCCCGATGGAGCCGGAGAGCACCGGAAACTCGAGCTTGCGCCCGTCGGGCAGGGTGAGCGTCGCTTTCTTGTCCATGTGCGGTTTCCTCGACTAGGCGGCGCGCAGGCGCGCCACGATGCCCTCGAACCTCCCATCGTAGCGGTCGCTGCGTCCGCTGACGATGTCCCAAAGATCGTTGTCCGGCAGGTCGAGCAGCGCGGCGAGCTCGGGATCTTCCGGGTTGCGTTGCAGGTACCGCTCCAGCACCACGTCCAGCTCGAGCAGCCCGCGGCGGCACTTCCACTTCAGCCGGTCGCGCGCCTCGCGGTCCACTAGACCGTCCTCTTCACCATGATTTCCTTGATCTTGCCGATCGCCCGGGTCGGGTTGAGCCCCTTCGGGCAAGCGTCCACGCAATTCATGATGGTATGACAGCGGAACAGTCGGTAGGGATCCTCGAGGTTGTCCAGGCGCTCGCTGGTGGCCTGGTCGCGCGTGTCGGCGATGAAGCGATAGGCCTGCAGCAGGCCCGCCGGGCCCACGAACTTGTCCGGGTTCCACCAGAACGACGGGCAGGAGGTCGAGCAGCACGCGCACAGGATGCACTCGTACAGGCCGTTGAGCTCCTCGCGCTCCGCGGGCGATTGCAGCCGCTCGCGCTCCGGCGGCGGGTCGTTGTTGACGACGTAGGGCTGGATCGAGTGGTACTGCTTGAAGAACTGCGTCATGTCCACGATCAGGTCGCGGATCACCGGCAGCCCGGGCAGCGGCCGCAGCGTGACATGCTCCGGCAGGTCCGCGATCTTGGTGATGCAGGCGAGCCCATTCCTGCCGTTGATGTTGATGGCATCCGAGCCGCACACGCCTTCGCGGCAGGAGCGCCGGAAGGCGAGCGTGTCGTCCAGCGTCTTGATGCGCACCAGCGCATCGAGCAGCATGCGGTCGGTCGGCTCGAGCTTGACCTCGTAGTCCTTGAGGTAGGGACGCTCGTCCTTGTCCGGGTCGTAGCGATAGACGGAGATTTTCATCAGTAGGTGCGCACCTTCGGCTCGAAGGTCTCCACGGTGAGGGGCTTCAGGTGCACCGGCTTGTAGGCGAGTCGATTGCCCTCCTTGTACCAGAGCGAGTGCTTCAGCCAGTTCTTGTCGTCGCGCTCCGGAAAGTCCGCGCGCGCCTGGGCGCCACGCGACTCCTTGCGCGCCTCGGCCGAGACGACTGTGGACACCGCCGACTCGACGAGGTTGTCCAGCTCGAGCGCTTCCACGCGCGCGGTGTTGAACACCTTGGACTTGTCGGCGATGAAAGTGCGCTGCGCGCGCGCGGCGATTTCCCTCATCTTCGCCACGCCTTTCGCCAGGTCGTCCGGGAAGCGGAACACGCCGCAGTGCGCCTGCATGGTCTTGCGCAGGTCGGCGCCGACCTCCGCGACACGCTCCCCCGAGCCCGCCGCGTCCAGGCGCGACAGGCGCGCGCGCGACAGCTCGCCCGCATCCTTGGGCAGGTTGCGCTGGGGCCGCGGCAGGCCGTGGATGTCCTTGATCATCTGCTCGCCCGAGGATTTGCCGAAGACCAGCAGGTCGAGCAGCGAATTGCAGCCGAGGCGGTTGCCGCCGTGCACCGAGACGCAGGAACATTCGCCCGCGGCGTAAAGGCCCGGCACGATGGCCTCGGGGCTCGCACCCTCGGGCGCCACCACCTGCCCCATGTAGTTGGCGGGGATGCCGCCCATCTGATAGTGAGCCGTCGGAACCACCGGGATCGGCTCGCGGATCGGGTCCGCGTTGGCGAACTTGATGGCGATCTCGCGAATGCCTGGCAGGCGCAGGTTGATCACCTCAGGCCCGAGGTGATCGAGCTTGAGCATCACGTGATCGCCATCGGGGCCGCAGCCGCGCCCTTCCTTGATCTCGGTCGTCATGGCGCGCGACACCACGTCGCGGCTGGCGAGGTCCTTGGCGTTGGGCGCGTAGCGCTCCATGAAGCGCTCGCCGTCCTTGTTGAGCAGGTAGCCGCCTTCGCCGCGCACGCCCTCGGTGATCAGCACGCCTGCGCCGTGCACACCGGTGGGGTGGAACTGGTAGAACTCCATGTCCTGCAGCGGCAAGCCGGCGCGAGCCGCCATGCCCAGACCGTCGCCGGTGTTGATGAAAGCGTTGGTCGAGCTGAAGAACATGCGGCCCGAGCCGCCGGTGGCGAGCAGCGTGGCCTTGGCCTGGAAGATGCTGACCTCGCCGGTCTCCATCTCGAGCGCCGTGACGCCGATCACCGCGCCGTCCTGCGGGTCGCGGATTAGGTCGAGCGCCATCCACTCCACGAAGAACTGCGTGTTCGCGCGCACGTTCTGCTGGTACAGAGTGTGCAGCATGGCGTGCCCGGTGCGATCGGCCGCGGCGCAGGCGCGCATCGCCATCTTGGCGCTGCCGTAGTCCTGCGTGTGGCCGCCGAAGGGGCGCTGGTAGATCTTGCCGTTCTCCAGGCGATCGAATGGCATCCCCATGTGCTCGAGCTCGACCACCACTTCGTTCGCGCGCCGGCACATGTACTCGATCGCGTCCTGGTCGCCGAGGTAGTCCGACCCCTTCACGGTGTCGTACATGTGCCAATGCCAGTTGTCCTCGGCCGAGTTCGCAAGCGGCGCGGCAACGCCGCCCTGCGCCGCCACGGTATGCGAGCGGGTGGGGAACACCTTGGTGAGCACCGCCACCTTCATGTTCGCGCGCGCCAGTTCCAGCGCCGCGCGCATGCCGGAGCCGCCCGCCCCCACGACGAGCGCATCGAACCTGCGGACCGGAAGGGGGCTCACCGCCACAGGATCTGGATCGTCCAGCCGAGATAGGCGGCAAGCACCACCAGCACGACAACCTGCAGCGACAGCCGCACGCCGACGGGCTTGACGTAGTCCATCAGGATGTCGCGCACCCCCACCCAGGCATGCCAGGCAAAGCTCGCAGCGAACAGCAGCGTCGCCACGCGCATCCAGCCCTGCGCGAACAGGTCACGCCACACCGCGTAGTTGTAGGGCGGCGCACCGATCAGCACCACCAGCAGGATCACCGTGTACACCGCCATGATCACCGCGGTGATGCGCTGCGCGAGCCAGTCGCGCAGGCCGTAATGGGCGCCGGTGACGATGCGCTCTACCACAGCCGGGTACCCAGCCAGGCGGTCAGCGCGAGGCTGACGGCAAATACGGCGATGCTCGTGAGCCGGGCCGTCGCCTTGTCCACGCCCCGATCCAGGTCGAGGAACAGGAAACGGATGCCGGCGCAGAAATGGTGGCAATAGGCCCAGATCAGTGCCAGGAGCGAAAGCTTGACGAGCGGCAGGCCCACGTAACGGCGCACTGACGCGAAGCCGGCTTCCGAGGCAAGGCTGCGGTCGAGCATGAACAGCAGCCACACCACGGCGAGAAACAGCAGCAGTCCGCTTACGCGGTGCAGGATTGATACCCAACCGGGCAGCGGCAGGCGGATTTCGAAAAGGAGCGCGGAGAGGCTGAGATATTTCGGCCTTGGTTTTCTTATTGTGGCGTTCGCCATGAACAGGGTGGTCGAAGGGCGGGCGCTCGGTGAGACCGGCAAAGATTATAGCGCCGTAGCGCATTGATTGACTTCCGTTTGTGCACTGCGTTTCGCGCGCGCGCTGCGGTAGAATTGCGGGCCCTCTTTTCTCGTCCCGCATCCGGAGCTCCCGCACATGTCCAAAGCGCCAGTTCGCGTCGCCGTCACCGGCGCCGCCGGCCAAATCGGCTACTCGCTGCTGTTTCGCATCGCTGCCGGCGACATGCTCGGCAAGGACCAGCCCGTGATCCTGCAGCTGCTGGAGATTCCGGACGAAAAGGCGCAAAAGGCGCTCAAGGGCGTGATGATGGAGCTGGACGACTGCGCCTTTCCGCTGCTGCATGGCATGGCGCCGGCCTCCGACCCGATGGTGGCGTTCAAGGACACCGACGTCGCGCTGCTGGTGGGCGCGCGCCCGCGCGGCCCCGGCATGGAGCGCAAGGACCTGCTCGAGGCCAACGGCAAGATCTTCGCGCCGCAGGGCCAGGCGCTCGACCGCGTCGCCAAGCGCGACGTGAAGGTGCTGGTGGTCGGCAACCCGGCCAACACCAACTGCCTGATCGCCATGAAGAATGCCAAGAGCCTCAAGCCCGCGCAGTTCACGGCCATGATGCGCCTGGACCACAACCGCGCCACTTCGCAGATCGCGCACAGGATCGGCAAGCCCAACGCCGCGGTAAAGAAGGTGACGGTCTGGGGCAACCACTCGGCGACGCAGTACCCGGACGTGTTCCAGGCCGAGTGCGAGGGAAAGAAAGTCTGGCCGATGATCAACGACCAGGCCTGGCTCGAGGGCACGTTCATCCCGACGGTGCAGAAGCGCGGTGCAGCGATCATCGAGGCGCGCGGTCTCTCCTCCGCCGCGAGCGCGGCCAACGCCGCGATCGACCATGTGCGCAGCTGGGTGCTCGGCACGCCCGAGGGCGACTGGGTGAGCATGGGAGTACCCGCGGACGGCAGCTACGGCATCGCGGAGGGCGTGCTCTACGGCTATCCCGTGACCTCCAAGGCCGGCCAGTACCAGATCGTGAAAGGCATCGAGGTGTCGGAGTTCAGCCGCAAGCGCATGGACGCGACGCTGAAGGAGCTGCACGAAGAGCGCGACGGCGTGAAGCACTTGCTCGCGTGATGAGACACGCCGCCTACGATGGGGGGTGCGGGGGGGCCGGGAGGGCCCCGCGTGCATCTCGCGGGAGGGGCCAGGCCCCCCTGCTCTCATGACCCCTGGGGCAAAATTCAGGCAGGCGCTGGCGGCCGAGCGGCCGCTGCAGGTGATCGGCACCATCGTCGCCTACCATGCCCTGCTCGCGAAGCGCACCGGCTACAGAGCCATCTACCTCTCGGGCGGCGGTGTGGCTGCAGGGTCGCTGGGCATGCCCGACCTCGGCATCTCCAACCTCGACGACGTGCTGATCGACGTGCGGCGCATCACCGACGTGTGCGACCTGCCACTCCTGGTGGATTCGGATACCGGCTTCGGCGCAAGCGCGTTCAATGTCGGGCGCACCGTGCGCTCGCTCATCAAGGCCGGCGCGGCCGCGACGCATATCGAGGACCAGGTCGGCGCCAAACGCTGCGGGCATCGCCCCGGCAAGGAATTGGTCTCCACGCAGGAAATGTGCGACCGCATCAAGTCCGCGGTGGATGCGCGCACCGACGAGTCCTTCGTCGTGATGGCGCGCACCGATGGCCTGGCCGGCGAAGGGCTCGATGCTGCGCTCGAGCGCGCCGTGAAGTACGTCGAGGCCGGCGCGGACATGATCTTTCCCGAGGCGGTGACCGAGCTCGCGCAGTACCGGAAGTTCGTGGACGCGGTGAAGGTCCCGGTGCTCGCCAACATCACCGAGTTCGGCAAGACGCCGCTGTTCGCCGTAGAGGAGCTGCGCTCGGCAGGCGTCGCCATCGCGCTCTACCCGCTCTCAGCGTTCCGCGCCATGAACAAGGCCGCGCTTGCCGTCTACGAGGCGGTGCGCCGCAAGGGCACGCAGAAGGACGTCGTCGCCAGCATGCAGACGCGAGACGAGCTGTATGACTTCCTCGACTACCACGCCTACGAGAGAAAACTCGATGAGCTCTTTGCCAAACGCTCCTAAGCCCAAGAAGTCGGTCGCGCTCTCGGGCGTGCCCGCCGGCAACACCGCACTGTGCACCGTCGGCCGCACCGGCAACGACCTGCACTACCGCGGCTACGACATCCTCGAGCTAGCGGACGCGGCGGAATTCGAGGAGATCGCCCACCTGCTGGTCCACGGCAAGCTGCCGAACGCCGCCGAGCTCGCCAGCTACAAGAAGAAGCTGAAGGCCTTGCGCGGCATTCCCGCCGCGGTGCAGCGCGTGCTGGAGCGCATCCCGGCGAGCGCGCATCCGATGGACGTGATGCGCACCGCGTGCTCCGCCCTCGGCACGGTCCTGCCCGAGGGACAAGACCACAAGCTGTCCGAAGCGCGCGACATCGCGGACCGGCTCATGGCCAGCTTCGGTTCCATGCTCCTGTACTGGCACCACTATTCGCATTCGGGCCGGCGCATCGACGTAGAGACCGACGACGATTCGATCGGCGGCCATTTCCTGCACCTGCTGCACGGACGCGAGCCTTCGGCATTGTGGGTGCATGCGATGCATACCTCGCTGAACCTGTATGCCGAGCACGAGTTCAACGCGAGCACCTTCACCTGCCGGGTGATCGCCGGCACCGGCTCGGACATGTATTCCGCGATCACCGGCGGCATCGGCGCCCTGAAGGGGCCCAAGCACGGCGGCGCCAACGAGTTCGCCTTCGACGTCATCGGGCGCTACGACACCCCGGACGCGGCGGAGGCCGACGTGGTGCGGCGCATCGCCGACAAGCAAATCATCATCGGCTTCGGCCACCCCGTGTACACCATCGCCGACCCGCGCAACCAGGTGATCAAGGAGGTGGCGCGGCGCCTGTCGAAGGACGCGCGCAACATGAAGCTGTTCGACATCTCGGAGCGCCTCGAGCAGGTCATGTGGCGCGAAAAGAAGATGTTCCCCAACCTCGACTGGTACAGCGCGACCAGCTACCACATGATGGGCGTGCCGACGCTGATGTTCACGCCGCTGTTCGTCATCTCGCGCACCAGCGGCTGGTCGGCGCACGTCATCGAGCAGAGGATCGACGGCAAGATCATCCGCCCGAGCGCCAACTACACCGGGCCGGAGAATCTCAAATGGGTGCCGCTACGGGAGCGCAAGTGAGACAGCCTGTGAGAAACGCGCCCGGGGGGTGCGGGGGGGCCGGGAAGGCTCCGATCGCTTCAACCGGAAGGGGCCCGGCCCCCCTGCTGCCATGAGCTACGAATCCGATCTGACGAAATTCATGCGCGAGTATCTCGCGCAACATCCCGAGGAAATCGAGTCGCAGAAGAAAGGCCGCGCCGCGTGGTGGGACAAGGATCCCGCGCGCGTCGCGCCGCCGCCCGCGCGCCGCGCGCCCACGTCCGGCGGCGCCGAGTACACCTTCGAACCGCTTTCCGAGAAAGAGTGATGTCCGCGCACATCTCCAACGTCCGCCCCAAGCCCGACAAGGTCCTCAAGCTCATCGCGGACTACGCGACCAAGTACACGGTGAAGAGCGCGGAGGCCTACGACACCGCGCGCTATTGCCTGATGGATACGCTGGGCTGCGGCTTCGAGGCGCTCGAATATCCCGCCTGCACCAAGCTTCTCGGCCCGGTGGACCCGGAGACGGTGACGCCGCGCGGCGCCAAGGTACCGGGGACGAAGTACCAGCTCGACCCGGTGCAGGCGGCGTTCAATATCGGCGCCATGATCCGCTGGCTCGACTTCAACGACACCTGGCTCGCGGCCGAATGGGGCCATCCTTCGGACAACCTCGGCGGCATCCTCGCCACTGCGGACTGGCTCGCGCGCCGCGGGCAACCGCTGAAGGTGAAGGACGTGCTCACCGCGATGATCAAGGCGCACGAGATCCAGGGCGTGATCGCGCTGGAGAATTCGTTCAACCGCGTGGGGCTCGATCACGTGGTGCTGGTGAAAGTCGCCACCACCGCGGTGGTGGCGAACATGCTTGGCTGCACCTACGACCAGGTGGTCAACGCCGTATCGCAGGCTTGGGTGGACGGCCAGTCGCTGCGCACCTACCGCCACGCCCCCAACACCGGCTCGCGCAAGAGCTGGGCGGCGGGCGACGCCACTTCGCGCGCCGTGCGCCTCGCGCTGATCTCGATGACGGGTGAGATGGGCTATCCCTCGGTTCTCACGGCGAAGACCTGGGGCTTCTACGACGTGCTGTTCAAGGGCAAGGAATTCAAGTTCCAGCGCCCCTTCGGCAGCTACGTGATGGAAAACGTGCTGTTCAAGATCTCCTTCCCCGCCGAGTTCCATTCGCAGACCGCGGTGGAATGCGCCATGCAGCTGCACCCGCTGGTCAAGGGCCGCATCCACGACATCCGGAAGGTCACCATCCGCACCCACGAGGCGGCGATCCGCATCATCGACAAGAAAGGGCCGCTCAATAACCCGGCGGACCGCGACCACTGCATCCAGTACATGGTCGCCGTGCCGTTGCTCTTCGGTCGGCTCACGGCCGCCGATTACGAGGACGGCGTGGCGCAGGACCCGCGCATCGACGCGCTGCGCGCGAAGATCGTGTGCCGCGAGGACAAGCGCTTCACCAGGGACTACCACGACCCGAAGAAGCGCTCGATCGCCAACGCGCTCACCGTGGAATTCAAGGACGGCACGAAGCTGAAGGAAGTCGTCTGCGAATACCCGATCGGCCACAAGCGCCGGCGCAAGGAAGGCATGCCGATCCTGGTCGAGAAGTTCAAGACCAACCTCGCGCGCCGCTTCCCGCCCGCACGGCAGAAGGCGATTCTCGAGCTGTGCCTGGACGCCGCGCGACTCGAAGCGGCCCCGGTCAACGAGTTCGTGGACCTGCTGGTCGCCTAGGGAGCCGCTGATTACCCTCCGCGTGCGCACGGCCGTCATCGCACTCACCGCTCTGCTCGCGGGTTGTGCGTCGAACTACTCGCTCACGCTCATGCCGCGCACCAGCGGCGCGCAGTACTTCGGCGAGGCCGTATCGGCGGGGGGCGACGAGGCGGATGTCTCGATCGTTATCGGCACGCGCACTTATAAAGGCACTTGGGTGGTGGCCCGGCCGCCGCCGTCGACCGCCGTTGGGGTTGGCGGCACCTTCGGCCCCTACTGGCGCGGCATGGGGACCACCGTGGTAATCGACTCGCAGGCTGGCACGGACGCGAAGGCGCTGCTGCGGGCGGACGACGGCAGCGGGCTGCGCTGCGACTTCAGGGGCGTGCACGGCGCCGGCAGCGGCGGCGGCACCTGCCAGGATGACCAGGGCCAGGTGTACGACGTGCAGATCCGGCCAAAATGAAGACTGGAGGGCGCGCATGAGCACCGAATTGCAGCGTCGCATCGACGAGCTCTCGCGCGAGATCCGCGACTATCCCACGCCGATCGCGCGCTGCGACGTACAACTGACCCAGCTGCTCGAGGAGCGCGCGCGGCTGCTCGCGCGCCTCGCCGCGCTGGGCGAGGACCCGGGCTGCGGCCCGGACGCCCGCTGGATCAACGATGGAGGATCGCATGCCGCATAACCTGCACGACACCCTGCAGCCGCTCAAGGGCGGCAAGTTCTACTCCCTGCCCCGCCTGGGCAAGGCCCTGGGCCTGAAGATCGAGCGGCTGCCGGTGTCTATCCGCATCGTGCTCGAGTCGGTGCTGCGCAACTGCGACGGCAAGAAAGTCACCGAAGCGCACGTGAAGCAGCTTGCCGGCTGGCAGCCGAACGCGACGCGCACCGAGGAGATCCCCTTCGTGCTGGCGCGCATCGTGCTGCAGGACTTCACCGGCGTGCCGCTGCTCTGCGACCTCGCGGCGATGCGCGGCGTGGCGCAGAACATGGGCAAGGACCCCAAGGTGATCGAGCCGCTGGTGCCGGTGGACCTGGTGGTGGACCACTCGGTGCAGATCGACCACTACGGCACCAAGAGCGCGCTCGACCTCAACATGAAGCTGGAATTCCGCAGGAACCAGGAGCGCTACCAGTTCATGAAATGGGGCATGCAGGCCTTCGACACCTTCAAGGTCGTGCCGCCGGGCATCGGCATCGTGCACCAGGTGAACCTGGAGTATTTGGCGCGTGGCGTGCACAAGTCGATGGACGGGATCTACTACCCGGACACGCTGGTGGGCACCGACAGCCACACCACCATGATCAACGGCATCGGCGTGGTGGGCTGGGGCGTCGGCGGCATCGAGGCCGAGGCCGGCATGCTCGGCCAGCCGGTGTATCTCCTCACCCCGGATGTGGTCGGCGTGAACCTGAAAGGAAAGCTCCACCCGGCGTGCACCGCCACCGACCTGGTGCTCACGGTCACCGAGATGCTGAGGAAGGCGAAAGTCGTAGGCAAGTTCGTCGAGTTCTTCGGCGAAGGCACCGCGTCGCTTGGGGTCACCGACCGCGCCACCATCGGCAACATGGCGCCCGAATACGGCGCCACCATGGGCTTCTTCCCGGTGGACGAGAAGACGCTCGAGTACTTCAAGGGCACCGGGCGCACGGACGCCGAGATCGAGGCCTTTGCCGCCTACTTCAAGGCGCAGGGCATGTTCGGCGTGCCCAAGGCGGGCGACATCGATTACAGCCAGAAGCTCGAGCTCGATCTCTCGAGTGTGATGCCGTCCCTCGCCGGCCCGAAGCGCCCGCAGGACCGCATCAACCTCGACAAGGTCAAGGCGACCTTCACATCGCTCTTCTCCAAGCCGGTGGCCGAGAACGGCTTCGCGAAAAAGCCTGAGGACCTGGGCAAGGTCTACAAGGCCTTCGACGGCACCGAGATCCGGAACGGCGACGTGCTGATTGCCGCGATCACCTCCTGCACCAACACCTCGAACCCCGGCGTGCTGCTTGCCGCGGGGCTGCTGGCGAAGAAGGCGGTCGAGCTCGGCCTGTCGGTGAAGCCGCACATCAAGACCTCGCTCGCGCCGGGCTCGCGCGTGGTCACCGAGTACCTCACCAAGGCGGGGCTGCTGCCCTACCTGGAGAAGCTCGGCTTCAACGTCGCCGCCTACGGCTGCACCACCTGCATCGGCAACGCCGGGCCGCTCGCGCAGCCGATCGAGGAAGCGATCGTCAAGAACGACCTGGTGTGCGCCGCGGTGCTCTCGGGCAACCGCAATTTCGAGGCGCGCATCCACCCCAACATCCGCGCCAACTTTCTCGCCAGCCCGCCGCTGGTGGTGGCCTACGCCATCGCGGGAACGATGCAGAAGGATTTCCGCACCGAGCCGCTGGGCAAGTCGAAGGACGGGCAGGACGTCTACATCGGGCACATCTGGCCGAGCGCCGACGAAGTGAAGGCGCTGATGAAGCTGGCGATGGACGCGCCGACCTTCAAGCGGCTGTACAGCAACCTCGCTGAAGCCAATCCGATGTGGAAGAAGATCTCCGCACCCAGCGGCCAGGTATACAGCTGGCCGAAGTCCACCTATATCGCCGAGCCGCCGTTCTTCCAGAACTTCTCGATGAAGCCCGAGGGCACCGGCAACATCTCGGGCGCGCGCATCCTCGGCGTCTTCGGCGACTCGGTCACCACCGACCACATCTCGCCCGCGGGCTCGATCAAGCCCACTTCGCCCGCCGGCATCTACCTGCAGGAGCACGACGTCGCGGTGGCGGACTTCAATTCCTATGGCGCGCGCCGCGGCAACCACGAGGTGATGATGCGCGGCACCTTCGCCAACGTGCGCATCAAGAACCTGCTGCTCGGCGGCAAGGAAGGCGGGCTGACGCTGTACAAGGGCCAGGAACTGCCGATCTACGAGGCCGCCATGCGTTACATCGGCGAGCGCACGCCGACCGTCGTCTTTGGCGGCGAGGAATACGGCACCGGCTCATCGCGCGACTGGGCGGCGAAGGGCACGCAGCTCCTGGGCGTCAAGGCAGTGATCGCGCGCAGCTTCGAGCGCATCCATCGCTCAAACCTGGTGGGCATGGGCGTGCTGCCGCTGCAGTTCCTCGGCCAGGACTCGGCGCAGTCGCTGGGCCTGAAGGGCGACGAGATCATCGACGTGACGGGGCTCGAGGACATCCGGCCGCAGCAGGAGCTCACGCTCGTCATCCGGCGCGCGGACGGCGCGCGCCAGGAAGTGAAGGTCAAGTCGCGCATCGACACCGCGATCGAGGTGGACTACTACAAGCACGGCGGCATCCTGCCCTACGTTCTGCGCGAGCTGATCTCGAAAGCAGGATCGGCAAAGGCGAAGGCCGCGTAGGGCGGCAACGGGCGCGGAGCCCGGCGGCGGCGCCATCCCCCCCGGCGCGATGGGGACCCCTTGCGCCGCCGCCGGGCTCCGCGCCGACGTCTGCGCGCTGCGCGCGCTCGATGGTGCGTCGAATCTAGCTGCCGGCCGCCAGCCGCGTAAAGACGCGCTGCGCCGCGTCGACACGGTCGAGATACGCACGCACGTCGTGGTCGCCGCAGCGCTGGCCGGCGGCCACGCGGAAGCCACGCCGCGCATACGCCTCGCCGGCGCTCGCGCCGCACAGGTGGATCATCGCGGCGATGTCTTGCTTCTGCCGGAGTGTCGCCGCGCCGATGCGCTGGCGCGCGAAGATGCTCGCGACCCTGACGTCCAGGTACGCCGATGTCAGCTCGACAGCGTGGCTCGGCACGATGCGGAAGTAGAGGGCGTTGAACCAGCACGACCGCAGGTCGTGCCACGGTCCGTCCGCGGTGACCGCGTGATCGTGGATGCAGTAGCGCTTTGCCTCGGCGAAGGTGTCGTCGGTGATCTGGTACATGCCGACCGCGCTCGATGCCGGCCGGTAGACCTCGAACGGGTCCGGCGCCGCCTGCCAGCGCCAGTACGTGCGGGCCACTGGGTTGCCGGTGGCCTCGACCTGCGCAAGCGCGGCGAGGAGCTCGGGCGTGATCGTGCTCGTCGCGTGCGCCCGGAAGATCGGCGAGTACGACCGCCAGGTCTCTGTCGGGGTCTTGTGGAGCATGCCGCTGACGGGAAAGAAGAGCTCGGTCGGCTTGCGCGCGACCTGGACGAGCGCGTTGGCGGCGAACCAGAGCGCGAGCACAGCGAGCGCGCCGATGCCGATCTGCATCGCCAGCGGGAGGGCGCGGAACGCCCGCAGCACTCGCCGGCGCGTTGCGGGTGGCGGCCAGGCGCGGAAGCGGCGCCGTCGGGTTCTAGAATGAACGGGGCTTATGGCGCGGCTCAGCCTGAAGTCCTACGGGCGAAACCCGCCGTTTCCACATTGCGCTGCGTGGTTTCCTCCTCGCAATACGGTACGCGTGTTGAAGCCCTCCTTCAAATCCGGTGGCGCGGCTGTAACCTCGGAAAGTGATCACTCGAAGGCGGCAGGCGCCTCAATCAGTAGTCGCGGAGTCCGACTCCTGGGAGCGGCGCGGAGCCCGGCGGCGGCGCGAGGGGTCCCCAACGCGACGCGCCGAGGCGGAAAGAGAGCGGA
>Ga0326726_10001029_pt1 | contig 25646 bp, 20 predicted proteins | sample MHFenrmetagenome_2_FD_207603 | JGI IMG/M metagenome (GOLD analysis project Ga0326726, IMG submission 207603) | Lab enriched peat soil microbial communities from Michigan Hollow, Ithaca, NY, United States - MHF15MN | ecosystem: Environmental > Terrestrial > Soil > Wetlands > Peat | place: USA... | reverse complement strand
CGGGAGCAGGTCGGGGTGGCGGATTAAACGGAAAGCCGTCCGTCGTGATCGGGCTTCCAAAAAGAAAATCCTGGCTCTTGACGAGCCAGGATTTTCGGGCGATGCCTCCAACTAGAAGATTAGCTTCAGACCAAGTTGCAGAATACGTGGGTTATGGGTATTCCCTGGACGCAGAAGGCCGCCGTCCAAGCATGATGCAGTGTTGGGTGTATTGTTCGGCCCTTCGTAGCAGCCGATCGTGTTCGCATAGCTGGTCAGGCTTGGGCTGTTTCCTGCAGCGGAACCGCCGTCGCCGTAGACGTAGCCCCATTCCGTATGATTGAAAACGTTGAAGGCCTCCGCGCGAAATTCCAACTTCACGCTCTCATGGATGGGGAAGCTCTTGAACAGCGCCATGTCGAAGTTTACCTGCCGCGGATTGTGAACAATGTTTCTGCCCGCATTGCCGAATGTCAGGCCACGCGGAGCCGCAAATGCTCCGGGATTGTAAAGCAGTGGTCCGAAGCTGCTGGTGGCACCTGAATCCGGAATTCTGGTGTTGGGATCACCAATGAGATCCGGTCTGGAACTGGTTCCCGTCCCATTGGCTACGCCGGCATTGTCTCCCGGGACGACTCCGTCGCCGCCGTTCGTTACGGTAAAAGGTCCCCCAGTCTCAACCAGAGTGATACCCGACCATTGCCATCCACCAAGCAGGGTGTGCGTCAGTCCCGACCCTTTGAAGAACGGCAGATCGTAAATGTAACTCAGGCTGAAAACGTGGCGCTGGTCGAAGTTCGAGCTGGCCCGGTTCGCGGCCAGGTTGTAGGAATCGACAAAGCTGCCATCCCCCGCAGAGGAAGCATCGTCGATGGAGTGGCTGTAAGTGTACGAGGCACTAACCTGGAGTGCGCCGACCGTTCTGCGCGCCGAAAGCTGCAGGGCATGGTAAAACGAGGAGGCTGCGTTTTCCTGCCGCCGTATATCCGCGAAACCCAGAAAAGGCCGGAAAAAGTTGGGATCGTTGCCGCAGGCCACATACATGTTGACGCCGATCGTGCCAGGCGTCTGATCGCCGGGTATGCCGTCGGGATCGTAGCCGGGGATAGCCGGACCGCCGAATCCAGCTGTTCCCTCGGCACAGTCCCCCAAGTAACCGGTCACGGGATCTTCGCCAGCGACTGGCTGATGCGGCCCGTACGGATTCTGGTCTTGTTGGAATTGTGGAATCTGATTCAGATCTCGCCGCCGCCCCAAGTGTGTTCCCTTGCTTCCAACGTAGGAGGCGATGGCGACTACGCGCGCAGGTAGCTCACGTTCAATGTCGAAATGCCACTGCTGAACGTAGGGCCAGATTTGTTTCTGCGGGATCGAGACGACGCTCTGTGGGAATTGCGCTCCGAACGCGCCCACTAACGTGTACCCAGAGGTCTGGATGGTATCGTCCGAGTTGAAGTCCGTGGGGATAGCGCTCTGAACCGGATTCTGCACGAGCGGTGGCGAGCCCTCCAGTGCAGTGGCGACTGCCTCATTTCCATTCGTGTGTTCGAAAAAGATGCCATATCCGCCTCGGAGCGCAGTCTTGCCGTTGCCGAAGACGTCCCAGGCAAAACCGACGCGCGGAGCGGGGTTGAACAAGTGTCCTTTGGCGCAACCCCTCGGAATGCCAGCCGTACCGCATAGGACCAGGCCGTTTGAGGCACCGGTAGCCACCGTTCCATCCGGATTGAGAGTAGTCGCCCCTTGCACGTACTTCGTCGGATCGAAGTTCCCCGCCTGATGCAGGTTTTCGTAGACAGTGCCGAACAGGCTGATCCGCAGCCCAAGATTCAGCGTCAGACGCGGCGTCACATGCCAGTCATCCTGGAAATAGGGTTCAAAGATTTTGTAGCGCAAGTAGTACTTGGGTTGTCCACTGGCCTGTTGAAAGTTATCGATACCCCCGGTCAACATATCTGCAAAGGCGTTGCCCGTACTTCCCGAAAGACCGGTGCTGAAGTTTATGAAACCGTTGACCGAAGGTGTGAACTGGGGCAGTTCGTTCTTCTGCGAGGCTACGAAATAACCGCCAAAGGTGAGATTGTGTTTGCCGATAATCTTGGAGACGTTATCGCGGTAAGTGTAGTTGGGATTCGAATTCACCGGCCCTTCGGGAACCCAGCCGGCATCCTCGCCCAGCCCGTCAAATATGCCTCCGTTGAGCTGGATACCGGGCAATCTGCCGGCGTTATTCGGAAACAAACCGATATTGTACCCAGGGGGCCGCTGCCAAGGCCCAAGGTTGTGGGTGGTGATGTGATTGGTGGAATAGCTGGCAACGAATTCGTTGAGAAGGGTGGGAGTGAGCGTCGCGGTGAGTCGGGCCACCAGGCTGGTGGACGGCTGTCCAAAGGAAGTCTGAATTGACGGGTACGTTGTGGCATTGGTCCAAAGCGGTGTCGGATAAACCTGGTTCCAGGAGTCGTGAATGTACCGCACCGAAACATGCAGCTTGGAATTGATGTTGTGATCGATGCGGAACAATTCTTCCCGCCAGTCGGTCGGAGTCGGGACGGCTGTGTTGAATGACCAACTTCCAGGCGAGCCAGTGGTTGGCAGCGGCAGCTGCGGGAGAAGCGGAAGGGCGTTGGGATCGATCGGTACAAGATTATTGGCAAACTGATTGCCAGTCGTAGGATTGATCGGGCAGTCGCCCATGCTTCCATTCGGATCGGGACAGAGTTCCGTGAAATCCCCGAAATTACCTTGCGGTTGCGAGCAATCGGTGCCCAAGCCCCGCTCGGCACAGGAGGGAACGGGGGCGTTGAAGAGTGTTGATAGACGATTGCGTCGCCACTCTTCGGAGAAGAAAAAGAACGTCCTGGTTCGATCCTGGTTGTAAACGTTCGGAATGAAGACAGGACCGCCGATGGTGTATCCGAATTCATTCTTCTTGTACGGCGTGACAGTGTCGGAAAAGTAGTTGCGCGCGTTAAAAGCATCGTTGCGGACAAATTCGTAGGCGTCGCCGTGGAAGGACCGGGTACCGGACTTCGTCTCAACTTCAACCGTTCCGGAGCTGTTTCTGCCATACTGCGCTCCATAGTTGGAAGAGAGGACGCGAACTTCGGCAATGGCATCGACACTGGGAAAGGTCAGCAGAGTGGTATTGCTGCCATCGTCCATGTTGTTGCCGCCGTCAATCTCCCAGTTGTTATATTCCGTGCGGCCGCCGTTGACGCTGTAGACGACGGAATCCAGCCCGCCGGTATTCTCATCATTTCCCGATTGATTGGTGGCTCCCGGGCTCAGAGAGAGAAGTTGGGTGTAGTTGCGGCCGTTCAGTTGCAGTTGCGTGATTTGCCTTCCGGTGACAGTGCCGGCCAGTTCCGAGGACTGGGTTTCCACCTGATTCAACTGCTCGCCCTGGACGACCACCTCGGTGGCAACGTCTCCGACCGGGAGGGTGGCATCCACGCGCGCCTTCTGCGCTACACGCAGGACAATTCCTGACGCCTTGTAAGTCTTGAACCCTTTGGCGGAAATGGTCAGGGCGTAGGTGCCGCCCGGCAGACCCGCCGCGAGATAATCACCGTCGGAATTGGTGGTCGTGGTGCGATCGATGCCACCCGCGGTGGCGCTGATCTTGACTTCGGCTCCGGCAATCACCGCTCCGCTGCTGTCGCGAACGGTGCCGGTGATCGCGCCCGTGTCCTGGGCTGAAAGCAGTCCCGATCCGGCGAGCATCATCAGAATGGTCAAGCAAAGCGCGCTACGAATTTTCATACGTGACCCCCAGGGGAATTCCGTAAAGACGGATATCCTCTCCCCCGCAATCATTCAAAAATGACTGCGCGGGCGATTGAATTCAACTCCCGCAATACTGCCGGAAGCTACCGCAGGCCTTGATTTAAATGCGGAAAACCCCAATCCCCACAAAACACCGTAAATCCCTTTATTAAAACGTGTCAATAGTGCGTCAGTTGCCTGCTGGTGTCAAGTCAAAAGGAGGGAATGATTTCGATCATCCCTGCTCATTTCAGGCTCCGGGTCGACTCGCGCACGATCAGGTCGGGCACCACCTTGCGATGAGTGGCGCGGGCAGGCTTTTTTTCCAGCCCGGCGTTAATGATTTCGACCACGATGGTGGCCGCGGCCGCTCCCATCGCTTCCATCGGCTGGCGCACGGTGGTCAACGCCGGCGAATAAAGCGCGGCGGGAGCGATGTCGTCAAAGCCGATCACGGAACACTGCTCGGGAACGCGGACGCCAGCCTTGGACAACGCGCGGATCGCGCCAAAGGCAGTCATGTCGTCGAAGGCCATCAGGGCGGTGAAGGGACGGCGGCGGTGCAGCAGTTCCTCCGTCAGTTTGAAGCCGTCTTCGAAACTGGAGAAGGGGTCGCGCGACTCGGGCAGATCGACGATGAGTTTGGGATCGAGCGGCAGGTCGTGCTCGCGGGCCAGCGCACGCACGCCTCGCCAGCGTGGCTCGGTATCGGACAACTGGCGCGGGCCGCGAATGAAGGCGATCTTGCGATGGCCGAGGGAAAAAAGATGCTCGAGCGCGGAGCGGGCGCCCTGGGCGTTGTCCACGATCAGCGAGCTGATGTGGTCGTTCTTCAGTTCGCATCCCACAATGGCGGTGGGAATTTTGCTTTTTTCGAGGTCGGCGAGGACATTGATGTCGAGGAAAAGCCAGTTGGCTAGAACCACCAGGCCTTCGATACGGCGGTCGAGGAGCATCTCGAGATAGCGTTCGAATCGGCTGCGTTCATTATGAACATCGGTGAGGATGGGCAGGAATGACGATTGGTAGAGAGCGTTCTCGATGCCCCGGAGCACGAGCGTGCAGTACGGATCGGTCATGTCGAAGACCATCACTCCGACGGTGTGGCTGCGGCGGCTGCGCAAGGAACGCGCGAACAGGTTGGGACGGTAGCCAAGCTGCGAGGCGGCGCGCTGGATGCGAGCCTTGGTGGTATCCGGAATGTAACGGGCCAGGGGCGCGTTGTTCAGGACGATGGAGACGGTGGCCGAAGAAAAGCCGCTGCGCTCGGCGACGTCGCGAATGGTGACGGTCGCCGGCTGAGAACGCTTGCGCGTGGGGTCGGGCTTGTGGCCCGTGGCTGGGTGCGCGGTTTTCGGAGACTTCGGATCAGCAGGCCCCATGGACGCCTTGATATTCGGGCTCTTGCTGGCGGACACTACAGCACGGTGAATCGAGTGTCAAGAACGAGTGTGGTCCAGGCGCTGCTGTTGCTTTTCTCCGCCGTTGGAGTGCAGGGGCAGAGCGCAGCCCTGACGGCAAATCCAGAGAAGCTTTTTGTGGCGGGAGAAGCGGCCCTGCGTGAGAACAAGCTGGATGAAGCAGAGCGGGATTTCCGGGCAGTTCTAGCAGTGGATCCGGGGGTAGCAGGAGCGTACGCCAACCTGGGCGTGATCCACATGCGGCGCAAACAATGGCCGCAGGCCCTGGCGATGCTCCATAAAGCGGGGAAGCTGGCGCCGGCGGTCGCCGGCATTCGGCTGAATGTCGGCCTGGTGTATTACCGGCAGAAAGACTACCTCGCGGCCATCCAACCGTTTGAGTCGGTGGTGCAGCAAGCGCCGGACTCCTACCAGGCGCGCTACCTGCTGGGCTTTTGCTACTTCTTCAATAATCGTTGGGCGGACACCATCAGTGCACTCGAGCCCCTCTGGGGACAAGTGCAGGCCTCGGATCAATTCAATTATCTCTACGTCCTGGGAAGAGCTGCGGAGAATGCGAAGAATACGGCACTCGAAGAGAAGGCCTACGCCCGACTGGCCGAGGTCGGTCAGGGCACGCCAGAATTTCAAATGATCATGGGCAAGTCGCACCTGAATCGCGGAGAGTACGACGAAGCGGGTCGGGCGCTGGAAGCGGCGGCGCAGGCGGATCCGAAGCTGCCCTTTGTGCATTACTACCTGGGCATGACTTATTTGCGCAAGCAGGAATTAGAGCGAGCGCGCACCGAATTTCAGAAAGACCTGGCCATCGAACCGGACGAGGCGTTTACCTACGAGCAGTTGGGAAATGTGGAGTCCACGCTGCAGAACGAAGACGAAGCCGCGAAGAATTATCGTCAGGCGTTGAAGCTGAACCCGCGGCTGGTCGCCTCGCACATGGGGCTGGCGAAAATCGAAGAGCGCCGGCGAAATTACCGGGTAGCGCTGGCCGAACTGGACGAGGTCATCCGGCTCGATCAGGGTAACGCCAGCGCACGCTATCTACGGGGACAAGTGCTGGTGCGCATGGGCCGCGAAAAGGAAGGGCGCACGGAATTGGCGACGGCGACGAAGATGCTCAACCAGCAGCGGGCGGCGCGGCAGAAAGAGTTGGAAGGGGAACCAGCGCCGAGTCCGGAATTGGCTCGGGAGCCGCAGTAGCAATGGGCGCGCGGGGCAGGAATCCGGGTGCGGAAAGCAAGCGTAAATGAAGTGCGCAAGCATGCCGTGTTGGCAGTTGTGATGACGCGCTCGCGACTTCGGTATCGACGAGATGCACTGCGTGATAAAATCGTGCGCAATCGCGGATGAGCAGTATCCCTTCTGAACAATTCGTTCTCCGGAGCAGAATTCCTGAACTGGACACCCTGCGCGGCATTGCCGTGCTGCTAGTGCTTTTTTTTCACGGCTTCAATCTCACTCCCATTCACGTTGCCCGGCCAGCGAAAGTTGTTGGTTGGTTCTTGGGGGCCACAGCGGGCGGCTGGATGGGCGTCAATCTCTTCTTCGTCCTTTCAGGATTTCTGATCACGGGCATCCTGTTGAACACACGAAGCGCGCCGCACTACTACCGGGAATTCTACCGGCGGCGAGCGCTTCGCATTCTGCCCGCTTATTACCTGATTCTGGCGGTCCTGCTGCTCGTGACGCGGCTGGGCATGGCAAATCGCAATGTGGGTTGGCCTTTCCTAGGTCTAAGTTTCGTTTACCTGGCGAATGTGACGGACCTGTTTGGCGTGGCTTCGCAATACACGGTGTTGTGGTCGCTGGCGGTGGAGGAACATTTCTATCTGCTTTGGCCGACCGCGGTTCGTTGGCTGACGAGGCGAGGCCTGACGATTGCCTGTATCGTGCTGGTGGCGGGCTGTCCGGCGCTGCGAGCCTTCTACTATCTCCGCGGATATGAGTATGGGGCAGGGTACACGTGGCTGACGGCCGACGGACTCGCTTGTGGCGCTCTGCTGGCAATCCTGGTTCGAGGAGCGCTTGGCTCGCGGCGCGGGCTGATGCTGTTTGCCGCGGGCACCGCAGTCCTTGCGCTCGCGGTTTTCGTTGGCGGCTTGCCCTATGGCATCTATCTCTCGCGCACCCTGGCGGGAGGAGCGTTCCGATACACCTTCTTGAACCTGGCTTTTACGGCTGTGGTCGCGGGCGCACTGGCTGTGAGCGCCACGCGATTTGCGAGTCTGCTCAGGATTGGGTGGCTGAAATTCTTCGGGGACATCAGCTACGGCTTGTATCTCGTCCACATGCTGGCGTTCGATGTGGTGGATCACTTCGGAGCCCGGCTGCTTCCGAGCATCTACTCCACGCCTCAGGGATTCTTGACGGTATGTCTGCGGTTTCTGGTAGGGAGCGGTTTTTCGATCACGTTGGCCTACGGGTCGCGCTGGTACTTTGAAGAACGCTTTTTGCGGCTGAGAGAGAAGCGAGAAAGCATCCCAACCGCCACGCTGCCCAAAGCCGCCGAGGAAGTGGCAGCGGCTTCCTGATTGGGGAACGTCTAACCAGAAGCAGGCTGCAAGCACTCCAGGATTTCGGCTTCGCTCAGGGTGTGATCGCTCGACTTGGCGCGGCGATAGATGCGTTCGACCAGATCCTCGGTGGCGGTGTAGCCGCGGTGTTCCAGCCAGAAGTGGACGTTGGATTTCCCACTCATCGGACCGATGTCAATCACCTGCTGCAGTCCGAAAACGTGCGACGGCACGCCGGAATAAACCGTGTTCGCCAGCTCGACATCGTTTTTCTTGTAGGCCTTGATGACAGCGGCGGCGTGGACGCCGGTGGCAGTGCGGAATGCGTCATCGCCGACCACGGGATAATTCACCGGAATCGGCACTCCGGTGGCGTTGGAGACGGCCTCGCAATAATGCTTGAGCTTGGTGAGATCCTGCTGATCCCAGGGCGAGATGCCCATCAGTTTCAGATTGACCAGCATCTGATCCATCTGTGTATTTCCGACGCGTTCGCCGATGCCAAGCGCGCAGGCGTGCACGCAGTTGGCGCCGGCCACGAGGGCGGCCATCGCATTGGCGGTGGCCAGTCCGCGGTCGCAATGGCCGTGCCAGTCGACGCGGATCTTTTCGCCGGACGGCTTCACCACTTCTTCCATGACGAACTTGACGAGCGCGACCGTTCCCATGGGCGTGGCGTGTCCGGCGGTATCGCAGAGCACGATCGCGCGGGCGCCATAGTTGATCGCGTTGGAGTAGAGGCGCTTGACCATTTCCGGGTCGCAACGAGTGGTGTCCTCGGTGACGTACATGACCTCGAGGCCGAGCGACACGGCGAACTTGATGGCCTTTTCCGTGGTCTTCAACAGAAAGTCGTCGCTCCAGCCTTCGGTGTAGCGGCGGATGGGGCTGGAACCGAGGAAGGTTGCGGCCGCGATCGGCAGGCCGGTTTTCTGGACGATCTCCGCGATGGGGCGAATGTCGTTCTCGTGCGTGCGGGCAGCGCAGTTCGCCTTGATGTTCAATTTGTGGCTGACGATTTCGCGCGCCAGGGCGGTGGAGTGCTCGAGGGCCCGCGGCCCCGCCCCCGGCAACCCGATGTCCAGCGAGTTGATGCCGATGGCCTCCATCAGGTGGAGGATTTCGATCTTCTGTTCGATGGAAGGATCGCGGACGGAGGGCGACTGCAGGCCGTCGCGCAGGGTCTCATCGTTCAGCAGCACCGGACCTGGGGGATGCAGCGACTGCGGATAGAGCTGGTTCCAGTCGTAGATGAGTTCGGAAACGTTCATGTGTGGCACGGATTATGTGGGGCGGGCACTCCTGCCCGCCAGTCACCGCGGCGACCCCACGCGCCGCGATCCGGACTACTTCGTTTCTTTGCTCTCTTTCGGCGGCACGGTCAGGCCGAATACCGAAAGCTGCCCCGGCCCGGCGACGTTGATGCCACGGGCATCCTCGGGACTGGGCAGGTACAGCGTCTGACAGAACTCGCAGCGATAGACTTCCCGGTCGGCGCCCCAGGCTTTCTCCGCGCAGCCACATTCCTGCTCAAGCACGTCGGCGGTGTAGAACCAGCGCTTCAAGTGTCCGCCGCAGAACTTGCCTTTGTCATTCTTCTCATTGCAGGCGCGCTGGCCCGGCTTTTTGATTTTGACTTTGTGCTTGGGAAGTTGCGGAACGTCTGCCGCTGGCGTGCTGACCGGTTCGCCTGATGCCACGGAGTTCTCCATCGTACGAGTCCGAAACAGAGTTACAGGCTCATTGTACCGAGGGTTAGGGCTAAGGCCAAAATTGTGGCGAGAGAGTAGCGTCCCTTGCGGGACTCAGTCATTCAGACCCATGCCACCCGGCACTTCCGTGCCGGGCTATCCTTTTCCGCCGCTTGGCGGCTGGAGCACCGTCAATGTCGACGACCATGCGATCTCGAAGCAACTGTACTCGAAACTGAGCGAAAGGCACGCGACGGCGGATCAATCAAATTCCATCCGCGGTGGCGACTGCTCGGCGCCCACGCGCCCGGGGGCGATCTCGGCCTTGAAGTAGTTCTCGCCTTTCACGGGGGCGCCCGCCAGGCGGCGCAGCATCGCGATCTGGCCGACGTGGCTGAGGGCGTCGGCGACCGGGCCCTGGAATAACTTTTCAGCGGAGACTTGCAGCGGCTGGTCCGAGGCCAGGTAGTCGTCGAATTTCTTCAGAGCAGCGAAGAAGCGCTCGGATTCTTTTCCCACGCGAGGGGGGTGGCGGGGTTCCAGCGCTCCTGGCCTTGGGCGATGCTGAGTCCCCAGTCGAGCACATCGCAGATGTGGGCGAGAATCTGACCCGGCGTGCGTGACGATTCGCCGCAGCGATAATCCGCAAAATTGGCAGGCGCATTGCGGACGGCTTTGCCTCCGCGGTAGGCGAGCGTGGCGAGAGTGTGGCGTAAGAGAGTGCGGGAGTCCATAAATTCAGTTCTCGGTTCTCAGTTCTCAGTGAAAGCCGAAAAAGCCGAGTGCTCAGAACTCAAGAGTTGCACCTGAGAACTGAGAACTGGGAACTGAGAACTCTTCTACAGTTTTCTTCTCCAGAGCGCGCCGCAGGAGCGCATCACGGCCATCATTCTCTGTCGCAGGGGGCGCGCGAAAATCATGTCGAGGAAGGCTTCCATCTGCGGACCAAGCTCGCCGCCGTAGCCGAACCACCAGGGCTTCTTCACGCGCGGCAGCAAGTCGATATCGAGGTGCTTGACGCGCACCATTTCCTCCAGGCCCCAGCGTCCGTGGGTACGGCCGAGGCCGCTCGACTTCACGCCGCCATGGGGCGCTTCGCTGATGCTGAAGCAGGAAAGAACATCGTTCACCATCACCGTGCCGGCCTGGATCTGGCGGGCCAGGGCTTCTCCGCGGGCGCGATCGCCGGTCCAGACGCTGGCGGCCAGGCCGTACTCGGAATCGTTCGCGAGCCGTACGGCTTCGGTGTCGTCGCGGAAGGACGCGATCGGGAGCACGGGGCCGAACGTCTCTTCGCGCATTACGCGCATGGTGTGGTCTACGTCGGCGAGCACGGTGGGAGCGAAGAACGTCGGGCCCAACTCGCGCAGGCGTGCGCCGCCTACCAGGACGCGGGCGCCACGGGCGCGAGCATCCTCCACGTGCGCTTCGACCAGGCGCACTTGCTGTTCGCTGATCATGGGACCGATCTCGGTGGCCGCATCCATGCCATTTCCGACACGCAATTTGCGGGTCTTGTTGGCGCAGGCTTCGACGAAGGGCGCATAGAGCTTCTCGTGGACGTAGCAACGCTCGACCGAAAGGCAGGCTTGGCCGGCATTGACGAACGCACCCCAGACCGCTGCGCTCGAAGCCACGTCGAGGTCGGCATCGTCGAGCACCAGCATCGGGTCTTTGCCGCCCAGTTCGAGCACGACTGGAAGCAGGCGCTCGGCGGCGACTTGCGCGATGCGGCGGCCGGTACCGACGCTTCCGGTGAAAACCAGCTTGTCGATATCGCTCTTGACGAGCGCCGCGCCGGTTGCGCCTTCCCCGGGCAAAACCTGGAAAACGTCGCCAGGAACACCGGCCTGCTGGAGCAGCGATTGCAGTTTGATCGCGATCAGCAGCGTGAACTCGGAAGGCTTGAGCACTACCGTGTTGCCTGCCACCAGCGCTGACATGACTTCGGTGGCGGGAATCGAGAAGGGATAGTTCCAGGGAGAGATGATCCCGATGACGCCGTAGGGCTCGCGCAGGATGCGTCCTGACTTGGCGTTGACCGCGAGATTGCCGTAGGGCAGCTTTTCCTCGCGCAGCACGGAATAGGCGCTTTCGATCAGGTAGCGCGCCGCGTCGAGCACCACCAGAATTTCGGTCAACAACGATTCCACCAGGGGCTTGCCGGCCTCCTGAGTGATGCGGCGCGCTACTTCGTGTTTGTCGGCGAGAAGAATTTGCTGGAAGCGACGCAGGACCTTCACCCGGTTGTGCACGCCCCACGCGTTCCAGTCGCGCTGCGCAGCACGGGCACGAGCCACCGCGGCGCGGACTTCGGTGGGCCCGGCGCAGTCCAGTTCGCCCAGAACCTCTGCGGTCGCGGGGTTGACGGACGCGATCCGGGAAACGGCGAGTTGGAGGTCGGTGGGCATCGCCAAATAACAGTGTAGAACAGCGGGCAGCGCGCAGTCAGCAATCAGCAATCAGCACTCAGCACTCGGCCTTCAGGTGTTCCCATGTCTTTGATCGCAATCTGCTAAGTGTTGAATGCTGAATGCTGAGCCCTGACTGCTATCCCTGTGCCGCATACTCGACGTTCACCAAATACAGGCCGCTGGCGGGGGCGGTGGGGCCGGCGGCGGAGCGGTCGCGGGCGGCGAGGATGCGGTGGAAGTCATCGGGCGTCAGGGTTCCCTTCCCCACCAGCAGGAACGTCCCGACCAGGTTGCGGACCATGTGATGGAGGAATCCGCTGCCGCGGACGGTGTAGATGAACTCTTCGCGATCGCGAACCCACTCCGACGAGTAGATCGTTCGGACATTCGTTTCCTGGCTTTGAGCTCCCCCCTGCGTGCCTCCGTGTCCCCCGCGGTTAGGGGTTTCGGCGGCAGCCATGCGCTCGACGCGCTCGGGATCGACCGCCGCAAACGAGGTGAAATCGTATTCGCCGACAACCGCGGCGGCCGCTTTCGTCATCACACTCTCGTCCAGAGGATAGGGGTAGTGCCAGACATAGCGCGCCAGAAAGGGCGGGCAGATCGCGCCGCGATACATGCGGTAGCGATACGTTTTCGCGCGCGCTGAGGTGCGGGCGTGGAAACCGGCGTCGGCCTCGCTCACTTCGAGCACGCGAATGGAAGCGGGCAGGATGTCGTTGAGCGCTTTCACCCAGTTCTCGGTCGGGATGAACGCAGCGGTCTGGAAGGTGGCCACCTGGGCGAGCGCATGCACGCCGGCGTCGGTGCGACCAGAGCCTTGCGGCAGTACATTTTCTCCGGTTAGCCGTCCAATGGCTGAGGCTAGTGTGCCCTGGACGGTGGCGCGATCGGGCTGCACCTGCCAGCCGGCAAACTCGGAGCCGTCATAGGAAAGGATCAGTTTGAGATTGCGCGCAAGCTTTTCCGAGTCCTGCGGCGCGCGACGATCATCCATAGCATTTACAAAGTTTTACCGGCGCGGTCGCGGAATAGAGCGAGGCGCGTCAGCTATACTATTTCACTAAACGGTTAATGAAAAATGCTGGTTTTTCGCGGGTTGCAAGGAACTCTTGCCCCGCGTTCTACGTACCAAGAAACGTCCTGACAACCGCGTCAGTTCCTCTCAGGAGATGATACGAATGCAACGTTCCATCAGGTTTTCCGCTTTCCGGCGGGCCGCCGCCCTTTTTGTTGCCGGCACCATCATTCCCGCAGCCTGGGCGCAGAATAGCTCATCTATGCCCAACGCGCCTTCGGCGCAAGCGCAGAAGGCGGCGCCTTCGCAGGCCCAGCCGTTTGAGCTCAAGGACTACTCCCAGCCGCGGACGCACTTCCTCAATCCGATCGGACCGTACAGCCCGCGAACCGTGGCTCCGCCGAGCCTGGCCAACACTGACCGATTCAGTCAGCTCATGCGCGACGGCAAGCTGTACATCTCAATGAACGATGCCGTCGCTCTGGCCCTCGAAAACAACCTCGACATCGCGATTGCGCGCTACAACCTGAACATTGCTGATACCGACATCTGGCGCGCCAAAGCGGGCGCCGCGACGCGAGGCGTCAACACTGGTATCGTGCAGGGCACACCGGGCGGGACGGGCGCGGGCGTAGGCAGCACTTCCACGGGCGGCGGAGCGGGGGGCACGACAGCGGGCACAGGCGGCGCTGGCGCGGGAACGTCGGGGCTGGTGACTTCGACCACGGGCGTGGGCGCAGCGGTTCCCACTTTTGATCCAATTTTGACCGGAACGCTGCAACTGGACCAATCGAGATTTCTCACTGGTCAATCCAAGGTAATCGCCGACCCTTTCCTCGACACCCACACCGCGACGTGGGACTTCGGTTATCAGCAAGGCTTCCACTGGGGCACAAACCTCTCGGTCGGCTTCAACAATACTCGCGATACATCTACCTCAGGCTTTCAGACTCGAAGCCCGCAATTGAAATCGAACTTCCGGGCTACGATCTCCCAGCCTCTGCTCTCGGGCTTTGGCCTTTTGCCGAACACGAGGTTTATCAGGATCGCCAAGAACAATCGGGAGATCTCTGATGTGGCGTTTCGTCTACAGGTGATTACAACGGTGAACCAGATTCAGAACATTTACTGGGATCTGGTGAACGCGTACGAGAATGTAAAGGTGCAACAAGACTCTCTCGCATTGGCCAACAAGACCCTCTCGGACAATCAGAAGCAGGTCGAGATCGGAACCCTGGCACCGATAGAGGTGGTCCGCGCCCGGAGCGTCGTGGCGACGAACCAGCAATCCCTAATCGTGGCTCAGACCAACCTGCAGTTGCAGCAGCTGCTGGTGAAGAATGCTCTGAGCCGCACACTCGTGGACCCAGTATTGGCGGACGCCGAGGTGATCCCGACCGACACTATGTCAGTCCCGGAAAACGAACCTGTCGTTCCCACACAGGATTTGGTCAATCAGGCTTTGGCACACCGCGCGGAACTCGCCGAGTCGCGTATCGACTTGACGAACCGCGACATCAACACTCGTTCGGCCAAGAATGCTCTGCTCCCTACTCTCAATTTGTTTGCTTACTACGGAGGCAGCGCCCTGGGCGGAGACCCTAGCCCCGCCTGTATTAAGAACCCAAACTGCCTGCCGCCTGATTCATCCACTGGCTATGGCGGCACATTGAACCAACTTGTCGACTCCACCGCGCCCAGTAAGGGTATTGGTCTCCAGTTGAACATTCCGATCCGCAACCGCTCCGCGCAGGCGGACCAGGTGCGTGCCGAACTGGAATACCGCCAGGCGCAGATGCGTTTGCAGCAGCAGGAAAACCAGATCCGCATTGAGGTCCGGAACGCGCAGTTCTCGGTACAGCAGAACCGGGCCAGTGTCGAAGCGGCGCGGGCGGCGGTCGAACTAGGCAAGCAGTCGCTCGACGCGGAACAGAAGAAATACGCGCTGGGCGCTTCCACGACCACGCTCGTCTTGCAGAACGAACGCGACCTGACGCAGGCGCAGTCGAACCTAGTTTCGGCCAATTCCGCCTACGAGAAATCGCGGGTGGAGCTGGATCGCGCCACCGGAGCTACGCTCGACCGGCTGGGCATCCTGATGGCTGATGCTGAACGCGGGCAGGTCACACGCATGCCGAGCGTGCCGTACGTGGCGCCCCGGCCTGCCGAACAACAGACGCCGGTACAACCGCCGCCACAGCCACAACAGTAGCCAGTCCGATTCACTGTAACGCCGGCATCCTGCCGGCTGTCCCGAGGGCGTCTCGCCCTCGACGCGGCGGGCGAGGACGCCCGCCGGACAGCCGCCGAGACGGCGGCGCTACGAGTCTGTGCAGCACATTTGCCACCAGACTCTCTGGCTATGCGCTAGCGGCTGCTAGTATTCTTCCCCCGTGACGCTCTCGGTCGTCATCATCACTCATAACGAAGAAGCGAATATTGGACGCACGCTAGCCAGCGTCCAGCCCCTGGTCTCGGATGGTAAAGGCGAGATCATCGTGGTGGACTCGGGGTCGACCGATCGCACGGTGGAGATCGCAAAATCGTTGGGCGCGAAGGTGTTCGTCGAAGAGTGGAAGGGGTACGCGGCCCAAAAGAATTCGGCGATTGCCAAGGCGACGGGGGATTGGATTCTGAGTCTGGATGCGGATGAAAGCCTGGACTCCGGGTTAGCGGGGGAGATTTACGCGGCGATGCACGGTCGTCTCAACTCCGCCTCGATGCAAGGGAACTCGCTTGAAGTCGTCGAGCAGGTGATCGCTGCCGAAGAGTCACGGCAGCGTGGCGAGGATGTCTCAGCGGTTGGGTTTTGGATTCCGCGGAAGAATTTCTTCCTCGGACGTTGGATTCGACATGGTGGTTACTGGCCTGATCCGAAACTGCGGCTCTTTCGTCCAGCGGCGGGCAAGTTTGAGGATCGTGCGGTTCACGAGGATGTAAAGCTCGCAGGCTCCACGGGAAGATTGCGAGGTGCGCTTCTTCACTACTCCTACCCGACGCTCTCCGACTATCTCGAGCACATGAACCGCTACTCGTCACTCGGCGCGGAAATGGTCGTTGCACGGGGGCGTGTCCGCTTCAGTGTGTTCAACATCGTGCTGCGGCCGGCGGCGACGTTCATTTACAACTACTTCTTCCGGCTTGGATTCCTTGACGGCCGCAAGGGGCTGCTGCTGCACCTTTACCACGCGGTGTACGTATCGTGGAAATACGCGAAGGCGTGGGAACTGCGAGAAAAATCAGCGTAGCTGTGTGGGTCGGACACTCTTGTCCGACGCCGTTGGTGTTGATGTTGGGGTTGACTTTGGCCTCGTTCTCTTTTTGGAAAGGTTCACAATCCAAAGCAAAACGCAAAAACAAGAGTCGAAGTCAAGAGCAACGGCAACGGCGTCGGACAAGAGTGTCCGACCCACATCGGCCTTTAGGACCGCCGCGTAATCCGCAGGATGTCGAACTGCACTTCCACCTGCCGCTGCGGAAACTTCGATTCCACGTGGGCCTTCACTTCAGCCACCGAGGGCACTCCGCCCTGGCCGGTCAGGCCGCGAGCGTCGTCAAGCAGAATGATGTGCGGGTGGGTATGGCTGAGGATCATTTCCATTTCGGCAGAGAGCCTTTGCCGGTCGCCTTCTTTGCCGATCCAGCCGTAGTAGCCGGCGTCGAGCCAGAAAAGTGCGGGGCCCTTCAGCAAGGCGAGAACCTCGGGCATGACGACACGGCTGTCGCCGCCGAAAATTCGGATGTGCGGGTAGCGCGCAAACTTCCTGGCGGCGCGATCGGCCAGTTCCGGGACATATTCGATGGAGTAGATGTGGTCGAAGTGGGATTTCATCGCGGCGACCATCTCGCCGTAGTAGGTTCCGGTTTCGACCAGCGTCTTCAGGACGAACTTCTCACCGTATTCGCGCACGGTTTTCTGCTTCAGAAGATGAGGCGAGCGGGCGGGACGTCCACGCAGGATCCAGTACCAGTAGTCGGGATGGTGGCCCAGCGCCTTGTAGACGCCGTAAACGGGCGTGCGCTGGAGCAATCGCCGGAACGCCTTCAGAGTGGTCCTCCGCGGTCGGCACTAAGGATAGCAGCAGCAGCAGCTAGCCCGCGCGGGTTCCGTTGGGGACCGGGCTCTCCGGGACGGACAGCACGGGCGTGACTCCGTCGCCATAGCCGATGTCGAATAGCATTCCTTCGGACAGTACGCCGCGCATCTTGCGCGGCTCCAGGTTCACGACGAAGAGTGCTTGCCTACCTTCAATTTCGCGCGGATTGGTACGCTCTTTCTTGATTCCCGCCACGATCGTGCGCTCGTGATCGCCGAAGTTGACGCGCAATTGCATCAGGTTGTCGGAGTTGGGCACGTCACTGACCGAGACGACGGTTCCCACCCGGATGTCGACCTGGTTGAGGACCTCGAGAGGGATCGTGGGCTTGATGGGCGCGGGAGTCATGATGGGATTCTAGTGTAGAGAAGGGGCTTGCCCCGTCTCCCGTCGCAGCAGGAGGCGCGGCACGCCGCGTCTTCACACTGGTTTTCCCAACCGCTCGGTCGGTTTGATAACCTTGTCGCACTGCAAGTGCTCCTCTATCATCAAATTCAGCCGGGGAGCCGAATGGCAGAGAACAAGTCGAAAGCCAGCCTGAACAAGCCGAGTGTCGCGGAAAATCCGATTGCGGATGTGTTTGAAGGCCGCCAGCCAGCTCCATCGGAGAAGAACTGGGCGGAGAAGACGCTGGCACCCACGCTGGAGAAGGCTCCGGAGAAGCCGATCGGCGCGGCGACCGGCACTAATCTCGACGAGCATGGGCGCGCGCGTTTTAGCACCATTTCTGATGTCCCCATTCGCCGTCTCTACACCCAGGCCGATCTTCCCGCCGACTGGAATTACGAACAGTATCTCGGCTATCCCGGACAGCCTCCGTACACGCGCGGCATTCACGCCACCGGCTATCGCGGCAAGCTCTGGACCATGCGCATGTTCTCGGGTTTCGCGTCGCCGGAAGAGACGAACCAGCGCTACAAATATTTGCTGGAACATGGCGGCGGAGGGTTGTCAGTCGCGTTCGATCTGCCCACGCTGATGGGTTATGACTCCGATCATCCCGCCAGCGAAGGCGAAGTCGGCAAGTGCGGGGTGGCGATCGACTCGCTCGAAGATATGGAGATCCTGTTCGACGGCATCGATCTGGAAAAGACGTCCACGTCGATGACCATCAACTCACCGGCGTCGGTGCTGTGGGCGATGTACCTCGTCGTTGCGGAGAAGCAGGGCGCCGACGGGAAGAAAATCGCGGGTACCATTCAGAACGACATCCTGAAGGAATACATTGCGCAGAAGGAATATATCTACCCCCCTGCGCCGTCGATGCGGCTGGTGATTGACACTTTCGAATTTGGATCGAAGTTCACGCCACGCTTCAACACGATTTCCATCTCCGGATACCACATCCGCGAGGCCGGCTCGACCGCGCTCCAGGAACTGGCGTTTACGATTTACGACGGCGTTGAATACGTGGAGTGGGCGCAACGGCGTGGTCTTGACGTGGACGAGTTCGGTCCGCGACTCAGCTTCTTCTTCAATGCGCACAACGATTTCTTCGAAGAGATCGCCAAATACCGCGCGGCCCGCAAGATCTGGTATCGGCTGATGAAAGACCGCTTCGGAGCCAAGAACGACCGCACCCGGTTGATGCGCTTTCACACACAGACCGCCGGTGTGTCCCTGCCTGCGCAGCAGCCGATGAACAACATCGCACGCGTGGCGCTGCAGGCGTTGGCTGCAGTACTCGGCGGCACGCAGTCGCTGCACACCGACGCCTACGACGAAGCCCTGGCGTTACCGACCGAAGAAGCGGCACGCATCGCGCTGCGCACCCAGCAGATCATCGCCTGCGAGTCGGGCGTGGCGCAGACGGTCGATCCGCTGGGCGGATCGTACTTCGTCGAGAAGCAGACCCTCGACATGGAGAAGGGCGCGTTCGACTACTTCCAGAAACTCGACCAGATGGGCGGCATGGTGAAGGCCATCGAGCGCGGCTATCCGCAAAAAGAGATTGCTGAGGCCAGTTATCAGTACCAGCGCGCCGTCGAGGCCAGCGAGAAGATAACGGTCGGCGTAAACGATTTCGTCATCGAAGAAGAGTCGCCCGCCACTCTTTATATCGACGAGTCGGTGGCTCGTGCCCAGGAAGCGAAACTCAAAGCGCTGCGCGCCCGCCGCTCGAATGAGGAAGTTCGGCGTCGGCTGGATGCGCTGAAACGCGCTGCCGCCAAAACGCCTTCTGCCGGATCAAACGGCAACATCTCCGACGCCAACACCATGCCGTACATCGTGGACGCCGTCCGCGCCTATGCCACCGTGGGCGAAATCTGCGAAGCGCTGCGGCAGGTGTATGGAACCTACACGGAAGTCAGCATTACGTAGTCTGCCATCGGATCCGCGTTCTTTACCGTAACGCACGATTTTCACAATCGAGGCCCTGCGCCGTCACAGCATCAAATTAGGTCTTGCCGTCACTATCCTGCTGGAGCCTGCCATCCAATGGCCAGATCTGTCCCGAGCCACCGCCTGCTGCCGGAACCGGCAAACCGGAGTGGTGGTTTCCATCGAGTCCAGGATCGTAATTCTGCGCCGGCAAAAGGTCCTACTCGACACCGCCCTGGCCGACCTTTACAGCGTGTCGGTGAAGCGCCTGAACCAACAGGTAAATCGCAACCGGCAGCGGTTTCCCATCGATTTCATGTTTCAACTCACGGAGAAAGAGTACGAATCTTTGAGGTTGCAATTTGCAACCTCAAAGAAAGGTCGGGGAGGGAGGCGGTATTTTCCATACGCCTTTACCGAGCACGGCGCGATCATGGCGGCGACTGTTCTCAACTCGAAGCGGGCCGAAGAGATGGCCGTTTTTGTGGTCCGCGCCTTTGTCCGGCTCCGCGAAATGCTCACCGCGAATCGGCAGATCGCGGCCCGGATTGAAGAACTGGAAGAACGCCTCGAGACCCATGACAGCGCGATTCAAGACATCATCGACGCAATCCGCAGGTTGATGAAGCCGCCCTCGAGGCCCCGCCGCAGAATCGGATTCGATGTGCCGCGCGCGAAAACGGCGTCGTAACCGTCCCACCCGCGGACCACTTTTTGTGACCAGAGGTCGTCGCACTCAGCCACCGCGGGCCAGTAATACAAAACTCTGACAAAGGTCGGCGCCGCGCTATCGTACAATCCTAAATGAAATTAAAATTCAATTTCATTTTCAATTAGGAGAACGCCCTCGTGAGTCCCGTCTTTCGTCGGGTGCGGCGATGGAAAATTTGCCTGCTTTCTCTCGCGCTGACCGCCGGAATCCCATCGGGTGCTCGGGCCCAGGAAGCGCCTTATTTCGTAACCTACGATCATCATCCCGAAGAACCGGGCAACCTGGAAATCGCCATCTGGAGTACGGTCGGCATACCGCGCGGCGGCCAGAAACTGTTCTTCGCCCCCTTCAGCGAATTCGAATATGGCGTAACCGGGCGCTGGACTGCCGAGCTCTACCTGGAAGGCCAGGCCACTTCCGGCGACAGCGCAGTCTTCACGGGATGGCGTCTGGAAAACCGCTTCAAGCCGCTGAAGCGCGAGCACTGGATTAATCCGATCCTCTATTTCGAATACGAAGGCCTCAATGAAGCCAGCAAGATTCTCAAGGAGGTCGTTGGCAGCGCAGAGATCTCCGCTGAAAGAAATGCCGAACTGGCAGCCGTGCACGCACACGAAATCGAGGCCAAGCTGATTCTGTCGAGTAACGTCCACGATTGGAACCTGGCAGGAAATTTCATTGTGGAGAAAAACTTGTCACTAGGAGAAGGCTTCGAATTCGGCTACGCGCTGGGGGTTTCGCGGCCGCTGTCGAAGCTCGCCTCCGGCAAGGAGTGCCGGTTTTGCCGCGAGAACTTTAATGCTGGCGTAGAACTCTACGGCGGGCTTGGAAGCACGAACGGCTTCGGATTCCACGAGACTGCGCACTACCTGGCTCCCGTGATTTCGTGGCAGGTCAGTGACAACTCCAGCATCCACTTTTCTCCGTCCTTTGGCCTGACGGATGTGAGCTATCCGGTCTTGTTGCGCTTTGGCTACTCCTATGAGATTCGCGCCTTCGGAAGCAAGGTGGCGCGGATGTTCGGAGGCAAGCCATGAAGTGGGGCTTGTTCACTTTGATTTCCGCAGCAGCTTTGCTTCTGGCGCAGAACATCAACTATCAGCAAGACGCAAAGTGGCGCGCCCCAGAAGAAGCGGCGGCGAAAAAGAATCCGCTGGCGGAAAAGCCCGAACTGGCAGCCGGAGGCAAGAAGCTGTTCAAACGGAACTGCGTGGAATGTCACGGCGACTCAGGACAGGGTCTGAAGAAGGCCGCCGACCTGCAGCTTCCCGTCGTGCAGAGCCAGAGCGACGGCACGCTCTTTTGGAAGATCACGAATGGAAATCCGGACCACGGCATGCCCTCGTTCAGCGGGCTTCCGGAGCTGCAGCGCTGGCAGATTGTGTTGTATTTGCGAACATTGGCGCAGCAATGATGCGGCGCAGTAAGCCGGAGCAGCCCGTAACTGCGCCTTGCATCGAGGACTAATCCAAGGTACTCTTACACCCCAGTTGTGGCTGAAGTTGCCCCCCCGGCCTAACCGATCCTTGCTCAGATCGAACGTAGGAGAAACATATGATTATCAGCGCTTTGCGTGAGGGTAAACCTCGCTCCGGATGCAATTTCTTGCACATATCCCGGTTGCTCGTGCTCGCCGCCCTCCTTTCCTTGCTCGTGATTTCTCCCGCTTATGGCCAAATCAGCGTCCTGACGCAGCATTACGACAACGCCCGCACTGGTGCAAACACCAACGAAACCATCCTGACTCACGCCAATGTAAACCCGGATCAGTTCGGGAAGCGCTACACGCAGAGCATCGACGGATTTCAAACCGCTCAGCCCCTTTATGTTCCAAATGTCTTCATCCCGGCTTTGAACTCGACCCACAATGTGGTTTACGTGGCCACCATGCATGACAGTGTGTATGCATTCGATGCCGAAAACAATCAGGGCAGCAATGCCTCCCCACTCTGGCACGTGAATTTTCTCGATCCGGCCCACGGCATCACTACGGTTCCGGTAGCAGATGAAAAGTGCTACGTGACTGCCTACACCGAGTTCGGGATTCAGGGCACGCCGGTCATCGACGTCGACCGGAATGCAATCTACGTGCTGGCCATGACCAAAGAAAACGGCAGCTACGTTCACAAGGTCCATGCTTTGAATCTGGGGACGGGAGAGGAATTGTTCGGCGGTCCGGTTACCGTCACCGCATCGGTGACCATCGACGGTCAGACCTATCCTTTCATCGATAAGTACCAGCAGCAACGTCCCGGGTTATTGCTGCAGGACGGAACGGTCTACATCGGTTTCGGCGGTCCTGGTTGCAACATCAAGACCGAGATGGGCTGGGTGATTGCGTACAACGCGGATACGCTCCAGCAGGTTGGGGCGTTCAACGTCTCGCCCAATGTGATGGCCTCCGCCGTCTGGATGTCGGGCGCTGGAATTGCCGGAGATGGCGCGGGAAACATCTATTTCAGCACCGGCGACGGCCTTTTCGATGCCGACATCGGGGGAACGCACTATGGAGACACCGTCCTGAAACTCAGCCAGGGAAATGGCACTCTGAACCTGGCGGACTATTTCACACCGTGGAATCAGCAATTCCTGAACGATCAAGATCTCGACGTCTCTTCCGGCCAGATTCTCCTCCTTCCCGAGCAGCCTGAGGGCAAGTTCGTGCTGGCGAATGGAAAAGACGGATTGATGTACCTGCTGGATCCGGACAACCTGGGCCACTTCAACCCCGCGGGTGACATTCAGATCCCGCAAGAGGTGGCTGCTCCGACGTTGGGTGAGGCGCACGCGGGACTCACGTATTGGAACAACACCATTTATCTCGAGGCCGAGCAAACGCCGATCCTGGCCTACTCGTTCACCAACGGCCGGATTTCTCCGCAGCCGATTTCGCAGACGGCATTTGTGACGTCGACTCCCAAGGGCGGCATTGTTTCCTCGAACGGAGTGCAGGACGGCATCTTCTGGTATATCACCCAGTCTACCAAGCGGCTGTTTGCATGGGATGCCAGCAACCTGGCGACCGAGCTTTACGACAACACGATGGCGGGGTCGCGCGACACCCTCACCGGCCTGGTTCATTTTGGGATGCCGATCGTGGCCAACGGCCGGTTGTACGTTCCCGGCCAGACGGAACTGGCCGTATTTGGCCTGATGGATTTCTTTAGTCCGGTAGGCGGTAACAATCAGACCGGGGGTGCGGGCACGCAGTTGCCGATCGCTTTACAGGCGGGACTGCAAGATCCTTACAGCGGAAACGCGGTTCACACCGCAGGAATTCCGGTTACCTTCAAGGCCACCGGTCAGGGCGGTGTCTTCTCGAATCCGAACGCCACGACCAATAGCTCCGGCGTCGCCAGCACGAACTTCACTCTGCCGCCGAAGCCCGGAACCTACACCATCACCGCCTCGAGTCCTGGCTACGGCAGCGCGACCTTTGTTGCGACGGCGGTTAGCGGCAGTGCCACCGCATTGGTGGTCTCGTCCGGCAATGCGCAGAAGGTGCCGGTGTTAACGCCGTTGCCTTCTGCTTTGAAGGTGAAAGCCAAGGACGCCCAAGGCAACGGCGTGGGCGGCGTCCTGATCACCTTCAATGATGGTGGTGCGGGCGGCTCCTTCTCCTCGTCCACAGCGACGACGGACTCTTCTGGCGTTGCCAGTACGTCCTATACCACCGGTACCAAGTCCGGCACCATCAAGATCACCGCCTCCGCAGCCGGTGCAACACCTGCGGTTTTCAAGGAGATTGTGTTGCCCGGGCCGCCAACCAGCCTGAAGATCAACTCCGGCAACAACCAGACTGTTAAGGCGGGGACGGTCGCACCCAAGCAACTGCAGGTCAAAATCACTGATCAGTATGGCAATCCGGTGAGCGCTATCTCCGTGACCTTCGCAGATGGGGGCGCGGGCGGCAGCTTCTCGCCCGATCCGGCGGTGACTACTCCGAAGGGGCTCGCGGGAACAAAATATACCGTTCCGAACCATACCGGGACGGTGACAGTGACGGCGTCCGCTGCCGGACTCGGTTCCGTCTCGTTCACTGTGAATGTGAACTGAACGGGGCCATCTTGTATACGATCAAGGGCAGGTGGCGCCGACCATCTGGAGCGACGTGACGTTAACGCCGCTGCCGTTGGCGTCCTTGATGAGGACGCCCTTGAGTGCCACCTTCTGCCCTGTTTGGCTCGAGGGGTTGAAGACACCGGCACCCAGCAACTGGTACCGTTGATTGCCCAACGGCCTTTCGGCCGCCGCTTTTAATTCCGCCGACGATGTCGCCTGCGTCTTGGACACGACAGGGTCACTGGCGTTGGTCAGCATCCAAATCGTGGACGGGCTTTGCTCCAGACAACCGACGACCTCCCCGATATCAAGGACATTCCCCGGCTGTTCCTCCTGCGGATCGGTGTTGCTCTTCTCGTTTTCCCCGTGTTGAGGCTGGGTTGGCTTGCTCAAATCCTGGTTGTCGATGGTGTACTGGATGAAGGGCGTAAACATCTCATCCCAGCTCTGATTCTCTTCGCGAAAATACACTTCCTTCTCTGGTCCATGGTTGCGGGCGGTATCAGAGCCGTCGTGCCCATGGTGGTGGATTAGACGGTCGTTCTTCAGCGAATTGTCGTAATGGGCGGTGACAACCAGTTTGCTGCCCGCCGGCAACTTGAGTGGCGTATCGAGTTCATAGGCCAGCTGCCAGTGGAAATCGTATTTCGGCACGCTCAGCACACTTTCCTCGCGCCCGTCCGGATAGACGACGACGTACTTGAAGTCCTTGGCGCGCAGGTGCGCATGGGGTTGGAACTGGTAAATGGTCACCGGTTCCGTGTAAGCCGTGATCCCGATCACCTCATAGTTGTCCGCATACGGCGGGATGGGAGGAATCACCACACCCGTGCCCTCGGCCTTTTTTCCGGGAGCATCCGTCAGCAACTGTTTGCCGCCGGCGATGATCGTTTCCCCCGAGGCAGGCACGCGAAAGAGCTGATGTTTCGGCGGCCCCGGCTGGAACCAAAGGCCAAGCATCGACCGATCCTTTTCCGGCTTGCCCGTCGTCTGGTAGTGGATGTTGAAGTCGACGTACAAATTCTTGCCGCCCCGCAGCAGCTTGGCGCTGCCGTCCCCGTACATCTCGAAGGTCGTACCCGGCGTATACACTGCCAGCATGTCGTGCAGCGCGGGATTCCCGCGAGCGACCACCGCCGGTTGAGTTGCGATCGAACTGTTCGGTAGGCCGAGCTGCCCAGCGACGCGTGCGAGCTTATCGAGGTCGGCGGGTACCACTCCGTCGGCTAACGCCAACTCGGTGATTGCCATGTGGTGCACTACCGCGCGATTGCCAGCGCGTAGCTGGATGGCGACGACCCACTTGTCTTCGGAGAACGGCACCTTGGCCAAATATTTGAGGTAGGGAATTTCGCCCTGAGCGGGCACCGGAAACTCCGGCAACGAGATGACAACGTCCGGCGCGAGTCCTTTCGGATGCAACCAGCCTTGCGCAAGATTGGGCGGCGGCACCAGATCCACATCGTCCCCTTTGGGGGCACCCGCGTTGACCCAGGCGACCAGCGTGTCGATCTCCTGCTGAATGAGCCGGGCGTCGTTGCGGAACTTCACGCTCCCGATGGGATCCGCCGGCCAGGGCGGCATCTCGCGCTTGAGGACCTTTTCCTTGATCGATTCCGCCCAGGGCCGCGCCGCATCGTACGACAGGA
>Ga0326726_10001028_pt1 | contig 25660 bp, 20 predicted proteins | sample MHFenrmetagenome_2_FD_207603 | JGI IMG/M metagenome (GOLD analysis project Ga0326726, IMG submission 207603) | Lab enriched peat soil microbial communities from Michigan Hollow, Ithaca, NY, United States - MHF15MN | ecosystem: Environmental > Terrestrial > Soil > Wetlands > Peat | place: USA... | reverse complement strand
AGCAACCTGAGGTCCGAGATCTTCTCGGCAAGACCGCGGTCATCACCGGGGGGACCAAGGGAATCGGACGCGCCATCGCGGTCAAGCTGGCCCGGCGCGGCTGCGACGTCGTTGTGAACTATTTTCGTTCACGGAATGCCGCGTCCGAAACCGTCGCCGAACTTGAGGGTCTGGGGGTGCGGGCCCTGGCGGTGCGGGGCAACATCGCCAGCAAGGAATTCCACCAGAAGCTGTTCGACGAAGTTGCCGAGAAGTTCGGCAAGGTCGACATCCTCATTTCCAACGCCGCCCTCGGCATCTTTGCCAGTGTTCTTGACGTGGACGAGAAGGCATGGGACCTCTCCTCGCACACCAATTCGGAGGCATTGCTCTTTTGCGCGCAGCGTGCGGTGCCAATCATGCCCCCGGGTGGGAAGATCGTCGCGCTGTCGTCACTCGGTGTGACCCGCTACATCCCCGGCTACGCCGCGATCGGCATCTCGAAGGCCGCGATCGAGACTCTGGTGCGCTACCTGGCGCACGAACTGGCGGAGAAGGGCATCAACGTCAACGCCGTCTCCGGCGGGTTCATCGACACCGACGCGCTTAAGATCTTCCCGAACTATGGCGAGATGATGAGCGAAGTCGAACGCCGTACGCCATTTGGACGTGTGGGCACACCCGACGAGGTGGCCGATGTCGTGGTCTTCCTCTCGACCGACGCCTCGCGCTGGATCACCGGCCAGATCATCGTCGTCGATGGCGGCTATTCGCTCACTTGACCTTTCGTACTCATTCACAAGGAGTTGACTCGATGCGCGCGCTCATGACCCTGATTTGCTTGGGGCTGGCAGTGTTCTGTCCTTTCGCAGGATCCCGGGTGGTGCAGGCGCAACCATCGGATAGCACAGCCGCCAAGCCCGATCCTTGGGGGCCGTGGCAGTTCCTGGTGGGAAACTGGGTCGGTGGTGGGGAAGGGGCTCCGGGTCAGGGGATGGGCGCCTTCGACTTCACGCCGGATCTGCAGAACAAGATCCTCGTACGGCACAGCCACGCCGATTACCCGGCATCGGCGGGACGCCCGGCCACAGTTCACGACGATTTGCTCATCGTCTACGCTCCCACTGACAGTGGCACCGCCCGCGCGATCTACTTCGATAACGAGGGGCACACGATCAACTACACCGCCGGCTTCAGTGCTGACGCGAAGAAACTCAGCTTCGTCAGCGATCCCGCGCCCGGGCCGCGGTTTCGTCTCACCTACGAGAAAACTGCAGCGGATACGCTCGGCATCTCATTCGACATCGCCCCGCCCAAGAATCCCGACTCGTTCTCGACATACGTTGCCGGCAAGGCCTGGCGGAAACGGTGACGCGATCTACTTGGGCCAGCATGATCGCTGCGATCCCTGGCACCCGCCGCATCCAGTCGTCGGATATGAGTTTGAGGATGTCTCACACCACGCCACCGAGCTCTTAGTCCCGACATACCAATTGAATCCAGACCGTCAGTCGGCGATATACCCGGCCTTATGAGGGCGCTATGACACTCGGCTGGGTTTACGCGATTCTCATCTTCGAGCAAATTCTCGCATCCGGGACGTTCCTGGCGGCGAAGTGGGCGTTGGTGGAATTCCCGGCGTTGAACCTCGCCTTCCTGCGTTTCATCATCGCGTCACTCGGGTTGTTTCTGGTGCAGCGCTTCTGGCCCGGTCGGCGGCCGGTCGAGCGGGGCGATTGGAAGCACATTTTCCTGCTGGGCTTTCTCGCCGTGGTGCTCAATCAGGCGTTCTTCCTTTACGGTCTCAAGTACACAACGCCGACCCACGCCGCTCTGCTCTATGGCGCCACGCCGGTTCTCGTCTTTCTCTTCGCGATTCCGCTCATCGGCGAGAAGCCAACCCTGCTGAAGAAGATCGGCGTGCCCGTCACGTTTCTGGGAGTGGCCATTGTCATCACGCGTTCCGGCGTTACTTGGGCGAAGGACGCTTGGCTCGGCGATCTCTTGATCCTCCTGGCGGTGGCCTCGTGGGCGCTTTACACGGTTCTTGGCAAGAAGTTGGTCAACAAGTACGGGGCGGTCCATCTTACGGCGATGAGCATCATTGCCGGCACGATTCTGTTCGCACCCATTGGGCTGGTCACGTTTACGCGCTTCGATCCCACGTCAATTTCCGTCCGCGGCTGGAGTTCCTTGGCCTACATCGCGATTGGGACCTCGGTGATCGCCTACTCCATCTGGTTCTGGGCCTTGGGCCGACTGGACGCGACGAAAGTCTCGGTGTTCAACAACATCCAGCCGATCGTGACCGCAATCATGTCCTACTTTCTCCTGAATGAACCGATCGGCCCCCGGTTGATTGGGGGCGGTTTGTTGGTTATTGTTGGCGTCGTGTTGACGGAAAGAGGATAACAATACAGAGTGCTGCCACACGTCCGCGTGTGGCAGCGGTGTCACACGAGGACGTGTGACACCACTTCCAGGAGTCTGAGGCCCATCATGGACAAAGTCATCGCCCACATCGACAAGAATCAGAAACGGTACCAGGAAGAGCTGTTTGAGATTCTGCGGGTGCCGTCGGTCTCCGCCGACCCGGAGCACAAAGCCGATTGCCGCAAGGCCGCCGAATGGACCAAAAAGAAACTCGAATCGATGGGAATGACCGCACGTCTCTACGAGGTGCCCGGTCATCCCTTGGTGTACGGCGAGTGGCTGAAGGCGCCGGGAAAGCCGACGGTGCTGTTCTACGGGCACTACGACGTTCAACCGCCCGACCCGCTGGAGCAGTGGGCGACGCCGCCATTTGAGCCGACGGTGCGTAACGGCAGCGTTTACGCGCGCGGGTCCGCCGACGACAAGGGCCAATTCCTCGCCAACGTGCTGGGCGTGGAGGCCTACTTTCAGGCCGTCGGGCAGCCGCCTTTGAATGTGAAGTTTCTGATCGAGGGCGAGGAAGAAGTCACCTCCCACAATCTCGATCACTTCATCGAGTCGAACAAAGAACTCTTGAAGTGCGATCAGATCGTTGTCTCGGACTCTGCGCAGTTTGAGAAAGGTTACCCGGCCATCACCTACGGGCTGCGCGGCATCTGTTATATGGAAGTCTTCGTGCGCGGACCGAAGATGGACCTGCACTCCGGGGAATACGGCGGCAGCGTCACCAACCCCGCCAACGCGCTGGCGCAGATGATTGCCAAGTTGCACGATCCGTCGACCGGACGCGTCCTGATCCCGGGTTTCTACGATGATGTCGTTGATCTGACTAAGCAGGAGCGCGACGAGTTCGCAAAGCTGCCCTTCGACGAAGCCGACTACAAGCGCTACCTGGACGTCGAGGCGCTCTCCGGCGAGAAAGGCTACACGGCACTCGAGCGTAAATGGGCACGGCCGACCTGCGATGTCAATGGCATGAAGGCGGGATACACCGGTGTCGGCGCCAAGACCGTAATCGGCGCGGACGCGTCGGCGAAAATCTCGATGCGTCTGGTGCCGAATCAAGTGCCGACCAAAATCCGCGCCGCGTTCGAAGCCTACATCAAGTCGATCACGCCGCCGGGTGTTCAAGTTCGCTGTGAGAACTACGGCCTGGCGCGTCCCGTCATCGTCCCGACCGACTCACCGGCACTGACCAAGGTGCGGGCCGCGATGGAAAAAGCCTTTGGCGCGAAGACGGTGCTGATGCGTTCGGGTGGATCAATACCAGTGGTCGAGACATTTAAGAATGTGCTCGGCGTCTCATCGCTTCTGGTTGGCTATGGCCTCCCCGATGATGCGTTGCATTCACCAAACGAGAAGTTCTCACTCGACGATTTTCAGCGCGGCATCAAGACTGCGTCCTACCTCATCGAAGAGTTCGCGAAGTAGACCCTCAGATCATCTCAAGTGAAGCGGGGCGGGTTCTTGCCGCCCCGCTTTGATTTGATGTCTCTTACCTCGTGTGGTTCCCAATCAAATCCGTGGTTCAAGTCGATTCTTGCGTGCCGCCGTACTTTGTTGAAAATCAAGACATTCGCGCACCGATTTGCGGAATTCAGTCATGATGCGTGCGAACCGTATCGGCGATTTGGAAAGGTGATGGGGTATAACCCCTCGGATTCGCTCTCCGGTGTCTGAAGGCACCAAATCGAAGGCAAAGGAGGAGCAGCATGTCACGGACAAAGGCGTTCAGCCTCGCCGGTCTCACCGCGTTGCTGGTATTCGGCGCCCAACTGACGCAAGCCCAAGGGCTGGGCATCGGGGCACACTACAGCAACGTACGCAATCAAGACACGGAAGATCACACCTCCATGCTCGGCGCGATGGCGCGTCTTCGCGGACGCTACGTCGGTCTCGAAGGCGCGATCGACTATCGCAACGAGAAGATGGGCGGCAACACCGAACTTAAGACGTGGCCGGTGACGGCCAGCCTGTTGGTCTACCCGGTGCCTTTCGCTTACGGCATCGCGGGCCTGGGTTGGTACAACACGACTTTGGACTTCGCCAACAGCACCGGGCTCAAGGATCAGACCGACTCGCAGTTGGGCTATCATCTGGGCGCGGGTCTGGAAGTGCCGTTGTCGCCGGGCTTGGCACTGACCGGCGACTTTCGGTATCAATTCATTAACTACAAGTTCGACGAAATACCTTCCAGTATTGGCAACGTCGACGCGGACCGGTTCGCCCTCAGCGCCGGTCTCCTACTGTACTTACAATAGAACTCCGCGCGGCTCGAGCCTTCGTCGCATTGCTGGCGATTGCGAAGCCGCGTGACGACTTGGCTGGTCGACACGGTGAGGGTCTGACGCTCACCGTGTCGCAGCCGGCCAGCACGAGTGTGGACGCTCAGGGAAGGAGTCTGACAGTGAAGAACTCAAGTCGACTCGCGGCAATTCTCTCTGCCGCATTGATGATCGCCGCGCCTCTATGGTTCGGCGGCTGTTCCGGGGACAAGAGCAGCAATGGCACCCAACAGGGCCAGATGATGATGATCATGCACGACGCGCCCGTGGGCAATTTCAGCCAGGTGTGGGTGACCGTCGATGCGGTCACCATGATTGGCGCTGGAGGCCACGACAATGTGGTCCTCAGTGATCCGGTGCGCCTGAACCTCATGGCGCTGGACTCGATGTCGTCGATCCTGGCCGTGGCCAGCGTGAATGCCGGCACATACTCCAAAATCCGTCTTGATGTCTCGAATCCGGAGTTTGTGCGCGATGATGACAGCGTCTTCTCCGGTGACGACATTCAGCTTGTGGCCAATGGGCATGTCGACTTGAACTCACAGGGAGGCATCACAGTCGAGCCGGATACCCTTATGGTCGTGGACATGGATTTCGATCTGGACAGCTCGATTCAAATCGTGCAGACCGGGCAGGGCCGCTACATCCTGCGGCCACAAATCCTCTTAGGGACCAACTTGGCAGTCCCACAGCCTGTGACAATCACGACTGCGACCGTGGTTTCGGTCAACGCCGCTACACACACGGTGATGATTGACTTGAGCGGGCCCAACGAAATGGTCGTCGTGAAGACGGACGGCCAGACGGAGATACTCGCGGTTGGAGGCTTGAGCCTGGGTCTCGATTCGCTCGTGCCGGGAGCCCATGTGATGGTCGAGGGTACACTCAATATGAGAACCGGCGTAGTCGCGGCCAGCACGATCCAACTGACGCTCTAGCTCGGATGGCGTTGTAGGAGATCGAGAGGAGTTGACCATGAAGCGATGGCAGCCATGGGTGGCAGGATTTCTGGTGCTCTGTCTGTGCGGGTCAGCCAAGGCCACGGGATTCGGTGAGGGCGCGCATTATAGCTACGTCCACAATCGCGACATCGATGACAACTCAGGCATGAAAGGGCTGATGGCACGATTGCGCAGCGGCTTCTTCGGCCTCGAGACGGCGGTCGATTACCGCACAGACGATATGAGCGACGGAGCCAAGCTCAAGACCTGGCCGGTGACGGTCAGCGCCATGTTCTATCCGCTCCCGTTGGTGTACGGACTGGTCGGGCTGGGGTTGTACAACTCGACGCTCGATTTCCCGAGTAGCTCGCCCTACTCGGACAAGACCGACTCCGATCTGGGCTACCTGTACGGCGCGGGATTCGAGATGCCCTTGGTTCCACTCGTGAAGTTGACCGGGGATTTCCGCTATCACTTCGTCAACTACCGCTTCGCTGACATTCCGGCGAGCATCGGCAAAGTCAACGCCAATGCCTTCGCGATCAACGCCGGGTTCATTGTTTACCTCAAGTAGATGGTTCGGTCATGGAAGACGATAGCATTGGATGCAAACAGAGATTCCCATGAGCCCGAAGGTCTCCCAGGGTGCATACAAACGACGGTCGGCGGACGGTTGACCATACCTGGGAGATCCGGGCGAATGGGGACACGAAGCGCGATGTGTGCATGGAAGGAGGATGTATGCGACGAAAAATCATCGTGACGGGATTGATGGGCTTGGCGGCCATTCTGGTCCTGTCACAGCCGGCGGCGGCGATCGATGGTTGGGGGCCGCGCGTGGGCATGACGGTCAACCCCGATCAGGTCCACTTCGGAGCGCAACTCGACGCCGGTTATATCACCAACCACCTGCGCTTCCAGCCGAATTTCACGGTCGGCGTGGGAAATGACGCGACGGTCTGGTCGGTCGATTTCGACGCGGCCTATCTGTTTGCGTCGGTCGGCAACGGCTGGGCGCCCTACGTCGGCGGCGGACCGGCGATCAACGTCGTCGATCACTCAAACCGAGCCAATGATTCCAATTTCGACTCCGGGCTGAATCTGCTCGGCGGTGTGGAGCATAGGCTCTCGGGAGGGACGCGGTTCTTTACTGAACTCAAGCTCGGGCTGCTCGATTCGCCCGACATGAGATGGACGGTTGGCTGGACCTTCACGCGCTAATGAGGTCCGGCGCGCTTGACGCCGCTGCGAAGGATGGGCACGCGCGCGAGGAGGCGTGACTTGCCAGGCCACGCGCCTGTGGCGGTGCCGCCTTCGCTGGCGGTGGAATGCACAACGTTTTTGAGCGAACGGAATTGCCATTTCGGTATAGAAGCGGTTAGATGGACAAAGAGGAGAACGCCGCCTCTCGGAGCGGCTCTTGATAGGACCAAGCGGGTCTTTGTGTGGCGCGGCGGTTCGCATGGCTGCCGAGCCGACCGGACACGAACGCAGGAGAGAGAGGACGAAATGCGAATCATCAAGGCAACCGCCCTGGCTGCAGCGGTCATTCTATTCGCGGCTGGATGCGGTGAAAAGGCACGGCTCGAAGGCGAACTCGCCAAAGCCGACAGCACGGTGGTCGACTTGCAGACCTCGTTGCAGCAGGCCAACGTGACCGCCGACCACAAAGTCGACAGCCTCGGGCGCGAGATCGCGAAGGTCAGAGTTGATCGCGACAGCCTGGACGCGTCGTTGAAGAACGCCACCGCGCACGCCGGAAAGCTCGCTGGCGACCTGCGAGTGGCGCGCAAGCAGTTGAAGCAGGCCGGCGACGATCTGGCCCGCCGTGACGCCACGCTCGACAGCCTGAATCGCGAGTATCAGACGCAGATGACCAACTTGCGCGACGTGCAAGGGCAGTTGGCAGGGACGCAGCAGACGCTCACGGCTGTGACCAATCAGCGCGACAGCGTCTACGCCTTTGTCGATCAGTTGCGACCATGGTACGATTATTACAAGAAGGATTCGGGTCGCAACTGGGCCAAGAAGCTCTTTGGCGCCGGACGTGCCAAGAAGCCGACGAAGCCCGAGCCCGAGTTCAAGACTCCGACCCCGGGACAGTTGGAAGTCACCGCTCCGTAACGGGGCGCATCGTCAGTTGGGAGAGGCGGGCGTCTGGACATTTGCAGGGATGCGGTTCGGCGCCCGTGCTCGACCCAGTAGTTGGCCGTCAGTCGATCTCAATCCTCTCCCTTCGGGAGAGGTGGTTTCGTCCCGCTTTCAAGGGACGAAACCGGTGAGGGCCAAGCCGCATTGCACGTGGCTTTAATCGCTTCGAGCACCGATTCCAGATTGTTCGCGACATCGAGGTTCCCGAACCGAATGACTCGATATCCATTCGCTTCCAGGTAGGTCGTCCTGTGCTCGTCTTGCTCGGCCGTGCCCCCATGTAAGTGTCCGTCAACTTCAATCACGGTTCGAAACTGCTCACAACAGAAGTCGGTCACATATGGCCCAACGGGGTGCTGGCGTCGGAATCTCAACCTCGCCATCCGTCCACCTCGCAACCGTGACCACAACTTCGCCTCGGCCGGGGTCATCGCACGGCGCAGTTCTCGTGCACGTGAAATCACATGACCCAGATTCGCTTCGTGGTGGGCGCGTGTGCCCATTCAGCCTGGCCCTCACCCGGCCCGATGCTCTGGCGAGCACCGGCCCGACCTCTCCCGTAGGGAGAGGATTACATCTGTCCTCCCCCGTTAGCAATCATCTTCTTGAGAATCGAATGCTAATCCTCTCCCTTCGGCCGAAGGTCCCGCGCCGTAGCCGCAGGCAGGGAGGTCCCCTCGAAGCCGCAGGCTGCGAGGGGAGTGAGGGCCAAGCCGTACTGGGTAAGCGATTCCGCTGCTGTAAACTGAGAGGGCGGGTCAAGCCCCGCCCCTACGCACCCACATTTGTCTTGTGCAATCTACAGTTTGTAGATCTTCCCTACACCCTTGGGCACATTCTTCGTCGCGTTGCGCGAATCGAACACCATGTGGGACTTGGCGCAGATGTTATCGTAATCGAAGCCGGTATGATCGGTGAGGATGGCGACGCAGTCGGATTTCGCCAAGATCTGATCGGTGAGAGCAATGGCCTTCATCTCGGACCCATCCTCCATGCGCAAGCTGGGCACATGCGGATCGGCGTACGAGACTTTGGCGCCGCGTACCTGCAAGAGCCGGATGACGTCCAGTGACGGTGATTCACGCACATCGCTGATGTCGCGCTTGTAAGCCACACCCAGAATCAGAATCTCTGAACCGCGCAGGGCTTTGCCCTCGTTGTTGAGGACATCGCCGATGCGCTCGACCACGTACTCCGGCATGTGCGAATTGATGTCACCAGCCAACTCGATGAAGCGGGCGTAGTAGTTCAGCGACTTCAACTTCCATGACCAATAGTGCGGATCGATTGGGATGCAATGCCCGCCCAAACCGGGACCGGGATAAAAGGGCATGAAACCGAACGGCTTGGTTGCCGCGGCGTCGATGATCTCCCAGACATCCAGGTTCAACCGGGCGCACATCTGAGCGACTTCGTTCACCAAGCCGATGTTCACCGAGCGGAAGGTGTTCTCCAGGAGTTTCACCGTCTCGGCCGCCTGCGTCGATGAGACCGTGACGACGTTGTCGAGGAAGATGCTGTAGAATGTCTTCGCGATCTGCGTGCACTGCGCGGTGGTGCCACCGACGATGCGCGGCGTGTTGCGCGTCCCGTACTTGGGATTTCCCGGATCGACCCGCTCCGGCGAGAATGCAAGATAGAAGTCGATCCCCGCCTTCAGGCCGGCGGCCTCAAGCTTGGGACGGATCAGTTCCTCAGTGGTGCCGGGATAAGTCGTCGACTCCAGGACGATCAACATGTCGGGATGCAGATAGGGTAGAAGCGTGTCCACCGCCGCGACGATGAACGAGACATCGGGATCTTTCGTCTTTGATAGCGGCGTCGGCACGCAGATCGCGACACAGTCGGCCTCGCGCAGCGCCTTCGCATCGAGCGTGGCCTTGATTTTCCCGGATTTCACCAGCGGTGCCAACGTGGCATCTTCGATATCGTCGATGTCGGAATGGCCGGAACTGATGTTCGCGACCTTTTTCCCGGAAATCTCAAACCCAATGACGTCGAGCCCGGCCTTGGCGACCTCGACCGCGAGCGGTAGGCCGACGTAACCCAGGCCGATCACGCCAACCTTGGCGGTGCGCGCCGCGAGCTTGGTTTCCAGGGGCGAACGGGCAGTTGTTTGTGTCGCGCTCATGTGATCGGTCCTTGCGTCGGGTGTCGCATGTCAGCGCAGCTTGGCCAATTCGGTCAAAACATCGTCGGTTACATCCAAAGAGTCGCTCGAGAACAAGGGATTGACCTGTTCGAGATCGAGAATCAGATCGAGTGTGCGATTCTTGGCGACCGTCTTGGCGGCGTCCGCGAGCTTGGTGTAGATCGGCGCGAGCAACTCGGACGACTTGCTCTCGATGATTCCCTCGCTACCGAATGACTCTTCCATGAATTTCTGGTAGGCCTGAGACTTGTCGGAGACCTCTTGCCGCAGGCGATCGACAGAGGCGGGGATATTCTGGTTTTGCGCGTCTTGCATCTGCTGCGAGAGCTGCTGCAACTCCGCCTGCTTTTGGTCGCGCTGCCTTTCGAAGTCGGCGACCATGTCGTCGATCTGTTTCTGGGCTGCCTTGAACTCGGGGTTCTCTTTGCGTACACGCTGGACATCGACCGTACCGACCGCGGTACCGGCAGCGGTTGCCGTCGACACCAACATGGCCGCCGCCAGCAGAGCCAGACCAGATCGTCTTCATTTCGCCATCCTCCTTGTGGGTGAGCCCGACCAACGGGGCATATACACCTGAACCCGTCTTACCGGGCCGTCCTCGTCGTTCAAGCCCTTACGATCCGCGATGCCTGAGCGGCTGGTGAGTTCTCGACAGCCGTCTCTCTCCGTTGCCACGTAAGGGTTTATACAATATATCGGCACGCAGGCAGCAGGTCAACGTAGCGCCGCCAGATCGTGACACTCCTTAACCCTCACTGGCGGGGAGATGTTCGGCGTATCTTCCGCCCGGCTCAAACGGGAACCGTGCCATACAGGCCGGTTATAATCGTGGCGGTGCACGCATGCCCGCTATGGACATTCGCTTAGGGGACGATCACTCACGTATGAAACGACTCGCCTTGACCCTTGCCTTCTCCGTCTGTGGCCTCGCCGTTGTGGCAACCGCACAGCAGGCCGCGCCGCCGGCTGCACCACCGATTGATACCATCCGCATCTTTATCCCCGCCGACAGCGGCGGAATCGCACCATACGAGTTGCGATCCGCCCCTTCCAACTGGCTGGGCAGCCGCGGCATCCGTCAGGAGTTAATAGAATCAGAGCGCCTCTTCGGCTTGGGACGATATCAGGATGTCATTGACTTTCTCCTTCCGGTTTGGAAAAAGGAGATCAAGACACCCGATGACGCCATCGCCTCGGCGCTGAAGCGAGCCTATCGGTCGCTGAAAGACTACGGTGGCCTGCAAACGCTACTTCGCCAGCAGATTGCGGTTGAGCCACAAGACGCGACGTTCCCTTCGGAGTTGGCCGAAGCCTACTTCTTGAACAACATGAATGACTCGGGACGGGTTGTCCTCGAGCGTCTCATCGCCGCCGACCCAAAAGACCCGGATCGTCACAATCTTGCGGCGCAGACCTACATGCGTGTCGGTCGCTCCAATGAGGGACTCGAGATCTACTTGGAGGCGCGCAAGGCGCTCAATGATTCTTCGGCGTTTGCCGAGGAGATGGCGCGAATGTACGAGGCGCGACGTGAGTATGCGGCCGCGATCGGCGAATATTTCCGCTGGCTGAATTCGAATCCGGCCTCGCAACAGCAGGTCCAAAAGTACATCACCAACCTCGTCAAACTCCCCGAGGCGGCGCCGCAGATCACCGAAGCGGTCCAGAAGATCGTGAAATCGTTCCCCAAGCATGAGTACGCGCACCGGTTGTACGGCGATCTTCTCTTTGAGTCGCACGAACCCGACTCGGCGTTTTCCGAATACAAGCGTGCCGACGAATTGTCCACGCGCCCGGGGCAACATCGGCTCTACGGAATCGAGCGGGCACTGGAAACAAAGCAATACGCCGTCGCACGCAGCGAGGCGATCTCGTTCCTCAAGGACTATCCCAAACACACCGACTTGAACCGCGTTAATATTGCCCTCGCCAATGCCGAGCTGGCGCTCGGGCATCCGGACATCGCAGTGGGAATGCTCAAGACGTTGGCCGCGCAGATTCCCAATGAGCAGGAGAGGCTGCACATCTGCTACGAGGTCGGTGAGGTCTACCGGCGATACACTTCGGAGAAGGACTCCGCTCGCACGTATTTTCAACAGGTTACCGATAGTCCGGCACGGGTCGCGGAACGCGCCCCGGCCTGGTTGCGCCTTGCAGACATCGAAGTGTTCGAAGGGCATCTTGCCGATGCCGACTCGGCGCTGCGGCATGCGTTTGAAACCGGCAATCAGTCTTACCGCGAGGAAATCGCCTATCGCCAAGCGGAGCTGCTCTTCCTCCAGGGGAACTACGATCAATGCGCCGCTAAGATGAAGGATTTCATGCACGCGTTTCCGCGCGGGCTGTATGTGAACGACGCGATCAGCATGGTGGCCATGATCCAGGATGGCCAGGGCAGCATGAACTGGCCCTTGCAGCATTTCTCGCATGGTCTTCTCATGCTGCGACGGGAAATGCGTGACTCGGCGCTGGCCGAGTTCTCCGCTCTGTCGGCCGACTCTGCGAATGGTCTGGCCGATGACGCGCAGTTGGCCATGGGGGAAGTGTTCGAAGCGTCCAGATCATTCCCCGAGGCCATCGAGGCTTATCGTGCCGTGGCCACCCGATTCCCGGAGAGTTTCCTCGTGCCCCGGGCGTGGGACAAAATCGGCAGCATCTACGCGGACTCGCTCAATAATCCCGCCGAGGCGCGCGCCGCGTTTCAAGTGATTCTCAGCGACTATAAGTCCTCGCCGATCGTCGAGGAGGCGAGGCGGCGACTGCAGACGCTGGTGGTGCCTTAAGCGCAGATTTGGTGAAGCTGAACGGGGCGGAATAGGAGATGGGCGTCGCTGGTCGCCACGCCCATCGAAGCAGTGTAATCTCGGCGAGACGGTCCCCGACAATCGTGAATGCCCGCAGTCCCCGTGTGGATCTCAGAAGGGAACGCTGGTTCTCGAGGTCGTGGGCTGCGTGGTCCGATTCTGAGGTGCCGCCTGACGCAATGTATGGACCTCTTCTTCCAGGGCCCTGATTTGCGCCGCCTGGTGTTCATAGGTTTGCATTCGCCGCTTGGTCGTCGTGCGGACCAGAAGCCCCAGTGAGACCAGCATGAACAGCACCGAATTCACCTGGCGGAAGATTTCGCCATAGTTGAACAAGCTGTCGAGAAACGCCAGCATCCCGAGACTGAAGAGAACTGCGCACCACACCAACATGCGTGCCTCCCGCGAAGGATTCCTGCCATTGGTTCTTTGTGTCCGCGCCCTCGCCAGCAGAGCCGTTTTCAGTTGTGGCGTGGGCGGCGGGGCATTACCTTAACCGCCTTTGAGTTATCGGCTATTTGGCCGCGGGCTTGAGAGCCCCTATCCTGGGTAGGTTCATGGACGAGAAGCAATTCCACCGCGCACAATTGGGCCTGTTCGCCGTCGTTGTGCTATTCACGCTTGTGGTTTACGCGCTGACCTACGCGCCCACCATTTCCTATTGGGACTGCGGGGAGTTCATCGCCTGCACGCACATTCTCGGCATCCCGCACCCGCCGGGAACTCCGCTTTTCGTGCTGATCGGCCGGCTGTTTACCCTGATTCCAACCTCAAGCGATCCGTCGGCACGAGTCAACGTGATCTCGGTGTTGACCAGCGCCTTCGCGGCGGGCTTTGCATTCCTCGTCCTGGTTCGTGCGATTCGTCAAGCGTTGAAGATTCCCCCGGGAACCGCGATGGCGCGTTGGCAGGGAATCGTGGCCTTGTGCGGTGCGATCTCGGGCTCCCTGTTCATGGCGTTCTCCGATACGCACTGGAACAACGCGGTCGAGGCGGAAGTCTACGGCGCCTCAATGCTCTTGGTGATGATTCTGATCTGGATGGCGGTGCGCTGGGCCGACACGCGCGAACAGAAGACAGGAGGGCGTTACCTCGTCGGAATTTCCTATCTGGCCATGCTCTCTTTGGGCATCCACATGACCACGTTTCTGGTTCTACCCGTCATCTTCTTGTTCATCATCATGCTCGACGTGCGCTTGCGTAAGGACTGGAAATTCTGGGTAACGGGAATCGTACTCTTCATGGTGGTCGATGATTTGAATCGCTTCCTCATCTCGGCCGGGATCTGGACGTTGCTCAGCCTGATAATGGCGTTTAAGAATCGCAAGAGCGCCGCCGGTTGGGGAATGGTCGCCGCGATCATGGTGGCCGGGTGGATTGGTTACTCCAACCAGTTCTATCTCCCGATTCGTTCCGACGAGAAGCCTTGGATCGATGAGAACCATCCGGCGACTTTTTCCGCCTTCGCGGGATTTCTGGAGCGCAAGCAATACGGTCAGACCTCGATGATCGTGCGCATGTTCGATCGGCGCGGGACCTGGGCCAACCAATTCGGCGATCACCCGCACATGGGATTTTATCGCTACTGGAAGGAGCAGTACGGGTTTGGCGGTTGGCTGATGCTCCCGGTGATCCTTCTGGGATTCTATGGTGTGTACTGGATGTGGCGGCGGGCTCCGGCCTGGGGCGTGATGATTTTTCTGCTCTTCTTGGTGAGTTCGTTGGGACTCATCCTCTACATGAATTTTGCGGACGGGACCCAGTATCAGCGGCTGCAGCCGGATGCGTATATGGAGGTCCGTCACCGCGACTATTTCTTCACGCCAGCCTACATCGTCTTCGGCATGATGATGGGGATCGGGTTGGCGGCGCTGGCCGCGAAGGCGGCCGAACGAGGACCTTCGGGCGTCAAAGGCGCCATCGCGATCGGTGTCATTGCCGCGCTTTTGCCGCTGCAATCGATGGCGGACAATTGGCGCGGAGCCGACCGCTCGCGCAATTACACGCCCTACGATTACGCCTACGACTTACTGCAGTCCTGCAAGCCCAACGCCATTCTCTTCACGTTTGGCGACAACGACACCTTCCCGCTCTGGGCCATTCAAGAGGTCTATCACGTTCGCAAGGACGTCTCGATCATCAATCTCTCCCTCGCCAACACCGACTGGTACGTCTACCAGATGAAACACCAGTGGGGGTTGCCGGTCACTTTCACCGATGACCAGATCCTGTGGACCGTGGATGATCCGACTCTGGGGGTCAAGCGGCCGAAGGAGCCGATCAAAGATCCAATCACCGGCAACCGCCATTACTTGTTCGCCACACGCGACGGGGATCGATTCGTGCCCGTGAGCATGATGGTGATCGAGCACGTCATTATGAACAACAACTGGAAGCGTCCGGTGTATTTCTCATCCAGCCCCGGCGACAAATGCCGTCTCGGGCTGGAAAATCACTGTCGGGTCGTTGGACAGGCCTTCGAAGTCGTCAAGGAAGACGCCCACATGGCGTTTGATTGGCCGGAGATGGACCGGTTGATGGACTCGGTGTATCTGTATCGTTCCTACCAGGACCCGACCATCGGACTCGATGACAACGAAATTGGGCTGGCGGTCGCCTTCCCCGAGCGCATGTTGGCGCTTGCGGACCATTATCGTTCGACCGGCGACAGTGCTCGTTCGGAGTACTGGATTCGCAAGGCCGTGACGACTTTTCCATTCTATAATCGCCCGCACGAGCAGTTGGCAGCGATGTATACCGCCCGCGGGGACAGCGTCTCGGCGCACGCTGCGCTGGACTCAGGTCTCGCCATTATCGGCCGGTTCACCGATGAGACGCCGGTCAACCGGCTGTATTGGTATTTCCGCGCCCAGATGGCGGACGATGCCGGTCAGGGCGACTTGGCGGAGGAGTATATGGCCACGGCGTTCTGGAATAATCCCAACGACGGGATGATCTTCAACGATTACGAGGCACTCCTCGCCCGTCGCGGCAAGACCGCGGAAGCGGCGCGGGCAGCGGCGCGGTATCTGACATACTACCCCGGCGATCAGCGGGCGCGGCAATTGGTCAACGCGGTCCGCTGACCAGTTCGCACTCTTGCCGGAGCGCGGCACGACAGGAAGCGAGCGTCCAGGCGATGCCGCTTCGACCGTAGGTATTTGGCCATGCCCCCAGGCACCTCTGACCCACGACCGACGCCACACTTGCGAGTCCTCGTCGGCGTCTTCGTTTACAACGAGGGTGCAAAGTTGCGCGATACATTGGCGCGCTTCCCTGTGGAGCGGGACTACGACGTCATCGTCATGGACGATGGCTCCATCGACGGCGCCGGTGGAATCGCCGGAGATTTCCCGTTCACCTATCTTCGACACGAGACAAATCGCGGCGTGGGCGCCGCCTTCCGGACCGTTTTTCAGTACGCGTTCGAGCGCCGTTATGATGTGTTCGTGCCGATGGCGGGAAACGGCAAGATGCACCCGTCCGAAATCCCGGCCTTGCTGGCGCCGCTCCGGTCGGGGGAATTCGACTACGTTCAGGGATCACGCTACTTGAGCGGCGGCCGCCACGAGAATCTCCCGCTCTTCCGTCGTTTGGCCATCCCCGCCGTTTCGACCCTGATCGGATGGATCAGTGGATTCCGCGCCACCGATGTGACCTGCGGGTTCCGTGCGTACAGGCTGGACATCGTCCGACGTCCCGAGTTGGACGTCAGTCAGACCTGGTTGGATCGCTACGAAATGGAGTACTACATCCACTTCTATGCGATCCATCTTGGTTACCGCGTCACCGAAGCCCCTGTGGCCATGACCTACCCAGCGAGCAAGACCAACTACTCCAAGATCCCGGTCTTTTCCGGCTGGTGGTCGATGTTACGACCGTGGATCTATCTGTATCTTGGGTTACGTCGGTGAAAGAGCCGCAAAGCCCGAGTGAGCTTCTGAAAGTAAGTTATTGTAGTCCATGAAATTATGATTCGAAGTTCGGAATTTCCCAACGCTGGCAGCCTCAACTTCGTACAATTACTCAAAGATAATTACCTACGAGTAATTAATGACTTTGACGCCCATCCAAGAGGACTACCTCGAGACTATCTACCGCCTCTCGGCTGACAGTGTCGGGGTGCGCACCACCGATATCGCGGACCGGCTTGGCTGCCGCCTGCCGACCGTGACTCGCACCGTGCGGAAGATGGTCCAAGCCGGATACCTCGAACATGAATCGCGCGGCCTGGTGCGCCTGACACCCTTTGGGCTTCGCGCTGCCGAGAACCTCACCCATCGTCACGCCGATACCGTCCGTTTTCTCACCACAGTACTTGGGCTCTCGTCTGACGATGCCGAGGTGGATGCGTGTCAGATCGAGCACGGTCTGTCGCCTGCGGCCTCGCAGCGTCTCCATGAGTTTCTCGAGTACATCGCAACGCTTAGCCCGTCGGTGCGCGAGGCGATCGCATCCTTCGCACAGAAGACTTCCCTGGGCATTTCGGAATTTGCGCACTTGCCCGCAGCGCGTAGCGCGGGATGGCGAGGATAAATGGACCCAGTCGACCCCGCCTCCCAGCCCCCAAGTGACGATCCGTCACCGCAAGCCGACGCGGCGGGTGAGGGCACTGGCTCTCCGGCGAAGGCATCGCGCCGCAGTTGGCGACGCGAGGCGGGGGGACCTTCGCTTCCTGAAGTCCACGCGACCATCCCGGTGCCATCGGCGGCCGGTTTTTGGCGCAAGCTCTGGATCTTCTCCGGCCCCGGCCTGATGGTCGCTGTCGGATACATGGATCCCGGGAATTGGGCGACCGATTTAGCCGGCGGGGCGCGCTTTGGGTACACGCTCCTCTCGGTCATCCTCTTGTCCAACATCATGGCGATCGTGCTTCAGCATCTGGCACTGAAGCTGGGCATCGCCACCGGACGCGATCTGGCGCAGGCCTGCCGCGATCACTACTCGACCCCCGTGGTCTTCTTCCTCTGGATTCTCTGCGAACTGGCGATTGCGGCCTGTGATCTCGCTGAGGTGATCGGCTCGGCCATCGCGCTGAATTTGCTATTCGGCATTCCGCTCGTCGTCGGCGTGGTCATCACCGCTGCCGACGTGCTCCTGGTGCTCTTCCTGCAGTATCGCGGCTTCCGCTATGTGGAGTCGGTGGTGGCGACACTGATCGTCGTCATCGGCGGCTGCTTCGCCTATGAGATGGTTGCCTCGTCACCGTCGCTCATGGGAATTCTCGGCGGGTTGGTGCCACGGCCCGCCATCGTCGTCAATCCCGGTATGCTCTACATCGCGGTCGGGATACTCGGCGCCACCGTCATGCCCCACAATCTGTACCTGCACTCAAGCATCGTGCAGACGCGCGCGTATGCGCGCGACGATCCCGGCCGCCGCATGGCCATTCGCTTCGCGAGCATCGACTCGACCGTGTCGCTCTTGTTTGCGTTCCTCATCAACGGGGCGATTCTCATCCTGAGTGCGGCGGCCTTCCATGGTTCCGGGCACGAGAATATCGCCGACATCGGTGATGCCTACTTGGTCCTCACCCCGATTCTAGGAACTTCTCTCGCCAGCATCCTGTTCGCGGTTGCATTACTCGCCTCCGGGCAGAACTCGACTTTGACCGGGACGATGGCCGGACAGATCGTGATGGAGGGCTTTCTCAACATCCGTATCCGCCCCTGGTTGCGCCGCTTGATGACGCGTCTGGTTGCGATTGTGCCGGCGGTGCTGGTCGCAGGGCTCGCGGGAGAACATGCCGTCGGTCAACTTCTGATTCTTAGCCAGGTGGTTCTGTCCCTGCAATTGAGCTTTGCGGTTGTCCCACTCGTCATGTTCACCAGCGAGAAGGCGAAGATGGGGCCATTTGTGAATACCCCCGTCTTGACCGTGACCGCCTGGGCGATTACCATAGCCATTGTCGCACTCAACGGCTTCCTTCTGTTCCAGACTCTCAGCGGTTAGCTGGGGGTGACGGGCGACACGGCAGGACGCATGTACAAGCATATCCTGATTCCGCTTGAGAACTCGGCGACCGACGAGGTCATCCTCGCGCATATCCGTCTTCTCGGCCGCGAGACCAAGGCGCGGTTGACTTTGATCCATGTGGCCGACGGGTTTCTGGCGCGCAATCAGGAACGGTTCGGCGAGTCGGCTGAGATGCGCGAAGATCGGGAGTACCTCGAACGTCGTGAGGCCGAGCTGCGTGCCGAGGGACTCGAAGTCGATCACATCCTCGCCTGGGGCGATCCGCCAGCCGAGGTCCTCGCAGCAGCGGAAAGTCAGGGGTGCGACCTGATTGCCATGGCCACGCACGGACACCGCTTCGTGAAGGACATGCTGTTCGGCAGCGTCGCCAACGAGGTGCGCCACCGCGCGCGGATCCCGGTTCTGCTTCTCAAGGCGTGACTCTTTTCGCGGGCGAACCGCGATGCCCTACGTTGCCATCCTCAATTCACACCAGACCAAGACCCCGATCGGTACTGATCCCTGGGTCCAGCGTACGCTGGAGGCCGTCGCCTACGCCGCCTCGCTGGGCGCGCCAATTCTCACCAGTATTGGCCTGAACACGTGGGAGTTGGTGCTCTGGGCGGCAGGACAACGTCGCTGCTCAATTGCCGTCGCAGTCCCGACCGGTCTCCCGGACACCGAGCGAGCCGGCTTGCTCCGGAGATTTGCTGTGGCATCGAAGTCCGTCGAATGGATCGATATTGAATCAGTCGCGGGGGCACGGAGTGAAAAGGCGTGGTGGGAAGCGCGTGATCGTGCGGTACTCGAACGAGCCGATCTCGTGTTCCCTGTGTCTGTGTCGAGTTCGGGCCATCTCGCCGCGCTTCTTGGAGGGCGACGGACCAGGAGTTCTGTTGATGAGCGATTTCGCACTCTCTACGATCCTAAACACCATCACGCAACGACGCTCTCACTCGAGCTTCCGACAAACCCCGCAATCGCTGATCTGACGGGTCGCTTTCTGATTCACTGGACACGTGCTTGCCACGGCCCTTGGCCGGGGGAGAGCGAAGCGGAATTCTACGCGGATGTCATCGATTCGCGCGATGAGTATTGCCGTTCGGCGCGGCGCACTTTGGAGCGCATTTGTTCGGAGGGACGGATTCGTGGCTCCGCGTGGCGCATCGGTTCGCGTCAGCCGATGGTGGCGTTCACTGAGTTGGCGCCTGCCGATTCAATCCCGCTCATGCGCTGGCGCGCACGCTGGTCGCGCTGGTCGTTTGAACCCTGCGGAATTCTCATCGAACGCGACGCACTAGTCCGACTCGGTGCTCGCCCGGTCCGGTATGTGGACGAATCCGAATGGCGACGGCTACCGAGCGAAGAGAAGCCATTTGCCCATCGGCGCGGCAAGAACGCTGACATTTGGCCCGCCGAGAAAGAGTGGCGCTGTGCGGGCGATGTGGATCTAAGTCAGTTGAATCCAGATTCCATTCGCGTGATTGTCCCCGCAAACGCCGAAGCTGAGAAATGGAATCAGAATTCGCAATACGAAGCGATCTCTCTTTTCGATTCGTAGAGGCGGCCCGCAGTGGTCGCCCTTGTCTGTTGCGGGAATAGAGCTTGAATCGATGGGTAGTGATCTGAAGCTGAGTACAAGCACCCAGAGTCCCGGGAGGAAAGAGGGAATTGTGAACAGGTTCAGTGCCGGGCACGTCGTCACATTCTCATGGGTGGAGTTAGTCCGCGCGGTCTTCTTGCTGATCCTCTATGGTCTGATAGCGTTGCCAGCCGAGGCCCTGGGGAGTGCTAAGGACCCTCGTTCAATTGTTGAGTCGGCAAGTATTACCTGGAGCGTCAGCCTGCCTGACGGCTACACGATTGCGAGTGTCACTCCTTACGAATCAGGCATTACCATCCTGGGACGATCTCAGGACAGCTCGGTCGCGATCACCTATGATTGGGGGGGGAAGTCACACTTCCGAATTGCGCGGAAAGACCTGGGCTCTGTCGAGGACCCATTCAATCCCGGCATTGGGATTGCATGCGCCAGTGGCGATGGACGCATTCTTGTAATCGGTCATTCCGGCGAGGAAGAACTGGCCTACTACCGGGTGTTCCGGATGAACGGGGAGGAAGTATTTCACGTTCTTACCGAGGCGCAGTTGGAACCGTCACCAGGCGGTCGCTACTTTTGTCTTCGGTCTACTGGGCTCTATGATGGTCCGATGGAGGTACTCGATTCGACCGGGCAGCGGGTCCTTTCTGTGATTCCGACGGGCCTGTGGCAGGCTGCGTTCCCAAGCGATAACGTAGTCGTGGTCGCGTGGGGTGACAGCGTCGCCGCATACGATCTTCCCAGTGGAAACATTCGTTGGAAGCAGCAGTCTGGAATCTCAGATGGTGCCGTTGCGCCTACGATTCGTTTCGCGCCTGCGGATTCGTGCGTCGTCCTGTTTAATTATGAGTCGATTGCAGCCGTCAGCAACAGCGGGCTACTTCGATGGACCAGGAAATTCGAAGACGTTGTGGTCGATGTCGCCGTCGATGGATTGGGGGCACAAATCGTCGCGCTGACTTACAATGTGGGAGCCCGAGAGGGCCGTTTCGTGCTGTTATCTCTCTTGAGTAACGAAGTCATCTCCGAGACAGCCCTATCGAAGAGCCTGGCATCAACCGTGCGTCACGATTTTCCTATCATGTGGCTCCGAAGGGGATTGGTATTTCAGTGGATTTCACTGAATGGAAGTCTCTCGAACCTCAGTGGTCTTGACTCATGTAAAACGCTGGTGGCTGATATGTTTGGAGCGGGAACCGATACTGCCCAATCGGTCCAAGGCCTTCTGTTTCCAGCCGCACCCTACTCGTTACGTGCGGGTGAATTCATGCGCATAATGCCCGACCTCAAGTCCATTCAAGCAATAGATTTCACTTTGCCGCGTTAAGATGGGATCTCCCTGCCGGGTGGTTTGATCGTCAGACTCCGCACGACCGTGGTTGAAGACCACGGCCGCACAGACTAGAGAGTCCGATGTTTGTAGAGGCGAGCTTTGTTCTCGTACGAGGCGCTGCCACACGTCCTCGTGTGGCAGTCGAGGGACTCTAAGAGCGTCACACGGAGACGTGTGACGCCACTCCCTTAGGCATTCTCTGTCGCCAGCGAGCGCCGTTTCTCGACTTTCTTGCGGGCGTCGGCGTCGAGAATCATCTTCCGCATGCGGATCGACTTGGGGGTGACCTCGACCAACTCGTCGTCAGCAATCCATTCGAGCGCCTGATCGAGCGTCATGACGCGCGGCGTATCCAATACCACACTTAGATCCCGGTTAGAGGCGCGGTGATTGGTGAGGACCTTGGTCTTGGTGGGATTACAGGGGAGATCGTCGGGGCGGGAATTCTCACCGACGATTTGGCCCTGGTACACTGCCTGCATTGGTTCGACAAATAGGGTGGCGCGCTCCTGCAGTTTCTCCATCTGGTAGGCCGTGACCGGGCCGGTTTCCATGCTAACGACCGAACCACGGAATCGGGACGATATCTCGCCCTTCCAAGGGCCGTAACCGGAGAAACGCGAGGCCATGATACCCAGACCGCGCGTGTCGGAAAGAAAGTCGGTTCGATAGCCGATCAAGCCGCGAGTGGGGATGGAGTATTCGAGCCGCACCAGCCCGGTACCGGAGTTCTCCATATGAACCAGGTCTCCTTTGCGGCGGGAGATCTTCTCCATGATCACGCCCTGGTAATCCTCGGGGACATCGATGATGAGTTGTTCCATCGGTTCGAGGGTGCTGCCGTCGGCGGCAGTGTGTGTAATCACCTCAGGACGCGAGACGCACAACTCCAATCCCTCACGACGCATTTCCTCGATCAGAATGGCGAGATGAAGTTCGCCGCGGCCAGAGACTTTGACGCCGTCGGGACGGCCGATATCCTCGACGCGTAGGGCCACATTGATGCGGACCTCGTTGCGCAGGCGGTCCTTCAACTGACGCAGCATGATGGCTTTGCCTTCTTTGCCGGAGAAGGGGCCGTTGTTGACAACAAAGAACATCGAGACCGTCGGCTCTTCGATTTCCAGCGGTTTCAACGCGGCATTCTCGACTCCGACCGCGGAGAAGGTGTCGCCGATACCGATTTCCTTCGGGCCGGCGATCCAGGCGATGTCACCAGCGGAGATTTCTTCGACTTCCACCCGCTCCAACCCACGCGTCACCCACATGTGGACTCCGCGCTCTGGGGCACTGGAGATCACATCCCATCCGGCATCTTGGCAGCCGGGGTCGCGCCAGCGTGTCACGTTTCGTACAAACTCGCCGCCGAGCGCCAGTGAGCCGTGGAGTACACGCCCGCAGCCGATCTGGCCAACGTAGTCGCTCCAGGCCAGCGAGCTGACCTGCATCAGGAAAGGCGCATCCGGATCAACCTTGGGGGCAGGAACGTATTCGACGATCGTTTCGAACAGGGCTTCGATGCCCTCATGCGGATCGTGAGCCAGATCGCGCACGAGCCAGCCGGCCAAGCCTGAACCATACAGGACCGGGAAGTGCGCTTGTTCGTCGGTGGCGCCGAGTTCGATGAACAAATCGAACGTTTTGTTCAGAGTGGAAACAGGCTGGGAATTGGGTCGATCAACCTTGTTGATGATAACGATCGGGCGCAAGCCGAGACGCAGGGCGCGCATCAGCACATAACGTGTCTGCGGCATCGGCCCCTCGTTGGCGTCGACCAGAAGCAGGACCGAATCCACGGTTGACAGGACGCGTTCGACTTCGCCGGAAAAGTCGGCGTGGCCGGGGGTGTCGATGATGTTGATGAGGTAATCGTGCCAATTCACGGTACAGTGCTTGGCGCGGATGGTGATGCCGCGCTCACGCTCCAAGACGTTGCTATCCATCAGCCGTTTGGCCACCTGCTCGTTGTCACGGAACAGATGCGCGGCCTGGAAGATCGAATCGATCAAGGTGGTCTTGCCGTGGTCAATGTGGGCGATGATCGCCAGATTACGAATGTGTGAGGCGTCGGTCATGTTTGGTCGCAGTTCCTATCGTTCAATGTGTTTGGGGCGGGGCACTCCCCGGCCCAAGGACAATAAAGCCAAGCTAATACGTGGCATGAAGCGATTATGCGGGAAGGAAAATCGGAGGGCGGCCGGGCACGGGGTACCTGGCCGCCCTCAATCTCAGCGCTCCAGCGTCCTTACATGCCCGCCTTGGGATATTCCATTCCCAACTGCCACATCAGGAAACCGAGCTGAACCGAGGTATCTGTGATGGTCTTGGAGAGCGGGTCTTGCCCCGCATGCCCGGATTTCATGTCATAATACAAGAGGATCGGCACCGCACCCCCGACGGTCGCCTGCATCAAGGCGGTCATCTTGCGCGCGTGCATCGGATCGACGCGCGTGTCGCCATCGCCGCTGATGAACATCACGGCCGGGTACTTGACCCTCGGCTTGACGTTCTGGTACGGCGAGTAGGCGCGCAGATACGGGAACTGGTTGGCCGAGTCGGCTGAGCCATACTCAGAGATCCAGTACGGCCCCATCATGAGTCGATGATAGCGCAACATGTCCAGAAGCGGATTCCAGCAAACAATCGCCTTGAACAGATCCGGTCGCTGAGTAAGGGCGGCGCCCACCAAAAGCCCACCGTTGCTGCCACCTTCGATCGCCAGGCGCGAGGGACTGGTGTATTTGTTGGCGATGAGCCATTCGGCCGCAGCGTAGAAATCGTCGAAGACATTTTGCTTCTTGTCGAGCATGCCGTCTTCATGCCACTTCTCGCCGAATTCGCCGCCGCCGCGCAGTGCCGGCTCGGCGATGATGCCGCCGGCCTCCATCCAGATCGCGTAGGTCGATGCATAGTAGGCGCTGCTGGAAATGCCGAATCCCCCGTAGCCGGTCAGAAACGTCGGATTGTTGCCATCAAGGGCCAGCCCTTTGCGATAAGCCAAGAACATCGGGATTTTGGTTCCGTCCTTCGACGGGTACCACACCTGTTTGACCTCGAACTTGTCGCCATCGAAGGGAATCGCCGGCTTGAACCACACGTCGCTCTTACCGGTTTTCACGTCATACTTGTAGATCGAGCTGGGAAGATTGAGGGTCGTGAATGAGTAGTACCCCTCGGTGTCATCCCAACGGCCGCCGAGCGATCCGCCGGAACCGAGTCCAGGAAGCGCTAATTCGCCCTGTGGTTCGCCTGCGGGCCCGAAGATCTTCACTTGGTTGACGACATCCTTGAGGTAATTGACGAAGATCTTCCCGCCGACGAAGCTGACGCCTTCAATTGGTTCCGTGGTCTCGGGGACGACGACGCGCCATTTGTCTGGGGCGGGATTCGCGATGTCAGCGACGAGCAACTTCCAATTGGGCGCGTCCTGATTGGTCTGGATGTAGATCTTGTCTCCAAGCACGGTCCCGGTGAAGACTGCATCTATCCCCGTGGCGACCGGAACGACCGGCCCGTCCTTCGTCACATCCTTGACGAAAAGCTCGGTCTTTGTAGCCCCTGAGCCGTAATCGACCCGGAGCACCAGGGTGTGACGGTCCTCGGAGAGGCCCGCCTCGACGATTTCCTCCGGCTTGTACCCTTTACCGAAGATGTAGCGATCGCCATCGAAGGGAGTCCCGAACTGGTGGTAGAACACCTGGCTGGTGCCATCCGCGAGGCGCTTGGAGTAGTAGCATCCCTTGTTGTCCAAGGCGATCGACATGCCGAAGTAGACGTTGGGTGCGAAGACGTCCTTCAGTTCGTCGCCGGTGTCGATGTTGCGGAAGTGAATCTCTGTCTCGTCCTGTCCGCCTTGGCGAATCGAGTACGCCATTAGAGTCCCGTCATCGGAGACATCCGCCAATTCCGCGTTGGTTCGCAGGTCCTTGCTGAGGGTATGTGGATCCAGAAGCAGTTTCTCTTTTCCGTCTTTCCCTTCGCGGCACCAAGTGGTCCACAGTTCCTGGTTGGCATTGCGGCGCGT
>Ga0326726_10001027_pt1 | contig 25677 bp, 19 predicted proteins | sample MHFenrmetagenome_2_FD_207603 | JGI IMG/M metagenome (GOLD analysis project Ga0326726, IMG submission 207603) | Lab enriched peat soil microbial communities from Michigan Hollow, Ithaca, NY, United States - MHF15MN | ecosystem: Environmental > Terrestrial > Soil > Wetlands > Peat | place: USA... | reverse complement strand
ACTCAGCTCGCCGACGCTCACGCGCTCCAGCCCGACGAGGTCGCCCGGCGCCTGGACGTCGATCCCGCGAGCGGCCTGAGCTCCGGGGAGGTCGAGCGGCGCGCGGCGGCCGTGGGTCCCAACGCCCTCGAGGTGACCCATGCCCGGCCGGTCTGGCGGCTCTTTCTCAAGGCCGCCACCGAGCCGTTCGTCGTCCTGCTCCTGATCGCCGGCGTCCTGGCAATCGCGCTCGGCGAGGTCCGCGATGGGGTCCTCGTCCTGCTCGCCCTCGCCCCGATCGTCGGCGCCGACGTCTTCACCGAGTACCGCGGCGAGCGGGCGCTCGAGGCGCTCCGCGAGGCGAGCGCCCCGATGAGCCGCGTCCGGCGGGACGGGACGATCCTGGACGTGGCTGCCGCGAGTCTCGTGCCGGGTGACGTCGTCCTCCTTCGGACCGGGGACGTCGTCCCGGCCGACCTGCGGCTGTGGCGGGTCGACGGGCTGCTCGTCGACCGGAGCCTCCTCACCGGGGAGTCCGTCCCCGAGCCCGGCCGGATCGCGGCCGACGCGATCGAAGGCGGCCTCGCGGCGCGCGGCTCGATGGCCCATTCCGGGACGAGCGTCGTCGGCGGTCGCGGCGAGGGGATCGTCGTTGCGATCGGGTCCGCGACCGAAGTCGGGCGGATCGCCGGCAGCCTCGCCACGGAGGAGCGCCGGCGGTCGCCGCTCCAGCGCGAGCTCGACCGCCTCGTCCGGATCCTGCTCGTCGTCGCGATCGGGCTCATCGCCTTCGTGACGATCAGCGGCTTCGTCCGGGGCCGGACGCTCGGCGAGAACCTCCTCGCCGGGATCTCGGCCGCGATCGCGGCGATCCCCGAGGAGCCGCCGATCCTGCTGGCGGTGATCCTCGGCCTCGGCGCCTACCGGCTCCTGCGCCGGGGCGTCCTCGTCCGACGGCTCAACGCCGAGGAGACGCTCGGCGCGGTCGATCTGATCGTCACCGACAAGACCGGGACGCTGACCCACAACCGGCTCGACGTCGCCTCGATCCGCGGCCTCGGCGGCCCGATCGATGGGCCGGAGGAGCGCCGGAGGGTCCTGCGCGATGCGCTTCGCGCCGAGGACGATGCCTGGCACCTCGACGACGGCGTTCTCCCGGGCTCGTTCACGGCGGCCATCTCACGCGGGCTCTCCGAGCTCGGCTCGTCCGTCCGGCTGTCGTCGGGTGACCTCATCGAAGCGGTCCCAGCTGGTGACGGGACCCCGGTCGCGCGGACCCGGTCTCGGCTCGACGGGCGGATCGAGGAGCGGGCGCTCGGGGCGCCCGAGGCGGTGCTCGGGCTCGTCGCCGGAACCACGGCGGCATCCCACGCCGAGGCCTGGCTGAGCGAGGTCGAGGCGGGAGCGGCAGCCGGGGAGCGGCTCGTCCTCCTGGCCGTGCGGTCGGACGGCGGACCGTGGGCAGTCAGGGCGCTCATCGGCTTCGCCGACCCGCTCCGCGATGGTGTCGGCGCGGCGCTCGGGATGGCCCGCGAGGCCGGCATCCAGACCCTCGTCGTGACCGGCGACCACCCGGTGACGGCCGCGGCGATCGCCCGCGCTGCCGGCCTTGACTTCGACCGGGTCGCGACCGGCGAGGAGCTCGCAACCTGGAGCGACGACCAGCTCGCGCGCGAACTGGGCGACCTGCACATCGTGGCCCGCTCGACGCCCGACCAGAAGGAGCGGATCGTCCGGGCGGCGCGGACCGACGGTCGGGTGGTCGCGGTGACCGGCGACGGCGTGAACGACGCTCCGGCCCTCCACGGCGCCGACGTGGCGGTCGCGATGGGCAGCGGCACCGCCGTCGCGCGCGAGGCATCCGACCTCGTCCTCGGCGACGACGCGTTCGCCACCCTCGTGTTCGGGATCACCGAGGGTCGCAAGATCGTCGACAACGTCCAGAAGGGCCTGATCTTCCTGATCTCGACCCACGTCGCCTTGCTGGGGTTCCTGCTGATCGCGACCGCGGTGGGTTTCGACCAGCCGCTGCTGCCGATCCAGATCCTGTGGCTCGAGCTGTTCATCGACCTGTCGACCTCGATCGCCTTCGAGCGCGAGCCTGCCGAGCCCGACCTCATGGTCCGCCCGCCGCGACCCGCCCGCCGGCCGCTCCTCGACGACGGGCTCCTGGCCCGCCTGACCGTCGCCGGCGGGTACAGCGCCGTCGCCGCCCTCATCCTCATGTCCAACCACGGTGGCGGCTTCGAGCACGCCCGCTGGCTCGCGTACACGGCGCTCGTCGTCGGGCAGGCCGTCCGGGCCTACGCCAACCGGTCCCTCCGGGGCCCGGTCCATCGGCTCCGGCCGAACGGGTTCCTGCTCCTGGCTTCCGTAACGGTGATCGTCGTCCAGGCCCTGATCCCGTACGTGCCGACGGTCGCTGCCGCGTTCCGGGCAACGCCGCTCGACGCGCTTGACTGGACCCTCGTCGCGATCGTCGCGGTCCTCCCGGCGATCCTCGCCGAGGTCGTCCGGACGCTCCGGCCGGGAATTCGCTGGGTCGCCTGACCCGTCGCCAACCTGGTCACGCGGACGTCCCAGCGACCGCGCACCCGAACGTCCCGGAGACGGCTTGCCGCGCGGCGGCTATCCTCCGGCGATGGCCCTCGTCGTCGACCGCCTGGTCAAGCGGTTCGGTCCCGTCGTCGCCCTCGACGGCATGGACTTCCGGGTCGAGCCCGGGCAGATCTTCGGGTTTCTCGGTGCGAACGGCGCCGGGAAGACGACCACGATCCGGATCGTCCTCGACCTCCTCCGCCCGGACGAGGGGACGACTACCTGGCACGGGACGCCGACGGCCGACCTGGCCCGCCGGACGTGGGGTTACCTGCCCGAGGAGCGCGGCCTGTACCCCCGGATGAACGTCCTCGACCAGCTCGCGTTCTTCGCGGGCCTGTACGGCATCGACCGCCGCGACGCGGTCCGGACGATCCGCGACTGGCTCGAGCGACTAAGGATCCCCGACGCCGCCGGACGCCGGACGGACGAGCTCAGCAAGGGCAACCAGCAGAAGGTCCAGTTCATCGCGGCGATCGTCCACGATCCCGAGGTCCTGATCATGGACGAGCCGTTCAGCGGGCTCGACCCGGTCAACAGCTCGATCCTGCGGGCGGCGTTCTTCGAGATGCGCGCGCGCGGCAAGACCCTCGTCTTCTCGACCCACCAGATGGAGACGGTCGAGGCCCTGTGCGAGGCGATCGTGATCGTCGATCGCGGCCGGGTCGTCGTCGGGGGGCCGATCCGGGACGTCAGGCGGGCATCCGGGCGGCAGGTCGTCCGGATCGCCCTCGACGGTGACGGGCGGGCCGAGCGGCACGACCTCGTCGGCTGGCTCGACGGCTTTCCCGGCGTGCGGCTGACCCGGCCCGGGGCGGACTACGTCGAGCTGACCGTGCCGCGCGAGGTCGACCCCCAGGCGATCCTGCGGGCGGTTCTCGACCGCGGCGAGCGAGTCGCCCGGTTCGAGATCGCCGATCCCTCGCTCGAGGAGATCTTCATCGAGCGGGTCGGGATCCGGCCGGGTGACGACGAGGACCTGGCCCCGGCGACGACGACGGCCTCGGCCGCCCGGGCGGCCACGCCATGAGCGCACCGGAGCGCTCCTCGCGGACCGGGCCCGGGCTCCGCCGCAACGCCTGGCTCATCGCCCGGCGGGAGTACGTCGACCGGGTCCGGACGAGGACGTTCGTGGCGGCAACGGCGGTCCTGGCGGTCGTGGCCATCGGGCTCGCGCTCGCCCCGATCGGGTTGCGCTACCTCGACCGGGGCACGATCGCCCGGATCGGGGTCGTGGCGGAGACTGAGCCCGCGCTCACCGGGACGGTGATCCAGATCCTCGACGAACAGCTCAACCGGGTGCCCCAGGGTACCGACGCGGCGGCCTGGGAGCGGCCCTACCGCTTCGAGACGGTGGCCGACCCGGCGGCCGGCCGGGCCGCGGTCGACGCCGACGTCCTGGCCGGTCTCGTGATGATCCAGCGACGGTCCGACGGCGGGCTCGCGTTCCAGTTCCTCACCTCGGGCTCGCCGGCCGGTCAGACGGCGGTCGGGCTCCAGTTCGCGACGTTCGGCGCCGCCGTCCTCGAGTGGTACGCACGCGCGCCCAAGGGCGGTCCGGTCCCGTTCGAGATGCCCACCTTCGAGGTCGTCGCGACGCGGACGGCATCGAACGAGGGCACGACCCTCGACCCGCAGACCGCCGCCAGCCGATCGGTCTTGAGCACCGTGCTCATCGTCCTCATCTTCGTGACCCTGACCGTCTACGGGATGTGGGTGGCGACGAGCGTCGCCGCCGAGAAGAGCACCCGGGTGATGGAGCTCCTGATCAGCGCCGCGACCCCGCGCGAGCTTCTCGTCGGGAAGGTGGTCGGGGTCGGCGGTGCGGGGCTCACCCAGTACGCGGCGATCATCGTCCCGGCGGCGCTCGTCGTCCTGTTCCAGGACCGGATCGCCAGCGCCGTCCTCGGGCCGGCGCCGCTCGGCGGGGAGGCTCCGCTCGAAGGGCTGACCCTGCCGATCCTCGGTGCCTTCCTGCTGTTCTTTCTGCTCGGCTTCGTCCTGTACGCGCTGCTGTACGCCGCGGCCGGCTCGCTCGTCAGCCGCCAGGAGGACGTCCAGCAGCTGGCCCTGCCCCTGAGCCTGGTGTCGATGGCCAGCTACATCGCGGCGGTCGCGGGGATCGGTGCGGTCGGGTCGACCGTGATGGTTATCCTCTCGTTCATCCCGTTCTCGAGCCCGTTCGTGATGCTGTCGCGGATCATGCTCGGCCGGGTCGAGCCCTGGGAGGTCGCCCTGTCGGTGACGATCCTGGCCGCCTCGAGCCTGGCGATCCTTGGCCTGGCGTCGCGGATCTACGCCACCGGCGTCGTGCTGTACGGCCAGCGCCCCGGAGTCCGCGAGTTCTTCCGGGCGGCCCGCGCCGCCGTCCGCTAGCCGGCCGCGGGCTCCGCTGGGTCGCCGGCTCAGTCCCCGGCGTCGAACGGCAGGCGCTGGATGAGGGCCAGGATCGGGACGACCGCGGAGCCCGGCTCGGGAGCCTCCTGGGGCGGCGACGGGGTCCCTGGCGTCGGCGCCGCCGCGACGAGCCGCCACAGCCGGCTCCGCACGCCCGGCAGGTACGGGCTCCGGCGATGGCGCCCGATGACCGCCGGGATCCCCTGGGCCGAGGCCGCGGCATGGAGCGCGCGACCCTCGGTCGGGATCGCCGGGACGACGAGGACCGACCCACCCGGCTCGACCGATCGTTCGAGCCGCTCCCGGCGACGCTCGAGCGGCTCTGCCAGGAGCGGCCGCCCGTCGAGGGCGAGGAGGTCGAAGGCGAGGTAGACGACGGTCCTGCCCGGTCGCCCGGCGAGTCGTGCCGCCAGCTCGTCATGGTCGGGTCGGCCGAGCGGATCCACGACGACGAGCGACCCGTCGAGGACGGCCGCATGACCGCCGAGCCGGCCGACGAGCCCGCCGGTCGAGGTCAGCTCGGGCAGGACGGGAGCCCGATCGCGCCCGCGGCGGTCGACGATCCGGATCGTCCCGGCGCCGGTGGCCGGATCCACCTCGACGTAGGCGAACGCGCGCTCGCCGCCCCACCACGGCTCGAACAGGTGGTCCGGGTCGTCGAACGGGGCCGCGACGGGGCGGGGGAGCATCGGCCGGAGGGCCCGCGGCGGGCCCGGCCGGTCGGCATCCAGCCGCAGGCTGAGCTGATCGCTCGCCGTCGTCGGCCGGGCGTTGGTGCGTCGCTCGGTCATCGCCCGGCGATGGTAGACGGTAGACTCCCGGCGATGGCCGCTTCGACCGACCCGCGCGCTCGCCGCGCCCCCAGACCCGACGACCTCTATGCCTTCCGCATCGCGACCGAGCCGCGGCTGTCGCCGACCGGCGACCGGGTGGTGTTCACGCTCCAGTCGGTCGCCCCGGCCAAGGACGGTTACCGCCACGCCCTGTGGACCGTCGCGACCGATGGCTCGGCCCCGGCCAGCAGGCTGACGATCGGCGCCAAGCACGACCGTCACCCCCGGTTCTCACCTGACGGTCGCACGCTGGCGTTCCTGTCCGACCGCCGGCTTGCCGTCGAGGAGCTCCCCGGAGCGCCGGACGACCGCGAGGACAGCGTCCAGGTCCATCTCCTCCCGCTCGACAGCCCCGGCGAGGCGCGCCGGCTGACCGACCTGCCCCGTGGCGTCGACGGCTTTGCCTGGTCGCCGGACGGGCGCAGCCTCGCCGTGCTCAGCGCCTCCCGCGGAACGACCATCAAGGAGGACGCCCGCCTGCGCGGCAAGTCCGCACGTCCGGAGCCGGGCGCACCGCCGCCGTCCGACTTCCACTACATCGACCGGCTCCAGTCGATGTTCAACGGGGCCGGCTTCATCTACGGCCAGGTGCCGCACCTCTGGATCGTCGACGCTGCGACCGGAGAGGCGCGCCGGCTGACCGGCCTGCGGTCGCGAATCGAGGGGATCGCCTGGTCGCCCGACGGCAAGCGGCTGGCCTTTGCCACGAACCTCGCCGGCGATCGGGACCTCGGCTGGCGCAGCGACATCCACGTCGTGGACGTCGCGACCGGTCGGCAGACACTGATCACGGGCGGCCGTGGCTTCTTCGTCGCTCCGACATGGCTGCCGGACGGACGGACGCTCGCGGTGCTCGGTCACCGCTACCCGGCAGCCGCCGGCAGTCGGGCAGACATCTGGCTGTTCCGGGCCGACGGGTCCGAGAGCGGTCCGCGTGGCGGGCGGAACCTGTCGGCCCGCCACGACCTGATGCCCGGGTCGGGGATGAACAGCGACCTGACGATCGGGGAGGAGGCGCGCCTCGTCGCGACCGGCGACGGCCGATCGCTCCTGTTCAGTGCCCCGGTCGAGGGCGCCTACGAGCTGTGGCGGATCCACGTCGGCGACGGAGACGTCGAGCGCCTGACCGAGGGGCACCACTACCTGTCGGGCTGGGATGCGGTCCCGGGCAGGGCGGCGGGCTCGACCCAGGTTGCGGTCCTGCGCTCGGCGCCGACCGAGCTCCCGGACGTCCACCTGCTCGACGTCCCCGCGCGTCGGGTCGGCAGGCCGCTCGCGCTCCGCCGGCTGACCGAGCTCAACCGCGAGGCGTTGGCCGGGATCGCCCTCGTCGAGCCGGAGACCCGCTGGACGACGGTCGACGGCCGCCGAATCCAGGGCTGGCACGTCGGCGCCGCCGATCGTGCCCGAGCGGGTCGTCCGGCCCGCCGGCCGGCACCGCTCGTGCTCGAGATCCACGGTGGTCCGCAAACCCTCTACGGCTGGTCGCCGTCGTGGGAGTTCCAGTGCCTGGCCGGCTCCGGGATCGGCGTCTGGTACGCCAACCCGCGCGGCTCCGAGGGCTACGGCCAGGCGTTTTGCGCCGCGAACCACCGCGACTGGGGCGACGGTCCAACCCGCGATTGCCTGTCCGGGGTCGACGCGCTCGTGGCCGACCGGATCGCCGACCCGCACCGGCTCGGGGTGACCGGTGGCTCGTACGGTGGCTACCTGACGAGCTGGATCGTGGGCCATGACCAACGCTTCAAGGCGGCGATCACCTGCCGCTCGGTCAACGACCTGACGAGCCAGATGGAGACCGGCGACATCGCCGGCCCCATGTTCGGCCGGCTCGAGTTCGGTGCGGCGCCGTGGGAGGACCCGGGGATCTACCGCGAGCAGTCGCCGATCACCTACGCCCGCGAGATCCGGACCCCGCTCCTCATCCAGCACTCGGAGAACGACCTGCGCACCACGGTCGGCCAGGGCGAGCAGCTGTTCACCGTGCTCCGTTCCCTGCGCCGGCCGGTCCGGATGATGCGCGTCCCGTCCGAGACCCACGAGCTGACCCGCTCGGGGACGCCGTTCCGGCGGGTGGAGAACCTCGTCCAGGTCGGTGCCTGGTTCCGCCATTTCCTGGTCGATGGACGGCGCGGCCTGCCACCGCTGCCGAAGGTGCGGGCCGGACGGTAGTCCGGGCCCGTCGCAGCGTGATCCGGCGGGTCGTCGCCTCCGGGCACGTGGTCGTCCTGGCACTCGGCGTCCTCGTGACCGGATGCGGAGGCGCCTCGGTGACGTCCACGCCCTCGCCCATCGTCGGGCGGACGGCCGGCTCGCCAACCGCGGCCCCGGGCGTCGTCCTGCCGGCCACGCCGCGACCCGTGGTCGGGTTGACCTGGGCGACGGCTCCCGACGTCGAGCGGCCGACCGACGCCTTCGCCGGGGCCGCGGCCCCGGGCGCGACCCCGGCCGGGCCGGGCACCGCCGGTCATCCGGGCCACTTCCCGGGGCAGGCGATCGTCGCCGAGGTCGCGGCCACCCCGGCCGGATTCGTCGCGGTCGGTTACGTCGGCGTCGAGGGTCGCTGGACGGCGATCGCCTGGGTCTCCACCGATGCGCTCCACTGGTCGCTTGCGCCGATCGACACGACGACGGGCAGCTTCGCCGAGGCGGTCGTCGACGGGCCGTCCGGGCTCGTCGCCGTTGGTCGCGCGGGGCCGGACCCCGCGGCCTGGACGTCGCCGGACGGCCGGGCCTGGACCCGGCGGACCGTCCCGACGCTCAGCGATGGAGCCGAGTGGGAGCGGATGACGGCCGTCATCCGGACCGGCAGGGGCTTCCTGGCCGGCGGCTCAGCCGGGCCCGAGCTCGGCGACCGACACGCCCGCCTGTGGCACTCGCCGGATGGCACGACCTGGACCCCGGTCCCGGACGACCCGTCCTTCGCCGGCGCCGAGGTGTCGGCGCTCCTCTCGGACGCCGCGGGAGCGATCGCCCTTGGCCGGACCGGGACGGGCCAGCGCTGGACGGGCTCGGTCGCCTGGTCCTCGACCGATGGCCTGCACTGGCGCGACGCCGATCCCGGCGGCGCGCTCCGTGCCGGGCTCGCGGTCGCGGCCACGACGGTCCCCGACGGGTCGCTCGTGGCGGTCGGCTCGGACCTCGACGAGCGCGAGGCCGTGGCGTGGCGGTCGACCGACCGCTCGACCTGGGTCCGGGCGCCGACCGAGGCCAGCCGGCTCCACGCGGGCGAGAAGATCCGGATGACCGATGTCGTGACGCTCGGCGACGAGCTGGTGGCCGTCGGCAACTACGTCGGCGTCCAGTTCGGGACGGGTGCCAGCTGGACGTCGCGCGACGGGCTGAGCTGGACGATGGGGCCCGACCAGCCGGCGCTCGGCCAGGTCGAGTTCGAGGCGCTGGTCGCCGGCGGCCCCGGGCTGGTCGCCGTCGGATCGTTCGGCGCCCCGGACAACTACATCCCGCGGATCCTGCTCAGCCCCGATCTCGGCCGCTGACCGACGGCGATGGCGACGACCGATGGCTGAGGGACCTGTCCAGGGCCGGGAACGTCCCGCCGATCGCCTCCGCGCGATCGCGCCGCCGAGCGCCGCGGGTGTCGCGGCCGTGGGCGTCTTCCTCGTCGCGCTCGCCGTCTACGTCCGGACGCTGCTGCCCGGCCCCAGCTTCGGGGACTGGGGCGAGATGCAGCTCATCCTCGCCCAGCTCGGGGTCCCACACCCGACCGGGTACCCCCTGTACATGCTGCTTGGCAAGGCGTTCAGCCTCCTGCCGATCGGTACGCAGGCCTACCGGGCGGACCTCCTGTCGGCGGTCGCCGCGGCCGGGGCGGCCGCCTTGGCGGTCCTCATCGCGACCCGCCTCGGCGTCCGACCGACGATCGCCGCGATCGCCGGGCTGACCCTCGCCGTGACCGGAACGCTGTGGCTGGAGGCGACGTTCTCCGAGATGAACGGCCTCCACTTGCTCCTGGTGGCCCTCGTGATCCACCGGGCGCTCGTCTGGCGAGCGGAGCGTCGGGACGTCGACCTGCTCCTGGGCGCGCTGCTGGCCGGCCTGTCGCTGGCCAATCACTTGCTGGCGGTCACCGTCGTCCCGATCGTCATCGCGTTCGTCCTGTTCGATGCCCGGCGACGGTTGCGCGAGCGGCCGATCCTCCTGGTCCAGGCGGCCCTGTTGTTCCTCGTGGGTCCGGCGCTCTACCTCGTGATCCCGATCCGGGCGCTCTTCGGCCCGCCCGAGGTCTACGGCGGGCTCCTGACCTGGGACGGGCTGTCGAGCCTCATCAGCGGCTCCCAGTTCCGCCGCGACATGCACTTCGGCACGGTCGAGAGCCTGGCCACCGCCTGGCGGGCGATCCCCGGGGTCCTCACCCAGGTCCAGGAGCGATCCGACCTTGTGTTCCTCTGCGGCGGCCTGATCGGAGCGGTGATCCTGCTCCTGCGCGACCGCTGGGCGGGGACGCTGCTCGCCCTCCTCGTCGCGGCCAACGTCTATGTCTACGCCGGCTATCTCGGCGACCTCGACCACTATCTCCTGGTCGGCTGGCTCATCGTCGCAGTCTGGCTGGCGGTCGCGGCGGAGGCTCTCGTGGCGCGGATCGGCGCGCGCCCGGGGGTGCGTGCCGTCGCCCAGGCGCTCATGCTGCTGGTGCCCCTGTCGATCGCCGCCGGCAACTGGGCGAGCCACGACCAGAGCACCAATCGGGTCGGCGACGAGTTCTCGACCACGGTCTTCGCGCAGCTGCCACCCGACGCGGTCCTGCTCACCTACTGGGACGCGCTCACCAACCTCAGCTATGCGCACTGCGTCGAGGGGCAGCGCCCGGACATCTCGCTGCGGGCCTACGACCCGGCCGCGCGCGTGACCTGCGATTACCCGGTCGAGGACCCACTCGAGCAGGTGGCGACGCGGCGACCGGTCTACGCGCTGTTCAGCTTCGAGAGCGATCTAGATCCGCTGCGCGAATCGTTCGACCTCATTCCCGGTCCGGTCCTCGCCCTGCCGTACGGGCGCCGCGAGCTCGACCGCTCGGGCGTCCTTTACCGGCTCCAGCCGAAGCCGCTCTCCCTGCACGCCCCGCCGACGCCCTGATCGAGACCGGACCTCGCGTCGCCCGGGAGGGAGCCCGTCCGCCGCGGTGTATCCTGACGGCCCCATGACGACGATCCACGGCCAGGACAGCCTCGCGAGGGAGCGGGCCCACGAGCTGATCCGCGCCTTCGACGGGCGGGCCGGCTCGCTCGGCGGGCTGCTCGGCCGGGTCAGCCCGGTGGACCAGGTCGGAGTCGACGAGCGAGTCGAGTCGCTCCAGAAGCGGTCGATCAAGAAGCAGTCGAAGCTGTGGGCGCTCGACCTGGCGATCCGGATGATCGACCTCACGACGCTCGAGGGGAAGGACACTCCTGGCAAGGTCCGGGCGCTGTGCGCCAAGGCGGTCCATCCCCAGCCGGGCGATCCGACCATCCCGTCGGTCGCCGCGATCTGCGTCTACCCCGCGCTCGTGGCCGAGGCCCGCGAGGCGCTCGGAACGTCGGGGGTCCACGTCGCCAGCGTCGCGACCGGCTTTCCGAGCGGCCAGACGTTCCTCGACCTCAAGCTCGCCGAGACTCGCCAGGCCCACGAGGCCGGTGCCGACGAGATCGACATGGTCATCGACCGCTCGGCGTTCCTGGCCGGCGACTACCTGACCGTGTTCGAGGAGATCGTGGCGGTCAAGGAGGCCGCGGGCGACGCACATCTCAAGGTGATCCTCGAGACGGGCGAGCTCGAGACCTACGACAACGTCCGCCGCGCCTCGATCCTGGCGATGGCCGCCGGCGCCGACTTCATCAAGACCTCGACCGGCAAGGTGACCCCGGCGGCGACGCTCCCGGTGACCCTGGTCATGCTCGAGGCGATCCGCGACTTCGAGCGGGGAACCGGGCGGGCCGTCGGGATGAAGCCGGCGGGTGGGATCCGGACCGCCAAGGAGGCGATCCAGTATCTCGTCGTCCTGTACGAGACGCTCGGCCCGCGCTGGATGACCCCGGACCGGTTCCGATTCGGCGCCTCGTCCCTGCTCAACGACATCCTGATGCAGATCGAGAAGGAGCGGACGGGCCGCTACCAGGGCCCCGACCACTTCACGATCGACTGAGCCTCAGGTCGCGCCGCGACGCGCCTCGCGGTGCCACGGGATGACCAGCCGCTCGGCCAGCCCGACGAGCAGCCAGAGGGCCAGCGTTACGACCGCCGTGATGAGGATCGCGGCGAAGACGAGGTCGGTCCGGAACAGGTTCTTCGACAGGACGATCCAGATCCCCAGCCCGTCCTCTGCCCCGACCGCCTCGCCGAAGATCGCCCCGATGACGGCGTAGGTCACGGCGATCCGGAGCCCGGTGAAGAGCTGGGGCAGCGCACCCGGAAGGCGCAGCTTGAGCAGCTCCTGGCGCCGGCTCGCGCCGAACGACTCGAACAGGTCGGTCGCCTCGGGATCGGTCGCCGCCAGCCCGTCGAGCAGGGCGACGCAGATCGGGAAGAACGTCACGAGAACGACGACGAGGATCTTGGGCAGGAGGCCGATCCCGAACCACAGGACGAACAGCGGCGCCACCGCGATGATCGGCACCGTCTGCGACGCGACGAGGAGCGGGTAGATCGCCCGGCGGACCCAGGCGAGCGAGTCCATCGCCAGCGCGGCCCCGACGGCGAAGGCGACCGAGACGCCGAACCCGATGAGCGTCTCGCCGAGTGTCGTCAGGGTGTGTCCCAGGGCCGCCTCCCGGCTGTCCCACAGCGCGGACAGGATCCGCGACGGCGCCGGCAGGGTCAGCGGGTCGACCGCGAGCAGCCGGCAGCCGAGCTCCCAGGCGAGGACGATCACGGCGACCAGCCCGACCGCCGGCGCCAGCCGGCGCTCGATCGGGACGCCCGTCCGGCGCTCGGTCACGGCAGGAAGTCGTTCGTGAAGTAGGTCGAGAAGTCGGGCCGGGCGGCGAGTGGCTTGCCGTCGGGGCCCGCGAGCAGGCCCGTGTCGAACAGGAACCCCGAGAAGGCCGCCCACTGGTCCGCGGTCTGCCGGCCGACGCTGCCCGGCGACCCGTACAGCAGGTGCTGGGCGAGGTAGCGGGCCGAGTCGAGCGGCAGCCTGGGGTTCGCATCGAAGACGCCCGGGTTCGCCGCGATGAGCTTCGCGGCCGCCCCGTCGGGGTCGGTCGCCGCCTGCTCGTAGCCCGCGACCGAGGCCGCCAGGAACCGCCGGGCGACGTCGCCGTGGGCCGCCAGCCAGTCGTCGTTGCAGACGAGGACGACGGCATAGGAATCGGGCAGTCCGTAGTCGGTGAACGCGAACGTCCTGAGCTTGACGTCGCGCTCCTGGGCCTCGAGCGCCTCCCAGGCGCTGTACGTGATCGTGAAGTCGGCCTTCCCGTTGTAGAGGGCCTCGTAGGCGGCCGTGTCGAGGGTCGCGACCTTGAACTTGCCCGTGCCGCCGTCGGCCTTGATGACCGCCGTGAGCTCGGGCACCTCCTGGGGCAGCCCGAAGCCCGCGTAGAGCTTCCCGTCGAGCTCCCGCGGCCGCGTGATCGCGCCGTCGTCGCGGACGGCGATCTCGCTCGCGGTGTGGGCCAGGATCGCCAGCACCGAGCGCTCCTTCGCGCCGGCCGCGATTGCGAACGTGGCGCCCTCCTGGGTGCTGATGCCGCAGTCCGCGGCACCGGACGAGACGAGGATCTCGGGGCTGGTGCTGGCGTAGGGCAGGAACCGGAGGTCGATCGCGGCATCGGCGTAGGCGCCATCCTGCTGCGCGACGTAGAACCCGATGTGGTTCGTGTTCGGCGTCCAGTCGAGCGCGAGGCGGACGATGCCGAGGGGCGGCTTCGGGGTGGTCGTTGGGCTCGGCGAGGTGCCCGGCGACAGGGTCGCGATCGGCGCGCTAGCCGGGGGTGTCGCGGGGACGCTCGTCGAGCCGGCCGTCGAGCAGGCGCCGGCGACGAGCGCCCCCACGGCCAGCGCGACGATGAGCTTGCTGCGGTTCACGCTGGGCCAGACCTCCGACTCGAACGAAGAACGCCGCCCCGGTGGTCCGGGAACGGCGTCGAGTCGACGGTACGGCCTGCTTCCTACACCGGTACGAGCCGGATCAGGTTCGGCGGGTCTGTGGCCTGGGCCACACTCTCAGCGCGTTCGCGCTCCCCGGAGGCGTCTTCTGTTGTGACCCGAGTCTACACCCCGATCGGCACACCGACCATCGGCGCCGCCCACCAGCGCGGCCGCCCACCCGCGCGGCGCCCACCCGCGCGGCCGTCACCAGCCGCGCGGCCGCCACCCGCGCGGCCGCCCACCCCCGCGGCGCCCACCAGCGCCGCCGCCAGCCGCGCGGCCGCCACCCGCGCGGCCGCCACCCGCGCGGCCGTGATGCGACAACGGGCATCACCGACCGCTGCCCGCTGCCCCGACGACATCCCTCGAGCCTGGTGAACCGGCCCCTGTGACCCGGGTGCCATAATGGCCGGACGATGACGACCGAGACCGAGCCGACCGCGGGCGCCGCCGAGAACCAGCCGGCCGGGGCCGACGGTCCGGAGCCCGGCGCGGTCGCCCGGACTGCCGGCCACGCCCCCAACAGCTGGGGCCTGGGTGACGGCCAGGCCATCCCGTGGGAGTACGCCCCCGCCCCCGAGTCGCGCGACATCGTCAGGATCCGCCCGCGCTACGGCCTGTTCATCGGCGGGCGCGAGGTCATGCCGACCGGCGGTGGCGTGTTCACGACGGTCAACCCCGCGACCGAGGAGACCCTGGCCGAGGTCGCGCTGGCCACCGAGCCGGACGTCGACAAGGCGATCCGGGCCGCCCGTCGGGCCGCCGGCAAGAGCTGGGGCGGCCTCCCGGGCCGCGAGCGGGCGAAGTACCTGTTCCGCATTGCCCGGATCCTCCAGGAGCGGAGCCGCGAATTCGCCGTCCTCGAGAGCATGGACTCGGGCAAGCCGATCAAGGAGAGCCGCGACGTCGACGTCCCGCTCGCCGCGGCCCACTTCTGGTACTACGCCGGCTGGGCCGACAAGCTCGACTACGCCTTCCCCGGCCGGGTTGCCCGTCCGCTCGGGGTGGCGGCCCAGATCATCCCGTGGAACTTCCCGCTGCTCATGCTGTCCTGGAAGATCGCCCCGGCGCTCGCTGCCGGCAATACGGTCGTCCTGAAGCCGGCCAGCACGACCCCGCTGAGCGCGATGCTCTTCGCCGACGTCTGCCGCCAGGCGGACCTCCCGGCCGGGGTCGTGAACATCGTCACCGGGCCGGGTGAGATCGGGATGAAGCTCGTCACCCACCCCGGGGTCGATAAGGTCGCGTTCACTGGCTCCACGGAGGTCGGCAAGCTCATCGCCAAGGGGATCGCTGGCCAGGGCAAGGCGCTTACCCTCGAGCTCGGCGGCAAGGCCGCCAACATCGTCTTCGAGGATGCCCCGCTCGACCAGGCGATCGAGGGGATCGTCAACGGGATCTACTTCAACCAGGGCGAGGTGTGCTGCGCTGGCTCGCGCCTGCTCGTCCAGGAGTCGATCGCCGAGCCGCTCATCACCAAGCTCAAGGACCGGCTCGCGACGCTCCGGGTCGGTGACCCGCTCGACAAGAACACCGACGTCGGGGCGATCAACTCGAAGGCCCAGCTGGAGAAGATCACCGAGCTCGTGGCGGCCGGGGTGGCCGAGGGAGCCGACCTCTACCAGCCGGCCTGCGAGCTGCCGGAGCGCGGCTTCTTCTTCCGCCCGACGCTGTTCACGAACGTCGCCCAGAGCCACCGGATCGCCCGCGAGGAGATCTTCGGTCCGGTCCTCTCGACGCTCACGTTCCGGACGCCGGAGGAGGCGGTCGAGAAGGCCAACAACACGCCCTACGGGCTGTCTGCCGGCATCTGGACCGACAAGGGCAGCCGGATCCTGATGATGGCCCAGCGGATGCGGGCGGGAGTCGTCTGGGCCAACACGTTCAACCGGTTCGACCCGGCCAGCCCGTTCGGCGGCTACAAGGAGTCCGGCTACGGTCGCGAGGGCGGGCTCCACGGCCTCCTCGCATACGTCCGGCTCGAGGACCGCTGACCGTGCCCTCGGTCCATCTCGGTGGCGGATCGACGCCGCGGATCGACGTCCGCAAGACCTACAAGCTGTACATCGGCGGCGCGTTCCCGCGGACCGAGTCGGGCCGGACATACCTCGTCTCGACGCCGGCCGGGGAGCCGCTGGCGAACGCCTGCCGGGCCTCGAAGAAGGACATCCGCGACGCGGTCCGGGCCGCCCGCAAGGCGTTCGAGCCGTGGGCCGCCCGGACGGCAATGAACCGCGGCCAGGTCCTGTACCGGGTCGCCGAGCTGATGGAGGGCCGGCGCGACCAGTTCTCCGCCGAGGTAGCCGCGGGGGAGGGGCTGAGCCCGAGCCGGGCCCGCGACGCCGTCGACCGCTCGATCGACCGCTGGGTCTGGTACGCCGGCTGGGCCGACAAGCTCGGGCAGGTCCTCGGCAACTCGAACCCCGTCGCGGGGTCGTACTTCAACTTCACGATCCCCGAGCCGACCGGGGTTGTCGGACTCGTCGCGCCGGAGCGCTCGTCGCTCCTCGGACTCGTCAGCCGGCTCGCCCCGGCCCTCGTCAGCGGCAACTCGACGGTCGTGATCGCCTCGGAGACCAGGCCGCTTGCGGCGGTGACCCTGACCGAGGTCCTCGCGACCTCGGACGTCCCGGGTGGCGTCGTCAACCTGCTGACCGGGCACAAGTCGGAGCTCGTCCCGGTCCTGGCCGGGCACGTCGACGTCGACGCGATCGACACCTGGGGCGTGGCGCCGGACGGCCAGGTCGAGGTCGAGACGGCCGCCGCCGACAGCGTCAAGCGGGTCGCCCGCCGGCCCCGCGGGGTGACCGACGAGCGGTTCGACTGGGCCGACGACCGGGCGGCCCAGCGCCCGGAATGGATCGCCGCCTTCCTCGAGATGAAGACGGTCTGGCACCCGATCGGCGCCTGAGCCGACCCCGCCCCCGGTGACGGCCCCGACCGGCGTCGAGCGACGCACCTACATCAAGGCCGACCCGAGGGTCGTCTGGACGACGCTCCACGACCCGGCGGCCCAGGACGTCCTCTACCCCGAGCTCCACCTCGGTCCCGCCGCCCCGAGCTGGCCGGCCGCCGGTGCGACACGATCGGGGCGGCTTCGGCTCGGGCTCCTCCGGACCAGCGTTCGGATCGAGAGTCTCGAGGCGCGCCCCGAGGGCCGTTTCCGGACGATCCTCGTCGGCGACGGCATCCGCCTCGAGCGAGGCTGGGCGCTCGAGCCCGGCGCCGGCGGCGGCACGCGGGTGATCGCCGGCGCCGACCTCGTGACGAGCGGGCGCTGGGTCGGGCTCCTCATCCGGCTCGGTCGTGGCTCCTCGGCGACCGTCATCGAGACGAACCTGCGGATCCTCAAGGAGATGGCCGAGGGCGGGACCCGCTGATGCCTCCGGCCGTCCTTGGCCTGCTCATCGGGGCGGCGATCCTCCACGCTGGCTGGAACATCCTGCTCAAGACGGCCGAGGACCCACTTCGCACGGCCGGACGCGGGATGTTCGTCGGCGCGGTCGTGCTCATCCCGGCCGGCTTCTCAGGCTGGCTGATCGTCGGCCGGCCGGCGATCCCGACCGAGGCCTGGGTCCTTGCGTTCGCCTCGGGGATCCTCGAGGCCGTGTACTTCGCGCTCCTGTCGGGGGCCTACGCCCGGGGCGATCTGTCGCTCGTGTATCCGATCGCCCGTGGGACGGCGCCGGTTCTCTCGGTTGCGGTCGGGATCGTGTTCCTCGGCGAGCGGCTCGGACCGGTCGGCGCGCTCGGGGTCGGACTCCTCCTCGTCGGCATCCTGTCGCTCCAGCGGCCGTGGGCGATCCTGCGCGGCGGGGCGATGCCGCGCCGAACCCGCCAGGCCGTCTGGCTGGCCGTCGCAACCGGGGTGTCGATCGCCTGCTACTCGGCCGTCGACCGGGTCGGCGCCCGGACGATCCCGCCGTGGCTCTACGCCTCCCTCATCTGGACGTTCACCGCGGTCTTCCTTGTCGGCGGGATCGCCGTAGCCGACCGGCTCGGTCGACGGAGCGCCGAGCTGGCCTTCGAGTCGGCCGCCGCGATCGGCGCCGGCGACGGCGGGCTGGATGCGATCCTGGCCGACCCGGTGCCTGCCGACCGGCAGGCCGCTGGCTGGGGCCGGGCGGCGATCGGTGGGCTCGTGACGGTCGTCGCCTACCTGCTCGTGCTCGTCGCCTACACCTTCGCGCCGCTCGCGGTCGTGGCGCCCGTCCGCGAGTCGGCGATCGTCCTCGTCTCCGGCTGGGGATCGTTCCGGCTCGGCGAGGCGGCCAGCCGGCGGATCGGGCTGACCCGGCTCGCGTCGGCGGGGATCATCGTCGTCGGGGCGTTCCTGCTCGCGCTCGAGGGCTGAGACCCGGTCAGCCGGCCGAGGGCGCCTCGGGCGCGGACTCGGGCTCGGGAGCCCGGCCGAACAGCTTCCGGGTGCCGCGGTTGGCGTTGACCAGCCCGACTCCGGCCAGGATGATCGCCGTCCCCGCAATCGTGCTGGCGTCGATCTGCTCGTCGAGCACGATCACGCCGAGGACGATCCCGACGATCGGCATCACGTAGGTGATGAGCGAGATCCGGGTCGGCCCGAGGACGTGGACCAGCCGGAAGTAGATGAGGTAGGCGAGCGAGGAGCCGAAGACGCCGAGCCACAGGACCGAGAACAGGGCCGAGGGCGTATCGGGCAGCTGGATCGGCGACTCGAGCAGGACGGCCAGGGCGCTCGTGATCACGAGGGCGATCGTGACCTGGAAGAAGGCCGGCACCTGCGGGCGGAAGCCACGCATCTTCACCCGGACGAACACCCCGCCGACGGCGTACGACAGTGACGACAGGATGAGCGCGATCTCACCGGGCAGCGAGCTCTTGCCCTCGCCGGTCAGCCCGTGGCTGAACAGGACGACGACGCCCCCGAAGCCGATGATCAGCCCCACCAGCCGGTTGAGCGTGATGGCCTCCTCGGCCAGGGCGAGCGAGGCGATCACGATCGTGAACAGCGGGGTCGCCGCCTGGAGGATCGCGGCAAGCGACGAGTCGATGTAGCGCTCGCCCCAGGTGATCAGGCTGAACGGGATGACGATGTTGACCAGGGCCATGACGAGGAGCTTCCCGTAGGTCGCCCGGTCACGCGGGATCGGCGCCCGGCTGAGCACGAGCGCGGTCCCCAGGACGAGCGCGCCGAAGAACAGCCGGTCCGAGATCAGGGTGAGCGGGGGGAGCGTCTCGATCCCGATCTTGATGAACAGGTAGCTGCTGCCCCAGAAGAACGAGATGAGCCCGAACATGACCCAATCGCGGGTCGTCGGTCGAGACGCCATGGCGGGCATCATAGCGAATGTTGGCCTAGACCGCTAGGCCAATCATGCCAGGATTGTTGCCACCGCCGCCGGGCGGCTGGTTGGCTACCATGAGCGGCATCGACCGGGCCGCCGGCCCGGCGCAGATCGCCGCGGAGGCCGCCCTGGACCGATCGCCTGCTCCGGAGCTCGCGACCGCGACCCTCCGAGCGGCGTTCGACGCGGCCTTCGGGCCAGCGGGCGGCTCGCCGACCGGCCCGGGCGACGTCGACGTCGTCCGCGCCCCGGGCCGGGTCAACCTCATCGGTGAGCACACCGATTACAACGACGGTCTCGTGCTGCCGGTTGCGATCGACCTCGAGATGCGGATCGCCCGCCGACCCAGGGCCGACCGACGGGTCCGATTGGCGCTGGCGGCGACGGGCGAAATCGGCGAGGTGGACCTCGATCGGATCGGTGCGCCGACGGGGACCTGGATCGACTACCTCGCCGGGACCGCCCGCGAGCTGGCGACCGCCGGGTTGCCGCTGACCGGCTTCGACGGCGTCCTGGCCAGCACCGTCCCGGTTGCGTCGGGCCTGTCGTCGTCGGCTGCCTTGGAGCTCGTCTCGGCCTGGGCGCTGGCAGGCCCCGGCGGGCCCCCGGCCGACCCGCTGACGGTGGCCCGGATCGCCCAGCGCGCGGAGAACGGGTACGTCGGCGTCCGGTGCGGGCTGATGGACCAGTTCGCCTCGGCCTGCGGGGTGGCCGGAGCGGCCGTGCTGCTCGACTGTCGCTCGCTCGAGCACCGGGTCGTGCCGATCCCCGAGAGGGTGACGCTGGTGGTGGCTCACACCGGCATGCCGCGGACCCTCGGCACGTCCGAATACAACGCCCGCCGGGCCGACTGCGAGCGTGCCGTGGCCGTCCTGGCCGGGCTCGAGCCGAGCGTGCGGTCGCTCCGCGACGTCGACCGTGCGATGCTCGACCGCCACGCCGACCGGCTCGACCCGGTCGCCCTCCGGCGAGTGGAGCACGTCGTCGATGAGAACGACCGGGTCATCGCGACGGAGGCCGCCCTGCGGTCCGGCGACCTCGACACAGTCGGGCGCCTCTTCGCGGCGAGCCACGCCTCGCTCCGCGACCTCTTCGAGGTGAGCTCGCCGGAGCTCGACGAGATGGTCGAGATCGCGGTCGGCGTCCCGGGCGTCGTCGCCTCGCGGATGACCGGGGCCGGCTTCGGCGGCTGCACGATCACGCTCGCCCGGCCCGAGGCGGTCGAAGCGCTCCGGACCCGGATCCTGCGCGACTACCCGGCCCGGACCGGCCGGACGCCGCGGATCTGGGTGGTAGCGGCCGTCGACGGGGCGGGCCGAGCGCCTAAGTGACCCTGCCGGTCAGCCCTTGGTCGCGCCCAGGGTGAGTCCGCTGATGAAGTGACGCTGAAGTGCGATGAACACCAGAATCGTGGGGATCGCCGCCAGCATGGCTCCGGCCGCCAACATGTTCGTATCCGTGTAGAACTGCCCCTGAAGGTTCTGGAGGGCGGAAGTGATCGGCCGTTTGAGGCCCGTTTTCATCAGGATCAGGGCCCAGAAGAAGTCGTTGTAGATAAACGTGAACTCGAGCGTTGCGAGCGCTGCGAGGGCCGGCCGACAGAGCGGCAGGATGATGGACCACCAGATGCGCACGACCGACGCACCGTCCACGAGGGCGGCTTCGGTGAGCTCCGGCGACAGCGTCTTCATGTAGTTGCTCAGCACGAAGATGCAGAAGCCCATCTGGAACGCGATGTGGATGACGGCGATACCGAAGTACTGGTCGTAGAACAGCCCGTTGTCGCTCACCAGCCTCGGCAGCGGCAAGGCCAAGTACAGCCGGTACAGGGGAACGATGATGACCTGCTGGGGTAGGAGGTTGCCTGCCGTGAACAGGATCAGGACCAGAATGTTGAAGCGCCAGCTGAACTTGGAAACCCCAAATGCGACCATGGACGCGATGGTCAGGGTGATGATCACGGCCGGTATCGTCACGATCAGCGAGTTCAAGTAGAACTGGGGGAAGTTGCCCGTGCTCCAGGCGTTGACGAAGTTGTCAATGCTGAGCGTCGTCGGCAGCGAGACGTACCCCTTCGCCTGCGTCTCGGCATACGGGCGGAGGGCCGTGTAGATCGCCCAGAGGAGTGGCACGAGCCAGGCCACTGCCATCAGGGTGAGGAATCCATAGAGCAGGACGCGGCGCATGCGGATCCGGCGGGCTCGCCCGGTGATCGACGTCGGGTGTGCTGTTGCCGTCACCGTGGCTCCTCTCGCATCATCCGGCCAAGAAAGATGACGATGGGCACCAGTGAGATCACCAGGAGCACGACCGCGATCGCCGATCCGAAGCCGACGCGACTGGCCTCGCTCAGCATGCTGCTCGTGATCAGGGTGGACAGCAGCTCAAGCCCGTTCCGACCGCCATTGATGATGTAGGCGATGTCGAATGCGCGGAGGGCCTCGATTGCCGTGATCACCACGATGACCACGTTGATCGGCTGCATTGCCGGGAATACGACGTGCACGAACACCTGTCGCTCGCTGGCCCCGTCGACTCGCGCGGCCTCGCGGATCGCCGGATCCACGCTCTTCAGACCCGCCAGGTACAGGATCATGATGTAGCCGACGTGACGCCAGCTCGCCGCGACGAGCGCCGCCCACAGGTTCAGGCTGGGATCGCCGAACCAATCAGGGGGATTCGCGACGCCGACGCCGCGCAGCGCATTGTCGATGAGGCCGTTGTCCACGGAATACTGCAGTTGCCAGATGATCCCGATCACGGCCAAGGACAGGACGACCGGAATGTAGAAGACGGTCTGGTAGAAGCGCGACCCTCGGATCTCCCGGTCGAGAAGAACGGCCATCAGGATTCCGAGCGGGGTCGCGACGAACATGAGGAAGCCGAGCCAGATCAGGTTATGAGCGACCGCCGGCCAGAAGAATGGGTACGTTCCGGAGAACAGGTCCTGGTAGTTACGGAGCCCGATCAGGTTCTTCCCGGTGATCCCACCGATGCCGTTCCAGTTCGTGAGCGACAGGAGGATCGACGCGATGGCTGGTCCCCAGATCAGGGCGATGTCGAGGAACAGCGGTATGCCAATCATCAACGCCAGGAGGACCTTGTCCTGTCGTCGAAGGAGGAGGCCCCGTCGCCGTGACTGGCGCATGACGACTACTTCCGCGACGGCAGTCGACGTGTCCACGAGCGCCGGGGTGGGACTCTCGGATTGGGGCTGCTCAGTCACGACTCAGGCAGTCTATTCGGGTTTGCGATCGGACTGATGGGCCGAGGGCGTGCCCCTGATTACAGGCACGGCCCTCGGCCCAGACTCGTCAGGACAGCGGAGGGAGCGAGTCCCAGAAGTCCTGGATCTTCTTAAGGAAGGCGTCGAGGTCCTGATCCGGTTTCTGGAGGAAGTCGATCAGGAACGCCTGCATCCCGGGGTTGGTCGCGAAGTCTGGCCGGCTGTCCCGGTCGAGGAACTGGGCGAGCTTCTGAGCGGCGCCGATGACCTCGACCTGCTTCTTCTGGAGGGCTGTGTAGCCGCTGGTGTCGGCGTCCTTTGCGGCCGCGATGAGCGACTTGTTGGCTGCGGTGTACGCGACCTGGGCGGCGCCGGAACCGATGTACTCCAGGAACGCCTTGGAAGAGTCGAGGTCCGCCGTCAGATTCGGGGACTTCGAAGCGATCATGAATCCGTCGATCGGCGCGTCCAGCGCCTTCTCGGCGTCCCATTGGGTCCCGTGGTTGGGCCACGGGAAGAAGTCGAGGTCATCTAGGTCGGCTTGACCGGCCGCCTGGAAGGTCTCGGCGACCTGCGGCTGGAGCATCATCCCAGTCGTCTTCTGGACGAGGCCCGCGGCGGCGTCCTGCCAGATCCGCCCGGCGGCGCCGGTCTGGTAGTACGGCAGGAGGTCCTTCCAGACGGTGAACACCTGCTTGACCCGCGGATCGGTCCACTTGGCGTTGTTACCCGCCATGAGGTCGGAATGGAACTGATGCCCATTCTCGCGCAGGTTGATGATGTCGAAATGGCCCATGGCCGGCCAGCCATCCTTGTCGCCGAGCCCGATCGGCACCAAGCCATCGGACTTCATCTTGGCGGCAAGTGTCTTGAATTCGGCGAGCGTCGTCGGAACCTGGTAGCCCTTGTCGGCCCACAAGCTCTTGCGGTGGTAGACAGTCCAGGCGTAGGTGACGTACGGGACGAGATACTGGTGGCCGTCGTCGCCTGTGGAGGCGGCCTTGAAGGCGTCGGTGTAGCTTCCAGCCAGCTTCGTCCAGACGTCGTCGATCGAAGTAGCGAGGCCCTGGGCGGCGAAGAACCGCATCCGGAGTCCGGAGAACCACGTGAAGACGTCATCCGGCGTGGCCTGCAGGTATGACGTCAGCTGGTTCTGGAACGTCGTATGGTCCTGGGTGTTGACGGTGACCTTGACGCCGGTCTTCGACGTGAAGTCGTCGACGACCTTCTGAAGTGCCTCCTTCGGCACCTTATCCGACAGGTTCGAACCGAGCGTCATCGTCCCGCCAGCCGCTGCCGAGGCGGGGGCCGACGCCGGCGCGCCAGTCGGCGCGGTGGTCGGCGCCGCTGTGGCGGTGCCCCCGCCGCAGGCGGCGATGAGTGCCGGCACGCTCGCCAGGCCGGCCACCCCGACGGCGCCCTTCAGGACAGTCCGGCGGGAGAGTGGCGACTCGAGCGGCGAGCGCGGCGCGGTGGGATCGGCCATGGTGCTCCTCCAGTCCTCAGGTACCCGATCCGCATCCCTGCGGATCCAAAATGGCGACCTCGCACACGAACCTACACGACCGGACGGAATTGTCCGTTGCTGATCGGTCTGATGTCAATAGATTCCAACATGTTCTTGCAGATTCATGGTGAAGTCCGTTGACTTGTGTGCGTCGGTTGCGGCAATCTCAACCGCGACGGGGACGGACGGGCAGGACTCGGGCGCCGCCGTCGCAGTACCCGGCCCAAGAGACTCCGACGGTGAGGTGACTGCGTGCTAGCCCGGCAACGCCAGGCCTACATCCTCGAGCGGGTGCGCGAGGATGGCGGCGTCCGGGTGTCCGACCTCGTCCGCGAGCTCAGCGTCTCCGACATGACCATCCGGCGCGACCTGGAGCTGCTCGCCGACCAGGGGCTCATCGAGAAGGTCCACGGAGGCGCGACCGCCCTCCCCGGGAGCGCCCAGTTCGAGCCCGGCTTCGCCGCGAAGTCCTCGCTCCAGCAGCTGGAGAAGGAAGGGATCGCCGCGGCCGCCGTCACTTACGTCGAGCCGGGCACGGCGATCGGTCTGTCGGCCGGCACGACCACGTATGCGATCGCCCGCCGGCTGGTCGAGGTCCCCGGCCTGACCGTCGTCACGAACTCGCCCCGGGCCGCCGACATCCTCCACGACGCGGGTCGCGCGGACCACACGATCATCCTGACCGGTGGCGTCCGGACGCTTTCGGACGCGCTCGTTGGGCCGTTCGCCGTGTCGGCCTTGCGGAGCGTCCATCTCGACCTCGTCCTGCTTGGCGTCCACGGAATGGACGAGCACTCCGGCTTCACCTCGCCGAACCTGCTCGAGGCCGAGACCGACCGGACCCTGGTCGAGGCCGGACGCCGGCTCATCGTCGTGGCCGACCACACCAAGTGGGGCGTCGTCGGGTTGAGCTCGATCGCCCGACTCGACCAGGCCGACGTGCTCATCACCGACGGCCACCTCGACTCGACGGCCCGGGAGATCCTCGTTGCCCACGTCCGGGAGCTCGTCGAGGCGCGACCGGCCGAGCCGGGGGCGCCGGCTCGCGCGCCCGTCGCCGAGACCGTGCCGCCGCGCCGCGTCCTCCGGCCCTCGCCACCGGCCGGGCCGGCTGGGCTGGCCGGTCGTGGCTGACGCCCCGGTCGCCCCGTCCGGAACTCCCGCCCCCGACCCTCCCGCGGATCCCTCGGCGCTCCTCGAAGAGCCGCACCGGCGCTACAACCCGCTGACCGACGAATGGGTCCTCGTCTCGACGAACCGCATCCAGCGCCCGCTCCAGGGGCGGAGCCGGGACTCGCGGCGCCCGGTCCACCGGGTGGCATACGACCCGGGTTGCTACCTGTGTCCCGGCAATGTCCGGGCGAGCGGCGACTGGAACCCGGCCTACCCTGAGACGTTCGTGTTCACGAACGACTTCGCCGCGCTCCGACCGGACACGTCCGACGCGCGGGTCGAGCTCGGGCTCCTGCGCGCCGAGGGCGAGCGCGGCACGTGCCGGGTGATCTGCTTCTCGCCCCGCCACGACCTGACGATGGCCCGCATGTCGCCGGGCGCGGTCCGGACGATCGTCGACCTGTGGGCCGACCAGACGACTGAGCTCGGCGGGTCCTACCGCTGGGTCCAGGTGTTCGAGAACCGGGGCGAGACGATGGGCGCCACGAACCCCCATCCGCACGGCCAGATCTGGGCCGGCGGCGCCCTCCCGGTCCAGGGCGTGCGCGAGGATGCGAC
>Ga0326726_10001026_pt1 | contig 25679 bp, 23 predicted proteins | sample MHFenrmetagenome_2_FD_207603 | JGI IMG/M metagenome (GOLD analysis project Ga0326726, IMG submission 207603) | Lab enriched peat soil microbial communities from Michigan Hollow, Ithaca, NY, United States - MHF15MN | ecosystem: Environmental > Terrestrial > Soil > Wetlands > Peat | place: USA... | reverse complement strand
ACGCCATAAAGTTCATTAACGAGTACCGAATTGAAGGCGACAGTGTCGTTTACCAGCAGGGAATGCGCACCAAAACCATCGCCATCAGTGAACTGGCGGGAAGCGTCGGGAAAAATGCTGCGGGAGTAAAAAACGGAAAACCTGATTTTGTCATCACTCGAACTTTCATTCTCGGCACAGATCAGTACGGACGAGATATTCTCAGTCGGGTTATTTACGGCTCGAAGATTTCGCTCTCGATCGGTTTTCTTGTTGTGCTGATCTCCGTCACCCTCGGAACCGTGATCGGAGTATCTTCGGGATATTTCGGGGGATGGATTGATGCCGTCATGATGAGAATTGTTGATGTGCTGATCGCTTTTCCGGCCCTGTTTCTCATTCTCATCATTATCGCCACTTTCGGAAACTCGATATACCTTATCGTTATCACTCTCTCCTTTACCGGATGGATGGGTGTAGCCCGAATGGTAAGAAGCCAGGTGCTTTCGCTCAAAGAGCAGGAGTTTATCCTTGCCGCAAAATCACTCGGCCTTTCGGATATGAGAATCATCTTCCGCCACCTGGCGCCCAATACGCTCACTCCGGTGATTATAGCGGCCACGCTGCGCATCGGAAGCATTATTCTGACCGAAGCCGGTCTATCCTTTCTCGGTCTCGGCGTTCAGCCCCCGACACCAAGCTGGGGCAATATCATCAATGAGGGTCGCGACAGCCTGCTGAACTACTGGTGGATATCGACCTTTCCCGGTATTGCAATCCTTACCACGGTAGTCTGCTTCAACCTTATCGGTGACGGTGTACGCGATGCACTCGATCCGAGAATGAGAGGTTGACCATGACAACCCTGCAGATACCCGAACCGGGAGCCTGGTGCACCCTCGGCACGCACTACCTCTATCGGAAGCCCTGGCTCACCATGCGCCGGGACACTGTACAGCTGCCGAACGGCAGGGTCATCGACGATTACTACATCTGGGAGTATCCGCCATGGGTCAACGTGCTTGCCGTTACCAGGGAGCAAAAATTCGTCCTGATCAGGCAGTACCGTCACGGAATCGGCAAGGTGTTCTATGAACTTCCGGCGGGCGTTCATGACAGGCAGGGCGAATCGCTGCTTGAATCGGCAAAGCGGGAACTGCAGGAAGAGACCGGTTACGGGGGGGGTTCATGGAGTGCGCTGCAGGAACTCAGCGCAAACCCGGCTCTGCAGAACAACATCACATCGACATGGCTTGCTGAAGGGGTCGAACTGCTCGGGATTCAGCAGCTTGACGCAACCGAAGAGATCAGTGTGCATCTCGTCACCCTTGAGGAGTTGCGAACCATAGCGCTCGATGGGGGCATGATGCAGTCGCTCCATGTTGCACCGGTACTTAAATACCTGCTGACCAGAGAGCTCTGAACTCGTTTCCTGAAAGGATGATTCATGAAAAAATCAGCACAGCTCACCCTGCTTGAGAGTTTCATAAAAGAGCTCGGATTCAGCCTGCGCTATGAAAAAGGCAACTTTCTTGGCGGAGAGTGCCGACTCCGGGAAGACAATGTTGTTGTGGTCAACAAATTCCTGCCGCTTGAGGGGAAAATTTACACCCTTGCTCTGGTCATAAGCAAAATCAATCCGCCCGGCCTCTCACCCGAAGTCCGAAAAATTATCGACAGTCTGATAGACAACACCCTTTTCAGAAAGGAGACGCGACAGTGACTGAAGTATCAAAAGGACGTCAAGGACAAGTAAGAAGAGAGCTGGCAGTATAACTTGACAATAGGTCATTACCCCTCCCCCCTGCTGTCGTTTTGAAGCTGATTCTTCCGGAAAAACAAAACCATGGCTGACCGTTCAATCTGATTGTTGGAATTCCCGATCATGAGTTCAAAGAGGAAGAGCCTTCCTGGAGCCAGCGTTTTGCAGTTTCCATGTCGGTAAAAAACCGCAATCTCATCCCGCGGTTTACAACAACATCCTCGAAAAAACTTGCATCGCAGAAAAATTCGGGATTACAGACGATAGCAATCTGTGCAAGCAGTGGAACGTTTTTGGAAAGGAATTCGCCTGCACGGTAGGTGTCGAACGTTCCGAGCCGATATTCGAGTACCGTTTCGTCACAAAGAACGCGGCTCACACTCCCCTTCCGACAGGCATCGATAATGCCAAGGGCATATGCCTGGACATCAGCCAATCGCTCATCGAATCCTGAAGTTTTGACGAAAAGGATATCACCCTCAACTCTCAAAGTGTAATGGATAGCCATATTCACCCTTCATTGACCTGCTGTTGATTGTTCAAACCATATCCTCGAAACTGTAACGCATGCTTGAAACACCCTCCAGCAACCAGAAAAAAGCGTACAAATAATGTAATATAATCGTAGTTAATATTTTATTACAGATGAAACGCTGCGGATGTATTTTCATGTCTCAAGAAAGAAGCATGAATCTCAGGTCTACGGAATCACAATCTGTCGGGTTGTACTTCGCACCTCAAGGCCCGGACGAGCAGCGGCAAAGCGTTGAAGGGCTGCGAGATCCGCATGGGAGAGAAAAGAGCCGGGAATCAGAATACATCGCCCTGGATGAGCATAACTGAGCCAGGAGTTGATCTCTCGCTGCTGTTTTTCGGCAAAGCGATAGACCCAGAGAAGCACGATTTCTGCCTTGTAGAGCTCGTTTTCCTTCAACCGGCTTGTACCCGATACAACGAGCATGGAGTGCTTTCTGCTCCAGAGCTTAAGCACCTTCTCTTCGGGGCGCAGGATGAGCATGGAGGGAAGAGAGAGCACGGTATCAGCCTGAAGCATGTGACGACGTACCGGCAGACGGGCAATCAGCGAGTCGGGCGAATAAAACTGCACAGCAGCTTCCGGAGCCGCAAAGCCGAATTCGTCAAGCTGCCGTAATATACGCTTGTAGTTGCGGGGATCCCTTCCTGCATCGATGAGTACGGTCGTGCTGCCGGGTGAAAAAAATGCGGCAAGGTTTCGGCCGAGATTGACTGTAACCAGGGAGGGTGCCGCCGATTTGGGTTGGAAGAAAAAGGAGTACCAGAAAAGCATGTTCGATCCGGCGAGAAGTGATACCGCCAGCTTGCCCCAGGTTTTTCCGGAGAAAAAAAAGAACGCGGCGCCAAGCATGAGATAGTAGAGCACTACTTCAATAAAATCAGGTTTCACGGTTATTGAGGCAAAGGGTGCCCTGCTGAACAGAAGCGCAGAGTCCAGTGTCAGTTCGGCAAAGAAAGAGGCACTTGAGGCAAAAAATGACGCTGCATAGCCTGACACAAGATTCACCAGCAGCATCGGCACAAGCGCGTACATCAACAGTGTGGAGAACAGCACCACCGGGATATTGGCAAGAAGTCCGATAAGTGAAAAGGTCCCGAAATAGTACGCGATAACTGGCGATACCCCGATAATTGCGGCAAGGGTGACTGAAAAACTCTCGAAAAACAAACGCCCGGTCGCCCGAAGGAACCCGCCTCCGCCCTTTTGCAGGGTGTTGAAACGGGGATAGAGCAGAAGAATTGAGGCAACTGCACTGTTGGTCATCAAAAAGCCGGGGCTGAGAAGATCGAGTGGATCTGCTATAAGAATCAAGACGTCCGAGAGCGCGAGCGAGTTCATCGAGTATGTTTTCCGCCCAAGCGTCTCCCCGCCGATCAATACTGCGGTCATGATGGCCGCACGTTTGACAGATGCGGAGTTTCCGGTTACATAACAGTAAACAAGAAGGATGAAAAGTACCAGCGCATACGAAGCCCACCGCCCCGCCGTGGTTACTTTCAGACGCTGAAGAGCGATATGTATGGCAAGAACAAGAAGACCAACATTGAGCCCTGAAACGGCAAGAATATGCGCGGTACCGGTAATCCTGAAGGCCTCGAAAAGCTCTTCAGGGAGGTACTCCTTTTCGCCGGTGAGCACTCCGGCTGCAAGCTGGCGCTCCTTTCCTCTTGGAATCAGATCATCCAGACTCCTCATGATATAGTCGTATACCGGCTGAACAATGAATCGCTCAAACCAGTTGAGTTTCGATTTTCCGTCATGCAGCACCTGCCATGGACCGGCAGAATAGAGCTGCACCGATACCTGCTTCATTCGGGCGGCTTCGCGCGGATCGAACTCTCCCCTGTTAGCCGCTTCAGGGATCAGATTGAGCTTACCCTTGACACGAACCATATCACCGTAACGGATCGCATTGCCCGGTTCTGTGCCGTTTCGCATGAAAACTTTTGCACGGTCCCGAAGCTGTATGATTCGGCCGTTATCAAATACCTCCTCAACATCCATTATCCAGGATGCGCCTCTTTCAGAGAGGTCGGGTCGAGCGTCTATGCGCCCGTAAAGAAGCACTGTTCTTCCGTTGAAGCGCACAAGCCCGTCCCGGGGAGCATAATGCAGCCTGTAGTCACTGAATGCGGCAAAGCAGACGAGCACAAAAAAGAGATAGCTGATCGTCGTAAATAAAAGAGGAAACGGCCCGCTCTTTTTTATAGCTTCAAACAGCAAACCTGCCGAAAGGAGAAAAAGAGAAATTACGCATAAAAAAAGCCAGACCTCGAGCGGGAGCGGAATGGATACGCCGGCAAGGATCCCTGAAATGATGACAAAAAGAAGCCGGAGTGCAGGATAGGGGGCAAGGGTGAAGCTTACTGAATCCCGCAGCTTCTTTATATTTTTCACTTTATGCACATCATTGTTTTATATTCTTTTTTTTAATCACGCTTATTGGTATTTCTGTTTATTGTCAGTGATTCCCGAAATGTCGGGAGAACAAATAAATGGACGTACACGTATAAACATCATTTTCTGCATGCTTGTCAAAGAAATTCTGGACGCTGCCCTGAAACCTGTATTCAGCTTTGAGTTCTTTCCTCCGAAAAAAGATGAAGAGTGGGAAACTCTGTTTAAGACCATTGAGGCACTCTCACCGCTCAACCCTTCTTATGTGAGCGTTACTTACGGTGCCGGTGGATCGACCCGTTCAAGAACCCATGATCTTGTCACCAGAATACAGAGAGAAACCGGCCTGACCGTCGTTTCCCACTTGACCTGCATCTGTTCAGATAAAGAGGAAACGGAAGCTATTCTGCAGAACTACCGGGATCACGGAATCAACAACGTGCTTGCCCTGCGGGGCGATAAACCGGCCGGAGTTGCTACCATAGCTGATGCGATCAAGGATTTTCCCCATGCAATAGATCTTGTACGTTTCATCAAAAGCAACTTTCCCGATATCGGCGTAGGAGTGGCGGGGTTCCCTGAAGGTCACCCTGAAACGCCTAACCGTCTGCAGGAAATTGAGTATCTGAAAGAAAAAGTCGATGCCGGAGCCGACTATATCGTTACCCAGCTGTTTTTCGACAACAGGGATTACTTTGACTTCGTTGAGCGCTGCAGCATTGCAGGTATTTCCGTTCCCATCATTCCGGGAATCATGCCCATAACAACGCGAAAAGGAATGATCAGAATGTCGGAACTCGCACTGGGAGCAAGAGTTCCTGCCGCCCTCATGAATAAAGTACTGAACGCCGCGGACGACACCGAGGTCGCGTCAATCGGTATCGAGTGGGCTACAAACCAGGTACAGGAGCTGATCGACAACCATATCAAGGGCATCCATTTCTACACCCTCAATATGGCTGACGCCACCCTCAGAATCTTCAATAATCTTCACCAGTAGCCCGGGTCTCCACTCAGACTGGCTTCAGGGGAGAAACCGAATTCTCAGAGCAGTTCATTCTGAATGAGCTGTTCATAGGTTTCCCGTCTCCGGATCAGCTTCACCTCGCTGCCGTTCACCAGAACCTCGGCAGGGCGTAACCGGCCGTTATAATTGCTGCTCATGACGGCAGCATACGCTCCGGCTGACATCACGGCAAGCAGTTCACCCTCTTCAGCTGCATCGATTTCCCTGTGACGGGCGAAAAAATCGCTCGACTCGCAAACCGGTCCGACAACATCTGCCACAATAGATTGTTCGTGGCTGGTGACTGCCAGAATTTCATGATGCGCCTGATAGAGGGCCGGTCGAATCAGTTCGGTCATACCTGCATCGACCACAAAAAACTCTTTTCCGGTATGATTGCGTTTTTTATAGAGTATTCTTGTCAGGAGAACCGAAGCATTGGCAACCAGACAGCGACCTGGCTCAAAAATAACTTTCACACCGGCGGGTTTGAGCATCGGAATCAGCTTTTCGGCAAAATGCTCGATCGGCGTAGCCGGCTTGAGCGGATCGTAGGTTACCGGGAACCCGCCTCCTATATCGAGAAATTCGATGGCAGCACCTTTATCCTTCACTGCGTTGAAAATATCCAGCAGCTTTGTGGTAGCGGCAACATAATATTCAGGATCGAAAATCTGGGATCCTATATGCATATCGAGTCCGATAAGACGGATATTGCTGAGTTGAGGGATGAGCGCAAACACGGCAGGTAACGCCCCTTCATCGATACCGAACTTCTCTTTGCTGTCACCGGTCGTAATGTATGGATGGGTTTCCGCCGTGACGTTCGGATTTATTCTGATGGCGACAGAGGCAACTGTGTCAAGTTCTCCGGCAATCCGGTCTATCGTCGAGAGTTCGGAAAGTGACTCGACTTTGAGCATGAGCACTCCGCTCTGGAGAGCATAGACAATCTCTTCGGGTTTCTTGCCGACCCCGGCAAAAATAATTTTTTCGGGCGGAACACCTGCCTGGAGGGCACGAAAGAGCTCGCCGCCGGAATTGACATCGCACCCGCACCCGAGTTCCGCAAAGGTCCGTATAACGCTGAGATTATAGTTGGCTTTGACTGAATAACAGGTAAAATGGGGTAAATCGGCAAACGCACGCTCGAAAGCCCTGTAACTTTCGATAAGGCTCTTTGCTGAAGTCACAAAAAGAGGGGTTCCGAAAGTACCGGCGAGCTCTTCAAGCGTAACCTCATCGCAGGAGAGCGTTGTTCCGGTATAATGAAAAAATTTACTGTCAAGCACGGTTCGGTTTTACCAATTTAAAGGGTTATAAGGGGTTTTTCTGTTTATCTGCTCCGCGATTTCCCGATTTGCCGGGCCCGTTCGGTGCTCAAAATCCAGACAACGTCAGAAACCTCCACATAATACAGAGGTACCCCAAAGAGATGAAAAATAGTGTTTCTCACGTTATCATGGAAAGAAAAAACCCTGAACTTGCAAATTCACCCTGAAGGGTTTATATTCACAACTCTTTACAACTCATACCAGATCGGGGTTACCATGGCAAAAGGAAAAGAAAACAGAATCGTTATCACGCTTGAATGCACTGAAGCAAAAAAAGAAGGAAAAACAGTTTCACGATATACGACGACAAAAAACAAGAAAAATACCACAGAACGTCTTATCTTGAAGAAGTACAATCCCAACCTGCAGCGTCATACCCTGCATAAGGAGATCAAGTAACTTTCTTTTTTGGCATTACAGGAAAAAAGAATTTACTTTTTGCTCTGGTTGAAGCATAACGCACTAGCCCGAATGGCGGAATTGGTAGACGCACGCGTTTCAGGGACGCGCGCCGCAAGGTGTAGGAGTTCGAGTCTCCTTTCGGGCACAAAAAATCTTCCGCGATATGCACATGAACTCACACAATATTGTCTCAACGCACGACACAGCTCAGACAGACTTTCTTTATATACACAGCAGGGTACGCACCTTTTCTCGGGAAGGTGCTTTTTTTATGCTTTAATAATCCAAACCATCAGCCGTAGTGGATCATACCAAAATCAACCTTCTTGTCAAGCTCCAGCACCTTGACAATCAGATAGAAAGCATAGTCAGTCTGCAAAAAGGGCTGCCGGAAGAGATAAACGCACTTGACGAAGACTTGGCATTTACTTCCCGCCAGATAGAGTCACGCAAAAAAGTAGCCGATGACCACCTGAAACTTCGGCAGCGTCTGCAGGAAACCATCAATGAGTGCAAAAACAAGATTAAATCCTTCAAGGAAAAGCAGACTCTCGCCCGAAACAACAAGGAGTACGACGCTCTTTCCAAGCAGATAGAATATGAAGAAAAGGAAATAGCCCAGGCTGAAATTCAGCTTCAGGATATTGCCCACTCAGAACAGCGGGCACTTGAAATCCAGCAGAAAGGTCGTCAGCTGATCACCGAGAACCGTTATGACGAGATTTCCGAAGAGATGATGCCTGACGATGTACTGATTCAGCAGCTTGAGGATCTGAAAAAACAGCTTGATCAGAAAAAAGAAGAGCTTCACGGCATTGTTATTGAAACAGCCGAGGACGTTGACTCCCTGAAAAAAAAGGTTGACGCTCAGCGCGCACTTATTGAAAAAGAAGCCAAACGGCTGCTCGATAAGTACGACCATCTCAGAAGCGGCACCCTGAATAATGCAGTTGTAAAGCTTAACCGCAATGCCTGTTCAGGATGTAACACCAGAGTTCCAACCAACCGTCATACGATGATTGTTCAGGGCGGCTTCTATCTGTGTGAATCATGCGGACGAATTGTGGTCCATGAACGCCTCTTTGAAGAAGCCGAATTATAAAAGAAAATATGCGCCGGAGCGCAGGAACGATCGTTGTTCCATAATCGTTTTTTAAAAAGCTGAAACCGCAAGTGTGCAGTCGCTGTGCAGCATAAGGCTTCACAGAGGAAAGTCCGAACTTCACAGGGCAGGGTGCCGGTCGAGAGTCTCGTGACTCAAGCCCGGGGATAACGGCGCAAGCTGGCTATCACAGAGAGTGCAACAGAAAACAAACCGCTCCGGGTAACCGGAGTAAGGGTGAAACGGCGGTGTAAGAGACCACCAGATGGTGCAGCAATGTACTATGCTTGGCAAACCTCCCCGAAGCAAGGCTAAATAGGAAAGCTTTCCCCCACGGGGGAAGAGAGCGGCCCGTTCAATTCCGTAAGGAGAGTTTTCGGGTAAGCCGCATCAGATAAATGGCTGCAGTTTTACCCGGACTCCGGGTAATTCACAGAATTCGGCTTACAGCTTCGGTTTCGGCTTTTTTTTATTACCAAAATTGCCTTGGGGCGAGTTCCCTGAAGCAGATTTATACCGGTTTGAGATTCAATTGACTCACCCCGGGATGGTGCAGCTTTTTTCAGTTGCGATCGTCATACAGCAGTTCTCTCACCCTCGTCGACAACGCTTCGATAGAAAACGGTTTCTGGATAAAGGAACTGTCATCTTCGTCAACACCGTGCTGACTGATCACATTCTGCATATATCCAGACATATAGAGCACTTTGAGTTCAGGAAATTTTCTTCTAAGCAGATCAAAAAGTTCCCTGCCGCTGAATCCCTGCATGACAACATCGGTCAGAAGCAGATCCGGGCTGAGTCCCTTTTCATGAAGCAGCCTGATCGCAGCCTCTCCACTTGAAGCATCAAGAACCTGATAGTGTTCGAGCAGAAGTGCCTGAACAACAAATTTTCTCACCATATCATTGTCTTCTACGATGAGAATAATGTTCGAGCCATGATCAGAAAAAGCCTGCTCGGGAGCAGAGCTCTGCGTTGAAACTGCAGGCATGGCTGAATCAAGCGGAAAATTGACTGTAAAGGTTGAGCCCTTTCCAGGTTCGCTTGTGACGGTGATGTTCCCCTCATGCTGGCGGACAATGCCATAAACCGTGGCGAGCCCGAGCCCTGTTCCCCTCCCCTTCTCCTTGGTTGTAAAAAAAGGTTCGAAAATATGAGTGACGGTGTCGGCATCCATCCCTGAACCTGAATCACTTATGGAGAGCGTGACGTATAGACCTTCACGAAGGTCATCATAGGCGGGACTTTCCATCGTTTCTACCCTGGTCATCGAAGTAGTTATGTTGATGACCCCTCCATCCGGCATCGAATCCTGTGCATTGACGGCAAGATTCATGATAATCTGCTCAACTTGTCCGATATCGCCTTTAATAGCCAATGTATCGGGAAATAATGTGTAGCGGATCGTAATATTTTCTCTGATGGTACGCCGCAGCAGCTGCTCAAAACCCCTGAGGACCGAATTGAGATCAAGTACTTTCACAATCAGTGACTGACCCCGGCTGAAAGCGAGCAGCTGATGCACCAGATCACGCGAGCGGAGCCCGGCATGATTGATACCCTCAATGGAGGATAGTCGTTTGTCGTCCCGGGAAAACTGATCCAAAAGCATTTCAGAATAGCCGATTATCGGTGTCAGCATGTTGTTCAGGTCATGGGCGACTCCTCCTGCAAGACGTCCGATCGAGTCCATTTTCTGCGATTGAAAGAGCTGCTGTTCAAGTTTGGCATGTTCAACCTCTGCCTTTTTGCGCTTGGAAATATCGCGGGCAAAAACAAGTGCGCCTTGTTGACCATTGTAAACAAACGGTACAGCCATTGCATCGACATCGAATGCCGTGCCATCGCAATGCAGATACCTGGTTTCTTTCAAAGGGACATCAAGATGCTCTTCATTGATCTGACGGATTCTTTCAGAGACCATCTGATGGTCATCCGGATGTACCCTTTCCAGAATCTGATGACCAAGCAGCTGATCCTCGGAGGAAGCTCCGAAGAGCGCGATCGCTGCGGGATTCAGGTAAGCGAAGAATCTGCCTGTCTGAATGAAAATCGCTTCCGGTGCGGATTCGACAACGGATCTGAATCTGGTTTCGCTGTCACGCAATTCCGCCTCGGATCTCACCCGTTCGGTTATATCCTGCATGGTGACAATCCGGTAAAGAAGCATCCCCTGTTTGTCACGCACAGACACCATATCAATCTGAACAGGAAAAATAAAACCGTCGTTTCGCTGCATACGGGTCTGAAAGCTGACACATCCCTCAACATCCGATTGCCTTATCGATTCAATAACATGCGAGTGATCTTCCGGTGCAGAGAGATTCAATATCCGTGCGCCTTCAACATCCCTGATCGCCCGTCCCAGCATCCCGGCAAATGCGTTATTGCAGGTAACTATGCGATTCGTAGTCGGCTGACCAATCGCGATGCCGTGTGAACAATAGTTGAATGCGTCGGCCCAGAGGCGGGTCTGCTTTTCGGAAAGGATACGTCCGGTAATGTCGCGGGCAACAGCATAGAGCTGATCTCCCACTGCAGAAGAAGCACTCCATTCAAGCCACCGGTACGATCCGTCCTTTGCCCTGTAGCGGTTGATAAAATTAAGGGTTTTATGCCCTTCCACCTGACTGTTGATCTCCCGCTTCGTCAATTCGCGATCATCAGGATGAATCAGGTCATAATAAGATACCTCGAGCAATTCCTTTTCAGAATAGCCCAGAGTTTTATGCCATGCTTCGTTGAGTTTTCGGAATGATCCGTCAATAGATGCAACACAGACCAGATCGGGCACCAGATCAAAAAAACTCTGGAGCTCCACTTCAGCTTTTTTCCTTGCCGTTATATTCCGGGCGGAGCAGAGCACGCCGGCAATTTTCCCCTCAACATCAAGTACAGGAGAGATGCTGACATGAAGCCAGAGAGGGCCTGCCGTCCCGGCAATCTTCCACTCCGCCGCCTCCGGCTCAAGCGTTTCCATGACCCGGGCATCGATACTGGCGGAAAAACCGGCGATATCAGGAGGAAAAAGTGATTCATCGGTCATGCCGACTATCTCATCACTGCTTTTACCCAGATAATCGGCAAAAGCAGGATTCACCTTGCGATAGACCATGTTGAGATCTTTGAATGCCAAAAAATCACGGGTTGCCGCAAAAACGGAATTTAAAACTGATCGCTCCATACACCCTTGATGCTCAAGCCGCAATATTTCGGAACGTGCAATATCGAGTTCCTGCCGCAATCGACGCAGATCTTTATCAGTACCATCCATAGATCAAATCTTTGGAATTATGACGCCAATCGGCAAACCGGTATTATGATGCATGCGCGGCTTACTCTTCAGTTCTGGCTTCTACCGACGAGATGCCTTTGTCGGAGATCATTACCGCCACAGTAACCGGTTTGCAGCAGACCGGACAATCTTCCTGAAATTCCTGATCACCTTCTGCGCAATCAACCTGCAGCTCCATAACTTCACCGCAATACGGGCATTGCACAGAAACCGTTTCTACAATTTTCATGGCTTTTCCTGTTTCTGTTTAAAAATAATTCCGGACAGGAGGCACTCTTTCTGCCAGGCAAGTCATATCGGTCACCTTCCTGCCAGAGAAGTGTAACAACCAGCAGGGCTGGGTGGTTTCATTCAATCAAAAAAGTGTTGTGCCAGGAACGAAATTATGCAAGCAGTTCAAGGCGGCTGCATGCTTCATCAAGCACGGCATCCTCTTTGGCAAAACAGAAACGAACCAGTGATTCTCCCCTGTCATCATGATAAAATGCACTGGCGGGAACACTGGCAACGCCTGTCTTCTGAAGGATATGCATTGCCCGCTCTTTACTCGATTTACCGGGAACACAGCCAACATCCGCAAGAACATAATATGCTCCATCGGGAATGAAGGGAGTGAGTCCTGCCCGGGAAAGTGCACTGCAAAATCGATCACGCTTGGATTCATATTCAAGTGACAGTGCGCGGTAATATGCATCATCGAGTTCCATCATGCCTCTGGCGACACCAATCTGCAGAGGAGCCGGCGCACATACATAAACAAGATCGCTGAAATAACCGATCGCCTGCGCCCACCGGGCATCACATACAGCATAGCCGATCCGCCAGCCAGTTACGCTGAAAGTTTTTGATGCTCCCGACACCGTGATGGTCCTTTCCTTCATACCCGGCAATGCGGCAATAGAGTGGTGAATACGGCCACCATAAAGAAAGTGCTCATAAATCTCATCGGTAAAGACAAAAAGATCGTAGCGTTCCGCAAATGATGCGATAACTTCAAGCTCTGCAAGGGAGAAAACTTTCCCTGAAGGGTTTGCCGGCGTATTGACAATAATACCTCTTGTTCGGGGAGTTACCAGGCGTTCGAGCTCCTGCATGCTGAACGACCAGTCAGGAAAATGAAGCGGCAGGTAGACAGGAACGGCTTCCGATGCCTTGAGGGTGCTGATATGATAGCCATAAAACGGCTCAAACAGAATCACCTCATCTCCTGGATCAAGCAGAGCCTGAAACGCGCAATAGAGCGCTCCCGTTGCACCGGCGCTGACAATGATTTCAGATTCAGGGTCCGGACTAATACCTGAAAACCGCTTCAGTTTATGTGCAACAGCCTCCCGCAGTACCGGCAGGCCAGCATAGTGTGTGTAGGTGTTGATCCCCTGCTTTATCGCCTCGGCAGCTCCCGACTGCACTACATCAGGTACAGGTGTATCACATACTCCCTGCGAAAGATTGATACCGCCAACCCGGCGGCACTCATTCGACATATTGCGAATTTCCGATTGCATCACGCAGCCGTGACGCTCGCTTAACGTAAGCCCCATAGAGTTATGTATCTGAATGAACGTTCCTGTAAAAGAGTAAAACGATCTTTTTAAAATGAAGTCGTGCCATCCTGAAACATCCCGTGAAATCCCCACATGGCTCCGAACAGTGTCATCAGAACTGTCATGATAAGCCCTGTCACCATCGAAAAAATAATCAGAGCCGGTATGCTGGCGAAAACAAGCTTCACCATAAACATGACCATGGACCAGAAAGGCATTCGAATATCAGTAACCACAATTTTCTGCTCATCCTGCAATTTCAGCTCATTCATCTCTTCACCTCCTCAAAATATTACATAGCATTATGAAAATAAAGAACTTACAAAAACAGCACAGAAACAATGCAATCCTTCAACAAAAAAGGCACGTACTCGTTCCACAGACCATAACCCCTGTGAGTGTATCTCAAAAAACATATACAAAAAAGCTGAAATCGACCTGAATTTCATCAATTACAGCAATAATAAAAATATTAAACACTATAATTCATGCTTTTTATATACATGTACCATATATTAAGCAGAGCGGGGTGTTACGCTTTTGTTGATATGACACACAAGGGCATTAAAACCACAACCAGTTGCATTACAGTCAATACATCAGGCATTTGGTTGTGGTTTTGATGAAGGATGGCTCAGTTTTTGAAATCGACATAAAAAAGGAAACTCTCATGAAAACAAGTGCATTGATCTTTACTGTTCTGATGATACTGGCTGGATGCTCAGCTTCATACAAAGGCGACATAAAAGGAGCAAATGATCCGGATGCCGCAAAAAGCGAGCGCACCCTGATATGTCACAGCGGAGCGACCCAATCAAGTGCATCTGCTGAAAAATGATCAAAGAACCAAGAAGACCTTGGCACGGAAAAGAGACCGGCGGGCTTCCGGCCTGTGGGACAGGGTTAAAACGGTTAAAACGCCGGCGGTGATCGCTCTGGAGCAATTAAAAGAGGCAGACATATTCACTTGTCTGCCTCTTCAGTACATTCATACCCGACTCTTGCTTATTCGGAAACGAAGTGAGCCCTTCTGTTCTGAGCCCAGGCTTCTTCGGTGCTGCCCAGCGCGAAAGGCCTCTCCTTACCATAACTGACTGTCTTCATGCGTACGGCATCGATTCCAAGATTGACGATATAATCTCTGGCACTTTCGGCCCGACGCTCACCAAGAGCAAGATTATACTCCGCGGTACCTCTCTCGTCGCAATGCCCCTCAACAACTGCATTTCTTGCTGGATTTGCCCTTAACCACTCAGCATTACGCTTCAACTGTTCGACTGCGTCCATGCGAATTTCTGATTTATCGAAATCAAAAAACACATCACCAAGTGAAGGAACTGCTGGCGGTGGCGGAGCAACGGCAACTTCCTCTTCACTGCTGCAGGCACCGAGCAAAAACAGGCCCGGAATAATCAGCGTTTTCAATAACGTTTTGACTGTTTTCATTTCTCCCCCCGTTTTTTATTCGTTTTACAAGAAAGATGAAAAACCACGTACGAGACAAAAACCGGAACTGCCTCATCTGCACTATATCCGAAGATCAAGGGGGGAACTTGTTTATTCCGGACCATTATTGGCGGCTGATCAAGCCGGCCTGCGTAAACTTCGTATTTATTTTTCCAGGCCTGATATCGACAAATTTTTTCTCTGATATCAAAACAATGATTTTTTAAGATCAGTTCACTTTATGCGGAATGAAAATTTAAGACCGACACAACATGAGCGCCTTGACGCTCAAAATTGACTATGCGGGAAATCCATCTTACCGAAGTCATTATCACGGATGAATCATTCTGCCATCAGCGTTATCATTTGCGACTCAATCGGGATGAGACTTCCCCGGAGAGCATCCACCTGCCGGAGAAGTCTCATTCCCGAAGCAGCGGTGTGTTGAACGGTAAACCCCTTACTGACAGCTTTATAATACAGGGTAATATGCCTGGCTCATGAGCCGCGAAATTAGCGTCACCGGGGGAGGCATTCTCATCATTGATGGCACTATGTGGAGGTTACGATAACCGCAAATTTCCAGCTTACATACTGCGGATTGAATCATCTCACCTGACAGCACAGAAGTGCGGATGTAAGCATTTAAAAATAAAAGCATTACAACTATTCATCAGGAAATCGATTATTTTGGCGCTATATATATACAAATACACGAGATTCTGTGGAACACCTGAGTATGTACAGTAAACGGATTAAAACGTCAGATGAACTGAAAACCGAATCTATGGCTTTCGGCTTAATCGCCGCATAGTACTGAATTATAATGGTTTTCAACTATTATGCTGCCAGTGGGCGAAGTAAAATAAACTAACTCACCAGAACTTTTTTAATGGGTTTATCATTAAAAAATCAGTTCCATCAGCAAGTGAAGCGTTTTGCAGGACTGATTTTTATATATATTCAGTGTATACAAAAATCAGGATAAGCCTGTCTGTGATTTATGAGGGCTTTACAAGTGGAGCCATATGAAATAATGAGCTTTTTATATTATTGTTTTATGGCACTTTAACTTGACTTTTCACCTTGAGAAACACCAATAACCACTGAAATCCTGAAATTGGTATCAGCTTACTGAAGCAGGAGAAGTAACCGAAAAACTTTCAGCTGTTGCCGGTAATTTATCCTGTTATCGCTTGCAACACGATCCGAATGAGCGGTTTAAACCGTATGGCTGCAGCTACAGGTTCCGCATCGTTTATCGCTTCTGCTCTTATGGAATAAATTTAATATTGATACACCCGGAACACATTACTACAGGGTATTTCGGTATATTTAAAGTAAATAATACCCTCCCCCCCGAAACAAAGGAGAATCGGTTATGGACAATATGAAGAACCGCTCACAGAGCTTTATTGAAATGCGCAAAAATGTGGAAAAACGGTTGAATGAGCACCTTCCTAAAATTGCCAAGGGTATTCCGAAACAATCGGATATGCATCAAATCATCCGTAAACTGGCAATCCACAAAATAGAGCTTGAAATGCAATGGGAGGCTCTTTTTCAATCCCATCAGGAACTTGAAGAAGGACTGAAGCACTACATTGAACTTTATGATTTTGCCCGGATCGGCTTTCTGACCCTGACGCGTGAAGGTACGATTGTCCAGATAAATCCGACATGCAGGAAAATGCTTGGTCAGGAACATGCAATACTTGACGGGAGTGATTTTGCTGCATTCATAACTGAAAATGATCAGCCGACATTCCATGCATTTCTTGACAATCTATTTAACAGCAGGGAGAGTACGTTCTGCGAAGTTTCGCTCAATAAAGAAAATAAAGAGACTCCAGTCCGGATTGCAGGTTCTGCCAGCGATGACGGAGAGCTTTGCCGTCTGATCGTACAGGATAATTCCGAGCAGTTATCACTCGCCAGGAATCACAGCAACGGGGAGTCGGTCTATCGGCTTATCGCAGAAAACTCCGGTGATGTGATCTGGCTGTATGACTTAAAAAACGATAAATATGTTTATGCTACCCCATCGATATATCTGCTCCGAGGGTATACACCTGAAGAAGTTCAGCAGCAGTCACTGTTTGAAGCTCTCACGCCTAAATCGCGAACAGTTGCCGAAGAAGAGATTACGCGTCGCATCGAAGCACTGAAGCTGGGTGACGAATCAGCAAGATTTTCCATGTGTGAATTCGATCAGGTACGCAAAGACGGTTCAGTAGTACCAACCGAAGTGATGACCACAATAATTCATGACGAAACCGGCAATTTATCGGGAATCATCGGGGTTGCCCGCAACATCAGCGAACGCAAACGTATCGAGCAGGAAAAGGAAAAGATGCAGGAGATGCTTCTCAAGGCCAGAAAAATGGATGCCGTTGGCCGGATTGCCGGCGGAATCGGCCATGACTTTAACAATAAACTGCAGGCAATTCTTGCACATACCGACCTTCTTCTCGCCGCCGGGGAGCCGGACTCGGTGCCCAGTGAAAGCCTCATTGCGATCCGTAATGCTGTGATGTATTGCGCCGGACTGACCAATCAGCTGCTCTCGTTTGCTAAAAAAAGAGTTATCACTCCAAAGGAACTTGACGTTAATGCCGAGTTGGCAAAAGCTCTCAGAAAATTACAGTATCAGCTTGGCAGGAACACCAGGATCGGCTTCATACCCTCTCCTGATCTCTGGAGGATAAAGATGGATCCAACTCATCTTGAAGAGATCACGGGTCACCTGATTACCAATGCGCTCGAAGCGATCGGAGAGACTGGAACCGTCACCATAAAAACCTGCAATGAAACCGTAAAGGGTGACGGAACCCCCCTTCTGCCGGAAAAAAAGGACTCGTATGATTTTGTGGTGCTGGAAATCAGTGACACCGGTTACGGCATGGAAAAAGAGATACTCGAATACATCTATGACCCGTTTTTTACTACGAAAAAAGAGGGTTCCGGTCTGGGGATGTCGACGGTATACGGTATTGTTGAGCAGAACAATGGCTTTATCACTGCCGAGAGTGAACCCGGAAAGGGCACGACATTCAGGATTTATCTGCCTCGATACGAAAATGTCAACAAGGCCGCCCCGGCGGCAACGGTGATTAAAGGTATGCCCGGCGGCAGCGAAACCATACTTGTGGTTGATGACGAAGAGTCCAATCGCAAAACTACACGGATGTTTCTTGAGAGTTTCGGCTATACCGTACTTGAGGCTGTCGATGCCAAAGATGCGGTTCAAAAAGCTTCAGAATATAAGGGCACCATCAATATGCTCTTGACGGATGTGATTATGTCCGGTGTGAACGGAAAAGAACTTTCCGACATCATGACAAAAAACAATCCTTCTCTGAAAACCCTTTTTATATCCGGTTATTCAACCGAAATACTTGCCAATCAGGAAGAAGAGATAGAGTGCAGGTTTAACTTTCTGGAAAAACCATTTTCCAGCCTCACTCTTTCACTCAAAGTACGCGAGGTACTTGATGCCTGAAAAGGAGAATCAAGCAGCACCGTTACACAATGTTGGTAAAATGGGTTCCATAGAAGCGGTATGCATCAGCACCGAAAAGGGTGTGGTTAAAACAGCAGTAGAGCATATCACGCTCAAAGCCGACTGGGGCATAGAGGGCGACGCGCACGCCGGCGAATGGCACCGTCAGGTCTCGATTCTTGCCGGAGAGAGTATTGACCGGATGCTCGAAAAAATACCTGACCTCGACCACGGTATGTTTGCTGAAAATATTGTAACGCGGGGAATCGATCTTTCCGGCCTCTCTATCGGCGACACGCTGCTCATCGACAAGGGTGTTTTGCTTGAGATCACCCAGATCGGCAAAGAGTGTCATAATTCGGGATGTGCCATACAGAGCGCCACTGGCGAGTGCATCATGCCGAAAGAGGGATTGTTCTGCAGAGTACTCAAGGGCGGAACGGTAACACCGGGAATGGCAGTTGAATCAGAAAAGTAAGCTCGTATTTCCACTTCCAGTCTCCCTACCCGCCTATTTCCGACATACTCGTTCTCTTTGAATCACGGGCGGCGTGCTTTCCGTCTTCAGGCTTTGTTGACACCGCTTCCCGGAATAACGCGGCAATCGCTTCATGGCCGGCGTTTGTGCGAAGCAGCGGAAGCAAGCTCAGCCCTTCTTTTTCATAGAGGCAGCTGATGATTTTACCCGTTGAAGTTATGCGGATCCGGTTGCAGCGGCTGCAGAAATTACGGGTAAATGCAGGAATGATGGCTATAGAGCCTTTATGACCAGGAAGGGTGTAGCTGAAATACTGGGTTGAATACCCCCTGCTTTGCGCTATATCGGGATAGTCGTTTTCCAGCAGCTCCCTGATTTTATCGGCACCGAAAAATTTTCCGGTGCGCCAGATCTGATGGTCGTCAAACGGCTGCAGTTCCATGAATCGCACCGTTACGGCATGCTCTCCTGTCAAATCGACAAACCGATGCAGCTCGTCGCTGTTGATATCGCGCATGAGCACCACGTTGAGTTTAACGGCAACAGCCTCTGTTTTTAAAAGCATATCGAGACTCTCTTTTACCCTCCGATATTCGTCACGCCGCGTTATGGTGCGAAATCGTTCGGCGTCAAGCGTATCGATACTGATATTGATGGCATCGAGCCCAGCATCAATCAGATCGGGAAGGTATCGGTGAAGCAGAAGACCGTTCGTTGTCAGCGATACCGTTTTGATGCCTGGGGTGTGTTTTGCATGACGAACCAGCTCCACAATATCCCTGCGCAGAAGTGGCTCTCCTCCGGTAAAACGCACTTTTGTAACGCCAAGGCCGGCAAGCACCTCGATGATGGTGCCGATTTCCTGCCGCTCAAGCATCGTACCCTTGCCGGACGAACTTTCGTGCTCCTCGCGCATGCAGTAGAAGCACCGGAGATTGCATTGCGACGTTACGGCTATGCGGGCATACTCGATAGCGCGCTGATAATTATCAACAAGCAGAATCGTCTCTGATGTGTTACAAAGAGTTGCAACTGAACTGTTCATGGTGAAATCGATGTATTGGCGGCGACCCCCGATCAAATGAATGAAAAGGCGCCGACCGCAGCGAGCGGCACAGCGCCTTTCATAACTGACAAAACCTGAACGAATGCTACTGAATGGTCACATTATTGACCGGCAGAAGACTGGTCGATTTGATGGCGTCATCAAGCTTGCCTGTATACTTCTTCACCCCGACCTTTGTGCCCTTGTACCACGGGATAGTGGTTTTCGGATCGGTATACGAGGACGTCAGATTATTGAGCGTTCCTTTTGCATGGAACATGAGTCCGAAAACAAGCCCGGGCTTTGTGGCATCATTGACATAGACAAGTGCGATCGCTGAACCTTCTTCATTGAACACCTCCGCCATGTCTCCGCTCTTCAGACCGAGTTTGGCGGCATCATCCGGGTGGATTTCCACATAAGGAAGCGGCAGCGACAGGTATTTTTCGGGAATCCTGCGATCATGGTACATGGTCTGCCAGACTTGCTGCGATCGACCGGTCGTAAACCAGAACGGATAGGTCGGATTGTTCAGGTACTTTGATACTTCAGCGGGATACCCTGACCATGCATCGGTACCATACCATTTGAACAGTCCGTCTTTCGAAGCGAAACTGTACTGGTAACGCCGTTTTGTGCCGATCAGCTTGCCGGTAGCGGGATCCTGACGCACCGGTGTCTGAATGCCCTCATTGCCGAGCTTTCTCAGGATATCATGCGTCACCCCTTTGAAACACTCAGGTGCAAGCTTCGCTTCATCAGTGTCGGCTACCTTGTTGTCGCCGAACTCGCCTGCACCGGCAATAAACACTTCGGCATCGGTCTTCCACTCCATGCCGCTGAACCGGTCAGCCATCGCCTTGTTGCCTTCTGCTTCATAAAGCGATTTTATTTTGTTGCCGACAAGTGCTAGTATTTTCCAGTCGGGAAGTGCTTCACCGGGAGGATCCGTGAACTTGTCATAGATTCTGAGCAGCCTGCTTTGAACGCTCACCGATGTATCGACAGCTTCACCCCACCCTGCTGCAGGAAGAATCATCATGGCATCTTCAGCAGTTTGCGTCATGTAGATATCCTGAACAATCATGAAGAGCCCATCGGTTTTATCAAACGCTTCGAGCACTTTTGCCGCATAGGCTTTCGGGTCGGTTGGTATGCCGCCTTTGTCGAGATAATCAAGAAGTGCTGTCGCACGTTTTTTGACCGATTTCTTGAAAAACTGACTGTTCGGTGTTGACAGGTAGGGATCGGTTGCTCCTACCCAGTAGATTTTACCGCCGCCTCCGGTAATGTACTTGTCAACGTTTTTAGGGGGACCTCCGGCATAGATCGAGCCCGGTGTAGGGGCCGGCGGCCGTACATAACCTTCCTGGTGACCGCCAAGCCTTCCGCACCCGGTGCCGACCCGTCCGACATTAGACGTAAGCACATTGAGCTGGGCAATTGCGGCTACCTGGTCGTAATTCTTCATGTTCCAGATAATGCCTTTCTCATAAATGGTGAGCGTTCTGCGTTTGAAGCCGCCCTCTTTGGGTCTGGCGATCCATGCTGCCGCCTGCTCCATCTCCTTGCGACTGACACCGGTAATCTTTTCTGCATCACTGAGAACCGTATTAAGCGGTTTTGCCAGCTGCAGAGACTTGTTTTTATAATCCTCGAAGGTTTTCATGTCGGTACGTTTCGAGAGAAAATCCTTGTCGTACCAGTTGTTTTCCCAGGCAATTCGGGCAATCGCATTGGCCAGAATCCAGTCGGTACCGAGATTGGGGCGAATATGCAGAACTTTAGCTGCATCGATGTCCTGGCTCACGGCTGTAGTCGCGGTTTTACGCGGATCAATGATTATGATGTAACCCGCTTCTGCTGGCTCACCTGCAGCGAACTGCTTTTTCTTGTCATCGACAGAGCTGCCCTGAAGATTCGGCATGATATGCTCAGTGTAGAAGATTGTTGCGGATTCGTAGGCATTGGCACCCCAGAGCACAACGGTATCGGCAAGGCGTGCATCGTCAACATCGTAGTTGAGTTCGTGCATGCCCCGTTCCCGTGAACCCCATACCTCTGAATTGTATGCAGGGCGGTTGTGTATCGAGAGGTAGTGCGTTTGTACACCGCTCAGGAAGAACTTTCCGGCGCCCCAGTTATCTTCAAATCCAAGACCGGAGCTGCCGTGATCGTAAAATTTCATGGCGATGCTGTCCGCTCCGTATTTATCGATGGAACTCTTGGTCAGGGTCGCGAGGATTTCCACGGCTGCATCCCAGGTAATCGCCACAAAACCGTTTTCTCTTCTGATCAGCGGATCTTTGAGGCGTTTAGCGGTATAGCCGGCAGGCGCAAATGCCGTCAGAGCATTGGTCCCTCCCCGTATGGAGTAATCTCCCTTGTTGATGCGAGACTCTTTGGCGGGTATGATGGCAAGGTTGTATCTGATCCCATTTTTACGGGTGATGACGTTATGCATGGTTTCCGTGTAGGAAAACCCGGACATTAACGGTGACTGCTGCGACAGATCGACATTAAAGGCATTGGATTTTGCTGAGCCGCTTTTGGTTTCAGGCCAAACATAAACGTTATAGCCGCATCCAACACTGCAATACTGGCATACGGTCGTATATCTTTCAGCGTCTGCCGGAGGAATCGGAAGCGAATCCTTTCGTTTGAAAAGTGACATAGTGCGTGCTCCTTAGCTCAGTTTAAGATTACCGATTCTTCCGTAAATGAGTCCATCAACACCTTCGGCATAAAGATCACCGGTAGCGACATCGTGGCGTAAGACAATCTGGGCGAGCCACTGGGATGCAAGCCCCTGATAAGACTGACCGTTTCGCGAAACATCGAACATGGAGTAATGGCACTTGCAGAGAAAACGACCCTTATTGTAGCTGAGAGGACATCCCATATGGGTACAGAGTGCAGAGAAGGCAACCACGTTTTTCTGCTGACCCACGCCTCCGATCGCTTCGTTACCGAGTTTCACCAGCACACAGGGCGATTTATCGTCAGGGTAATTGAAACTTACCGCTGCATCGGGCTTCAGCGAGTTAATGTTGCCGACTTTTACCGATGGATAGGTTTCTGCCACAGCAGTCTGCGGCTTTTTGTTACACCCGGCAAGAGCAAGTATTGCTGTAGCAGATGTCGTCTGAAGAAACTTTCTTCGTGAAAAAGGCTCCATAATGTTCTCCTGTATTTTATATCAGCCGTTAAATCGCCAGTAAACATGAATTCTCAACATGATCATGCGGTATACAACTGCCTGCCGGAAACTTCAATAAGGAAATACTGTGGAACTTTTCGCTGGATTGGTGATGCATTAAACCAGCGCGGCACTAAGGATGGGGTCAATACAACTATACAGCTGCTTAAGCTAAATATAGTGTATTTGTATATGATTTTACAACCAATCGGTTTTAATTTGCCGGTTTATGCTGAAAATCGTTAGAGGAAACTGCCTGAGGCAGCTCAGAAATGAGACCCGATACACTGACAACAATATATGGTTGAAGGGCTTACGCTTACTCGATAATGTAACCGGAAGCTGATTTTGTCCGAAATGCACCTCGAAGATGGCGATATTTGCCTTACTCTTAGGATGATTAACTGCCATCTTTTAAAACCGGTCTGGATACGCAGTTCGCCACATACCCCTGCAGACCATCTCTGTTGCAGGAGAGAAATCAACAGCTAAATCCGGTTACCTGACCTGATTTTGCCGGCCTTTCATTTGTTCCTGCATTTTCTTCATCATGGCTTCAACTTCCCTGCTCTTTCCGGGTGCAGATCCGGCATTCATCATCGGCATCTCCGTTTTCGCATAACCGGCCGGGACCTTAAAGAGAGAAGCATCGAGCCCTTTCTTTTCAACACTGGTCAGTTCAGTGGTAATATTGGCCTCCGGATTCCATGTTTTAACAGGAAACCCGTCCAATCCGGCGGCTTTCATTCGCTTTGCAAGTTCAGGCATATCCCGATCCTTTGCGCTCTGCATTCTGGCATAGGTGAAATAATCCAGAATCTCTTTTGAAACCCACATTTCCGTCACTCTATTTCCCCGGGTAATACGAACATGCGTGCAGTTATAGCCGTTAACGGTTTCCATGCCGAGATTCTCGATTTTGGCATCCTTGTAGCCATCCAGGCTGTCTGCGCCGGCTATCCCTTGTTTCATCGCATCGGTATCGAGAACCGAATAGGTTTTTTGTTTATCGTTAATGAAATAGACCAGGTTCGGTGTTTCAGAAGGAGAAAACATAGCCATCTGCAGGCCTGTCGGCATATTTTTCATGTGCGGTGTGGTTTCGGTACGCACACCTTCCTTTGCAATAAACAGTTTTATTTCGGTCGAACCAGCCTTGGGTATGGTGGTCCGCATGGTAAGAATGCCTTCGAAGGGTTTGCTTGAAGGGAGAAGTGAACTGCCCGGAAGTTCGGCTTTTGGTGACAAACCGGTCTCACTCTTTTTACCGCCGCAAGAAACCAGCGTCAGCAAAGCAATGAGTACAAGAAAAAGTGAACGGGTAGGTTTTCGCATAACGGTATCGGTTTTGAAGTGAGAATACACTCCGGTGATGAAGACAGAACCGCACATACAACGTCAATGCAACAAAAAAAAGAGCCTGTTCAGAGAATGCCGGTAGTCACAGCGTTCTCAATCATGCACGTAAGAATTCCCGCGCAATAACAGAAAAAGCGATAACCAGGTAATCTCAGGGGAGCGATAACTCCCCATAACTGTAAAGGAAGGCAATGGTACCGATTTTTTCGTTTAGGCCCATCACCGGAATAAGATACATACTTTTCCCCTCTTGCACCCGATAGGAAACCGGAGTCGTCGCGTCAAGCCTGAAACCGGGATAGCGACTGGAAAATGAGCTCCCAAGAATCTTCCTGTCGGTCGATACCTTCACGCTGCCTGATGGATCCAGAAGCATGATCAGGCCGAACCCTTTTCTTTTAATGAGCTGATTGAAATACTCATCAATCTGGTCATAGTTCTGTTTTATCAGTTCCTTTCTGACCGCCCAGGCTAAAGGAACCGCAAAGTGCCCGATATCCTGACGCTGAATATCGACATAGCGAACCTCCGCAATCCGGGCCTGTTCCTGGAGCTTCTGCTCCCCAAGGTAACGAACCACAACAATTCCGCCTGCAAGCAGCAAAATAACAAGCAGGGTGCCGATCAAGAGAAAATGACTCCAGAACGTCGGCTTGCGTCGTGAAGAGTCAAGAAAATCATTGCTCCGCATCATATTCCAATGGTTTCAGGGTGATAGCGTATCGATACGGTTGAGATAAAAGGTCTCTTTTTCCTGCATTTTCAGCCTCTCTTCCGGTGACTGATCATCATAGCCGATGAGATGAAGTGCTGAATGCAGGGTGACTCGCAGAAGTTCCTGCTGAACATCCACACTGAATCTGGCGGCATTTTCCCGAACCACATCAAGCGAGATATAAAATTCACCGTCAATCTCCCTCTCCTTGTTATAACGAAAGGTTATGGTATCGGTAGGATAATCATGTCCCAGAAACTCCCTGTTGATACGCTGCATCATTTTATTTCCGCAATAAACTCCGACAATCGACTCAACAGCAAATCCCTCACTCTCCAGCACCAGAAGAACTGCATCAGTGAGCTGCTGCTCCGGAATTGCCTTTCTGGTGGTATTATAAATCTGCAACGTCATACTGTAATGGTTGGGACGCGTTGACAAGCGCATCAATATGTTTGATCTGGTTTTTATGCACCCTGAAGGTCAGCTCGACATCCTCATCGAGGTAACGTTTATCGATCACCTCAGTATTGTCGTATAGATAACCTATGAGCTTGTAATTTGACACATGCG